>Ga0209467_1000182_pt1 | contig 114686 bp, 100 predicted proteins | sample Higcelwee11metaG_FD_187175 | JGI IMG/M metagenome (GOLD analysis project Ga0209467, IMG submission 187175) | Freshwater pond sediment microbial communities from the University of Edinburgh, under environmental carbon perturbations - High... | ecosystem: Environmental > Aquatic > Freshwater >...
CGGGCTGTCCACATGCTACAACATCATAAAAAACCATGGCGGCGAGATCTCCGTCGACAGCACCTATACCGAAGGCGCCTGTTTTGAAACCGTCTTGCCGTATTGCGTGGAATGAGGTCGGCCTATGTACGCCTCCGGCATCATCAACATCCTCGTGGTGGACGACGAATCCTCCATCTGCATGCTCATCCAAAAAGAGCTGTCCTCGCCGGGCCGCGCCATCACCACCGCCACGTCCGCAAGCCAGGCCCTGAAGCTTTCGGCGCAGCAGCCCTTCGACGTCATCGTGCTCGATGTCCGCCTGCCAGACGGCAACGGCGTGGACCTGCTGGAATACTTCAGGGAGACCCTGCCCCATGTGGAAGTGATCATGATCACCGGCTATTCCGAGGTCGCAAGCGCCGTGGAGGCCATGAAGATCGGGGCCTACGACTACATCACCAAGCCCTTTTCCCTGGACCGGCTGACCCTGGTCATCGAGCGCGCCTACCAGCGCTCCATGCTGCACAAGGAACTGCATCTTTTGCGGCAAAACAAGGGCAGCGAGCCCTTCTCCCATCTCATCGGCCACTCCACGGGCATTTCGGAGATCCGCTACCTCATCGACAAGGTCGCCCCCACCCTCACCCCGGTGCTCATCACCGGGGAAAGCGGCGTGGGAAAAAACGTGGTGGTCAACGCCCTGCACCGCCGCAGCGGTAGGGCCGACAAGCACTTGATCGTCAAAAACTGCGGCGCGTTCAACAAGGAGCTTTTGCGCAGCGAGCTGTTCGGCTACTGCAAGGGGGCCTTCACCGGCGCGGTCGACTCCCAGGACGGCCTGTTGTCCCTGGCCAACAACGCCTCCCTGTTTTTCGACGAGGTGGGGGAGCTTTCCCTGGAGGTGCAGTCCATGCTCCTGCGCGTCCTGGAGTCCCAGAAGTACCGCCGGGTGGGCGACAAGGAGGAACGCAGCGCCAACATCCGCTTTTTTTTCGCCACCAACCGCGACCTGCACAAGGAGGTCGAGGCGGGGCGCTTCCACGAGGCCCTGTTTCACCGCCTCAACGTCTTTCGCATCGAGATACCGCCCCTGCGCGAGCGCCGGGAGGACATCCCCGTATTGATGGAGCTTTTTCTCGGGCAGCTCTACCCGGACCGCCCGCCCTACCGGGTGTCCGGCCAGGCCCTGCAGTGCCTGATGTCCTACCACTGGCCGGGCAACGTCCGCGAGCTGCGCAACGTCATCGAGCGCGGCATCATCCTGGCCGAAAACGATCTGATCACCCTGAAGTGTCTGCCCAACGACATCGCCAAATGCCTGGACGACACGGCCAACGGCCTGCCCTTCCCCACCCTGGAGCAGCACGAGCGGGAGTTCATCGTGCGGGTGCTCGAATACGTGTCCAACAACCGGACCCAGGCGGCCAGCATGCTGGGCATCGGGCGCAAGACCCTGTACCGCAAGATCAAGGAATACGGCCTGGAGATGCTCTGCCAAAACGGTCGCCCCGAGGGCGGCGCCGTATCCGCCGACCTGCGTCGGCCACGCCATGCCGGGCACGGCGGCGGGCCTGCCGCGCCGTAACGGTCCAGGCCCGGACGGTCCGGACGGCCCACGCCGCACGATGGCGCGCGGTTTCGCGGACAACGCCACGTAAGCCCCCGGGCCATCTCGCGCCAGCCCTGATCCGGCGCGCCACGTCTCTCACCCCTGCCCTGTCGGCCCGGGCGCCCTCTCCAGGCGCTCTCTCCAGGGTTGTCGTAACTCCCGGCACGCGGCGCGGCCATGCCCTCTTTCCGCCATCACGGCATGATGGCGGCGGGCCTGCTCCCGCGCCCGCAGATACACAGGCGGCCTTCGTCTGACCGGCCATGCCCCTTCCCAGGCCCCGTCTCCTTCCCCGCTCCCGGGGGGCATCGGGCCGTCGCCTCCGCAACCGCCCGCCCCATTTGGACCGCCCCCCGAAGGATGCGCCTTTTTTCACGAAACCGATTGCATCTTTTGCCCGATGGGGCTATTGCTCCCCACAGTAGCAACTTTTAGAAATTAGTATCCGTCCTAGGGGAATTTTTCGCATATCTTGCCACGGAAACCCGTCCTCTCCCGGGCCTGCCGCCCGGACCGGACACCCGAAGGCGGACGAAATCCCCTGGGCGGACATGACCCTGCCCCCCGCAGCAGGGAGGAGCCTTTTCATGAGCGACGCCGCCCCCGCCCTGGATTCCGAGCGCCCGGTCCGGATGGGCATCCTGGCCCTGGCCGTGAAAAACCGCACCGAGGCCGCCGAGGCCGTCAACCGGCTCATCAGCGAATACGGGGAGCTGGTCATCGGCCGCATCGGCGTGCCCTACCGGCAAAAGGGCCTAAGCGTCATCGCCATGATCGTGGAAGGCACGACGGACGCCCTGGGGGCGTTTAGCGGCAAGCTCGGCATGCTGCCCGCCGTCAAGAGCAAGATGGTGCTGTTCGACAGCACGGCGCCGGGCCAATAAAATACCTAAGGAGTATAAGATGTTGCACGACACTGTCGCGGATTGGGTGGACGAGGCCCGGATCGGGGCCGCTCTGGAGTCAGGCCGTACGGAAGACGCGGGCAGGGTCCGCGAGATCCTGGCTAAAGCCCTGGAGCTCAAGGGTCTTCGCCTGCACGACGTGGCCGCCCTGGCGGCCGTTTCGGACGCGGGCCTTCTGGAGGAGATTTTCGCCGCCGCCCGGAAGGTGAAGGAAGAGATCTACGGCCGCCGCCTGGTCATGTTCGCCCCGCTCTACATCTCCAATCTGTGCAAAAACGAGTGTCTGTACTGCGCCTTTCGCCGCTCCAACACCGGGCTGACCCGGCGGGTGCTGTCCCAGGAGGAGATCGCGGAAGAAACCCGCATCATCATCAACCAGGGGCACAAGCGCATCCTTTTGGTGGCCGGGGAGTCCTATCCCGGCCAGGGATTTAAGTACGTGCTCGACGCCATCGCCACGATCTATTCCGTCAAGGAAGGCTCGGGCGAGATACGGCGCGTCAACGCCAACGTGGCCCCGCTTTCGGTGGACGAGTTTACGGCCCTCAAAGAGACCGGCATCGGCACCTATCAGGTCTTCCAGGAGACCTACCACCGGGGGACCTACGCCAAAGTGCATCTGGGCGGCAAAAAAATGGATTTCGACTGGCGGGCCTCGGCCATGGACCGGGCCATGCTGGCGGGCATCGACGACGTGGGCGTTGGGGTGCTTTTCGGCCTGCACGACTGGCGCTTCGAGATGATGGCGCTCATGCTGCACATCGCCCACCTGGAGGAACGTTTCGGCGTGGGCTGCCACACCATCAGCGTGCCGCGCATGGAGCCGGCCATGGGTTCGGACATGGCCACCGCCCCGCCCGCCCCGGTGTCGGATGCGGATTTCAAGAAAATCGTGGCCATCCTGCGTCTGGCCGTGCCGTACACCGGGTTCATCATGTCCACCCGGGAGACCGCCGAAATGCGCATGGAGACCTTCGCCCTGGGCGTGTCGCAGATTTCGGCCGGAAGCCGCACCAACCCCGGCGGCTACGCCGACGAGGAGAAGTTCGAGGCCAGCCAGTTCCAACTGGGCGACCACAGAAGCCTGTCCGAGGTCATAAAGGACGTCTCCGAACTGGGCTACATCCCCTCCTTCTGCACCGGCTGCTACCGCCTGGGCCGCACCGGCGCGGACTTCATGGATCTGGCCAAGCCCGGGCTCATCAAGGAGAAATGCGGCCCCAACGCCCTGTCCACCTTCCTGGAGTACCTCATCGACTACGCCCCGGCCGACGTGGCCGAGATCGGGGAACGGGCCATCACCCAGGAGCTGGACGACATGCCGCCCAAGACCCGGCGCGTGTCGCAAAGCATGATCGAAAAGGTCCGTTCCGGACGCCGCGATGTCTACTGTTGACGTCAGATATCAGGCCCCCATGCCGGGCTGCGCCGGGGAGGTCCGCCTGGAGCGGGACCTCCTCGGCGAATTCGCCGTGCCCCTTTTCGCCGCCTACGGCATCCACACCGCCCGGGCGCTGGCCAACTTCCCCCTGTCCGGCCGTACCGTGCATCCGGAGCTGACCCGGGCCATGGTCCAGGTCAAGCGGGCCTGCGCCCGGGCCAACATGGAGACCGGGCATCTGCCGCTGCATGTGGGCGAGGCCGTCCTTTCCGCCTGCGACGAGGCCCTGGAGGGCCTTTTGCCCGAGATCGGCGTAACCGACGCCCTGCAGGGCGGGGCCGGGACCTCGGCCAACATGAACGTCAACGAGGTGCTGGCCAACCGGGCCGAGGAGATTCTCGGCGGCAGGCGCGGCGACTACGCCCGGGTGCATCCCATCCACCACGTCAACCTGCACCAGTCCACCAACGACGTGTTCCCGACAGCCGTCAAGGTGGCGGCCATCCATCTCCTGCGCCGCCTGGAGAAGTCCCTGGCCGCCCTGCAAACCGCCTTCCAGGACAAGGAGCGCGAATTCGCCTCCGTGGTCAAGATGGGCCGCACCCAGCTTCAGGACGCCTGCCCCATCACCCTGGGCGCGGAATTCTCGGCCTACGGCGAGGCCCTGTCCCGGGACCGCTGGCGGGTGTTTAAGTGCGAGGAGCGGCTTCGGGTGGTGAACCTGGGGGGCACGGCCGTGGGCACGGGCCTGACCGCCCCGCGCGACTATATTTTTTGTGTGGTGGACAAGCTGCGCGAGGACACGGGCCTTGGCCTGTCCCGGGCGGAGAACCTGGTGGACGCCACGCAAAACGCCGACTGCTTCGTGGAGGTCTCGGGCATCCTCAAGGCCGCAGCGGTCAACCTCTTCAAAATATCCTCGGACCTGCGGCTTTTGTCCTCTGGGCCAAAGGCCGGGCTTGGCGAGATCCATCTGCCCGAGGTCCAGGCCGGGTCGAGCATCATGCCCGGCAAGGTCAATCCGGTCATCTGCGAGGCCGTGGGCCAGGCGGCGCTGCGGGTCATGGCCCTGGACGGGCTTACGGCCTCGGCGGCCATGTCCGGCCAGCTCGAATTAAACGCCTTTTTGCCCGTTTTGGCCGACGCCCTGCTTGAGAGCCTGAGCCTTTTGTCCGCCGCCTGCGACCTGTTTCGCACCCGCTGCGTCACGGGCGTCGCCGCCGACCCGGCGGCCTGCGAGGAGCATGTCCACAAAAGCGCCGCCACCCTGGCGGCCCTGGTTCCGGCCATCGGCTACGAGGCCGCCACCGACGTGGCTCGGGAGGTGCGGGCCACGGGAAAGACCGTGCCCCAGGCGGTGCTGGATCGGGGGCTTGTGCCCGCAGAAGAACTGCGGCGGCTGCTGTCCGCCGAAAACATGACCATGCTCGGGCAGGGAAGGTAGGCAGGGCGCATGGACGTAAACGACATCCTCTCCCGGCTGACGGACCAGCCCCTGGCCGAACTTATGGCCGAGGCCGACGCGGTGCGGGCGAAGACCAAGGGCGACGGGGTTTTTTTGCGCGGCATCGTGGAGTTCTCCAACCGCTGCGTGCGAAACTGCCTCTACTGCGGCCTGCGCCGGGCCAACACGAGGATCACCCGCTACCGCATGTCCCCGGACGAGGTGGTCGCCGCCGCCGTGCGCACAGCCGGACTCGGGGTGGGGACCGTGGTCCTGCAATCCGGCGACGACCTGGACTACAAGGCCGCCGACATCGCCCGCATCATCAGCCGCATCAAGGAACAGGCCGACGTCAAGATCACGCTGAGCCTGGGGGAACGCCCCTTCCCGGACTATGAGCTGTGGCGGGAGCACGGCGCGGACCGCTACCTCATGAAGCACGAAACCGCCGACCCCGTCCTCTACGACCGCCTGCACCCGGGCAAACACCTGTCCGAACGGCTGGCCGCCCTGCGCTACTTACAAGAGCTCGGCTACGAGATCGGCTCCGGGTTCATCGTGGGGCTGCCGGGCCAGACCGCCCGGACCCTGGCCGCGGACATCGCCCTGGTGCGCGAGCTCGGGGTGGACATGTGCGGCTCGGGGCCTTTTTTGCCCCAGGCCGACACGCCCCTGTCCGCCGCCCCGGCCGGCGACGAGGAGACCACGCTTCGGGTGCTGGCCCTTTTGCGTCTGGCCTGCCCCCGGGCCAACCTGCCCGCCACCACGGCCCTGGCCTCCCTGGACCCCGAAAAAGGGCAGCTTTTGGCCCTTTTGGCCGGGGCCAACGTAATCATGCCCAATTTCACCCCCAGCGCCTGCCGGGAACACTACCGCATCTACGACCACAAGGAGGCCGTGGGCCTCAAATCGGCCACAGCCGTGATCCGGCAGGCCGGACGCACGCTTACAATCGACGGAGGGCTCAAAAAGCCATGCGTGATACGCCAAAGGGGCTTCGCCTGCACATCGGGGTCTTCGGACGCCGCAACGTGGGCAAATCCTCGCTTGTCAACGCCATAACCGGCCAGCCCGTGTCCATCGTCTCGGACACGCCCGGCACCACCACCGATCCGGTGGAGAAGGCCCAGGAGTTCTCCCCCCTGGGGCCGGTGGTGTTTATCGACACGGCGGGCCTGGACGACGTGGGCGCGCTTGGGGAGCTGCGCGTGCGGCGCACCGAAAAGGCCCTGGAAAAAACCGACGTGGCCCTTGTGGTCACCGAATCCGGCCTTCTGGGGGACGACGAGGTCCGCCTCGCGGCCATGCTGGCCGGGCGCGGCACGCCTTTCGCCGTGGTGGTGCAAAAAATCGACATCGCGCCGCCCGATGCGGCGTTTCTGGACCGGCTGGCCGCCCTGGCCGACCCGTCCCCGCCTGTGGTGGCGGTCTCGGCCGCCCAGGGGACGGGCCTTGGGGAGCTTAAGGAGGCCCTGATCCGCCTGACCCCGGACGACTGGTTCGCCGAGCCGCGTCTGGCGGGCGACCTGCTGCGGGCCGGGGAGCTGGCCGTCCTGGTCGTGCCCATCGACCTTGGGGCGCCCAAAGGGCGGCTCATCCTGCCCCAGGTCCAGGCCATCCGGGACATTCTCGACAGCGACGCCCGGGCCATGGTGGTCAAGGAGCGGGAGCTTCACGACGCGCTGGCCCAGCTCTCCAGCCCCCCGGCCCTGGTGGTGTGCGACTCCCAGGTGGTGCTCAAAACCGCCGGGGACACGCCCGAACATGTCCCCATGACCACCTTCTCCATCCTCATGGCCCGCTTCAAGGGCGATCTGGTCCGGCTGGCCGAGGGCGCTGCGGCCATCGACCGCCTGCGGCCCGGGGACCGGGTGCTCATCGCCGAGGCCTGCACCCACCATCCCCTGGCCGACGACATCGGCCGGGTGAAGATCCCCAGGTGGCTGCGGCAGTACGCCGGGGGCGGCGTCCGGACCGAGGTCCTGGCCGGGGCCGCGTATCCCGACGACCTGTCGCCGTACGCCCTGATCATCCACTGCGGGGCCTGCGTGATCAACCGCAAGGCCATGCTCTCCAGGCTCTCCCGGGCCGTGCGCCAGGGCGTGCCCATGACCAACTACGGCCTGGCCATCTCCTTTTTGCAGGGGGTGTTGCCCCGCGTGCTCGAACCGTTCCCGGCGGCCCGGCTGGCCTTTGATGCGGCCCGGGCGGCCTGGCGCGCCGCGCCGCACGACGTGGCGAACGTGCAGGCCGGGATATGACGCAACGCCCGGGCAGCCGCCCCCCGGATGTCTGCGGCAGCGACGTGAAGGAATTTTGCATTCCTTACAACGCATCGACGGAACGTTTAGGGGATTTCATACCTGCGAGGCCCGCGAAACCATGCCGTTTCGCCTGACAACCATACAAAGCCCGAGGGGAACCGCCGCCGCGCGCGGCCAAGCACAAGGAGGAGCCGCACACCAAAACCATGTTGCCATGTTGTCTGAAGCGCATTTGACCACGAAACATGGAGGAATCTCATGAGCAGAATCGAGATGGAGAAGATTTTTTACGAAACCGCGCCGCCCAAGCCGAAAACCGACCCGGACACACTTTTCTTCGTCCAGGTGGACAAGGAAAAATGCATCGGTTGCGACACCTGCATGGACTATTGCCCCACCGGCGCCATCTTTGGCGAGACCGGGGAACCGCACAGCATCCCCGATCCCCATGCCTGCATCAACTGCGGCCAGTGCCTGACCCACTGCCCGGCCTCGGCCATCTATGAAATGCAGTCCTTTGTTCCAGAGATCGAGGCCAAGATCAAGGACCCGAACATCAAGGTCATCGCCATGCCCGCTCCGGCCGTGCGCTACGGCCTGGGCGACTGCTTCGGCATGCCCGTGGGCGCGGTGACCACGGAAAAGATGCTCGAAGGCCTGAAAAAGGTCGGCTTCGACAACACCTGGGACAACGAATACACCGCCGACGTGACCATCTGGGAAGAGGGCAGCGAGTTTCTGGCCCGCCTCACCAAGAAGTCGGACATGCCCCTGCCCCAGTTCACCTCCTGTTGCCCGGGCTGGCAGAAGTACGCCGAGACCTTCTACCCCGAGCTTCTGCCCCACTTCTCCACCTGCAAATCGCCCATCGGCATGATGGGTCCCCTGGCCAAGACCTACGGGGCGCAAAAGGCCAAGTACGACCCGGCCAAGGTCTACACCGTGTCGATCATGCCCTGCACGGCCAAAAAGTACGAAGGCATGCGGCTTGAGATGGATTCCAGCGGGCATCGGGACATCGACGCCACCATCACCACCCGCGAGCTGGCCTACCTGATGAAGAAAGCGGGCGTCGATCTGAACAAGATACCCGACGGCAAACGCGACGCCCTCATGGGCGAGTCCACCGGCGGGGCCACCATCTTCGGCGTCACCGGCGGCGTCATGGAGGCGGCCCTGCGTTTCGCCTACCAGGCCGTGACCAAGGAAAAGCCCGCCAGTTGGGACTTTACCGCCGTGCGCGGCCTGAAGGGCTTCAAGGAAGCCACGGTGAACGTGGGCGGCATCGACGTGAAGGTGGCCGTGGTGCACGGGGCCAAGCGCTTCAAGGACCTGTGCGAGCAGGTCAAGGCCGGCAAGTCGCCGTACCACTTCATCGAGTTCATGGCCTGCCCCGGCGGCTGCGTCATGGGCGGCGGCCAACCCATCATGCCCGGCGTGCTCCAGGCCATGGACCGCCGCATGACCACGCTGCATGCCTCGCTCAAAAACCGCCTGGCCATGTTAAGCGCCAACAAGGCTTAAAGGAGGAACGCCATGTCGATTGCGAACTTCACCAGACGCGGATTCCTGAAGGCCGCCTGTGTGGCTTCCGGCGGCGCGCTCATCGGGCTGCGCCTGACGGGCAAGGCTGTCGCCGCGACGCAGCAGCTCAAAGACTACATGATGGACCGTATAAACGGGGTCTACGGGGCGGACGCGAAATTCAAGATTCGCGCCTCCCAGGACAACGCCCAGGTCAAGACCATGTACAAGGACTTCCTGCACGAACCCCTGGGGCACAAGTCCCACGAACTGCTGCACACCAAGTGGTTCGACAAGTCGGCCGGGATCAAAAAACTCGCCGCCGAGGGGAAATATCCCAACCCCCGGGCCAAGGAGTTCGACAAGCCGACCTATCCGTACGAATAACCGCTAGCACCGCACTACCCGAGGTCAGGGCCACGCGCCTGACGCCGAGGGTATGGCGGTCGCCCGCCCCGCTCCCCTGCCCCCAGCCGCCCCGGCGCATGGCCCCCGGTCCCGCTCCCGCTTCCCTGTCCCCTGCGGCGGCCCCGAGGCGCACGCACTCTTGCGCGCCCAGGATATTCCTGATAATATGCATCAATATCGCCATTAACATCCACTACCCGCGCCCAATGAAATCAAACACCGTGTTCCGTACGCTCATCTCACTCTCCATCAATCTGGTTCTCATCCTTTTCGCCGTGCTGCTTGTGGCCACAGGGTTTGATTATGTGTTGAGCAAAGGCGTATTTGACGAAATAGGTCTGCCGTGGGCGCATACCAAAGCCACAGCGCTCAATCTGGAATATAACCAAAAGCATCTCGCGACTGCTGCAAACCATCTCTATCGTTTTAATACGACGGATGTTTTCTCACCTGAAAAGCCCGCAGGAATCTCCAGCCGCATCGCGGTCCTGGGCGACTCGTTCATATGGGGAGACGGCCTGGAGAATCCCGAGGTCATCTGGAGCAGGCGGCTTAAGCGGCGCATTGAAAAGGAGCATCCCGACGTCCAGGTTCTGGAATGGGGCCGTTGCGGCTGGTCGACGCTCGATGAATTAAATTTTTTGAAATCCATAGACGACAAAAAGCTCTACGACATCGACCATCTGATCATCGGCTTTGTGACCAACGATCCCGATCTTGGCGACAGGCCGCAGAAGTATATCACGTGGGACGCCTGTCCGGCCAACCTGTGCACGCTTCTGCCGAATCTCTATCTGTGGGTCCAGCCGTACGTCGAACGATACTTCTACATGTTCTCGGCCGACTACGGCTACACCAACTGGGAGGACGCCCTCTACACCCCGGAAAACCTGGCGAAATATCGGGGCGTGCTCGTCGAATTGAAGCAGTTCCTGGACGCCCGGCATATTTCTTTCATGTTCGTCTTCACCCCCAACACGCCCATCGAACGCTTTCCCAGGCTCTACGAACCGGTCATCGCCCTCTTCGACGACCTGGGCATCCCATATCTCAACCTCTTCCCTGCGGTGCAAAGCGCCTTTGGCAACACCCCGCAGTCACAGTGGCCCCAGACGCTGTACGCCAATCCCGTCAACGGCCATCCCGGCGAGGCGGTCACCGCTGTCTACGCCGACCACGTGTATGCGCACCTGCGCTCGCTGCACTGGCTGAAGTAGTCCGCGCCGCGCCCGCCCCGGAGAGCCCAACCCCGCACGGCCCTGACCGTCCATCCGCAGCCGGGCATCCACAGCCGGACGCAGCCGGACTCCGCAGCCGGACATCCGCAGCCGGACATCCGCAGCCGGACATGGCCCAGGGCCTGCGGGCGCCGCGCCCGGCCCTTCTCACAGCACCTTGACCACCACCAGGGTCACGTCGTCCTCGGCCGCGACCCCCCGGCGAAAGGCCCACAGCTCCTCCAGCACCGCCTCCACGATCTCCCGGGCAGGCCTGTCCGCCTTGTCCCGGATGATCCGCCGCAGCCGCCCCTTGCCGAACATCTCCCCGTCCCGGTTGCGGGCCTCCCAGATGCCGTCGGTGCCAAGCGCCACCACCTGCCCCCCGGCCATGCCGTCGAAGGTGAACTCCTCGTAGGCCACGTCGCCGATGATCCCAAGCGGAACCCCGCCGTCGGACAGCTCCATGAATTCCCCGGTCGCCGGATCATACACCACCGCCGGATCATGCCCGGCCCGCACCCAGCGCATGCGGCCCGGCCGACCCGCATCCGGCGACGGCTCCATGGACAGGTAGAAAAGGGTCACGAACCGTCCGGTCTCGGCCGTATCCTGGGTCAGCAGGCGGTTCAGGTCGTCCACATGCCCGGCCGGACCGCCGCCCATGGAGGCCCGCATGCGCAACAGCGCCCGGGCCGTGGTCATGAGCAGGGCCGAGGCCACGCCGTGCCCGGACACGTCTCCCACCACCACCGCCACGCTGCCCGGCCAGGCCCCGGGCACGGCCAGATAATCGTAATAATCCCCGCCGGTCTCGTCGCAGTAGATGCTCTTGCCCGCGATATCGAACCCGGGCACGGCCGGATTGTCCCGGGGCAGAAGCCGCAACTGCACCTCTTCGGCCAGGGCCAGGGCCTCGCGCAGCAGGCGGTTTTTCTCCTTGATGGTCAGGTTGGCCTCACGCAGCTCCCGGTTCATGCGGCTTTGCAGGCCCGAACCGATGTCGCGCATGTGCTCAAGCCTGGCCACCAGGTCCTCGGACCGGGCGAGCTGTTTGGTGAGAAACCGAATCTGGCGGTTTTTACCGGCCAGGGCGTCCGCCGCGCACTGGGGCAGGGGCGAGTTCACGGGCGGCTCGGGAAAGGCCGCGCCCTGGCCCGTTCCGTCCCCGAAAAGCACCGTGACCAGGGTGCAGTTGTGGAACCGGGCCGGTTCGCCCGGGGACAGGGGGCATATTTCCCCGTAGGCGTGAAACCCCAGAATCGGCAGCCCAGACGGCAGGATGCGGCGCATGAGGTCGAATTCCTCCCGGGCCCGCAGTCCCAGGATGTAGCGCCGCGTGGAGCAGGAAAAGGCCAGGGCCCCGTCCGGGACGAACCCCGGCGGCAGGGAGGCGGCCAGATCGGTCAGGGAGCGCGCCACATCCTCCAGCAACACCTCCCGCGAGGCCTCGGTGATGCGCACCTGCGCCCCCTCGGGGACGGCGTCGGAAAATACGATGCTGCCGTCGCTCTCGTCGTATTCCAAAGGCCCCCGGATGGCGAAGCGGCCCTCGTCCTCGAAAACGGCCAGCGGCATCTCCGAGGCGGGCAGCCCGTGCGGCCCCAGGGTGTCGCGGTAGAACTCAAGCGCAGTCATGCCGTCGATGCGCAGCACCTTCTTGCCGCTCACCGCGTCCACCCGCACCCGCCGCCCGACCGGCCGCCAACTGTTGCTGACCCGAAAGACCGCCTGGGCCGGGCCGAAAAGGACCAGGACCGGGACCGCGCCGCTATAAACCATGCGCCCGAAAAACTGCCGCACGTCATCGCGGCCCTCGCCTCCGGCGAAGCCCCCGAACACCGGACACCCCAGGGTTTCGGACAGGGCGGCCACCACCTCGCCCGGGGCCGCGTCCTTGACGTCGGGAAAGGCGAAGGCCATGGCCGCAGGCACGCCGGGATGGGCCGCCAGCGCCATCTGCGCCGCCTCCCGGGCGGCCCGCGCCCCGTCCGTCGCCGCGTCCTGCCCAAGCCCCACGGCGAAGCGCACCGTGTCCGAGACGAAAAGCATAAGGCATATGGAGTCGCGGCTGGGGCCAAGGGCCGTGGAAAAGGTCCCCGCCGTGGTGCAGCCCGCCAGGGGCAGCCCGGGAAAGGCCTCCCAGACCATGGAAAGCGCCATCTCCAGATCGAAGCCGCTGGCCGAAAACAAAAGCCCGGCCCCGGGCACGGCCCCGGCCAGCCGGTCCCGGCACTGGCGGAGCATGTCGGCGGCGGCGCACTCGGTCTCCACGCACTCGGCCTGTCCGATGACGACTCGAAACATGACGCACTCCCCTTTCGGCTCCGTGTCCCTGATCAACGCCCGATCAACGCCCGATTAACGGCCAACCTCGGCCCTGCCTCCGGGATAGCCCAAAGGCGCCAAAGGGGAAAGAGGCCCGGCCCCCCCCGCAGCCATCCCCCCATTGCCCGGCCGGACCGGAATGTGTACATGCTGGATGCGGCCTTGTAACCGCCGCGCGTCCTGCAGCGACTTTCCCTGGCAGGCGCACAGGTCTCGACGTTTACCGCCGCCTTGTGGCGATTGCGACGTTCCCCTTGTCCCAAACCCCTTTCCCTTGCGAGGCGGATGCCATGTCCACCCGGTTTTCCCGCACCAGCGTCGCCGTCATCGTCGCCCTTGTCGTCCTTATCCCGGCCGCCCTCCTAGCCGCCGGATCTGCCTCGGCCGAAACCCATGTGGACGCGATGCGCCGCCATGTGGAGGCCGCCTGGGCCGCCGTCGAACGGGGCGATCCGGTCGCCGCCCGCGCCGAGGGCGTAGCCGCCCAGGCCGCCTGGGCCGCCGTACGCCCGCTGCCGAAACGGGCCATCCAAAACGCCCACCCCGACCTCGACGCCCGCCTGGCCGTGCTGCCCGACGAGGCCGCCCGGCTGGCCGCCGCCAACGCCGCCGCCCAGCCCGCGACCGTCCCCCCCGGCGCCCCCGTCGTCGCCCCCGTCGTCGTCGTCCCCGCACAGCCCGCGACCGCGCCACCGACCGCGTCCGCCACGGTCGTGGTGGCCCCGGCCCCGTCCGCTACGGTCGTAGCGGTCACCCCGGCCCCGGTGGTCGTCACAGCCCCGACAACCGCGTCCACAACCGTCGCCACACCCCCGGCAGCGCCCCAAACCGCCACCACCACTACCTACGCTGACCCCACAGGAACCGTGGCCGTGGCCACCCCGGCCGGGACAACGACAGTGACCCATTCCGGCGGCGGCACGACCACCACGACAGGCGCCGCAACCGTCAACACCCATTCCGGACAGACCACCGTCACCGGCCCGGGCGGCCAAAGCGCCGCCGTCGCCGGGGCCTCGGCCTCGGCCGTGACCACCTCCGGAAACACCACCACCGGCCGCGCCGCCGGGGCCGCCACGGTGCAGCCCCCCTCCGGCCAGACCGTCAACGCCGCCGGGGCCGCCACCGGCTCAAAGACCACCTCCGGAAACGTCACCAGCACCCAAAGCGCCATGGGCGGCGTGGTCACCAACCCGGCCACCGGCCAAACCGCCGTGGCCGGTCGCCAGGGCCAGGGCGCCGTCACCCGAAACGACTCCGGACAGGTCACCGACTTCTCCTATTCCGGACAAAGCGCCGTCGCAGGCTCCGGCGGCAACGCGGCCACGGCCCAGACCTACGCCACCGGCAGCAACCTGGGCTCTGGACAGGGTTCGGTGAGCGCCGGGGCCGACGTGCAGACCAACACCGGCGGCGACTATTCCGTTGACGCCACCGCCACCAAGGGACAGGCCACCGTCACCGGCACAAATAACGCCACCGGCCAGACCAAGACCGCAACCGTGGGCGACGGCCAGATACAGAACATCCCCCCCCAGTCCACGGCCAAGACCACCGCCCCGGCCGCCCAGTCCACGGCCAAGACCGCCGCCCCGACTGCCCAGGCCACGGCCCCGGCCGCCCAGACCGCGCGCACCGCGCCCGCCGCGCCCGCTGCTCCCGCGACTGCGCGCACGGCGCCGACGCAGGCTGCGGCGCCGCAGGCGTCGCGGACCATGGCGCAGGCGCCGCGCGGCTATTCCGACGATATGGACGTGTTCGGCAAGACCGGGTTCGGACAGTCCGGATCAGGCGGCCAGACCGTGCGCAAGCCGCCCGCCCCTGAACAGCGGACGCCTGCCCCCTCGGGCCGCGAGGCCGCAGGACATGGCGGACGCGGCGGCGGCCGTCGCTAGCGGCAAGGCAGGAGATTTGCGCGGGGGCGCCGCCCCCGCCACCCCCGGCAGGGGCCTAAGGCCCCTGCACCCCGTAACGTGCGGCCCTGCCGCCGCTGCATCCGCAGCGGCGACAGGGCCGCAAGCGTTTATGCGGAGCGTTGGCTCGGCTAGGGGGGAGGGGGAGGGGAAAGAAGAATAAGGCCGGGGTGGCGGCAAGGCAAAAGAAATAGGCTGGATTGACGGTGGGGCAAATGTGCCCTATATGGTGAAGGCATGAAGTGCCGGGAGTTTCTCAAACGGCTGCGCCGCTATGGCGCGAAGATCATCGAAAGCGAAGGTAAAGGGTCGCACGTCATGATCTATTTCGGAGAACGCCGGGTTTCCACCCCCTTTCACGCAGGCGTCGACTACGACCCGCGCTTCTTCAAATCGATCTGCAAACAACTGGGCATCGATCCCACGGAGATACTGTAATGCGCTTTCCCATCACCCTGGAAAGGCTGGACCACCAAACCGTCATGGCCACCTGTCCCACCGTGCCGGAAATCGTGACTGCGGGGACCGACGAGGACGAGGCCCTGGATATGGCCCTGGATGCGCTGTTGACGCTCCTGGACCACATGATGGAGCGCGGCGAGGAAATCCCGTTTGCGGCCGCATGCGACGAACCGGCCGCGCCGTTCATCGAACTGCCGCCCATGGCCGTGGTCAAGCTGGCCATATACCAGGGCATGCGCGACCAGGGCGTTAGCCAGCTCAAGATGGCCGCGCGCCTGCACACCGACCCGAAATCCGTGCGGCGACTCTTGGATTTGTACCACCGCTCCAAGTGGGACCACCTGGAGATGGCGCTTGAGGCGCTTGGCTACCGCGCCGTTGTGCGGGTCGAGCCGTCGAAAGTGTATAAGGGGTTTTTCGGTGGGGAGGTGAAGGAGAGGGTTGTGGGGTGAAAAATGCGGCCTAATCCTTCCCCGCTGGGAACGGCGGTGTCAGGTTAATACTATCACTGTACAAACTATCGCTGTAGACACAGTACATACAATTATTTAATATTTAAACAAGTATGAAATACTCCGTTTTTTACAAAACTTCCAGCGTTAACTGCAGATGAAATCAAATTTTGCTTATATATATCAATAAGATCTTGTACGTCTTTCTCAAGATATAAAAAGTCATCATATGTTACTGGCATGCCCTCACCGTGAGCAATTTTATGCCTAATTGAAACAAGTTCTTGATCAATAAATGGTTTCCGTGTTTCAAACTTGGAGATATCAACTCCAACCAGCCTTGAAATACCTTTCAATACTTTATATGTTAAATTTGATTCCGTTCTAACTGCCTCTTCAATCGATGCACACACAACACAGCCTTCTGAAACACAACTTATAATTTCAAATGCATATTCATACTTGCTACATGTTTTTTCAAATCGATCGCTCATTTTAACTATGTGAGCAGCAAGTACACATCCCGGAACTTGTTCCAGTCTTTCGTTGGCAAAGCATCTCAAAAAAACCTTGCTTGATTCTTTAATAAACCCCTCCCAATGTGCATAGAGCAACAACACTCCCGCCCTTGCCAATGTTTCTTGCTGATATGTATCAGCAGACCTCAAAACTTGCTTTAGCAAGAATAATTCTTTACTCCTCCACAACCATTCTTTTTCAATCGACTTTATAAATTTATCTATCTTTTCGTCATTCATAATGAAAAATGGCGGATAGCCGCTGGTATTGTGTTGCATATTCTTGTATTAGCTCTGACTCCTGAACCACTAGAATATACAAATTGATCGCTTACTGCGAATTCTTCAATCATTCTCCTTAAATTTTCTGGAGTATATTCTATAAGCAAACTATTTATGTTCTTCGAAACACCAATCGATATGGCCTCAAAAAGTGCTATAGAGAATCCCCCTTTATGCCTTCTTTCAGTTTTGTAGTATTTCCGAAAAGCATCATTACCAAGAGCTTGATTGATCATCTTAAACGTATTTTGAAAAACAAATATCATATTATTAGTATCATATCTATCATCTTGTGCAATCAATACTATTTGATCATTTAAAAATTCGCCAAGTTCTGCAATACTTGAAGCAGTAATCGAGTCCCAATCCAACTTATTAAAAACTATAAATCGTGTAATTAACTCCAGATTGTATTGCTCAAGCTGTTTATCATCACTTATTGGAGTAGTTGCAACAAAGTTTTCGTCACGTGATAGACGGGTCAACCATTCGTAAAAATCTTTATTCGCCATAAGCAACAGACAATTTCTTACTTCCTGCTCTGAAAGTATAGAACCTCCTGTGTTAATTCGCCTGAATAATTCGTACTTTGTATCAGAAGTACTTTCTTTTTTAATGATTTTAAAATCAATTTTCTCTCGTCGAAACGTGAGTTTTAATGCACTAGATATTAAATCTAAATTAGTCCATTGTGCACCGTCTAGCTCTGTCAGATAACCACCTTTCGAAAGAATTAACGGGTCAAGCCTCGCACCTTGCTCATCTCTAAGCTCACCCATAAACGACAATATTGTTGAAAATCTTTGCAACCCATCAACGAGATCCCAAACTCCGTCAAGGCGTTGTGCAACAAAAAAGGAAGGGATTGGAATGCCTAAAAAAATAGATTCGATAAATTTAGTTTTTTGATCAAGAGTCCATCTATAAATTCTTTGAAATTCTGGATGAATATCAAATTCGCCATTAGTATACATACTAACAGCTTCTCCAATAGACATTGGATAAGAGTCTGAATGAATCTCTTTCTTAAACAACTCTATTTGAGCTTCCAGTTTGTTCATGCTATTTCCTTCTTTGTAATCTTACTACACTAATTTCCTAACAAAACAAATAACCTTTAATCCACATCAACTTAGCAATAAAAAACTATTATTTCAGATCCAAATAATACAGCTCAAATTTTGCATCTATTTATCATTTCTACATCAAACAGCAATAATACATATTTCCACTACCCCACCCTTCTCATCGCCGCAGTCAGCACACCCGCACCGACGAGCACGCCGCCGCCGGTTTTGCGGATGGCGGAGACAAAGCCGGGCCGGGTCAGGCGGCTGCCCGCGCTGGCGGCGAGCGCCGCGTACATATACGCATTGACCACCCCGAGCAGCGTGAACGTCGCGCCGAGCAGCGCCAGTTGCGGCGTCACGGGATGGTCATGCGACACGAACTGCGGCAGAAACGCGATGAAGAACATGATGGTTTTGGGATTTAAGACCGTGACGCAAAAGGCCTGGGCGAAGCGCGCTTTTTTTGCAGCTTGCGGGTCTGCGGCCGCAACACCGCCCTTTTCGCGGATCATCTTGACGCCGATCAAAACCAGATAGACCGCGCCAATCCACTTGACGATCGTAAAAAGCGTCGCCGAGGTCGCCAAAACAGCCCCCAGACCAAGCATGGAGAGCGTGATTGCGGTCAGGTCGCCCAGCGCTACGCCCGCCACAAGAGGCAAAATGTTACGTTTTCCGTCCGACAGCCCGCGGCTGATGAGCAGCATCACAGTCGGCCCGGGTATCACCAAAATGACGACAGAGGCGGCCATGAAGGCCAGATAGAGTTCCACAGGCACGGCGCATTCCTCCCGCCCCCTGCATACGCCTTTCCCTATCCGGCTTCAACCATTCAGCCGCATCTTTATCGACTGCAACCGGCCTTCGCCCGTCCTCCCCGCCTTCCTCAAACCGTTTTGACCACATCTTTCCAGACATCCTTTCTCTCCCGCCCGCTCCATGCCCCCTTCCTGCCTGCCCGCCCCGCGATCTCCTTGCCCCCTCTCCGCCTGCCCGGCTTGCATTCTCCACCTCCCTTCCCACCTGTCCGGCCTGCATTTTCCGTCCCCCCTCCCCGCCAGCCAGCGCCACATTCTCCGCCCCGCTTCCCGCCTGTATTTCCGGGCGGCGATGCGGCCGCGAAGCGGCGAATCGCCGCCCGAAGACAGGGGGACCGGGGGAAATGATTTCCCCCGGGCGGGGTTCGGGGCGGCAGCCCCGATTCCTGGCTTCACCGCAACACATCCTACTTTCTTAAAAATACTACGTATTTTTCTCGTTCAACATGGCGGGGTTCGGGGCGGCAGTCCCGATTACTCCATGCCGCATCTCCCGCACGCGCCGCATCCGGCGGGCGGGCATTTGGCGGTAGGCGTAGCGTCCTGGTAGCGCCGCCATTCCTGGTGCAGGTAGTCGCGCGAGACGCCGATATCGATGATCTCCCAGGGGAAGGCCTCGTCCGGGTCGCGTTCGCGGTCGATGTAGGCGGCGGGGTCGCCGTCCCAGGCGTAGAGGGCTTTTTTGAAGTTGCCGCCGTTTTGGGCGGCCAGCAGGATGAGGTCGAAGAGACGCGCGTCGCCCCGGGCCAAAAGGCCCTGCACCCGGGCTGCGAACGCGCCGTCCAGGGCATGGCGCATGCCTTTGAGCGGCGCGACGATCTGGCGCAGGCGTTCGGAGGCCTGGGCGATATCGGCCTCTGAGGCCATGGCGGCCCATTGCAGCGGGGTAAACGGCTTGGGGATGAGGCACGAGGCGGCCAGGGTGGCGTGCTGGATGCCGCGTTTGCCGTGACCGATGCGCCCGGCGGCGTGGACGCGGCCCATGAACTCGGCCAGCTCGTCGTAGTCGGCGGCGGTTTCGCCGGGCCAGCCCACGATGCAGTACATTTTGAGGTGGTTGACGCCGAATTCACCGGCCAGCGACACGGCGTCAAGAAAGGCCTCTTCGGAGAGGTTCTTGTTGGCGGCGCGGCGGATGCGGCGGCTTTGGCCCTCCAGGGCCAGGGTCAGGGTGCGCGAACCGGCGGCGCGCAGGACGGTCAAAAGCTCGCGGGTGACGCCGTCGGCGCGCACCGAGGCCAGGGAGAACTTGACGCCGCGCTTCGACAGGGCGTCAAGAAGCGGCAACAGCTCGTCCCAGTCGGTGAGCGCGGTGCCCACAAGCCCGACCTTGCGCGGCCGCACCTCGTCCACCAGCGCGAGCACGTCGTCCATGCGGGCATGTCGCGGCGGCCGGTAGACGAACCCGGCGGCGCAGAACCGGCAGCCGTAGGGGCAGCCCCGGTTGATCTCAATAAGCAGCATGTCTTTGAATTCCGCCTCGGGGGAGACGAAGACGGAATGGGCCGGACAGCTCAGGCGGCCCGGATGCAGGGGGTCCGTGGCCACGGCGCGGCGCACGGGCAGCGTGGTGCGTCCCGGGACCAGCATGCCGGGCATATCGGCCACCTCGGCCAGCAGGGCGGCTTTTTCGCCGCCAGCCAGGGCGTGCGCGGCGGCGCGGTCCAGAAACTGCGCGAATCCGGCCTCGGTCTCGCCGATGAAGGCCGCGTCCAGGGCGGGCAGCATGGGGGCCGGGTTCATGAACAGAAGCGGCCCGCCCGCCACGACCAGGGGGTAATCGGGCCGGTCGGCGGCCCGGGGGGCGATGTTCGCGGCCAATAGCGCGGCCACGGCGGCGGCGCAGTCCTCTTCGTAGCCCAGGGAGAAGGCGATGAGCGGGAAATCGGCAAGCGGGCGGCCCGAGTCCTCGGACACGGCCTTGCCATGGCCTGTGTAGAAGACGCGTTCGACGGCGAGGGAGGGGTTGCGGCAGGCCTGGGCGTAGACCGCCTGCCAGCCCAGGGCGGACAGGGCGGCCCGGGGCGGACCCGGGTAGACGAGGGCTACGGGGAGCCGCCCGCCCCAGTCGCGCTGGGGCGGGCGATCACGGCCGAAGTAAACGGGGGGGGGAGGATCGCGCCTCACGGCAGCGCGGACCGTCAATCCGCCTGCATGCGGATAAACGACGGAATCTCGAATTCCTCCTCGTCAAAGATGAACTCCTCCTCGCCAGGGGCGTGGGCCTTGGCCGGGGCCTGGGGGGCGATGGCCTCGGGGTTTTTCTTCACGCCTTTGCGGATGTAGGCCGGGATGTTGTAGTCGTTGGCCGTGGCTGCGGTCAGGATCTTGGCCGCGCGCGGGCTTTGCAGCACGCCGCCGCCGCTGCTCGACGGCTGGCCCGGGACGCCGCCGCCGGGGCCGGACGTGCCGGGGGTGCGGGGACGGCTTATGGGCGTCACGTTCTCCACATGGCGCTCCTCGGCCTGGCGCGCGGCGGCGGTGGAGGCGGCCAGCCGCTCGCTGTCGATGCCCGTGGCGATGACCGTGATGCGCATCTCGTCCCCGGCGTCCTGGTCGAAGACCGTGCCGAAAAAGACCTTGGCGTCTTCGTGGACGGCCTCGGTGATGGTGGAGGCGGCCTCGTCCACCTCCTCGATGGTCAGGTCCGGGCCGCAGGTGATGTTCATGAGCACGCCGCGAGCGCCGTCGATGGTCACGTCTTCCAGAAGCGGGCTGGTGATGGCCTTGAGCGCCGCCTCGCGGGCGCGGGATTCGCCCCGGGCCACGCCGAAGCCCATCATGGCCAGCCCCATCTCGGACATGACGGCCTTGACGTCGGCGAAATCCAGGTTGATCAGGCCCGGGACCATGATCAGGTCGGAGATGCCCTTGACCGCGAAATAGAGCACTTCGTCGGCTTTTTTCAGCATCTCCAGGAAGGTGGCCTTTTTGGAGGCCAGCGACAGCAGGCGGTCGTTGGGGATGGTGATGATGGAGTCCACCACCTCGCGCAGGGCCTGCACGCCCTTTTCGGCCTGCAGCAGCCGCTTTTTGCCCTCGAAGTAAAAAGGCTTGGTGACCACGGCCACGGTCAGCGCGCCGATCTCCTTGGCCGCCTGGGCGATGACCGGGGCGGCGCCGGTGCCGGTGCCGCCGCCCATGCCGGCGGTGATAAACACCATGTCCGCGTCGCCCAAGGTCTCGCGGATGAGGTCGATGCTCTCAAGCGCGGCGTCGCGGCCCACCTCGGGATTTGCCCCCGCGCCCAGTCCCTTGGTCAGCTTCTCGCCGATCTGAAGCCGGTATTCCGCCTTGGACTTGCTTAACGCCTGCATGTCCGTGTTGGCGGTGATGAAGGTGACGCCTTTGAGCGCCGAGCAGATCATGTTGTCCACGGCATTGCTGCCGCCGCCCCCCGCGCCCACTACTTTGATGCGTGCGCTCGATTCTGTGTCCAATTCGAAATATTCCATTTTCCCTTCCTCCCCCGATAGATCTCCTTGAAAGCTCCCTGAAAGACCCCCAGCCGTCCTACTTCACATCAACGAACCACTTGCGCATCCTCCCCAGGATGCGGTTGAAAACATTCTCGTCCCGGATGCGGAAACGCTGCTCCACGCCCTCTTTTTCCGCTCCGTACATGAGAAGCCCCACCGCCGTGGCGTATTTGGGGCTGTGCACCACGTCTTTTAAGCCGCCCACCTTGTCCGGATAGGCCACCCGGGTGGGCAGGTTGAAAATCTGTTCGCCAAGCTCCTGGATGCCCTCGATAAGCGCCGTGCCGCCGGTTAGGACCACGCCCGCGCCGATTAAGCCCTTCATGCCGGAGCGGATGAGCTCCTGGTCGACCAACGCCAGCATCTCCTCCACCCGGGGTTCGCAGATCTCGGCCAGCACCTGGCGCGAGAGGCGACGCGGCTCGCGGCCGCCCACGCTTGTGACCTCGATGACCTCGTCTTTTTGCACCAGGTCGGCCAGGGCGCAACCATATTTCACCTTGATGGCCTCGGCGCTGGCCATGGGCGTGCGCAGCCCGAAGGCGATGTCGTTGGTCAGGTTGGTGCCGCCCAGGGCCAAAACGGCGGTGTGCTTGATGGAGTCGTTGGCGAAAAGGGCCACGTCCGTGGTGCCGCCGCCAAGATCCACCAACGCCACGCCGATCTCGCGCTCCTCGTCGGTCAGGACGGCCTTGGCCGAGGCCAGGGACTCGAGCACGATGTCCGAGACGTCCAGGCCCGCCCGGTGGCAGGAGCGGATGATGTTCTGGGCGCTGGTGACCGCGCCGGTGACGATGTGCACCTTGACCTCCAGGCGCACCCCGGCCATGCCCAGCGGGTCGGCGATGCCGCGCTGGTCGTCCACGATGAATTCCTGGGGCAGGATGTGGATGACCTCGCGATCCAGCGGGATGGCCACGGCCTTGGCCGCGTCGATGACCCGCTCCACGTCGCGCTGCCCCACCTCGCCGCCCTTGACGGCGATGACCCCGTGGCTGTTGAAGCCCTTGATGTGGCTCCCGGCGATGCCCGCGTAGACCGAGCGAATTTCGCACCCGGCCATGAGCTCGGCCTCTTCCAGGGCCTTTTTGATGGACTGCACGGTCTGCTCGATGTTGACCACCACGCCCTTGCGCAGTCCGTTGGACTGGGCGGTGCCGATGCCCACCACGTCCACGCCTTCCGGCGACAGTTCGCCCACCACCACGCAGATCTTGGTGGTCCCGATATCCAGTCCTACGATAAGTTCCGACTTGGCCATGGCCTCCTCCCCTTCCTTGACTCCGTGATATCCTCAGTCCCTTCCCCGTACGCCCCCACGCCAAAGGGCGGGACCTGTGAGGTTATGTCCTCTTCTCCACCCACACCTTGTCGTCCTGGGCGGTGATGACGCCCACCTTCTCCAGGTCGCCGCGCCTTTTGAGGTCGGCCCACACAAGGTTTAGCCGATGCAGATTCTGCTGCCAGTTCTCAGCGCCGATGCACAACAAGATGTCCGTGTCCATGAGCTGGACCTCGAGTCCGCGGCCCCAGCTCAGGCGGATCCACCCGATCTGGTTGTAACGAAACGGGGCCCGGTTCTCGGCCACGGTGCGCTTGAGATCGGACAAAAGCGCCAAACGCTTCTCCATCCCGGCCTCCACCTCGATCTGGGGCAGGGACACGAAGCTGCCCGCCTCCACCTTGTCGATCAACCGGCCGGATTCGTCGCAATAGTAAAGGCCTCCCTCGTAGTGCACAAGGTAGGCGGGAACACGTTCCACGACCTGGATGGACAGCGACCCCGGCAGGATGCGCTTGACCGTGGCCGACTCCACCCAGGGATCGCGCGTCAGGGCCGCCCGAATCTGCTCCATGTCCAGGGCCAGCAGGTTGTCGCCCGGGGTGATCTCGGCCAGAACCCGCACATGATCCTCGGACAGGCGGGAAAGCCCGACGATCTCGACATTGGACAGATTGAAATAATTCACCGTGGTCAGCCAGCGGTATCCAGCCAAGAGTCCCACGCTCACGGCCACGATAACCACGGCCGCGAATCCCATGGTCATGATGCGGGCGAAAAAACCGCCCACGGACTTGATGCTCACCAGGGACACACCGGGCTGCGAGAACCGGGGGGCGGCCAGGGGACGGTTGCGGTTGTTGCCCTGCCGCCACCCCCGCGAGGGGGCCTGCTTGACCGGCACGGCCACGCTGTAGTCGTTTTTCCGTCTCTTGGAGAGGGACATGCCGCCGGAGATGCCGCCAACCCGCACACTCATGACACCACCTTCACCTCAAGTTCCAGTTCCTGCCCGAACCGAGTCCGAACCGCCGCTCTGGCGGCGTCGATCAGTTCAAAGGCCGCATCGCTCGTCCCCCCGCCGCGATTGACCAAAAAATTGGCGTGCATGGCCGACAACTCCATGTCCCCGATCCGTTTGCCGCGAAATCCGGCCTGATCAAGCAATCGGCCGGCGCTTACGCCAGGGGGGTTTTTGAACAGGCTCCCGGCCGTGGCCGCCGTGATGGGCTGCGTGGCCTTTTTTTGGGCCAGGGCGTGTTTCGCCTCTGCGAGCACGGCCGCCTGGGCGGCGGTTTCAAATGTAAGGGCCACCTGCGCTATCACGAAAAAACCCTCCACCCCGGCGAGCGCAAACCGGCGATAGCCCGTGGCGAACCGGTCCGACCCGATACTCTCGACCCCGCCCCCCGGCGTCCAGACCGTGACCCCGTCAAGCACCCCGGCCATGTCCCGGCCATACGATCCGGCGTTTCCAGCCGCGGCCCCGCCGACAGTCCCCGGGATTCCGGCCATGCCCGCAAGCCCCGACAGGCCGCGCCTGCCGCACCAGGCCACAAGTCGGGCCAGGGAGTAGCCGCCGAAGACCCCGACCCGGACCTTTCCAGGCGCCGCGCCAGGGAGAATCTCCGGCTCGCCGCCCCGGCCAAGGCGCACCAGGACCACGGCAAGATCGCCGTCTGCGGCCAGGACGTTGCTGCCGCCGCCAAGGACCAGCGGTCGGCCGCCGATGCGGGCCAGGGCGTCCGACAGGCCGTCCAGATCGGCGATGCGGTCCGCCCGCACCTCGGCCAGTGTCCGGCCCCCAAGGCCAAGGGTCGTGCGCTGGGCCATGCGCGGCCCGTCATGAATTTCAAGCGCCACCTGCCTGCTCCAGATAGTGCTGTCCCACCTGCCACACGTTGCCCGCCCCCAGGGTCAAAAGGAGGTCTCCGGCGGTCACGATGTCCGGCAGGGCCTCCTCCACAGCGGCGAAGTCCGGGAAAAAGGTCACCTTGGTCTTGCTCACCTGCCGGATGCCCTGGGCCAGACTCTCGCCCGACACCCCGGGAATGGGCGACTCCGAGGCCGGATAGATCTCGGTCAGGACCAGTTCGGCCACGCCCTCGAAGCAGCGGCAGAACTCGCCGAAAAGCGCCTTGGTGCGGGTGAAGCGGTGGGGCTGGAAGACCACCACCAGCCGTTTGTCCGGATAACAGGTCTTGGCCGTGGCCAGGGTGGCCCGAATCTCGGCCGGATGATGGCCGTAGTCGTCCACCACCGTGACGCCTGCGGCCGCGCCGCGCAGTTCGAACCGCCGCCCCACCCCGCCGAACTTGGTGAAGGCCTCGGCCACGGTGTCCGGGGATATGCCCGCCTCAAGGGCCACGCCAAGCGCGCCCAGGGCGTTTAGGACGTTGTGGCGGCCCGGGTGGTTCAGGCGCATCTCGGCCAGAAACGCGCCGTCCAAAAAGACCTCGAAGCGGCTCGAAGAGGAGGTGCGCAACAAATTGCCGCGAAGCCTGGCCTTTTCGGAAAAGCCGTAGGTCACCACCGGCCGGTTCACCCGGGGCAGAAGCCGGGCCACGCCGGGGTCGTCCAGGCAGACCACGTTTACGCCGTAAAAGGGGATGGCGTTTAAAAAATGAACGAAGGCGTCGTCGATGGCCTGCTGGCCGGAATAAAAATCCAGGTGGTCGGCGTCCACGTTGGTGACCACGGTGGTGATGGGCGACAGGCACAAAAAGGAGCCGTCGGATTCGTCGGCCTCGGCGATGAGGTATTCGCCCTCGCCCAGGCGCGCCCCGGCCCCGTAGGCGTTTAGGCGGCCGCCGATGATGACCGTGGGGTCCAGGCCAGCCTCGGTGAAGATGGTGGCCAAAAGAGAGGTGGTGGTGGTCTTGCCGTGGGTGCCGGCTACGGCGATGCCGGTGCGCAGGCGCATAAGTTCAGCCAGCATCTCGGCCCTGGGGATGATGGGGATGCCCCTGGACCTGGCCTCCACCATCTCCGGGTTGTCCACGGCCACGGCCGAGGAGCGCACCACCACGTCGGCTACGCCCACGTTTTCGCGTCCGTGGCCGATGGCGATGTCCGCCCCGAGCTGCTTTAAGCGCTTGACCACCGGTCCGTAGGCCAGGTCCGAGCCGCTGACGTCGTAACCTAGGTTAAGGAGCACCTCGGCGATGCCGCTCATGCCCGAACCGCCGATGCCCACCATGTGGATGCGCCGCACCTTGGTGCGCATGCCGCCGCGTCCCGCTTGTTGCGCCATGCTCATGCCCGGCCTCCGTCGGTATTGCGCCCAAGGGCCGCCAGCTCGCGGGCGATGGTCTCGGCCGCCCGGGGCGCGGCCAGTTTCCCGGCGGCCTCGGACATGGCCGCAAGCCGCTCGGGATGGTCGAAAAGGTCGATGACCAGAGCCGCCAGGGCCTCCGGGTCCAGGCGTTTCTGCTCGATAAGCACCGCCGCCCCGGTCCGGGCCATAAACGAGGCGTTGACCGTCTGATGATCGTGGGTGGCGTGGGGAAAGGGAACCAGGATGGCGGGCTTTTTGGCCGAGGTGACCTCGGCCAGGGTGCTGGCCCCGGAGCGGGCGATGATCAGATCGGCCGTGGAATAGGCGGCGGCCATGTCCTCGATGAAGTTTTCGATGACCAGCTCCCCGGGCTTCGCCAGCCCCTGGCTGCGGCGGGCCTCGGACACCTCTGCGGCGGCCTCGATGACCCGTTCGAAATCGGCCCGGCCGGTCTGGATGGTCACCCTAAATCCCGCACCCAAAAGGGACGGCAGGGCGGCCAAAACCGCGGAGTTGACGGCCTTGGCCCCCTGGCTGCCGCCCAGGACCAGAATATGGCGCGTGGCGTCGCCGGTCCGGGCCGGGGCGTCCCACAGGGCCGCGATGTCATGGCGCACGGGGTTGCCGGTCAGGATGGTCTTTTTCGGATCAAAGACCCCGGCCTCATCGGGATAGGTGGTGAAAATGCGGGTGGCGATTTTTCCCAAAAGCTTGTTGGTCACGCCGGGGACGCTGTTTTGCTCATGCAGGGCCGTGGGGATGCCCAGAAACCACGCCGCCAGCATCGGATAAAAGCTGGCGTAGCCGCCGAAACCGGCCACCAGATCAGGCTTGAAGGTGCGGTAGAAATTCATGGCCTGAAACGCCGCCCGGGTGGACATGAGCCCTTCCAAGACGCCGCGAATCCCCCGGCCGAAGACGCCCTTGGCCGGCAGGGCCACAAAGCGCAGGCCCGCCTTGCGGGCCAGGACGCCTTCCGGTCCCTGGCCGCCCACGAAGGCCGCCGAAAGCCCCGGGTGCATCACCCGCAGGGCCTGGGCCACGGCCAGGGCGGGGAAGATGTGCCCGCCGGTGCCGCCTGTGGTGACCACGATCCGCTTCATGGCGTCTGCCTCCTGGAGAGGTTGAGCAGCACGCCGACGCACAGAAAGCAGGCCACCAGGGACGATCCGCCGTAGCTTAGAAAGGGCATGGCCACGCCCTTGGGCGGCACGCAGCCCATGACCACGGCCAGATTGAGCAGGAATCCGAGCCCCAGCACCAGGGCCATGCCGTAGGCCGTGAACCGGTCGCGCAGGTCGTCCTGGGCCAGCGCAATGCGAAACGCCCGCCACAAAAGGATGGAGATGCACAAAAAGATGATGGACACGCCGATAAAGCCCATCTCCTCGCCTAAAACTGCCATGACGAAGTCCGTGTGGGCCTCGGGCAGATAAAAGAGCTTCTGCTTGCCCGAGCCGAACCCGGCCCCGGTGATGCCGCCGGAACCGAAGGCGTAAAACGACTGCACCAACTGGTAGCCCACGTTCTGGGGGTCCTTGAAGGGATCGAGGAAGGCGAACCAGCGCTTGAAGCGGTAGGGAGACTGCACGATGAGCAGCCCGATGGCCGCAGCCCCGAAAACCACGGACACGGCCAGATAGGTCATGCGGGTGCCGCCCACCAGACTCATGAGGAAAAAGAGCATCCCCAAAAAGACCGCGCCGCCGAAATCCGGCTGCATGAGCAGGATGAGCCCGAGCCCCCCGGTGACCACCACCGGCGGGAGAAAGCCTACGCTGAAGGAACGCACCAGCTTTTGCTTCTGACTGAAAAAGTAGGCCAGATAAAAGACCAGGGCCACCTTGGCCAGCTCCATGGGCTGGATCGACACCCCGCCAAACGACAGCCAGCGCCGCGCCCCGCCCGCCTTGACCGAAAAGGGCGGTATAAGTGTCAGGCACAAAAGCCCGATGACCGCGAAGAGCCACAGATAGACCGGGGCGTACATGATCTTTTTGGGCATGTTGGCGAATGTGACCATCACCGTCAGGCCGACCAGGGCGAAAATCGCCTGCTTGCGGAAATAGAAGTATTTGCTCTCCATGGCCCGCTCGGCCATGACCCCGCTGGCCGACAGGACCATGATCAGCCCAAGCCCGGCCAGGACCAGGACCGCGCCCAAAAGCCAATAGTCCATGCCGCCCGGGCGATCTTGCAGTTCGGTTCCGGCCTGGATGCTCATCGGGCGGCCTCCGTCTTTGTCCCGGACGTCTCCGGCCCGGACGTCGGCGTTTCCGGGGCGCCCGGCAGCGCGGCGAACACGGCCTGGAAATCGCGTCCCCGGGCCTTGTAGTCGCTGTAGAGGTCAAAGCTGGCCGTGGCCGGAGACAAAAGCACCACCTCGCCGGGCAGGGCCTGCGCGTAGAGCTTCTCCATGGCCTCGCCAAGGGTGGCCGACCACTGCATGGGCGTCGCCCCGCCCCAGGCGGCCTCGAAAATTTCCCGGCTGGCGCCGAAAAGCCCCACGGCCTTGACCCGCTTGCGTAGTAGCGGCGTAAGCCCCGCCAGATCGCCGCCCTTGAACACCCCCCCGGCCAAAAGATGCACTGGCCGGTCAAAGGTCTCGATGGCCGCGCGCATGGCCTCGACTGTGGTGGCCTTGGAATCGTCCACAAAGATCACGCCGCGTTTTTCGCCAACCACCTGGATGCGGTGCGGCGCCGGGGCGAAGTCGAAAAAGGCGGCCGTGGCCATCTCAAGCGTAACCCCGAAGGATTCGGCGGCGGCGAAGGCGGCCTCCATGTCGGTCTGGTTGTGGCGGCCCGGGAGCCTTGGGCAGCGGAAACGGTCCGAGGGGGCGAAGGTCTGCACCCGGGCCTTGGTGAAGTCGCGGGCCGAGAGCAGATAGTCCAGGTCGGCCGGGACCAGGGCCAGATCGGACGGCCCCTGCATGGCGAAGAGCCGCAGCTTGGCGTCGAGGTATTCCTCCATGTCCGCGTGCCAGTCCAGGTGGTTGGCGGAGAAGTTGAGCAGCACCGCCACCTGGGGATGAAACGTGAACACGTTTTGGAGCTGGAAGCTGCTGGCCTCGATGACGCACACGTCGGCAGGCTCGCCGGCCAGGACGTATTCGGAGAGCGGCGTGCCGATGTTGCCGCCGGTGAAGACCGAAAGCCCCGCCCGGGCCAGCAGATGGCTTATGAGCATGACCGTGGTGGTCTTGCCGTTGGTGCCGGTGACGGCCACCATGGGGGCCTCCACGAACCAGGAGGCCAACTCAAGCTCGGCCAGGACCTGGGCGTCCGGGCAGATCGAAAGATACGGGGCCAGGGAGGCCTTTGAAATGCCTGGGCTTAAGACCACCAGATCGGCCCCGGCGAAATGTCCCGGCGCATGCTCGCCGGTTACGATCTCAACGCCCTTGCAGGATTGGGCCTGACAGAACTCGTCCGGAACGGCGGCGGGGTTTTTCTCCACAAGGCGCACCCAGGCCCCGAGCTGGGACAAAAGCCGCACGGCGGCCCGCCCCGAGGCCCCGGCCCCCACGACCACGGCCGTGTGTCCGGCCAGTTGTCCCGAATGCACCATGTCGCGCATGTCCCCTACCTCAGCTTGAGCGTGCTTAAGGCCAAAAAGGCCAAAAGGATGGAGAGGATCCAGGACCGGATGATGATCTTCGATTCCGGCACGCCCATGAGTTCGAAATGATGGTGCAGGGGGGCCATTCTGAAGATGCGCTTGCCGCCGCTCATCTTGAAATACCCCACCTGGATGATCACCGACACGGTCTCGGCCACGAACAGCCCGCCCACGATCACCAAAAGCAGTTCCTGCTTGCAAAGGACGGCCAGAAATCCAAGCACCCCGCCCAGGGACAGCGATCCCACGTCGCCCATGAACACCTGGGCCGGATAGGCGTTGAACCACAGAAATCCCAGCCCCGCGCCCATGAGCGCCCCGCAAAAAACCGTCACCTCGCCCACCCCGGCCACGCTCATCACCTGGAGATACTTGGCGATCTGGGCATGACCGGCCACGTAGATAAACAGGGCGAACATCCCCCCGGCCACGATCATGGGGCCAATCGCCAACCCGTCCAGGCCGTCGGTGATGTTCACGCCGTTGCTGGCCCCGATCATGACCAGCATGGCGAACCCGATGTACCACAACCCCAGATCCGGATTGAGCGACTTGAAAAAGGGCACGGCCAGATGGGTGGAATATTCCGGGTCGCTGACCAGGATCACGGCGGCCGCCCCGGCCACGATCAGCTGGCCGAGGATCTTGGCCTTGGCGGACAGGCCCTTGTTCTTTTTCTTGACCACCTTGAGGTAGTCGTCCAGGAACCCGACCAACCCGAAACCGGCGAAGACGAAAAGCGTCAGCCACACGTATTCGTTGGTGAGGTCGCCCCACATAAGCACGGCCATGCCCACGGACAGGGCGATCAGAAGCCCGCCCATGGTCGGGGTTCCGGCCTTGCACTGGTGGGCCTTCACGTCTTCGTGGATGTATTGGCCGCACTTTATCCGGGTCAGCCAGCGGATCATGCGCGGCCCAAGCAGGATGGACAGCACAAGCGCGGTCATAAACGCCGCCGCCGAACGGAAGGTGATGTACCGAAAGACGTTTAAGGCTGTGAACTGCCCGGCCAGGGGCACCAGCATGTGGTAGATCATGCCTTCCCCCCTGGTTTCGACCCTTTGTCCGCACCCTCGCACAGGGCCGAGGCATACGCCTCCATGCGCACCGATCTGGATCCTTTAAAAAGCACGACGCCTCCCGTGAGTCCAAGGCCCGCAAAAGCCTTGAGAAATTCGGAAGGGGAGGCCATGGCGAAAAACGGCCCCGCATAGCCCGCCTGGGCGAGTCCCTGGCCCACGGCGGCGGAGCTTGCGCCATGGAAGAACACGGCGGCCGGGGTCAGACCGGCCAGAAAACCGCCGAGCCGGACATGCTCCTCCCGGGTTACGGCCCCAAGCTCCAGCATCTCCCCCAGAACCGGCACGAACGCCTCCCCCGCCGCCATCTCCGCCCCGGCTTCCAGAGCCCGGCGCATGGACAGGGGGTTGGCGTTGTAGGTGTCGTCCACGACCGTGAAGCAGCCGTGGCTGCGGCATGTGAACCGCTGTTCAGGGATGGCGGCCAGGCCCAGCCCGGCCCGGATCGCGTCTTCGCGGGCGCCAAGGATGTGGGCGCAGGCGGCGGCGGCCAGGATGTTCTCGGCGAAGTGCCCGCCCCGGTAGGGCAGGGTCAATTCCATGGCGAGGCCGCACAGGCGGATGGAAAAAAGGCCTCCCTCTTCCCGGGGACCCAGATACGCCGCCTGGTACGGGGCATCAAGCCCCTGGCAGGACATGCCCCGGACCCGGGGATAGACCCGTCTGGCCTCGTCCCACAGCTCCGGATGGTCCATGCTGGCAAGCGCCGCGCCGCCCCTGGCCACGAATCGCAAAAGCTCGCACTTCTCCCGGGCCACCCCGGCCACGTCGCCGAAGCCTTCCAGATGGGCCGGTCCCACGTTGACCACCACGGCCACGTCAGGCGCGGCCATGGCCGCCAGATCGCGCATCTCGCCTTTCACGCTCACGCCAAGCTCCATGATCCAAAAGGCGTCGTCTGGCCCGGCCTCCAGCATGGACAGGGGAAGTCCGATCAGATTATTAAAATTCTTGTAATTTTTTGATGTCTGGCCGACCTGGGCCATGATCGCCGCCAAAAGCTCCTTGACCGTGGTCTTGCCCGCCGACCCGGTCACCGCCGCCACCTTGGCCGTGGTCTTGCGTCGCCAGTATCCGGCCAGCCGCCCCAAGGCGGCCACCGTGTCCTTGACCAAAAGCACCGGCACGCGCGAATCGAGGTCCGGCATGGGCCGGTCGGCCAAGACAGCCCCGGCGCCCTTTTTCACGGCCTCGGCCGCAAAGTTGTGGCCGTCGAAACGCGTCCCCGGGATGCACACGAATAAACGCCCCGGGGTCACGATCCGGCTGTCCGTGCACACGCCGTCAAACACCGGGTTGCCCACCTCGCCCAGGTCGCCCACCGCGCCCGTGGCGGCCAGTATCTCCGAGAGCATCATGCGCACCGGGCAAGCTCCCTTACGACAGTGGCGTCGTGAAACGGCAGTTTAACGTCCCCGATCTGCTGGTAGGACTCATGCCCCTTGCCAGCCACCACCAACACGTCGTCCGGGCCCATCTCGGCAAGGGCCATGGCCATGGCCGCCCGGCGGTCCGGGTCCTCAAGGACCCTGGCCGCGCCCACAAGCCCCGGCCTGGCGTCGTCCATAATGGCCCGGGGGTCTTCGTGACGCGGGTTGTCGGACGTCAAGACCGCTACATCGGCGTACCGGGCCACGGCAGCGGCCATAAGCGGCCGTTTGGCCCGGTCGCGGTCGCCGCCGCAGCCGAAAACCACGAACAGGCGGCCCGCCGTCACCTCGCGCACGGCCCGCAGCACGTTTTCCAGGGCGTCCGGGCTGTGGGCATAGTCCACGAAGACGTTGAGCCTGCGGGCGTTGTCCACCCGTTCAAGCCGACCCGGCACCCCGCCAAATCCAGACAGGGCCTGCATGTCGGCGGGTAAAAGCCCCAGCGCCAGCCCCACGCCCATGGCCGTCAGAAGATTCTGGGCGTTGTGGCGGCCAATGAGCGGCGAGGCCAGCTTCCAGGTCTGTCCCTCGAAATAGGCCGACAGGGTCATGCCCGCGCCGTCGTGGTGAAGTATCTCGCCCAAAAGCGGCCGCCAGTTCCCGGGGGTGAACGTCCCCAGCCCGAAGCCGATGCACCCGGGCAGGCTGGCGGCCAGACGCGCCCCGAAGGGATCGTCGAAATTGACCACGGCCCGGTCAGGCGCGACCAGGTAGCACGTGAACAGTTTGCTTTTGGCCGTGAAGTAGGACTCCATGTCCCGGTGGTAGTCCAGGTGGTCCTGGGTCAGGTTGGTGAAGGCGGCGGCGGCGTAGGAAAGCCCGGCCACCCGGTCCTGGTCCAGGGCGTGGGAGGAGACCTCCATCACGGCGGCCCGGGTTTTGTCCGCAGCCATTTCCCTGAAAAGGTCGTGCAGCTCAAGGCACCCAGGGGTGGTCAGGGTGGCCGGACGGGCGCCGCCGGGCCAGCGGTAGGTCACGGTGCCAAGCAGGCCGGTGGGGATTTTCGCGGCGTTTAAGAGATGCTCCACCAGAAAACTCACCGTGGTCTTGCCGTTGGTGCCGGTGACGCCGACCAGGGAAAAATCCGGCCGATTTGTGCCAAAGGCCGCCCGGGCCAGCGCCCCAAGCGCCAGACGCGGGTTTTCGACCTCGATCAGGATGGCGGATGCGTCGCCGGGCATAACCGCGCCCCTGGCGGCGACGACAATGGCCGCCCCCCGGGACACGGCCTCGGCCGCATGAGCCGCAGCCGCCGCAGGGTCCGGGGCCAGGGCCACGAACACCGCGCCGGGCGCGACCTTTCCCGAATGGCCGCACAGCAGCGCGCCGCCCATCACGGCCGCGTACGCCGGATCCAAAACCGATCCGCCCGCCTCCCCATGATTTCCTGTCGCCTGCGTCACGCCTTCCGCCCCCGGTTTCATCGCATCGTCAGATCGCATCGCATCCCCTGCCGCACAAAACGCCGCGCCCGCCCTTTCTTAGGAGGGACGGGCCAGCCACAACACGAAATCCTGTTTCTTTTCCGTTCCCGGCCAGGGCGCCCCTGGCGCCGGACTCTGCTTCGTCACCACCAGCCCCTGCCCTTCGATCTTGGGGACAATGCCCTTATTGATCAGGATCTCCACCACCCGGCGCAACGGCATGCCCGCAAAATTCGGAATGGACGGGGAATCGGCCAACGCCCCGGGCAGGGCCACCACCTCGGCCCCGGCCTCATCAATCATCGCGGCCACGGCAGGCAGGTTCTTCCCGGGTTTAACGCCCGGTCCCGCAGCCGCAGCGGCCGGGGATTGGATGGCGGCCGTTGTCGGCGAGGCGACCACGGGCTTTTGTCCCTGGGCCAAAAGCGTGGGATCGGGCATGCCCCCCAGATAGGACAGGGTGCGGACGGTGACGTCGCGCACGGCCGGGGCGGAGACCACGCCGCCGTAGTGGCTGGGCTCCGGCTCGTCCACCATGACCAGGACGATATACTGCGGCGACTCGGCCGGGACGAAGGCCAGAAAGGAGGCCAGGTACTTGTCGCCATATCCGCCCGTGGGGCTGGCCTTCTGGGCCGTTCCGGTCTTGCCGCCGATCTCCAGGCCCTCGATCATGGCGATGCGGCCGGTGCCCTTCTCCTCGTGCACCACCTCGCGCATCATGCGCTGCACGGTCTTGGCCACCTCCACATCGAAAACCTTGACCGGCGGGGCGGTCTGGGCTGGCTGCTGCGGATCGATGACCAGCCGCAGGGGCTTGCGCATCCCGTCGTTGGCCAGGACCAAAAAGGCCTGGGCCAGCTGGATAGGCGTGACCGCAATGCCCTGGCCGAAGGAGACGGTGGCCGTGTCGATGGGCTGCCAGTCCTTGAGCGAACGCACGAGTCCCTTGCCCTCGCCGGACAGGGGCAGTCCCGTGGGGCTGCCGAATCCGAGCTTCTCGAAATAGGCGTGCAGTTTTTTGTGTCCAAGCTGCATGCCGACTTTGGCCGCGCCGATGTTGCTCGACCAGCGGATGATCTTACTGACGGAAAGGTCGCCGTAGGAGTGGGTGTCTTTTATGGTCCGCACGCCGATCTTGAACTTGCCGTTTTCGCAGTTAAAAACGGTGTCGGGCTTGACTATGCCTTCCTGCAGGGCGGCGGCGATGATCAGGGGCTTCATGGTGGAGCCGGGCTCCAGCACATCCAGGGCGGAACGGTTGCGGCCTTCCTTGGGGTTTAAGTTCCTGGCCGCGTTGGGATTAAAGAAGGGATAGTTGGCCCAGGCCAGGATGTCCCCGGTGGGCACATGGAGCACCAGACAGGTCCCGGCCTTGCCGTTGTGGGTGGCCACGGCCTTGGCCAGCTCCTCTTCGGCGAAAAACTGGATCTGCGAATCGATGGTCAGCGTCAGGTCATGGCCGCGCAGGTCCGCAAGCTCCTGGCCCTGGGCGTCGAAATAGAGCTTGCGGCCCGAGGCGTCGCGCTGCACGGCGTACTTGGCCCGGCGTCCGGACAGCCAGTCGTCGAAGGCCAGCTCCATCCCCTCCAGGCCCTGGTCGTCCATGCCCACAAATCCCAGGAGCTGTCCGGCCAGATGCCGGTTGGGATAGGACCGGCCGTGCTCCATCTCCAGGTACACGCCAGGGATGTTGGCCTGCTTGACCTCTGCCGAGGCCTTGTCGTCCACCCGGCGCGAGATGTAGGCGAACGGCTTGGCCGGATCGATCTTTTTCCTGATCCAGGCCGGTTTGACCTTGAGGATGGCCGCCAGTTGGTTCGCGGCGGCGTCGGCGTCCACGACTTCCTTGGGGCGCACGCTTATGGCGGAAAATTCCACGGTCTTGGCTAAAAGCCTGCCGTTTCTGTCAAAGATCTGCCCCCGCTCCCCCCGGTCCGACTCCGAGGCCATGTGCTGGCGCAGGGCCAGCTTGGCCAGATCGGGACCCTGCACGATCTGAAGGTATCCGGCCCGCACCCACAGCCCGGCCAGGACCAACGCAAAGACCACGCCCACAAACGTGAGCTTGGCCCTGCTCCAGTCCCTGACGCGCTTTTGGTCGCGTTCGGCGGTTACCTTGGTCGTGCCTTTCTTCATGCCGTTTTCCCGTGCCCGAATGATGTCTTTTACCCGGGCCTCAATTCTCGTAGGGGGCCGTATCGTCCGGAGCGGGCGGGGTGACCCGCATGGGCTTGGGCGTCCTGTCCGCCTTCTCCGCCTTGTCCGGCTTATGGTTCGCCTTGGGCTTTGCGGCCGCGGCGGCCTCAGGCGCGGCGGCGCGGGCCTGGGCGACCTCCGGGGTCCGGGCCTCGCCCGTGACCTCGCCGTTTTCGCCCATCCTGCGGATCTGGCCGGACTTGGCCGGCCCCAGGCCGAACTGCACGGCCAATTCCCGCAGCCGCCCCGGGGTGACGAGATGGTCGCGCTCCACCTCAAGCTTGGCCGACAGGGACATGGACTGGTCGATGTCGTGCTGCAACCGGGTGATCTCGTAGGCCATGTCCACCCGTTCGATATTGAGCCACACCAGCCCCATGCCGAACACCAGCATCAGAAACAGACTAAAGGCCATGGAAAAGGCCCATTCCCTGGACATGGCGCTCATGGTCTTTCTCCTTGCGCCCCGTCATCGGCAAGGCGCTCGGCGGCCCGCAGCTTGGCGCTGCGGGAACGCGAATTTTCAGCCACCTCGGCCTCGCCCGGGGTCACCGGCTTTTTGGTCAGGATGCGCAGTCTGGGGGCATGGCCGCACACGCACAGCATCTGTTCCCTGGGGCAGATGCAGCCTGCGGCCTCACGGCGAAAGGCCCGTTTGACCAGCCGGTCCTCCAGGGAATGAAAGGCGATGACCGCCACGCGCCCGCCAGGACGCAATACGTCAGGGATACGTTCCAAGAAGGCCTCCAACTCCACAAGCTCGGCATTGACGGCCATGCGGATCGCCTGGAAGGTGCGCGTGGCCGGATGCTGCCTGGCCGTCGCCCGCCACTTGGCCGGATAGGCGGCCTCGACGATGGCCGCCAGCTCCAGGGTGCGGGTGATGGGCTCTTTTTCGCGAGCCGCCACGATCGCCCTGGCGATACGCCCGGCCTGGGGGTCCTCGCCGTAGTCCCGGATGAGTTCCCGCAGGCTCTGAAACGAGGCCTTGTTCAAGAGCGTCACAGCCGGGGCCTCCCCCCCGCTGGCGCCGCCCATGCGCATGTCCAAGTCCCCGTCGGCCAAAAAACTGAATCCCCGCTCCGGGTCGTCCAGTTGCAACGACGACACCCCGGCATCCAGGACCACCGCGTCCACGCCCGGGACGCCAAGCTCCGCAAGCACCTCGACGAACCGGCTGAAGCGGCTTTGCACCAAGCGCACCCGGTCCCCGAAGCAGGCCAGGCGCTCCCCGGCGACGGCCAGGGCGGCCGGGTCCCGGTCCAGCCCTATGAGCTGGGCGTCGCCCCCGACCGATTCCAGAATGGCCGCGCTGTGCCCGCCAAGCCCCACCGTGGCGTCAAGGACCACGGCCCCAGGGGAGACGCGCAAATACTCCAGGGTCTCTTTGAGCAGCACGGGGACATGTCTGGCATCCATGTCCACGGGGCCTTACAGGCGCAACTCAAAGCCCGCGGCGGCCAACTCGGCCATGTCCGCGTCAAGATTGTCGTCCGTCGCCTTGAGCCGCTCCTCGAACCGTCCCTGATCCCAGATCTCAAATTTGGTCACCATCCCGGCCAACACCACGTCCTTGTCCAAGGCCCCGTAGGAGCGCAGGTGCGGCGGCACCAGGATGCGGCCCTGCTTGTCCAGCGTCACCTCCATGGCCCCGGCGATGATCCGGCGCTGCAGGTTGCGCAGCCTGACGTTTAAGACGTTGACGGCCATAAAGCTCTTCTCGATCCCCTCCCACTCCGGGAGGGGATAGCCGCAGACGCAGTCGTCGAAGCTGGTGAGCATGAGGCGCCCCTCGGGATCATGGCGCAAGACCTCCTCCCGGAATTCCGGGGGAAGCATGAGCCGTCCCTTGGGATCGAGGTTTCGGTAGGAATGTCCGCGAAACATTGCGCCTCCGCGCTGCATGGCCTTTCTTGGCCCACTGCGGCCCACTCGCCGCCACCCCGGGCCACATCCAACCACTTCTTACCACTCTTTCCCACAGTTTCTCTTCCAATCCCTATTTCCTGTCAAGAGGCTTTCCTCTGAATTGCTCGCAAAATAGGGATTTTCCCGGGCTTTTTACGGGGCAAGTGGAAATCCCGGGGAGCAGGAGGGGATGCGAAGCGAAAAAAGTGGAAGCAAATCAAGGCAGGATGGCCAGACAGGGCGTCACAGGGGCCGTGGGCGCCGGTTGGCCGGACGCCCCGGGCGTCGCTTCGTTCCGGGCGATCGGCGGGCGGCAAAGACATAATCGCGGCGACGGGGTTGCCATGACCCGGCAAAACTCGTTACATGCCCACAGGATCGTTAAATAACGGACGCTAGCGGGCCAGGTCCGCCAACAGGCCGCCATGCCCGCATGGCAGGCCACACGCCGGGAAGGATGGGCGAACCCACTATGAGCGACGATCTGCCGCAGGAATTCGAGGAAGAATACTACCAGATCAATTCCGATATCCTGCAAAGCTTCAACAAATTCCGCCCGCCGCTAAACATCTATCGGTTCCGGGAGGATGTGGGCCGCATCATCCTGTACTACAAGGTGGGGGAGCGTCTGGCCAAGGAGCAGACCGAGGAGCTGGCCGAGATGGTGGACCAGGGCGTCATCTTTGTCTCCCGCGACGACCATTCGGTCTACGTCAAACACATCAGCCACCAACTCGATCTGGTGCTTCTCGACAAGCATCTGCTGGAGCGGGAGATAGCCGACATCTTCCAGATTGCGCTCACCCGGCGCATGCAGGCCTTTTTCGAACAGCCGGTGAAAATCGTCTACGACAAGGTCCAGGAGGACGTCTTCACCCTGACCGAATACCTGTGGCAGGATTTCTCACGCATCAAGGCCCTGGCCAGAAGGCGGCACGCCGACCACTGCCTGGCCAACCATTCGGTCAATAGCGGCTTCACCGGGCTTTTGCTGCACATCCTGCGCCTGGCCGGGGACTACAACAAGGAGCCGAAGAACCGGCAGCCCTTCGACCGGACCGCCCTGGGCTTTTTCCTGCACGACATGGGCATGAGCAAGGTGCCGGCGTTTATCCGGGACAAGACCAAGCCCCTGACCCCGGACGAGCGCCAGAAAATCCAGACCCACACCCTAAGCGGCTATGAAATGATCGCCCGGCTGGACATCAAGTATCCCGAGATGGAAAACTGCGTGAACCACCATCACGAGCGCGTGGACGGCAGCGGGTATCCGCAGCATATAAGCGCCTCCGGCATCTCCGACATCGGACTCGTCTGCGCCGTGGCCGACTCGTTTTGCGCCATGACCAGCAACCGACCCTACGCCAAGGCCATGGATCCCATGGCCGCATCCAAGGCCCTGTGCGACGACTCCAAACGCTATTCCACCGAGATTACGAATCTTCTGCTCAATCATATGGTGAACGAACGGCGGTAGCGGCGCCCGCGCCGGGCGGGTTCGCCCGCCCTATCCCTGGCGCGCCGCCTCGGCCAGCCGCACCAGCTCCCCCAGGATGTCCCGGGCGAACACCAGCCCCAGCACCCTCCCGCCGTCCACCACGGCCGCAAACCGCGACCCGGCCTGCTGCATGGCGTCCAGGACCAGCGCCAGGGCGTCGCGGGGCCCGACCTGCGGCGTCTCCCCCTGCCTGTGGCCAAGCATCGCCAGCGCCGGGCGCTCCAGGCAGGTCCGGCACTGGGCCGCAAACACCGGCTCGAAGTCCGAGGCCCCCAGGCTTAGGCGCAGCCCGTCGTCCACGGCGCAGTCGCCAAGCGCCGCCAGCATGTCGAAGCTGTCGGCCACGCCCACAAACCCGTCCTTCCCCGCCAGCACCGCCGCGTCCATGTCCGGCGTGGCGGCCAGATGCGTAAAGAGCTTGTGCGCGGCCGCCCCCAGGCTGTCCTGTGAACCGATGACCACATAGTCCGTGCGCAGGATGTCAAACGCCCGTTTGCGCAACATGAAAGCCTCCCGTTGTCCAGATGGCATGCCGCCCCGCCCGGGGCCTTCCGTTAATCGAAATCGGCCAGAAGCGCGCCTACGTGGACCCGCCCCCCGGCCAGCACCGCCTGGGCGTAGTCCGTGCGGATGCGCCAGATGGCGCGCAGGAGCTGGTCCGAGGTGATGCCGTTTCGCATGGCCGTATAGGCCTCGATAAACGCCGCCAGACTGTCGCAGACCTTGAGCAGGTAGCCGTCTTTGGGATCGAACTCGTCGCGGTTGTAGTCGGCGTCCAGGCGTCCCGGGTCAAGCCCCAACACCCGGCCGTCCACCACCGCCGATTCCTTGAACTCCGACCCCACCTCTATGCCCAGAAAATAGGCCAGCCGGTCGGCCAAAACGGCGTAGCCGCCCTGGGTCAGCGGCGTAAAGATGCGCTGGTCGAGCTCCTGGTTCTCGTATTCCTTGATCATCTCCCCGATGTGGCGCACGGACTGCTTGACCGGGGAGATGATGTCCCGGGTCAAAAGCTCAGGCAGGTCGTGGAAGAGCCCGGCGAAAAAATCGTTGTGGCTTCTGGCCGGACAGGCGTCTACGGCCAGGCTGAAGAAATAGGCGTAACAGGCCACGATGAACATGTGCCCCAGAACCGAGGTCTCGGGGATGCGCGGGGTCTGGGACCAGCGGGTCTGGAACCGCAACTGCCCAAGGATGCGGGCGAAGCGGCCGATGGCGTTGCGCTCGCCCTCGAACATGGCCCCGGCCAGCTCCGGCACGCCAGCCAAGTCCCGGTAGGCCCACAGCCCGTCGCGAAACGAGGACTCGATGTCCAAAAGCTCCTCGTCCCAGGGGTTTTCGGCCTTGATCAGGCTGTATTCCCAACTGCTGGCGTAAAGATGGGCCGCGCCCAGGATGCGCCTGGCCGGGGTGTCGGCCTCGGCCACCCGCAGATAGGCGCTAAGCCGCTCCCAGAAGGGTTCGCCAAGGGAGCGCACCCGGGGTTCGAGCTGCTCCAGGACCCAGGTCGTCAGCTTGTCGTAGTGGGCCGGGTTGGCCTTGATGCGGTAGAACACCGGGGGCTTGATGTCGGTGATGACCAGCCGGTAGAAATATTCGAAGATGCCGCCCTCGATGACCTCCCCGGCCAGGATCGTGCGCTCCTGCGGGGACAGGCCCTTTGAGTTGAGGGAGAAAAGCATCCAGGCCACCATCATCTTGTGGGCCTGCTTGTCCACCTCCACCAGATCCATGGACCGGTGCTTGTCGTTCCAGCGCTTCATGAACGATCCGGCAAACACCAGTTGCAAAAGGCTTTTGCGCACGTTGACCATGCAGGCTCCTTGGGAGGGTTGACCTCGGGGGCCACTCTAGCCCAGGCGGGCGGCAAACCGCAACGCCCCGGGCATGGCCCTGTCGCTTTGCACCGCAGGCCAAAAACGGTAGTCTTTGGACGCCGCCGCACCCCTTTCCGGAGCCTCCCATGCCGCATGACGCCCCCGCCGCGCAGACCACGGACCTCGGATCGCCCCTGGCGATCCTTTTGACCGTATGCATCGTCCAGTTCATGGCCCCGTTCATGCTCACGGCCGTGGGCGTGGCCCTGCCGTCGCTTGGCCGGGAGCTTTCGGCCACGGCCATGCAGCTTTCCCTGGTGGAGCAGCTCTACGTCCTGTCCCTGGCCATGACCATGCTCACCTTCGGCCGCCTGGGAGACATCCTGGGCCAGCGCCGGGTGCTATTGGCCGGGCTTTTCGCGTTTACGGCCCTGACCCTGTCTCTGGGGCTGGCCGGAAGCGTCACCATGGTCATGGCCCAGCGTTTCGCCCAGGGAATCGGCGGGGCCATGATGCTCTCGGGCAGTCTGGCCCTGGTGGCGGCGGCCTTTCCGCCCGCCATGCGGGCCAGAAAGATCGGCATCGTCTCGGCCTGCACCTACGCCGGGCTGTCGCTGGGGCCTGTGGCCGGGGGCTACGTCACCGGCCATTTCGGCTGGCGCGGGGTGTTTTTCATGTCCGTGCCGCTTGGGCTTATGGCCACGCTGATGTGCCTTTTTTTCATGCGCCAGGGCAAAACCAACGCCTCGGGCGACCGGCTGGACTGGCGGGGCAGCCTGCTCTACGCCGCAAGCGTGGGGCTTTTCATGACCGGGGCGGCCCATGCCGAACACAGCCAGTCGGGCTACGCCATGATCGGGGCAGGCGTTTTGGGACTCGTCTTCTTCGTCCGCCTGGAGTCCGTGGCCAAAAGCCCGCTTTTGGACATGCGGCTTTTCACGCAAAACCGCTTTTTCGCCCTCAGCTGCCTGGCGGCGCTTGGCAACTACGCCGCCACCTTCGGCATCACCTTCCTCATGAGCCTGTACCTGCAATACGCCAAGGGACTGCCGCCGCGTCTGGCCGGACTGGTCCTTCTGGCCCAGCCCGCGTGCCAGGTGGGGGCGTCGCTTCTGTCCGGGCGGCTGGCCGAGCGCTTCGAGCCTTCCCGGCTGGCCACGGCAGGCATCCTGGCCAGCGCCGCCGGACTGGCCTTCGGGGCGGCCACCATCGGCCCGGACACCCCCTTATGGCTTCTGTGCGCGGAGCTGGCCGTCATCGGCACGGGATTCGGGATCTTCATCACCCCCAACTCCACGGCCATCATGGGCAGCGTGCCAAAGCGCCAGTACGGCGTGGCCTCAGGCATGGTGGGCGCCATGCGCACCCTGGGCATGGCCGTGAGCATGACGGCGGTGACGCTGATATTTTCCCTGCTTTTGGGCGGCGAGGCGATCTCCATGAATACCCTACCCAGGTTCATTGACAGCATGCGCGCCGGGCTTTCGGCCTTTGCGGCCTTTGCCTGCCTGGGGATCGCCGCCTCTTTCGGAAGGGGCGGCAAGTCATCCTGATATCAGTTATTTTCCATCTTTTCTCCCCGCAATCCCTTCGTCCCCAAAGCGGCCGGGGACGGGCCGAACTTTTTTCATGAATTTATCACCCAAACCCCGTAGGGGTATTGCCACATTCCCCTGACCTGGGATATCTTTTCCCAACGTCTTTTTATTTGTGCTACACAGCCTGATAACGGGGGCCTTTGGCCTGGGCCAGACGGTCCCCGAAGATGTCCTGCGGTGGGAAACAGGAAAGCAAAGGAGGCATTATGCGGCAAGGGACACGATCATGGCTTTTCGTAGCCGTGCTGGCTGGCGCGGCCGCCCTTATGGCCTTCGGACCGGTGGGGGCGTCGGGGCCGGCCGAGGCCGAGGACGACAAGGCCCCGGGCCGCAAACTGGCCCAGAATGCGGTCAAGGCCCCGGGCGGACGCTGGACCACGGTGGACCATTCCAAGCTTGAGGCCCTGCAAAAAGACTTCACCTCGCCCGAGGACGTCACAGCGGCTTGTCTCTCCTGCCATACCCAGGCCGCCGACCAGATTCACCACACCATCCACTGGACCTGGCTCTGCGACAACTGCGGGGGCGGGGCCGAAATGGGCAAAAACGGCAAGACCATCAACAACTTCTGTATCGCCGTACCTTCCAACGAGCCGCGCTGCACCTCCTGCCACATCGGCTACGGCTGGAAGGACAAGAACTTCGATTTTTCGGCCAACAACAAGATCGACTGTCTGGTGTGCCACGACACCACGCACACCTATGAGAAATATCCGGCCGGCGCGGGCAATCCGGTCAAGGAACCCACCGTCTTCCCCGAATCCGGCAAGACGTATCTGCCCCCGGACTACAAAAAGATCGTAGCCAAGGTGGGCAAGCCCGACCGCGTCAACTGCGGCACGTGCCATTTCTACGGCGGCGGCGGCGACGCCGTGAAGCACGGCGATCTGGACAGCTCCATGACCATGCCCAAAAAGACCCTGGACGTGCATATGGACGCCGAGGGCCTCAACTTCACCTGCCAACGCTGCCACACCACCAAGGACCACCAGATCGCGGGACGGCTCTACACCACCCCGGCCGCGCCCGATCGCATCAGCCTCACCGAGGCCGACCTGGCCTCCAAGATCGCCTGCGAGTCCTGCCACAGCGCCACGCCGCACAAGACGGACGTCAAGTCCAACGACCACACCGACAAGGTGGCCTGCCAAAGCTGCCACATCCCGCATTTCGCCCGGATCATCCCCACCAAGATGTCCTGGGACTGGTCCACGGCCGGGCAGATGAACGCCGAGGGCAAGCCCTTTAAAAAGGACGGCCCCCTGGGCAAGCCCAGTTACGACACCAAAAAGGGCGATTTCGTGTGGGAGAAAAACGTGGAGCCCGAGTACCGCTGGTTCAACGGGGCCATGAGCCACAAGCTGGTCACCGACGTCGTCGACCCCTCGAAGGTGGTGCCCCTCAACCAGCCCGTGGGCTCGCCGGACGACCCCAAGTCCCGGATCATGCCGTTTAAGGTGCACCGGGGCAAACAGCCCTATGACTCCGTGGCCAACACCATGGTCATCCCCAAGCTCTTCGGGGGCAAGGACTCCGACGCCTACTGGGCCAAGTTCGACTGGAAAAAGGCCATCACGGCCGGCATGGCCTACGTGGACCTGCCGTTTTCCGGCGACTTCGGCTTCCTGACCACGGAATACTACTATCCCACCACCCACATGGTGGCCCCGCGCGAACAGGCCGTGCCCTGCGCCGAATGCCATTCCCGCGACGGCCGCATGAAGGGCGTGCCCGGGGTGTACATCCCCGGCCGCGATGTCCACGCCACCGTGACCGACCTGGGTTTCGGGGCCTCGGCCCTGGCCCTTCTGGGCGTCGCCGGGCACGGGTTCATCCGCTTCGTGTCCAGGAAAAAGAGGGAGAAGAAGTGATGTCCGACACCACCACGCGCCCCATGCGCACCATCTACCTGTACACCCGGTACGAGCGTTTCTGGCACTGGTTCCAGGCCCTGCTCATCCTGCTTTTGCTGGTCACCGGGTTCGAGGTCCACGGCTCGATCAGCCTTTTCGGCTTCGAGCGGGCCGTCAACATCCACAACTTCCTGGGACTTACCTGGCTTATCGCCTTCGCCTTCTTCGTCTTCTGGGTCTTCACCACCGGGGAGTGGAAGCAGTACGTGCCCACCAGCAAGAAGATGGTCGAGGTCGTAGCCTACTACGCCTACGGCATCTTCTCCGGGCAGCCGCACCCCTGCCCCAAGCGCCATGACGCCAAGCACAACCCGCTGCAGCGCATGACGTACCTGTCGCTGGCGGCGGTGCTTTTGCCCTTCCAGATGGTCACCGGGCTTTTGTACTACCTCTACAACTCCTGGACGGACATGGGCATAACCGGCCTGTCGCTTGGCGTGGTGGCCATGGCCCACCTGCTCGGGGCCTTCGCCATCCTCATCTTCCTCATCGTGCACGTGTACATGACCACCACCGGGCATACGATCTTCGCCCACGTGAAGGCCATGTTCACCGGCCGCGAGGAGGTCGAGGAGGCCTGCGACGTGGCCGATTGGGAGAAGAAAAACCCGGCGTAGCCCCCCGGGACCACGACGGCGCCGCCAGGCGCCAGCCGGGCCTGTGCGCCCCCGATATCCGCAGTCAGGGATCCCGGGGGCGCACGGCGCGGCCGACCCCATATATGCCTGCGGCGGCCCCGTCCGCCCCGCAGTCATGACGGCCCGAACCGGCGCCGTTCGGCCCGGGCCGCCCTCCTCCTGCGGCGCACAGACCGGTTGGCGCGGCGCGCCAACCGCGCCCCCACGCCGCAGCCGCCCTGCCCCGTATCCCGACAGCGCGCACCGCCCGCCGTCCCCGTTCCGGACGGCCGGACCCGGGTCCGGCCCGAAAAATGCCGCCGGGAGGGTTGACAAGGTTTGGCGATGGGGATAGACAATCCGCCTTTCGAGCACATTTAAGGAGCGGTCATGAAAACGTTCTCTCCGTCCAAAAAAGATATCCAGCACGACTGGCTCATCGTCGACGCTGCGGACAAGATCCTGGGCCGTCTGGCCAGCGCTGTGGCCGGACGCCTGCGCGGCAAGCACAAGGCCGAGTTTGTCCCCCACATGGACACCGGCGACTTTGTGGTCGTGGTCAACGCCGGAAAAATCCGGGTCACCGGCCGCAAGCTGGACCAGAAGATGTATTACCGCCACTCGGGGTACATCGGCGGCCTCAAGGAAACCTCTCTGCGGACTATGATGTTGACCAAGCCCGAGCAGGTGATCATGAAGGCTGTGCGCGGCATGCTTCCCAAAAACCGGCTTGGCCGGGCCATGCTCAAAAAGCTCAAGGTCTATGCCGGCTCCGAGCATCCCCATGTGGCCCAGCAGCCCAAACCCATCGACCTTTAAATCCCACGGCATCGGGAGACACGCATGAGCGACGATTTCTTCTACGGCACCGGACGGCGCAAGACCGCCGTGGCCCGCACCCGCCTCTACAAAGGCAACGGCCGCATCCTCATCAACAACCGGCCCTATGAGGAATATTTCCCCCGGCCCACCCTGCACCTCATCGTGCGTCAGGCCCTGGCCGTGGTCAGGGGCGAAGGCAAATTCGACATCAAGGTCAACGTCTGCGGCGGCGGCCTCACCGGCCAGGCCGAGGCCGTGCGCCACGGCATCGCCCGGGCGCTTTTGCGGGTCGACCCCGAGATGCGCGGTCCCCTGAAGAAGGCGGGCCTGCTGACCCGCGACCCGCGCGAGAAGGAACGCAAGAAGTACGGCCAGCGCGGCGCCCGCGCCAGGTTCCAGTACTCGAAGCGTTAAGCCGGGGACTCCCCAACGCTTATCGGCGGGACCGCGCATGGCGCGGTCCCGCTTTTTTGCGTTTTATCCCACACCGGGGGCGGCAGCCTCCCCGCCATTCCCATCCCTGCCTGAAACGGCTATCATCCCCCCGCCGCGCCTCACGGCGACCGGCCACTTTTCGTCAAAAGGCCCGTAAACGCCATGCCACGATCCTTCGCCGCCATCCCCCGCCTGTGCCGCCGCCTGACCCGGGGCCGGGGGCTCATCTTCCTCACCGGAGTGGCCATGACCCTGGCCATGGTGGTCCTGTACGCCCTGCGGCCGGGCTGGCTCCAGTTCCAGGAGCTCAAGCTCTACGACGTGACCATGCGCCGGGAACTGAGCAGCGTCCAAAGCGGGCTGCCGGTGATCGTAGACTTGGACGAGAAAAGCCTCACCACGTATGGACAATGGCCCTGGCCACGCTTCCGCATAGCCCTGCTCCTGGCCCGGATCAAAGCCGCAGGCGCCCTGGCTGTGGGCTTCGACATCGTGTTCGCCGAACCCGACCGCACCTCGCCCGAGACCATGCGCCGCATGTTCCGGGAAGAGCTCAAGCTCGACGTGTCCTTCGACGGCCTGCCAAACGCCCTGGGCGACTACGACTCCGTGCTGGCCGGGGTCCTGCACGACGCGCCGTGCATCCTGGGCTATTACCTCGAATTCGAGGCCAAGCCCTCCCCGGATTTTCCCGCCCCGCAGCCCTGCGCCCTTCCGGGCCTCCGGCTCTCGACGCTGGCCGCGCCCGGGTCCAGGCCCCTGCCCGACTGGCTGCCCCAGGCCACAGGGGCCGTCTGCCCCCTGCCGCGTCTTCTGTCCAACGCCTCCGGGGCTGGATTTTTCAACACCATCCCCGATCCGGACAACATCGTGCGCCGCTCCCCCATGATCCTGGCCCAGGGCGAGACCGTGCTGCCCAGCCTGTCTTTGGCCACCACCATGCTGGCCCTGGGGGTCAAATCCGCCGTGGCCCGGGTGGGAGAGGGCGGCGTGGAGTCCCTGACCCTGCCCCTGCCCGGCGGCGAGAAACGGACCATCCCCCTGGACGGCCAGGGCCGGGTGCTGGTCAACTACCGGGGGCCGGGCGGGACCTTCGCCCGGGTCAGCGCCGCCGACGTGCTGACCGGGGCCGTCGCCCCGGACGCCCTGTCCGGCAAGATCGTCTTCGTCGGGGCCTCGGCCGCAGGACTTCGCGACCTGCGGGCCACGCCGCTTGACCGGGCCATGCCCGGGGTGGAGGTCCATGCCACCCTGGCGGACATGATCATCACCGACGACTTCCTGCTTCGGCCGGACTGGGCCCCGGGGGTCGAGGTCTGCGCCATCCTTTTGGTGGGCATCCTGTCCGCCGCGCTTCTGGCCTGGACCAGGGCGCTTTTCCTGCTTGCGCCGTTCGCCGGGCTGGCCCTGGGCATGTGGTTCGGGTCTATCCAGGCCCTCCGCGTCCACCACTTCGTCGTCTCCCCCATCTCGCCCCTTCTGACCCTGGCCGCCAACTTCGCGGTCCTCACCTTTTTCAAGTTCTGGCGCGAGGAACGCCAAAAGCGATTCATCCACTCGGCCTTCTCCCACTATCTGCCAGAGACCGTGGTCAACGAGTTGGTGGCCTCCCCGGGCCGCCTGACCCTGACCGGCGAGGAACGAGAAGTCACGGTGCTTTTCTCCGACGTGCGCGGCTTCACCACCATGTCCGAAAAGCTCACCCCCACCCAGGTGGTGGACCTTTTGCACCGCTACCTGACCCCCATGACCGGCATCATCACCAGCCATATGGGCACCCTGGACAAGTTCATCGGCGACGCCATCATGGCCTTCTGGAACGCCCCGCTGCCGGTCCCCGGCCATCCGGCCAAGGCGCTGGCCGCAGCCATGGCCATGCACGAGGAGCTGGCCCGCCTCAACGTGGGTTTCCAGGAGACCTACGGCCTGCGCATCGACATCGGCGTCGGCCTGCACGCCGGGAAGGCCCGGGTGGGCAACTTCGGCTCCGAAGACCTCTTCGACTACACGGTCATCGGCGACACCGTGAACCTGTGCTCGCGCCTGGAGGGGCTGACCAAGTTCTACCACAAGCGCATCCTGGTCACGGACTCCATTGTGGCCGCCGCCGATGCCGACGTCTTTTTCCAGGAGGTGGACCGGGTGCGGGTCAAGGGCAAGCGCGAGCCCGTGACCATCCACGCCCCGCTGACCCGGGAGGAATACGCCTCCCGCACCGTGGAGTTTTCCCAGGCCGCCGCCGCCCTGGCCCTGTACCGGGCCGGACGCTTCTCCGAGGCCCTTGACGCCTACGAAACCCTGGCCGCCGCCTATCCCGAGCCCGTGTACTCCATCCAGGCCGGGCGCTGCCGGACCCTGGCCGCCGCGACGCCTGCCGGGGAGTGGGACGGCGTGTTCGAGCACACCTCCAAATGACCGCAGACCTCTTCCCCGCTCCCGGGCCGGACAGAACCGACCGGGACATGATCGTGGCCCGGGCCACCCCCCCCGGGGCGGGCGGCGTGGCCGTCATCCGCTTAAGCGGCCAGGGCAGCCGCCAGGCCGCCCTGTCGCTATTTTCCTCCACGCGTCCGGGTTTCGCGGGCTTTCGCCCCTACCGCCTGCACCACGGCCATCTGCACGCCTCGGACGGCCGCCGCATCGACGAGGCGCTTGTCGCGTTCATGCCCGGTCCCGGCTCCTATACCGGCGAGGATACGGTGGAATTCTCCTGCCACGGCGGCATGGCCGTAACCGAGGCCGTCATCGCGGCCTGCGTGGCGGCCGGGGCGCGCCCGGCGAATCCCGGGGAGTTCACCCTGCGGGCGTTTTTAAACGGCCGCCTGGATCTGTCCCAGGCCCAGGCCGTGGCCGAGCTTGTCGCCGCCGCCACCCCGGTGCAGGCGGACATGGCCCTGAACCGCCTGTGCGGGGCCATGGGGAGTCTGGTGCGGGAGCTTCGCCAGGAACTGGAGGCCCTGCGGGCCGGGGTGTGCCTGGCTGTCGATTTCCCCGAGGAAGACGTGGAGTGCCTGTCGCGGGAGGACTTCGCGGCCGGGACGGCCAAGACCGCCGCCCGCATCCAGGCGCTTCTGGCCGCCGGGGAGCGGGTCCGGCCTTTTCGCGAAGGCGCGGCCGTGGCGCTTTTCGGCCGGGTCAACGCCGGAAAATCCCGCCTGTTCAACGCCCTGCTGGGCCGGGAACGGGCCATCGTCACCGGCGTGCCCGGCACCACCCGGGACTATCTGGAAGAGACGCTGGATATCGGCGGCATGCCCGTGCGCCTGACGGACACGGCGGGCCTGCGCGAGACCACGGACGAGGCCGAACGCATGGGCCGAGACCGAGGGGCCAGGATTGTGGAGGCCGCCCATCTGGCCCTTTTCGTGGTGGATGGCGCGACGCCCCTGCCCGAGGCGTCGGACGACGCGGCCCGGGAGCTGGCCCTGGCCGAACGTCTTGGCCCCGGCCGGGTGGCCGTGGTGGTCAACAAGTCCGACCTGCCCCCAGGCGCGCCAGACCCAGGCGCAGCCCTTGCGGCCAGGGGCTTTACGGTCGTGCGGGCGTCGGCCGCCACCGGCAACGGCCTGGACGGGCTTGTCGCGCTCATCCAGCGCCGCCTGGGGGCGGACAACGCGCCGCCCCCAGGCGCGGCGGCCCCCAACCAGCGTGAGGCCGCCGCCCTGATCCGGGCCGGACGTGAACTCGACGCCCTGCTTGAGGATATCGCCGCGAGCGTCCCCTACGATCTTTTGGGCGTTCGCCTGGAGACGGCCTGCGCCGAACTTGCGGACATCACGGGCGAGATGACCCCGGACGCGGTTTTGCGCTCCATCTTCGACGGCTTCTGCATCGGCAAATGAGCCCGGCGGCGCTTGTCGCCATGTAAGGATACGAAACGTAATGCTCGAACGGACATTTTGCCATCTTTCCGGCATAGGGGAAACCACGGAACGCCGCCTCTGGGACCAGGGCGTGACCTCATGGGAAAAGCTCGCGGCGGCGCAGGCCAGCCAGACTGGACGCAGCGCCCGCCTGTGGCCCGCCGAACTGGCCGCCTCCCGACAGCGCCTTGCGGCCGGAGACGCCGCCTATTTCGGCGGCCTGCTTTCGCCCGCCGCGACCTGGCGGCTCTATCCCGACTTCCATGACCGCGTAGCCTACGTGGACATCGAGACCGACGGCGGCCCGGAGCAGATCGTCACCGCCGTGGCCCTCTACGACGGCCGCACCACCCGGACCTACGCCCGGGGCCGCAACATGGAGGACTTCGAGACGGACATCGCCGCCTATCCGGTCATCGCGACCTACAACGGCCGATGCTTCGACGTGCCGGTTTTGAGCCGCAACCTGGGAGTGCGCCTGCCCCAGGCCCACATCGACCTGCGCTACGTGCTCGGGGGGCTGGGCATCAAGGGGGGGCTTAAGGCCTGCGAAAAACGCTTCGGCATCGACCGGGGGGAGCTCGACGGAGTGGACGGCTACTTCGCCGTGATCCTGTGGCGGGAATTCGAACGCACCGGCGACGAGGCGATCCTGGAGACGCTTCTGGCCTACAACGCCGCCGACGTCATCGGGCTGCACGCCCTGCTCATCCACGCCTTAAACGAGTCGCTTCTGGCCACGCCGTTCGCCCACCTCTACAGCCTGCCCGTGCCCGAACCCGGCGACAACCCGCATACGCCCGACACCCGCGTGCTGCGCCGCCTGGCCGGCCGCTACCTGGGCGGCCGCCCCGGCGGCTGGCGCTAGAGGGAGGAGGCCTGCGGCCCCCAGGGGAGAAACTTTTTTGCAAAAAAGTTTCTCCCCTGGACCCCTCTTCAAAAAACTCCGTCGCGCTTCGCGTCCGCGCTCGGGAGAACGCATGTTCTCCGGCCCACCTGGATTTTCGTTGGCGGTTCCGGGCAAGCTCTGCATGCCCGGAACCGCCAACGATATCAGGGGGTCCGGGGGAAATGATTTCCCCCGGGCGGGGTTCGGGGCAGCCAGCCCCGACGCAATGCGGGGCAGCCTGCCATGGCGCTTAGTCGTCGCGGCGATGTTTGGAGAATTCGGCGAAGGCGCGGCTTTTGGCCCGGTTTTTTCCCTTGATTTCGTCGAGCAGCGACCCGCGCAGGTCCTGGACATCGACGAGGCCGGAGCGCGACTTGGGGGAGCTGGGTTGATCGAAGGATTTGCCCAGCTCTTTGAGCTCGCTCGGGGTGAAGGTCCCGGCGGGCTGCGGCGGCGTTTCAGGCTCCAGGGTGAATTCGGCCTGTTCGGGGGCGTCTGGCGGCGCGGGTTCGTCCGGCCCGGGGGCCAGACCGACGTCGGGGTGGTCGGCCAGATCGAGGGGAGGCCCCCCGCGCAGGGCGCGTTCGGTGAGCGCGGTGCGAATCTGGCGCAGCTCGGCCAACATGTCTTTTTGGGCAGCCAGCATCTCTCGTAAAATCGTTTCGTCCATGAGGCGAGCTGCTAGCATGATCCAGGGCGACGGTCCAGGGGCGGGGCGGCTCAGGGCGCCTGGGAGAGCAGGATGCCTGTTGCGGGCTCGGCCAGGGCGACCATACAGGCGTCGGCCAGCCGCGCGGCGCCCGCCGGAGCCAGATGCACGCCGTCGGTGGCGCGCAGCCGGGTCTTTTGGTCGAGAAATTCCGCGTACGCGCCGTTTGGCCCGGCCAGGACCGGCCACATGTCCACGAACCGGCAGCCGGGCAGGCGGCGCATGGCATCGGCCAGGGCGGCGTTGACGACCGGCATGTCCTTGGCGAGGGCGGGGTCGCCCATGACCGGCGCGCCAAGCCAGACGATGCGCACGGCCGGGTTATGGCGCCGGGCGATCTCCACGAGTCTGGCGGCCCGGCGGCGATATTCAGCGGCCCAGTCCCGTGCGCCGAAATGAACCGCCTGCCCTGACGGCAACCGCAGCGACTTGTTGTCGTTGGCCCCGATCATGACCACCACGATGTCGGGAGCGGTCTTTGCGGCCATCTCGTCCATGTGTTTTTCCCAGTCGAAAAAATCAGGCCGGGCCAGACCGCTCGAAATCTTGCCCAAACGGGCGAAGGCCAGTCCGGGGGTCTTGGCAAGGCGCCGCTCCAGCACGTCGGCCAGGGCGATGGACAGGGAATCGCCCACCACGAGCAGGCGGGTGCGGGCCAAAGAGGCCTCGGCGGCGCGGACGGACGATGCGGCCCTGGACGGCGCGGACGCGGCATTGGATGAAGAAACAGGGACGCCCGGCGCCTGCGGCGGGACCTGGGCTATGGCGGCCACGGGCGCGAAAGGTGCGGGCGCGGAAGGTGCAGGCGCGGGTGCGGCCGTCGGTTCGTTGACGGCGAAGACCCGTTCGGTCCGGATTCCGGCCGCTGCGCCGGGGATGCGGGTATCGCGGCGCACGTGCAGTGGATGGTCCTTAGGATGCTGGGCGGATTTGTCCACGGCCAGACGCACGGAGTGTGGCACGACGGGCAGGCGCACAGCGTTTTGTGCGTGTTCGGCCACGGGCGGCGTCGGCTCGACAAGGCTTGCCGGGAAGGGAAAATCCGAACGTACCGACGCGGGCGCAGCCGTTATCACGACCCCGGCGGGCGGCCGCATGGACAAAAGCTCCCGGGGATGGGCGGCCAGAGCCAGTCCGGCGCCCAGGGCCAGGGCCAGTCGAAGGGTCAGAAACGGATGGCGTCGTGGTGCGTTCATGTCGTTCACAATGCGGCGCGGCCGCTTGATGGCGGTGGCCGCTGCGGGTTTCCACAGGGGATGCAAAGGGTGGGCCGAAGCAAATTGTGAACGTAACAGGCTTAAATAAAATGATTAATTTAAAATGCTAGGATAACAGGGAGGATGTTGCGCCGGAACTTTGGCGCTTGGGGCGGTTGTCATTTTCGCGGCCGCGTTTTACCATTGCACAAGCGCCAGCATCTCGCGACAAAGGATGAAAACGACGCCCTCATGAATCCCACAAGCTTTGAATTCGCGCTCTTTTTTCTGATCATTTTTCCGCTGAACTGGATTCTGCGGCCCTACGACCTGGGGTATCGGCTGTTTTTGCTGGCCGCCTCCTATACGTTTTACGCCTCTTTCAACCTGAAATTCGTTCTCATCCTTTTCATCTTCAGCTTCCTGACCTGGTTTTTCGCCATTATTTTCCGCGAATCCGGCGAGCGCTGGTTTCGCAAGTTCTGCCTGATCCTCTATTTGTCCTTCTCCCTGGGCATTTTGATCTTCTTCAAATATTACGAGATGCTCTACCTGTCCCTGGACCGGCTCCTGGGACTGGTGAACGTGGCCAACCCGGTGCCGTTCATGGACGTCTTTTTGCCCATCGGCATCTCCTTTTTCACCTTCCAGGGTCTGTCCTACGCCATCGACGTCTATCGCGACGACCGTAACGTGGTGAAAAACCCGCTGGACGTGTTCATCTTCATCTCCTTTTTCCCGACCATCCTCTCCGGCCCCATCCTGCGGGCCAAGGACTTCATCCCCCAGTTGCGCCAATCCGCCCCCCAGGTGGACATGGCCTCGGGCTTCTACCTGCTGGTGCGCGGCCTGTTCAAGAAACTGGTCATCTCCAGCTACCTCTCGGAACATATCGTGCGCCAGGTCTTCGCCGCGCCCGAGGGCTTCAGCTCCCTGGCGGTGCTTGTCGGCGTGGTGTCCTATTCCATACAGATCTACTGCGATTTCTCGGGATACACGGACATGGCCCGGGGCATCGGGCGGCTTCTGGGATTCTCCCTGCCCGACAACTTCAACCTGCCGTATGGGGCCTGCAACCTGCGCGATTTCTGGCATCGCTGGCACATCACCTTCTCCACCTGGCTGCGCGACTACCTGTACATCCCGCTTGGCGGCAACCGCAAAGGCCGGTTCCGCAAGTACGCCAACCTGGTGGTCACCATGGCCCTGGGGGGGCTGTGGCACGGCGCGGCCTACAATTTCCTGGTGTGGGGCTTCATCCACGGCTTCGGGCTGGTGGCCGTGCACCTGTACATCGATCGCAAGTCCCGGCTTCGGGGCGGCGCGGCCGCGTCGGTCACGGGGGTGGGTCCCTTTCTGTCGCGCACGGCGGGTCGCGTGGCCACCTTTTCCTATGTGACCCTGGCCTGGGTGTTTTTCGGGGCCGAGGACGCGGGCAAGGCCATGGACATATTGGCCCGCATCGCCGATTTCGACGCCCAGGGGGCGACGGCCGGGCCCCTGCCGCTGGTCCCTGTGCTGTTGGCCGTCGCCGTGCTGACCTCCCAGATCTGGCGCCTGGACGCCCGGGGCCTGTACGACCGACTGGTGCGGCCCCTGCCGTCCCCGATCCAGGGAGCGGTGCTTGGCCTTGTGGTGGCGGCCATCCTCAAGCTCGGCCCGGACGGCGTCCTGCCGTTTATTTATTTCTCCTTCTGACGGGATGTTGGTCCGGTTCTTGCTGCTCGTGGTCCCGGATGCCGCGACGGCCAGAACGTATTTTTTTCGGACCCTCCCCTTGCGAAAAAAGGGCTTTTTTTGCTAGAAGGATCGTCCAAGGTGGACGTTTGGCCTCATCGTTTTCGGCTTGCAGTATAACTTATTTAGATAGTTATACTTTTTAAGACGGCCCGGCGGCCGGAAACAGGCCGCTCCCCCCCGTCGTGGTGTCCGTTTCGTGAAACTGCGGCAGTTTTTTTCTTGGCGCACGGACCGTGTGGGTCGCGTCCGCCCTGCCGCGTTATCGCCGCGCGCAACCATTCGCGCCCGCATCGTCGAGGTGACGCATGCATCGAAAAGGACCAAACCTGCTCGTCCTGTTGCTCGTGCTGACCATGGCCCTGCCGCCCATGCCGTCGCGGCTTTTCGCCTCGGTTTCGCCCGAGCCTGAATCCTCCGCCCTGACCAGATCCGCCCCGGCCCATACCGTGGCTGTCATCGGCGATTCGCTCTCCATCGGCCTGGGCAAGGAGATGGAGCGCGTGTTCGCGACCCGTCAGGACGTGGCCTTCACCCGTCTGGGCAAGGTTTCAAGCGGTCTGGCCAAGCCGGAATTCTTCGACTGGGAGAAAAGCGCCGCCCGCATGGCGTCGAGCCTTGAGCCCGATGTGGTGGTGATCATGATCGGGGCCAACGACAACAAAAACATCCTCACCGAGGATGGGCGCACCATCTATTTCACCGATCCCGGCTGGGACGCGGCCTACGCCGCCCGGGCCGCGCTTTTGGTGGACGCCTGCCGGTCCCACAAGCCCCAGGCCAAGATCTACTGGGTCGGCGCGCCGGTCATGGCCGACGCCGTCCTGGCCCGCGACGTCACGCGCATCAACGCCGCCCTGGCCGCCATGTGCGCGGGCAAACAAGGCTGCACCTACATTGATACCTGGAACATCCTGGCCGACGGCGAAGGCCGCTTCGCCGCCATGGCCGCCCAGCCCACAGGCGAACTCGCGGCCATCCGCCTCGATGACGGGGTGCATGTGACCCCGGCCGGCTCCCGACTCCTGGCCGCGCGCTGCCTGGAGACCATATTACCCGGCATGGACATCGACGCCTCGGTGACGGCCAGCGTGTACGCCGACGCCGCCGCCCTGCGGCCCGTGGCCTCCCGCGAGGCGGCCAGGGTCCAGACCGCCTCCGCCGCTCCCCAGGCCCAGGCGGCCATCGCCGCCGACGCCCCCGGCCGCCACACCGTGCGCGCCGGAGAAACCCTGTGGGCCATCGCCAAGCAGGCCGGGACCACCGTGTCCGCTGTGGCCGCCGTCAATCCGGGCCTCAATCCGGACCGGCTGGCCGACGGCATGGTGCTCGCCCTGCCGATCGCGGTCGCCGCCGCCCCTGTCCAGACCATCGACGTGGACGTCCCAGCCGTGACCGCCCCGGTCGTGACCGCCCCGGCTGCGACCATCGCCGAACAGGCGCCCGTCGTCCCGGTCGCCGCAGCATCGACTGCCACCCCCCAGGCCCAGGCCGACGCCGCCCCGACCGCGACGCCGCAGCAGGCGGCCCAGGCCGAAACGCCCGCACCCGAAATTCTCGCCGCAGGCTATACCGTCACCCCCGGCGACTCCATCTGGACCGTGGCCAAAAAGCTCGGCGTCAGCCCCCGGTTGTTGGTGCAGGCCAATAGCGGCATCGATCAGGACCGGCTGTCTCTGGGACAGCGCTTAAATGTCCCGGCCAAGCCTACTGTGGCCGAGGCCGCGCAAAAGGCCGAGCCCCCGGCCCAGGCCGTCCTTCCCGCCGAGGGCAGGGGCCATGTCCTGGCCCAGGGCGACAACTTCTGGACCGTGGCCAGACGCTTAAACGTGCGCGTGTCCGATCTGCGGGCCGCCAACTCCGGCCTTGATCCGAAAAAGCTTCAGACCGGCCAGACCATCATCCTGCCCGACGCCCCGGCAGCCATGGAGACGGCGTCCGTTCCCGCCGCCGACAGCGGCTACGCCGTGGCCGACGGCGACAATCTGTGGAAAATCGCCCGCCGCTTCGGAGTGAGCGTCACCGCCCTCAAGAAGGCCAACCTCGGCGTGCGCCCCGACCGGCTCCAGCCCGGCCAGCATCTGGCCATTCCTGAGGCCGAGCAGGCCGCCGCCAGCGCCCCCGTTCCGGGACAGACCGTGCAGGGTCCGGACGGAAGGGCCGCCTACGCCGTGGCCGGAGGGGACACCCCCTGGACCGTGGCCAAGCGTTTCGGCGTGGACGTGGACAAACTTCTGGCCGCCAATAGCGGCATCAATCCCAAGCGCCTCCAGATCGGGCAGCTTCTGACCATCCCCGCCGACTCCGCACCGGACGTGGCCAAGGGCGACGACATGCGCCAGGACGCCAAGGCCGTGCGGGCGCCGGTGGCCAAGGGCGACAACCTGTGGTCCATGGCCCGGCGCTACGGTCTGCGCGTGGACGACCTCATGGCCGCCAACCAGGGCGTCAATCCCCAGCGTCTGGAAATCGGCAGCGAACTGGTCATCCCCTCCCGCGAGGCCGCCAGGGCCGAACGGGAACGCCGCGACGCCTCGGTGGAGGTCAGCGTGCGCGAGGAAGGGTCCGTGCGGGCCTACACCGTGGCCGACGGCGACAACCTGTGGAACCTGTCGCAGCGTTTTGGCGTGAGCGTGACGCGCATCCTCGATGCCAATGCGGGCATTACCCCCGACCGCCTGGAGATCGGGCAGCCCCTGAACATTCCGGCCAGCGTGATGGCGGCCCGGTTCTAGACCGGCCGACCGTAGCGCGACCAGCCCAGGCTTTCGAGGAAACATGTTGTGAGCGATTTGTTGCGTCTGGAAATCCTGGCGCCCGGCGTGGCCCCGGTGGTGGGCGACCTCGTGGAGGAGGCCCTGCCTGATCCCGTGGACCCCGTGCGCGAGGCGCTCACGGCCTGGCTGGCCCCCCGGCTGCCCCAGGGCTGGGAGGAGATCGACACCCCGGAAGGCGCGATCTTTCGCATCCATGTGGACGACAACCCGGCCGGGCGTGAGTTGGCCGACGCCTTGTGCGCCTCCTGGCCGCATCTGACCATCCGGCGCGAGACCGTGGAGAGCGAGGACTGGGGCGCGGCCTGGATGGCCTTTTTCACCCCCATCAAGGTCGGCGGCGTGTTCGAGGTGCTGCCCCCCTGGCTGGCACACGAGGGACAGGCCGACCGCACCCCCATCGTCATCGAGCCCAAAATGGCCTTCGGCACCGGGCATCATCCCACCACGGCCCTGTGTCTGGAGATTTTCGGCGAGTTGGCCATATCGGGCCGCATTGCGCCGGGCATGCGTTTTCTGGACCTAGGGACGGGTTCGGGCATCCTGGGCATCGGCCTGTGCCGCCTGGGCCTGACCGGCGTGGGCCTGGACATCGATCCGCAGGCCGTTTTCTGCGCAGCGGAGAACGTGCGGGCCAACGGCGTCGAGGCGTCCATGCGCACGGCCGTGGGCAGCCTGGACTGTCTGGCCCGGGGCGAACGCTTCCAGGTGGTTGCGGCCAACATCCTGGCCCAGCCCCTGACGGCCATGGCCTCCCGGCTGGCCAGCTTCCTTGAGCCCGGCGGGGTGCTCATCCTTTCCGGCATCCTGACCGAACAGGCCCAGACCGTGGCCGTCGCCTACCAGCGGACCGGTCTGCCGGAGCCCGCTCTGCGCCAGTCCGGCGAATGGGCGGCGCTTTGCTGGGCCTGATCCCGTTTTCCCTGTCTTTTCTCTGAAAATCCTTGTAACATCATCCCATAACCCGTCTGTTTACAAAGCGACGAATCGGCATTATGTGCGTCCCGGGATTTTCCCCCATCACCTCCCAACCACATGTGGACATACGGCCATGCATCTGAAAAAACGTGTTTTGGTCACCGGCGGCGCGGGGTTCTTAGGCTCTCACCTGTGCGAACGGCTTCTTGCCGAAAACTGCGAAGTCGTGTGCCTGGACAATTGCTTCACCGGCTCCAAGCAGAACATCCTGCATCTTCTGAGCAATCCGAATTTCGAGTTTTTGCGGCACGACATCACCTTCCCGCTTTTTATCGAGGTGGACGAGATCTACAACCTGGCCTGTCCGGCCTCGCCCATCCACTACCAGCACGATCCCGTGCAGACCACCAAGACCAGCGTGCATGGGGCCATCAACATGCTCGGGCTGGCCAAACGCCTGAAGGCAAAGATCATGCAGGCCTCGACCTCCGAGGTCTACGGCGATCCGGCCGTGCATCCGCAGCCTGAATCCTATTGGGGCAACGTCAATCCCATCGGGTTCCGCTCCTGCTACGACGAAGGCAAACGTTGCGCCGAGACGCTTTTCTTCGACTACCGCCGCCAGCACAAACTGCGCATCAAGGTGGCCCGCATTTTCAACACCTACGGCCCGCGCATGCACCCCAACGACGGCCGGGTGGTCTCCAACTTCATCATCCAGGCCCTGCAGGGCAAGCCGCTGACCGTCTACGGCAAAGGCCAGCAGACCCGGTCCTTCTGCTACGTGGACGACCTCGTCGAGGGATTTGTGCGGCTCATGAACAACACCGACGATGACTTCACCGGACCTGCCAACCTGGGCAACCCCGGCGAATTCACCATCATGGAGTTGGCGGAGCTTGTGCTCAAACACACCGGCTCGAAATCCAAGATCGACTTCCGGCCGCTGCCCGAAGACGATCCCAAACAGCGCCGCCCGGATATCACCCTGGCCAAGTCCGCCTTCGGCTGGGAACCCGGCATCAAACTCGAAGAGGGCCTGGAAAAAACCATCCCCTACTTCAAGAAAATGCTCGAATCGGCCTAGGGCCGCGGATTGCGGGGAGGGGGCTTCGCCCCCTCCCCGCACCCCTCCCCTGCCCGGGGGGAATCATTCCCCCCGGACCCCCCGGGTAATTTCACTCTTCTTGCTACCCCAATTTCCGTTTTCTCCACCCCCTTACCAAAGTTTTTTGGGGAGGGATGGGGTCTGGGGAAGGGAACCCCTTTTGTTCACAAAAGGGGTTCCCTTCCCCGGTCCTCTCTTCTCTTCACCTCTTCGTCTCCCCTCCCCCTCCCACACCCCCTCCCATCGCCACCCGCCGATACACCCCACGAAAGGCGTGGTAGCTCAGGCCCAGAAGTTCGGCGGCGCGGCGTTGGTTATGTCTGGCGGCGGCCATGGCCTCGTGGACGAGGCGACGTTCCAGGTCGGCCACGGCGGCGGGCAGCGAGGCGGGCAGGTCTGGGGCATACGCGGCGACGGGTGCGGCAGGGGGAGGGGATGACGGGACGGCGGGGGATGGTGCTGCGGCAGCGGGCGTGGGAAGCGGCGGAAACGGCGAGGCGAAGGGCGTGAACTCCAGGCGCCTGATGCGTTTCCCGGCGGCGCGGAACACGGCGCGCTCCACCACGTTTTTGAGTTCGCGCACGTTGCCGGGCCAGGGATGGGCCTCCAGGGCGGCCAGGGCTTCGGGATAAAACTCCGGTGCGGCGGCGTGGCCGAGTTCGGCCTGCATGCGGGCGGCGAAATGGGCGGCCAAAAGGGCGATGTCGCCGTGGCGGCTACGCAGCGGCGGAAGGTGCAGGACTTCAAAGCTCAGGCGGTCAAGCAGGTCCGGCTTGAATTTCCCGTCGCGGGCCAGGGCGGCCAGATCGGCGTTGGCGGCGGCGATGAGCCGGACGTTGACGCGGCGTTGCTCAGAAGACCCCAGGCGCTCGTAGGCCCCGTATTCCACCACACGTAAGATTTTTTCCTGCACGGACAGCGGGATGGAGGCGGCCTCGTCCAGAAACAGGGTGCCGCCGTGGGTGGCCTCGAAGCGGCCGTGGCGGGTCCTGGCGGCCCCGGTGAAGGCCCCGGCCTCATGCCCGAAGAGTTCGGATTCAAGGAGCGATTCGGGCAGCGCGGCGCAGTTCAGGGCCACGAAGGGCCTGTCCCAGCGTGGCGAGAGGAAATGCAGCCGGATGGCGGCCAGCTCCTTTCCGGTCCCGCGCTCACCGATAAGGATGACCGGCCGCTCCACGGCGGCCACGGCGGACAGGCGCTCCTGAAAGGACAAAAAGGCCTCGGACTGCCCGAGGGCCTCCTGGATGGCCGGGGCAGAGGTCGATATTTTATTAGCCATTTATACCACCTTATGGCTAAAAAAACCATATATCAGTCATTTTAGTCAATATACGTTTCGCATTAAAACCTATTATCTCTGAATAACTGGTTTTATCAAATGGCACAGTCCATGCTTTTCATAGCGCAAACGTCCCAAGGAGGAGACACCATGGGCATCTTCACCCGCTTCCGCGACATCATAAGCGCCAATATAAGCGCCATGCTCGACAAGGCCGAGGACCCCGAAAAGCTCATCCGGCTCATGATCCAGGAGATGGAGGAGACCCTTGTGGAGCTCAAGTCCTCCTGCGCCCGCACCATGGCCCAGGCCGCCACCACCCGCCGCCGCCGCGACGAGGCCATGGGTCAGGCCGGGATGTGGCGCGACAAGGCCAAGCTTGCCGTGAACAAGGGGCGCGAGGATCTGGCCCGCGAGGCCCTCATGGAAAAGCGCCGCCACGAAGAGCGCGCCCTGGGCCTTGAGGGAGAGACCGCCGAGCTCGAGGGCATGATCGAGGCCTGCAAGGCCGACCTCGAAAAGCTCGAGGAGAAGCTGGCCGGGGCCAAGGAACGCCGTCGCGTCCTGGTGGCCCGCCATCACCGGGCCACGGGCAAAAAGCGGGCCGGCGAGGAGTTGCGGCGTGTACAATCCGCCGACACCCTGCTACGCTTCGAAGAATTCGAGAACCGCATCGAGCGCCTGGAGGCCGAGGCCGATCTGGCCACGCCCCGGCAGCGCGACGCATCCCCGCGTCCCGGCGAACCCATGACCCTGGAAGAGCAGTTCGCCTGCCTGGAGGCCGACGAGGACATCGAGCGGGAACTGGCCGCCCTGCGCGGCGCAGCCTCCGCCAAGGCCGCAACCGGCGGCGGGAGCTGACATGAAGCCCGCACTGCGGTTATTGGCCCTCTTCGCCCTGTTCCTGTTGCAGCGGTCCTTCACCCGGCTGCTTCGGGTCTGACGGATCATCGGAGCCAGACAGCATGATCAAACTTCTCGTCACCCTGATCGTGGCCGGGGCCATCGTCATCGGTGTGGTCATCCTGGGCGGCGTTCTCCTTTTGGCGGGCCGCCTGTTCAAGTCAGGCGGCAAAAACGCCCAGGACGACCGCCAGGAGGCCGAATCCGCCCAGGAGCTTTACCGGTGCTTCGAACAACTGGAAAGCCGCGTGGAGAATCTGGAGACCATCATCATCTCCGGGCGCCGCGAGGACGGAGGACATAGCGCATGAGACATGTCTCGGAACTCAGACACCACCGCCTCTACCGGGCCAGGGACGGCCGTCTGCTCGGCGTGTGCAAGGGATTGGCCCGCTATCTGGACGTGCCTGCGCGCTATGTCCGGATCGGAGTCATCCTGCTGGCGGTTTTCTCGGGCATCTGGCCCGTGGTCGGGGCCTACCTGCTGGCCGGATTCCTCATCCGTCCGGAACCCGCCCTGCCTACTGACAGCGACGAAGAACGCGACTTCTACGCCCGCTACGCCACAAACAAGAAAGGCGGCCGCGAGGAGCTAAAGCGCCGCTTCGAACGCCTCAGCCACCGCATCCGCCGCATGGAGGACGTGGTCACATCCAAGGAATACGACTGGGAACGCCGCTTCCGCGACCGTTAGGACAACGCGGGGAGGCCTGCGGCGCCCAGGGGGGAAACCTTTTGAAAAAGGTTTCCCCCCTGGACCCCCTTTCGAAAACTTTGTCGCGCTTCGCGTCCGCGCTCGGGAGAATGCATGTTCTCCGGCCAGCCTGATTTTCGTTGTCGTTTCATGGCAAGCTTCGCTTGCCATGAAACGACAACGATATCAGGGGGTCCGGGGGAAATGATTTCCCCCGGGCGGGGTTCGGGGCAGCCAGCCCCGACGCAGTGCGGGGCGGCCGACCCCGGTTACCAGCGTCTGGGCAAAAACCGACGCACCTGGGCCGGGATGAGCCGGGGAAAATCTTTTCCCAGCCGGGTCAGGGCCGTCAGGCGGCCTTCGACGATCACCGCCCGGGGATAGACGTTCACGTTCCGGTAATACTTGGGCACCTGGAATCGGTTCTGGCGCGACAGCACCACCGAGGCGTCGCTTTTGGGCTCAACCGCCACCAGCACCTCGGGGAAAAAGACCGTCTGCCGCAGGCGCGCCGCCGCCGCCTCGAACAGCGAGGCGTGGATGGCGGAGAAATGTTCGGACTGCATGCGTTGGTTCATGGCCGGGATGGTCTCGTTGGCCACGAAGGTGATGTCGCCCTGCACCTTGTCAATATAGGACACGGCTGCGCGGGCGTCCGCCGCAAGCACCTGTCCAACGCCCATGCGCCCGAGTAAAAGTCCTGTCCGCTCGGCAAGCACGGTATCGTATTCCACCCCCAGAAGTTCGAGCTGACCGGCCCCGAGCCGCCGGGCCTGAAGGTAGGCGGCCAGAAGCAGGATGCCGGTGCCCGTGCCCAGATCAAGCCCCACATAGCCGCCGGTGACATCGACGGGCATGGCCGGGCGCCCGGCGATGGACCTGAAGATATGTCCGGTCTTGGGCAGATCGGCCAGCATGCGCAGGGCGCCTCCCGTGGCGCCACGAAGGCCCAGGTCATCCGGCCTGTCCGTGGTCCCTTCCCACCACATGCCGCAAAACCGCCAGAAAAGCTCGGAGATCTCGGAAAGCGACACGGCATGGGCCTCGGACCCGGGATAGATGTAGGCGTGGAAATATTTCACCAAAAGGCTCAGTACGTCCTCGTCGGCCAGCGCCCCTCCTGGTCTGGACATCCGTTCGATGTCGGAAAGAAGCGGCCCCGGCCGAAACGCCCCGGGCCGAAGCACCGGCGCGGACCGGTCCGGACGCCCCACAGGCGCGATGCGGAACCGTTGTGTCGCCGTCTGCTGCGCTTTCGCCATGGCCTCCCCCATTGGTCATACCTCCGCCCCCACGGCGGAGTTTTTTGCCTTCCCCGCCACGGATGCAGATGTGATGCCACAAAGAGGCCGCACCGCCCTGAAAATGAAAAACGCGGCCGAAGCCGCGTCGAAAGTCCCTGTCGCCGCTCGTCATCCGGCCCCTGGCGCGGGTTTGATGAGGTCTGGCCCGTCCACGCCGACCCGGTTCACGCCAAGGCCGACGGGATATCCCGCCCACACCGACGGCTCGTGGCGTCGGAAAATCGACGCCGCCCGCACCCCGTCGCGCATGGACGCGTCAAGCCAGGCCCCGAAATCCGCAGGCTCGATCACCGCCGGCATGCGCTCGTGCACCGTCGCCACGGTCTCGTCCGCCGCCGTGGTCAGGATCGCGCAGGACTCCACGATCTCGCCCCTCGGCCCCTCGTAGCGTTCCCAGAGACCGGCCAGGGCGGCCGCGCGGCCATCTTTTCTGGCGAAAAACCACGGCTGCCTGCCGTCCGGACGCGCCTGCCACTCGTAGAAGCCCGAGGCCGGGATCAGGCACCGCCGGTAGCGCATGGACGCGCGAAAGGCAGGTTTTTCCGCCGCCGTCTCGATCCGGGCGTTGACGAAGCCGCGCCCGGTCGAGCCCTGCCTGGACCATGACGGCACAAGCCCCCAGGTCAGAAGCCGCATCTCGCGTCGCCCGCCAGAGGCCTCCGCCACGGCCTCCACGAACTGTCCCGGCGCGATATTATACCGGTCCGGGGCCTCGGGGACCGCCGCAAGTCCGAATTCCTCGGCGAGCCTTTTCCTGGGGACGCCCAGGGCGAATCGTCCGCACACGCCGCGCCCCGCCGCTACCGAATCTGCCGCCGCCAGCGGCGGATGGTCTCGGGGACGAACCCCGCGTCTTCGGACGCCTCGGCCCAGGCCGTGGAGAAGCTGGCCGTGTCGCTTTGCGGCCTGGCCCCGTCGGCCAGGGTCGAAAAGGCGAAACGCATGGGCACGGCCACGCCCTCCCCCACCACCACGGCCTCGCGGGAGCGCAAAGAGGGCAGCACCGACAAAAGGCCCGCCGCATTCTCGGGCATGGCCATGGTCACGAACCGCTGGTCGGCCTCGTTGCTCATGCGCATGGAAAAAAGCGTATTCATCTGGGACAGGATGGACTCGGAAATCTCCGACGGGCGCTGGGTCACAAGCCCCAAAGACACCCCGTACTTGCGGCCCTCCTTGGCGATGCGGGCCACGGCCTTGCGCGTGGGTTCAAACCCCAGGCCCTTGTCGCGCGGCACGTAGCGGTGGGCCTCCTCGCACACCAAAAGAACCGGCGCGCCCTGGCCGCGCGGGGTCCACAGGGCGAAGTCGAAGACCAGGCGGCACAGGATCGACACCACCACGTCCACGATCTCCGAGGGCGCCCCGGCCAGGTTGATGACCGTAAGCGGCCTGCCCCCGGGCGGCAGGCGCAACAGACGGGCCATGATCTCGGCCATGCTGTCCTCCACCCCAAGCCCCCCGAACATGAAGGCGAACCGCCGGTCCTTACGCAGGCTGTCGATGCGCGACAAAAGGCGCAGATAGGGGATGGAGCTTTCCGGCTTGTCCAGGCGCCCCATGCCGGTCTTTAACAGCTCAACCACCCGCAGAAGCCGAAACGGCGCGGGCGTGTCGATGGTCAGGCTGTAGTCCGGGCCGCCGCCTGTGGCTAAAAACTCGTGTCTGGCCGTCAGCACCGCCTCTTTGAGGATGTTGGCCTCCACCTCCCGGTAGGGCTGCCCGGAGCTGCACAGCACATGCACCATCTCCTCGAAGTTGAGCAGCCAGTAGGGCAGATGCAGGTCGTCCGGGGTCACGGACAGGGCCATGTCGCCGAAGGCGGCGGCGTATTCGTCGTGGGGATCGAGCAGCACGACGTGGCCGTGGCGGTATTCGGACAACACCGCCCCCAAAACCACGGCCACGGCGCAGGATTTGCCCGAACCCGTGGTGCCCAGGATGGCGAAATGCTTGCCTAATAGCTCGTCCACCAGAACCCTGGCCTCGATGGAGGCGTCCTGGTGCAGACTGCCCACGCACACGCTCGGGGCGGCGGGTTTGGCATAGATCAGGGCCAGATCCCGGCGGCTGGCCCGGTCCACCGGCGACCCCAGCACCGGCGAGACGGACACCCCGCGCTGGAAGGCGAAATCCTCCGGATGGTCGATATCCAGGGTCTCGCCCAGGAGCACCACCTCGGCCAGCCGCCGCCCGGCCTCGGGGCGGGCCGGATCCGCCCCCTCCCACCACAGGCGTCCCACCAGCCCGAAGCACAGGCTTGCCCCGGTCTCTATCCGCAGCATGTCCCCCAGGCGAACCCCGGCGGCGGCCTCGGGCGCAAGCGTGGCCGTCACCATAGCCCCGGCCGTAGCCGTGACATATCCCAGTTTCGCCGCGTGATTCATGCCTGCCTCCCGGTTGTCATCCGTCCAGCCCGGCCATGGCCCGGGACACGGCCTCAGCCAGATCCTTGCGCAAGACCGGCTTGAGCAGAAATTCCCTGATCCCCAGCGCCTTGGCCCGCTCCTTGGAGAGCGATTCGCTAAATCCCGTGACCAGAATGATGGGCATATCCGGCCGGATGGCCAGAATCTCGCGGCTTAGGTCCGTGCCCGACATGCCGGGCATGGTCTGATCCGTGACCACCGCGTCAAAGGCCGCCGGGTCGGCCCGGAAAAGCTCCAGGGCCTGCTGCGAATCGGTCCGGGGCGTGACCTGGAACCCAAGGCCCGCCAGAAGCTCGGCCCCGATCTCTGCCAGGGACTCCTCGTCGTCCACGTACAGGATGCGCCCCCGCCCGCCCGGCGCGCCCTGGGATTCGTCCTCGGCGGGCCGCGCCGCGATCTGCGACAGGGGCAAAAAGACCTCGAACGCCGTGCCAAAGCCGGGTGCGCTTTTGACCTTCACCTCGCCCCGGTACTTGCGCACGATGCCATGCACCACGGACAGGCCCATGCCTGTCCCCTCGCCGGGTTTTTTGGTGGTGAAAAAGGGGTCGAAGATGCGGTCCAGGATGTCTTTGGGAATGCCGTGCCCGGTATCGTGCACCTCAAGCCTGGCGTATTCCCCGGGGGCCAGTCCGGCGGCCTGAAAGGCCGGGCCGGGCAGGCGGACCACATCCAGCGTCACCGTGAGAATTCCGCCGGTCTCGCGCATGGCGTGGGCCGCGTTGGCGCACAGGTTCATGACGATCTGCTGTATCTGGGCCGGTTCGGCCATGACCGTGTCCGGCCCGGCATGGATGCGCTCCTCGATGGCCACGGAATGCGGCAGGGTGGCCCGGATGAGCTTCAAGGTCTCCCGGACCAGGGGCGACAGACGCAGGGTGCTGACCTCCTCCTCGGTCTGGCGGCTGAAGGTCAGGATCTGGAGCACCAGCTCCTTGCCCCGGCGGCAGGCCTGGAGGATGTGCTCCATCCGGCGAAGCAAGGTCTCGTCCCCGCCCGCGCCGTCCAGGATCATCTCCGAAAAGCCCATGACGATACCGAGGATGTTGTTGAAATCGTGGGCGATACCCCCGGCCAGGGTGCCGATGGCCTCCATTTTCTGGCTCTGCCGCAGCTTTTTCTCCAGCACCTTGCGTTCGGTGACGTCGTGGGCCACGAAGACCGTACCCAGCGGCTCGTCCTCGGACAGATAGATGGGCGAGGCGGTGATTAAAAACTCCCCGTGCAGCCTGGGCACGGCCAGTTCCAGGGAATGGAAGCGGCCGTCGGTCAACGTCGCCAACCGTTTGGACAACTCCCCGTCCGAGCCCGGCAGGTCGAAGACGAAGGAGGCCGGCCGGCCCACCACCTCCCGGGGAGAGAGCCCAAGCCTGTGGGCCATGGCCATGTTCAGGCGCTTGAGCATCATCTCCTTGTCGATGATGACCACCAGGTCCTGCACCGAATCGAAGGTGCCCTCCCATTCCCGCTTGGCCCCGGCGATAAGCTCGGCCACCCGCTCGCGTTCCCTGATCTCCCGGGTCAGGCGCTCGTTGGACTCGGCCAGCTCCCGGGTGCGCTCGGCCACGATGGACTCAAGCCTCGTCTGGAGGGTCAAGAAATCGCGTTCGGAATTCCACTTGGAGCACAAAGACGCCGCAAACTGGCGCACTTCCTGGGGATGAAAGGGTTTTTGCTGGTACAACAGCCGGTCCGCCGGGGGCACGCGCCGGGCCATCTCCTCGGCGTCGATGTCGGAAAAGGCGGTCATGATCACGATCTGGACATAGGGGTCCAGGCGGCGCATCTCGCCTGCGGCCCACAGTCCTCCCCGCCCCGGCGGCATGCGCACGTCGAGAAAGGCCAAGGCGTAGCGGCGGCCCGTGCGCAACCCCTCGCGCACCGCCTCCACAGCCTCCTCGCCCTGGCGGCAGGCGGTGACCGCATAGCGCGGGGTCGGGGCGGCGGGGGCGCCCTGCGACGCCCCCCGGGGAAGCAGGTCAAAATCCTCGTCCGGGGCCAGAAGCTCCTTGAAAAGAACCAGGATTTGCGGCTCATCGTCAGCCACTAGCACATGGTAGGGCTCGGCCGGACCGGGATGTCGGGTGGCGGGCATGGCGGCTATGTGTTCGCCTCTGCGGTCTGGGACGGATGGGAAAAAACCGGTCCGTACCGCCGCACTCAGGGTTTTTCCGGAACAGGCGTCTCGACGGCGGCCTGCCCGTCCGGTTTGGGAGGCTGGCCGCGGTCTGCGGCCAAGGCCCCGGAAGGCGGCGCTGCGGCCGGATCGGCCGGATCGGCCGGGGCGGCTTGTGCGGCCTTTGCGGCCTGGGCAGCCTTCTCCTGGGCCCGGGCGTCTCGCTCGTCAACGGATTCCGGGCCAGCGGCCGCGACAGGCGGCGCGGCGGGCGCGGCCTTGTCATCTGGCGCGGCCTTTTTGTTGTCCGTCTTTTTCTTGTCCGGCTTTTTTTCTTCCGTTTTTTTGGCCTCAGGCTTTTTCGCGTCGCGGACGTTTCCGGCGTCCGGCGCGGCCTTGGGCGCGGCCTGGGGCGTGACCTGGGGCGCGACCTGGGGCACGGTCTGAGGCGCAGCCTGGGTCCCGGCCGGGAGGGATTTCGCTACCGGGGCGGGGGCGGGCGCAGGCGCGGCGGCAGGGGGGGGCGGAGGGGCCGCAGGCGACGAACCAGGGGCGGACAATCGTCCCAGATTTTCCGAGGCCGTGCGGTAGAACCGGGGGTTTCGGGCGATGGCCTTTTCGAATTCCTCGGCCGCCTTGTCGGTCATGCCCCGCTCCCGGTAGCACACGCCCAGGTTGTTGTGGGCCGCAGCCTCGCCGCCTGCGGCCAGAAAGGCGGCGTAGGCGTCGTCAAAGCGCCCGGTCTGGCAAAGGGCCAGACCGAGGTTGTTGCGGGCGCGGGGGGAATCCTTGATGGACAGCGCGGACCGGAAGGCGGCGGCCGCCTCGTCGGCCCGTCCCAGGGCCAGGAGGGCCAGACCGAGGTTGTTTGCGGTGTCGGGGTCGCCGCCGCCCGTCTCCAGGGCCTTTTGCAAAACGGCTGCGGCCTTGTCGTGCGCCCCGGCCTGATGCTGGGCCAGCCCCAGGGTCCGGGCCGCCTGGATCATATCCGGCCGGACTGCGAGGGCCGCCTCAAGGGATTGGGCGGCGGCCTGCGGATCATGCAGCATGAGGCTGGCGTATCCGGCCCCGTAGAGGGCCTCGGCGTCGTCCGGACGGCTGGCCAGGGCGGCCCGGCAGGCGTCCAGGGCCGGACGCCAGGACTTGGCGGACAGGTGGGCCAGGCATTGCCGCGTGCGTATCAGGGCCTCGTCGGCGCCGGCCTTGCGGGCCCGCTCGTAGGCGTCCAGGGCCTTTTGGGGCTGCCCGGCGTCACGGGCCGCATCCCCGGCCCGAAGCAGGCCCTTGGCCTCATCGCTCACAGCGGGATGCTGCGGCGAACCGGTCGCGCCCGGCCCGCCGCCGCAGCCCGAAAACGCCGCCAAAACGGCGCAACACGCCAAAACGGCGCCAAAACGGCTCATGGCCCCGGCCATCGCCCCTCCCTTTGTTTGCGTCATTGTCGTAGCGCAAAGCGCCGGGGCGGTAAAGCCGCAGGAGGCGCCGGGCATGGCGGCCAAAGGCGCCGGGCGAAAAAAAGCCCCCGCAGTCGGAGGCCAGGCGGCGGACGCCGCGTACAGCCCAGGGCATGGCCGTGCGTCAGTTGCACGAGGCCCAGGGCTCGTTGAGGCGCTTTTCCGAGCGACTCAGGGGGATGGTCAGGGGGACCGAACCCCCGAAAAGCCCCATGGCGGCGTTGAAGGCCGCAAGCGTCGGATAGTCGTAATCCACCCGGACCTCCACCGTGTCGCACGGTCCGCCCAGGTTCCCGGCGGTTCCGTCCCCGGAGGAGACGCTCCCCGGCCAACTGCTCACCGTGACCACAGCCCCCTGCTCCACCTGTTCGCTTAAGGCGGTCAGTTCGCTCCTGACCTCGGTTTCGATAAGGCTCACGCTACGCGTATCCGTGTCCACGCCCTGCCCCGAGGCGGCCATGGCCACGCCCATGCGCACCGCGTGCTGCATGCCCAGGCTGATGCGCATCATGTTGGCCACATCGATGATGCCCATGATGAAAAGCAGGAGCACGGGCAGAACCAAGGCCATCTCCACGGCCGTGGAGCCGCGGCAATCCGCCCTGCCCCGGGGGGCGGGCGGGCGGATCGCCGGATTAGGAGCAGGATGCGCCGATATCATATGGGCGTTCATGACTTTTTCGTCCCTGACCGGTTACGAGCCGGTCCCCATGGCCTCGTCATAGGGGATGAGCCGGTGCCCGAGCTGACGACCGATGAGCTTGAACACCTTGAGGATGTCCTCGGCGCTTGGGGCGTTGAAATAATGGTCCGTGGTGCCGGACTTGGACGAGGCGATCTGCTTCATAAGCGATATGTCCGTGGCGTCCGAGTCGCCGAAGCGGATGGAGAAGATCTCGACCCCGGCGTCCTTGGTGGTCTGGGCCTCGCTGAGCATGGCCGCGTTCAATCCGCCGCCGTCCTTGCAGTCCGGAAAGTTGGCCGGGGCGGGATAGGTGGTGGACAGGCCCATGCCGAAATAGGCGTTGGTCCAGTAGTTGCTCGGGGTGTAGTTGACGGCGTAGCTGCCGCCGCAGCGGCCGTCCTCGGTGTCGCCGTCAGTCAAAACGATCATGATCTTGCGGTACTTCTCGTCGGCGCTGCCCTCGGTGAAGGGGGCGGCGGGGGTCAGCACGTTGCGGCCCCACTTGACGCCCTCGGAAATGAGCGTCCCCGAGCCTGAGCCGTCGGCGCTTAGGGCCGAGATGCGCGACAGGATGGCCGCCCGGTCCGTGGTCAGGGCCTCGACATAGGAGATGTTGCTGCACATGTCGGCATCGACCTTCAGGGTCGAGCCCACGGGATAGCGGTACTTGGAGGCCTTGTAGACATCCAGGAGCTTGCCCGAGTTCAGGGTGCCGTCGGCGTTGCGGCAGCCCGCCGCCACCCCGTCCACGCCGGCGCGAATGCGCACCATGCCCCGGAAGGGGGCCATGCCGATCTTGGTCGAAGGGGTGGTGTTGGAGGGCAGGATCAGCTCCACCAGATCCGTGGCCGCCGTCTTGACGTTGGCGATGGGCGTGCCCTTCATGCTGCCCGTGGTGTCGAGCACCAAGACGATCTCCAGGTTGTTGAACCCGGCGCAGGCCTTGGCCGTGACCGACCCGTCGTTTAGGCCCAAAACGCCCATGAGCAGGTAGTTCACGTCGGCTGAGGCCTTGACGCAGGCGCTGCGCACCTCGGAACCGGGTCCGGCCGAGATCATGGTCGCCCCGGGATAGTTGGCCTCAAGCATCGCCTCGGCGGCGGCGGCGGCGATGCCCTGGTCCATGTCCGGATCCTCGGGCAGGGCCATGCTTCCGGCCAGAGCCGCCGCGTCCACGGCGTTTTGCAACGACCGGTCGGCCAGGTACATGCGCCCGCCGTCCACGGCCAAACCCGCCGCGCCGATGAGCGCAGGCAGGGCCACGGCCAGAAGCGGGGCCACGGAACCCCGGCGGCTGCCGTGCCCCCTAGGGCAGGGGCATGACCGTGTAGGCCTCAAGCGTGCGATCCCACCCGCCAAGCAGGTCCATATCCGGGTAAGGAAGTTCGGACTGCGACTGCGCCGCGATGATGGTCTGGTATACATAGTCCACCTGCACCTTCACGTTTCTTTCCGTTTCAGACTCGGTCACCACAACCTCCACCTCGGGTGTGGGGCCGTCCAGGCCGCTGGTCAGGGAGGCCACCAGAGCGGCGGCCCCGGACGTGTCGCCGTTTTCGCGCAGGACCAGACGGGCCGCCTCGCGTGTAGCGGACATAAGCGTCGCATAATCACCAATGATCTTAGATCCTTCCACGAGAATCATAAGCAGCGGGGCCAGGACCATGGCGGAGAGGATGGCCATTTCCACGGCGGCGAATCCCCCCTGGGCGTCCCGGACCGCCTTCTTTCTACCGGGGACGAAATGTCGCATGATGTCCCCTCCTGTCTGCTGGTTTGATCCACCCGTCATACGAGACGGTGGTGGTTCCTAAGAGAAAGCAACAACCGTGCTAGCGCGGATGGATTGCATTTCCGGCCGCGTTTCGCCCCCCGGAGCGAAACGTCCGGGTGGCGTTTTCCGGCTGGAATTGTCCGTCTTCCGCGCAGGTTGCGATCAAGAAAAATACCTGCGGACATCCTGGGCCGGTCCCCGGCCATGCCCGGGCCCCAGGCACTGCCGTTCCACGATCCGTGGATTTCAGACCCAAAAGGCCCGGCGTGACTCCATGGTTTGTGGAACGCCCGGACGCCTCGACCAGGCCAGGGGGGACCTTTTTCGCCACGGGCCTGCCCGGGACGCCGATATGTCCCGGACAGCGGCGGCGGACCGCGCGGCCGGGCGGCCGGTTCCACAGGCAGTGGACTCCGGTCTGGACAAAGGGGGCAGGCGGGCTATTTGGCGGTATGCGAGAACATGACCATAAGCCGCAGGGCGGCCGGGCCAAGGATGATCAGAAGCAAGGTGGGGAAGATGAAAAAAACCAGGGGCAAAAGCAGCTTGACCGGCAGCTTGGCCGCGATTTCCTCGGCCCGCTGGAAGCGTTTGGTGCGCATGGCGTCGGCGTAGACCCGAAGCGTCTGGGCGATGCTCGTGCCGAACATGTCGGCCTGGATGAGCAGCGCCACGAGGCTGCCCACGTCCTCCAGGCCCACCCGGGTGGACAGGTTTTTCAGGGCCTCGCGCCGGGACTTTCCGGCCCGAAGCTCAAGGGTCAAAAGCTTCAGTTCGCCGCTTAGGACCGGCTCCTTGAGGCCCAGTTCCTGCCCCACGCGCTGGATGGCCCCATCCAGGCCCATGCCCGCCTCCACGCACACCACCAGGAGGTCCAGGGCGTCGGGCAGGCCGTTTAGGATGGCCCGCTGGCGTTTTTTCACCAGACGGTCCAGGTAAAGGCCCGGGGCGTAGAAAAAGGCCGAGACCGTGCCCGTGCCTATGAGGAACTTGTATTCCGGACGCACCGTGGGCACGACAAGCAGGATCACGGCGGCGGCCAGACTGATGCCGATCAGGGCCATGCCGATTTTTACGCCCCAAAAGACCTCCACGGCGTTTTGGCCGCGAAACCCGGCGTGCATGAGCTTGGCCCGGGTCTTGGAGATGTCCTCGACCTTGGAGGGCTGCACCTTGCGGCCGAAGGAGACCACGGCCGACAGAAAAAAGCCCGCCAGCCAGGCCAGGGTGCCCGGACTTGCCCGCAGCTTGTCCTCGGGGGACATGCCCAGGGTCCGGCCCATGATCTCACGGCGGCGGCGCATCTCCTCCAGGTGGGCGAAGATGCCCAGAACCAGGGCGAACACCGTCAGGTGGGCCAGCATGGCCACGGCCAGACCGGCCAGAATCGTCGCGTTCACGAACAGGGCCTCGCTTGGCTTTACGCCGTAGATCAGACCTCGATGCGGATCATCTTGCGCATCATCAGGATGCCGAAGAGCATCATGCCGCCGCAGGTCCAAAGTATCATGCGGCCGATGGGATCGGTGAACAAAAGCCCGATGTAGCCGGGGTTGCTGGCGTAGATGGCGGCGGCCACGCCAAAGGGCATAAGCGTCAGGACCAGGGCCGCGAACCGGCCCTCGGCGGACAGGATGCGGATGCGGCCGCGCAGCTTGAAGCGCTCCCGGATAAGCGAGGCGATGTTCTCCACGATCTCGGCCAGGTTGCCGCCGGTCTCGGTCTGGATCTTAAGCGACACCACGAAAAAATTGAGGTCCGGGCAGTCCACCCGGTCCATGATGTTGTCTAAGGCCTCAATGAGCGTCACCCCGAAGTTGATTTCTTCCAGGGTCTTGCCGAACTCCATGCGGATGGGGTCGCCGAATTCCTGGCCCACCATGCCCATGCCGCTGTTGAAGGTGTGCCCGGCCTTGAGCGCCCGGGCCACCAGATCCAGGGCCTCGGGCAACTGGCGCTCGAAATGGGCCATGCGCCGCTTGCGCTTGAGCCTGATCCACCAAAAAGGCGCCGCCGACAGCGCCGCCGCCGCAAGCCCGGCCAGAAGGGTGTTTTTGGTGAAAATCTCGACGAAAACCCCGCCGAACACGGCCAGGACCAGGGAGGTCAGCACAAAGACTCCAAGCGGGGCGTGGATGTCGGCCTGGGCCAGCATGCGGTCCACGGCCTTCGTCCAGCGCTGTCGGCCCAGGGCCGTATTGAGCCAGGGCATGGCGCTTAGGCGGTGCTTCTTGACGATGTCCAGGGGTCCGGCCTCCGCTTCGACCCCGGTCAGCTCCGACAGGCGCCTGGACAGGCGCTCCCGCTCGGCCCGGTCCCGGGCCTGCCAGATCAGGATCGTGGCCACGGCCAGATACAAAAAGGCCGCGATCACCAAAAGGGAGAGAAAAAGCGGCATGCGGGCGGGGCCTCCGGGCGCGGTTTGGACGGTTTGCGGCGTGGGGGGACGCAGACGGTCCCGGGCCTTGCGCCATTCAAGATGCGTTCCGAAGCGGGCCTTAGATCTCCATCACGTTATTTGGGTGAAAGATGTTTTCGGGCAGCTTGAGGCCCTTGGCCTCGAATTGGGCCGCGAATTTCGGCCGGATGCCCCGGGACAAAAAGGCCCCCTTGACCCGGCCGTCGGGATTTACTCCGCGCTGCTCGAAGGCGAAGATTTCCTGCATGGTGATGACCTCGCCCTCCATGCCGGTGAGTTCCTGGAAGCTTATGAGCTTGCGCGACCCGTCGGCGAAGCGGGCGATCTGGATGATCACGTCCACGGCCGAGGCGATGTAGCGCTTAAGCGACAGGGGGGAGATGGCCAGCCCGGCCATGGCCACCAGGGTCTCCAGACGCATGAGCGCGTCCCTTGGGCTATTGGCGTGCAGCGTGGCCAGGGAGCCGTCATGGCCGGTATTCATGGCCTGGAGCATGTCCAGGGCCTCGGCCCCGCGCACCTCGCCCACGATGATGCGGTCCGGGCGCATACGCAGGCAGTTTTTGACCAGATCGCGCTGGGTGACCTCGCCCCGGCCCTCGATGTTGGGCGGCCGCGACTCCAGGCGCACCACGTGCTCCTGCTTGAGCTGGAGCTCCGCCGCGTCCTCCACGGTGACGATGCGCTCGTCGTGGGGAATGAAACCCGACAGGCAGTTGAGCATGGTGGTCTTGCCGGTGCCTGTGCCGCCGGAAATAAGGATGTTTAGGCGGGCCTTGACGATGCCGTCCAGGACACTGGCGATGTCCGGGGTGATGGCCTTGAAGGTGATCAGATCCTGGGCCGTCAGCTTGTCCTTGGAGAATTTGCGGATGGACAGGGCCGGGCCGTCGATGGCCAGGGGGGGGATGATGGCGTTGACCCGGGAGCCGTCCGGGAGGCGGGCGTCCACCATGGGCGAGGACTCGTCCACCCGGCGGCCCACCCGTGAGACGATGCGGTCGATGATCTTTTTTAGGTGCGAATTGTCTTTGAAGCGCGAGCCGGTGAGCACCAGCTTGCCTTTGCGCTCCACGTATATCTGGCGGAAGGAGTTGACCAGGATATCGTTGACGGAATCGTCCTTGAGAAAGGGCTCAAGCGGCCCAAGCCCCAACATCTCGTCTTTCACCTCGCCGATTAGGCGCTCGCGCTCCCCCTGGTTGAGCGGCGTCTGCACGAATTCTTCGCGCAAAAGCTTCTCCACCAGCCGCCCGATCTCGGCGGACAGGGCCTCCGGGTCCAGGGAGTCGAGCAGGGAGAGGTCGATCAGGTCGATCAGGCGGTCGTGGATGCGGGTCTTGACCTCGTAGTATTCGTCTCCGGCCATGCCCGTTTCCTTGGGCGCGGCCGGGGTTTCGAACCGGGGAGGCATGCCCCGCATGGCGCGGCGGGGGGAGTTGTCCATGTGAGGCTATCCTTGGCGTTTTCCTGAAGACAAAAAGGGCAGGCCGAACAGGCTGCGCCCTTTTTTGGCCTCCCCGGCCGGGTTCAGGGACCGGGCCAGTTCGGTGATGGCCCGGGTGACCTCGGCCTTGGGGGCGATCTCGGACAGGGTCTTGCCCTGGTTGATGGCCGAAAGCGTGGTTTTGTAGTCGTTTTGTATGCGGCGGTGGACCTTCATGCCCAGGGCCTTCTCCATGTCCTCCACGGACAGGTCGCTCTCGGGCAGGTGGCGGTTGACCACCAATTTAAGCTTCTGGGACAGATCCCCGTCCGCCCCGCGCGCGCTCTCCATGAACCGGCGCACGTTGGCCAGACACGGCAGGTTCTGGACGCACACCAACACGATGTCGTCGGAGATGTCCATGACCTTGAGGGTGATCTCGTCCAGGTACATGCCCAGGTCGATGACCACGGTGTCGAACAGGGCGCGCATGCAGGTCAAAAGCGCCGTGATGTTCTCCGGGGTGGCCATCTGCAGGTCCTCCAGGCGGCTGGGGGGCGGCAGGAGGTAGAGTCCCGAAGGGTGCCGGGCGACGATGCTGATGAGGTAGGTGGCGTCCAGGCGGGAGATGTTGCCCAGGACCTCGCCCCAGTTGTAGCGGGGGTGCAGGTCCAAAAAAAGCTGCACCTCGCCGAAGGGGAGGTTCATGTCCATAAGCGCGACCATGGACCCTTCCTTGGCGGACAAAAAGGCGGCGGCCAGATTGACGGCCAGGGTGGTGGTGCCCACCCCGCCCTTGGCCCCGAAGACGTTGATGATCCGGCCCTGTTTCCCGGCCGCGCCGGCCTGTCCCTGGCGCTCGGCCAAGCGCTTGTCCCGGCGCTCCTTGAAACGCCACAGGGCCAGACGGATGTCGTCCTCGGGGGAATCGGCCTGGAAGAACTCGCGGACCCCGGAGCGCATGGCCTGCATGAGGGTGTCCGTGGACAGGCGCGGGGCCACCAAAAAGACCTCCACGCCCCGGGCCGCGTCCAGATGCGGCCGCAGGTCGTCGAGAACCAGGGCGATGTCCTCGGAAGCCGTCTGCCGCACCACAAGCTCGGGGACGTCCGTGGCGGCGCCGAGCACCTCGAAGTCGGAAAATTCGGCCAGGCACCGCTCGAAAACGGCGCGGACCCCGGGTTCGGAGACATCAAGGACGACGGATATCTTTTCCTGCATGGGCGCCTGAGGGGGAACCGCCGCGCCGACTGGCCCCGCGCAGGCGTCAGGGGCGGCGTTCCGCGTTTGGTTCGTTGGCGGTGCGGGGCCGCGTGCGTCCGGCGGCGATGGCCGCGTCCCACGTGGCGGGAGGCGGCGAAAGACCGCAACGCATGATTGCAGCATACGCCGTTTCCGGCGGGATGAAAACGCCCCACCGGCCCGGGCGGCGGCTAATTATCGGATTTGCCGCTGGCTTTGGGGGTGAAAAGCACCGCGTCGGTCGCGCCGCCGCCCTTGCCCCCGGTTTTGGATGGCGCGGGCTTGTTCTGGTATTGGCCCATGGTGTTGGCCGCCTTCTGGCCGTCATAGCCCGTAATCGGCGTCCCCTCGGCCCCGGCGTCGGGGTTGAGCTTCTGGTTGGCGAAGACCTTGTGGAAGGACTCCCCGAACTGCATATCGCTGTTGCGCACCGTCTCGTTGCAACCGGCGAGCCCGCAGGCGACAGCCGCCAGCAACACCGGGATAAGACGCGCTTTCATGCCTGTGGTCATGGGTTCTCCTTGGCCGGGCCGCCGATCAGTAGGTCAATTCCCGGGCCTGGATCACGGCGGGCATGGCCGCCCCGAACTGGCCGTCCAAACCGCTGGCCCCCGCCGTCTTCACCGGGCTGGCGGCCTGTCCGGCCACGGGATCGGGGGTGATGTTCAGGAAAAACTCCAGATCGTCGGGCGGGACGTACTTGTCCGTGGGCAGGCTGATGGCCGACTTATCCAGGGGCTTGGCCAGGTGCGTGGTGATGATGAAGACCAATTCGGTCTCCTTGTTCTTGAAGGCCGTGCTCTTGAACAGGCTCCCCAGGATGGGGATGTCCCCAAGCCCCGGAAACTTTTGGACGGACTCCTCGGAGACATGGTTGAGCATGCCCGCGATGGCGAAGCTCTGGCCATCGCTTAGCTCAATGGTGGTGGAGGTCTTGCGGGTCTTAAACGCCGGATATCCCTGGACGGCGTTGGCCCAGTCGAGGTCCGACACCTCCTGCTGCATGACCAGATTGATCTTGTCAGACGCCAGCACCGTGGGGCTGAATTCCAACATCACGCCGTATTTCTTGTATTCGACGCTCTGGCTGAAGGCGTTAATGGTCACGATGGGGATTTCGCCGCCGGCGTTGAAATTGGCCTTCTGCCCGTCCAGGCACACCAGGGTGGGTTCGGCCAAAACCTTGGCCAGACCGTTGCTTTTAAGGGCGTCCACCACGCCGGTCCAGGTGACGTTGTTGGGCTGGCCGTAGTTGGTGTTGTAGCGCATCACGGCCGTGGCGTCGCTGCCGACGGTGGCCGTCCTCTGCACCTCACGGGGCTGGAAGGTCGAGCTTTTGGCCGAAACAGGCGGGAAGGTCGCGTTGCCGTCGTCGTCTTGCAGATAAAAATAGTCGTATTGCGAACCGATGATGTCCATCATGGTGCTGTCGATGGTCGTCAGGCCCCCGAGCAGGGAATAGGCGAAATTGCCCTCGGTGATGGCGTTGATGTTGATGCCCATGCGGTTGGCGATGTCTTTGGACATCTCGGCCACCCTCACCTCAAGCATGACCTGATGCACGCCGCCCACGGTGACCAGATTGACAACCTTGCCCGGGGCGTGGACCTCGGCCAGGGTCAGGGCCTTTTTGAGGCTCTCGGAGTTTCTGACCGAACCGGACAGGGTGATGGAGTCCTGGGAGGCCATGACCGCAAGGCCCGTCTCCTCGGGCAGGATGTCATGCACCATGCGCTTAAGGCGCGACACGTCCGGGGCCACGTCCACGTCGTAGATGTCGAGCACCTTGTCCGCGCGGTCCCACACGGTCAAAGACGTCACGCCCGCAGCCTCGCCCGTGATGTAGATCTGCTTGGCCGAGAGCATGACGAAGTTGGCGATCTCGGGCTTGGCCACGGACACCCGGCCGATGTCCCCCCGGGTGCTGGTGTAGACCACGGACTTGCCCATGGCCAGTTCCAGGCGCTGGGCCGCACGCAGCGAGGCCGGGGCGGCGGTGATGGTCCCGGCGGCGGCCGGACCGGAAAAGACCATGAGCCAGGCCATGATCCAGACCGTCATGGCCCGAAGCCGGGGGATGGGGTGTGCGGCTATAGTCATGGTCCAGGCTCCTGATTACGGAATGGTCACCGGTGACGGGACGTCGGCGTCACCAAGCGGGGATTGCCCCGCGCCGTCCTGACCCGGCATGGGAATCATGGGAAACATGCCGCCAAGGCCCTGGCTGCCCGGGGCCACCTTGCGTTCGACCGTGTCTTCTTTGGGCTGGCGGTGCCTTTTGGACAGCCCCCGGATGACCTCCACCTGGGGCGGGTCCTCGCCGTCGACAACGGCGCCGTCCGGGCCATGGCGATCCAGGACGGCGGCCAGATCCGCGCCGGGGGTGGCGATGGACTCGCGGTCGGCCGGGGCGCGCAGGGCGAAGGACAGGATATGGTTGGCGGCGGCGTAGGCCAGTTTTTCGCCCTCGGCCGGGGTGACCAACAGGGTGAACAGGTCTGTTGAGGAAAGCTCCTCTTTCCCGTCCTTGCCGATCTTGGGCTCCATCTCGGCCCCCGTGGACAAAACCGGAATATCGGTGAGTATGAGCTTGCTTTGCTTAAGCCCCGGGGCGTCCGGGTCGGTCTTTTCCGCCTCGGCCATGGTCATGATCACATCCACCCGGCAGCCCGGGGTGATGAGTCCGCCCGCCCCCATCTCCTTGGAGCCCTTGACCGTGATGGCGCGTTTGCCCGGCTCCACGACCTGATCCAGCCCGGCCGAGAGGGCCCCCTTGGGGAAAAGCTTGTCCTCGGTCAACGGATCGCCCGGGGACAGCCTGCGGGACAGGGTGCGTCCAAGCGGCTCCTCGGGCGCGGAAAAGGACTGGGGCGGGACCATGTCCGGGTCGTAGGGCACGGTTTTCAGCATGTCCTGGGTCAGGCGCAGGCCCCGGTCCAGGGCCTTGGCCGCCACCACCAGCGGCACGGTCTTCGTCGCCGGGGCCACCTCGGCCGGGGTCGATTCGACCGGCCTGGGCACGACCTTCTGGGAGCCCAGCCAGCGCAAGGTGAGGGCTCCGGCCACGGTGGCCAGGAGAATCGCCAGCACCAGATGCACCACGGCTTTGGATTTCATGCCTAAACGCCCCTTTGGTTTCCCGGTCGCTCGCAACCGTCCGTCCCTGCCGATGCAGGGCCCGCTCCCATGCGGGCGGCCTGTCTCGGCGACTGACCTGAAGCAAAAGCCGTGCCCGAACCGGAAATCCGGCCGGGATAGCCCGGCGGCGCCCGCCACGGGCCGATTCAAAGCGAGACCGGGGCCAGGGAGCTCAAGCCCCGGCCGGGCGCCACGGCGTGGCGGCGGCGGCCTGTTTCACCGGATGAACACGGGGCTGTTTAACAAAATAAAACAAAACGCCGCCCCAGGAGGGCGGCGCTGAAACATGGCGCGGGACAGGACACTCGTTTAGGCTGGACGCCCGGAAAACCGGGCCGGATCGAGGCCGTGCTTTTGGATCTTGTTCCACAGATTTTTGGGGCTTATGCCTAAAAGCGCCGCCGCATCCTTTTGCACCCCGTCCGCCTTGGCCAGGGCCGACTCGATCATGCTGCGCTCCACGTCCTCCAGGGTCTGGCGCAGGGAGGCCACATGCTCCCCGGCCCCAGGCAGGGCCGCCGCCCCGGACATGTCCGGACGAGGGCCGGTCTGGAAGGCGTCCTGAAAATCTGCCGCCTCCAGCACCTGCCCGGTGCTCATGATGGCCGCCCGCTCCAGCATGTTGGCCAACTGGCGCACGTTCCCCGGCCAGTCGTGGGCGAATAAAAACCCCATGGCCTCCCGAGTCACCCCGCGCAGGTCGAGCCCGAGCTTGACGTTGATGCGGGTCAGGAAATGGGCCGTCAGAAGCGGCAGATCCTCCTTGCGTTCGCGTAAGGGGGGGATGCGGATGACGGCCACGCTTAAGCGGTAGTACAGGTCGGCGCGAAACGTCTTGTCCGCCACCAGTTGGGGCAGGTCCTGGTTGGTGGCGGCGATGATGCGGATGTCGATGTCGATGGGTTTGGCCCCGCCCACCCGCTCGACCTGCTTCTGCTCCACGGCGCGCAAGAGCTTGGGCTGCAAAAAAAGGGGCATGTCGCCCAGTTCGTCGAGCATGAGGGTGCCGCCCTGGGCCAGCTCGAACTTGCCCTTTTTCAGGGCCAGGGCCCCGGTGAAGGCCCCCTTCTCGTGGCCGAAAAGTTCGCTTTCCAGCAGGTTCTCCGGGATGGCCGCGCAGTTGACCTTGATAAACGGCCCGCCTGCCCGCTTGGACAGGGCATGGATGGCGTCCGAGACCACCTCCTTGCCCGTGCCCGACTCCCCCGTGACCAGCACCGTGGTGTCAAGCCCGGCCACCCGGTGGATCAACTCCACCACCCGGCGCATGCCCTCGCTCTGGCCCACGATGGTCGGTCCGCCCCGGGCCTGGCGCAGGCTGGTGCGCAGCGACGCCAGTTCGGAGCGAAGCCCCCGGCGCTCCAGCGCCCGGCGGATGACGATCTCAAGCTCGGTTAGGCTGAAAGGCTTGGAGAAAAAGTCGTAGGCCCCGCGCCGCACGGCCTCCAGGGCCTTTTCCCGGGTGGAGTAGCCGGTCATGACGATGACGTCGGTGGCCGGGGACAGGTCACGGATGAGGCTTACGGCCTCGATGCCGCTTTTGCCGGGCAGCATGACGTCGGTCAGGACCAGATCGAAGGCGGTCTCGCCAAGCAGGCCAAGCCCCTCCTCCACCGATCCGGCGCACCGGGTCTCGAAGCCCTTGCCGGTCAGGGCCTCGACCAGCATCTCCCGGAAGGACGGGTCGTCCTCGATCACCAGGATTTTTTCGGCCATCATCGCCTCGGTCAGCGGTTGTGGGAAACGGTCCAAGGCCCGGCGCCCCGGACAGGGGCCGGGGCGGGCCGTCAGGCCTCCTCGTCGCCAGGGAAAAAGCTGGTGAAAACCTCCTCGATGCGTTCCTCGACCCCCGAGACCAGATCCTTGAGGTCGGCCGGGGACAGGGACAGGGCCTCGACGGCCTCGGGCAGAAGGGCCGGGACGCGCCATTCCCCGCTGGTCCCGATCTCCAGGGCGTTGACCAGAAAATCCGCCACGTGGATCACCGCCGGTTCCTCGATGAAAAGCGGCTCGCTTAGGTCGTGGTGGTAGCGGACCATCTTCTCCAGCACGGCCGGGTACTGCCACTTGCGCAGCAACAGGCCTCCCAGCAGACCGTGGTCGAAGGCGAAAATCTCTTTTTCCGCTGCGGTCAGGGTGCTGACCTCCTCCCGACTGCGGCGCAGGGCCGCGCCCGAGGGTCCGGGCAGTTGCTTGTAAAGCACCAGCCGCCCGATGTCGTGCAAAAGCCCGGCCACGAAATAGCTTTCCTCCCCCTGGACGCCCACATGCATGGCCAGGGCCCGGGCGACCATGCCGCAGCCGATGCTGTGCTTCCAGAAGGCCTTCATGTTCACGTATTCCGGGGGGATGTCCCTAAAAAGGGGCAGCACGGACACGCCCAGGGCCAGGGTGGCCAGTTGCTTGCCGCCCACGATCATCACCGCCCGGGTCAGGCTGTCCACCTTGGCCGGGAACCGTTTTTCCACGGCCCGGGAGGCCCGGCTGTAGAAGGTGCTGTTGACGAGCTTTAAAAGCTTGGCGGAAAGGCTCGGATCGGCCCCGATGATGCGCGCGGCGTCTTCCACGGTGCTGTGCGGATCACGCAGGACGGCGTTGATGCGGGCGAAGACCTCGGGCAGCGACGCCAATTGCGGGTCACCGCGCAAAAGGTCCTCGGCGCTTTGCGCCGGGGCGGCCGCGTCGGCCGGGGTGTTACGCGGCGCGGCATCGGCAGGGGATTTCGGAGGTTCGGGCTGGGCCGCCTCATCCTGGGCGGCCCGGGCCAGACGCCTGGCGGCGCGGGCCGCGCAGATGCGAAAGACGGCGGCGGCCATGGGTTCGCGCAGATCCACGAACACGAACCTGGAACGTGTGGCCTCCATGGCCTGATCCAAAAAATCGGCGGCCGCGGGCTTGTCGGGCGCAGGCTTGTCGGGCGCGTGGCATCGGGGCGCGTCGCCGGGGTCGCCCCCGGACGCCTCGGGAGGCATGTCGCCCGCCACCTCCACCTCGGAAAGGCCCCATCCGGCCAGGGTGGTCAGGTGGGAGCGCTCCAGGCGCGTGCCCCGGGGCATGAGAAACCGCCCCCCCGGGGTCAGCAGGTCCGCTGTGAGCTCCATGCCCGGAATCAGATCGGCAACCCTGACTTTGACCATTGTCCCCGTCCCTCATAGCAAAGCGAAAAGCCCGAAACGCCACCCTCATGACTGGATATGGAGATAAACTCCCAGGGGTGTCAAGCAAAGACGCCGCCCGGGACCGTTCTCAATCCTGAACGGACATGCCGCCCATCTCCACCTCCAGGCAAAACCCCTCGCTGTCGCGCACGATCCCGAACACGCCATGATTCTCATTTAAAAAATTGATGAAGGCCAAAAGCTCCGGATCGTCCCGGGAGGGGTCGGTCCCCAGAAACGCGGCGCCCCTGGCCTGCATGAACACCCGGGGCCGACCGTCAGGGCCGCGCCCGGCCCGGCAGGCCACCTCCCCGGGCTGGCCGAAAAGGGCCGCGTCGCGGACCATGGCCAGACAGCGCGTGAGGCCCTGCGCCACCTGCCGCCTGACTGTGCGGACCACGACGCCTGCGGCGTCGGAAACCGTCAGGGTCAGATACCGGACCTCGAACTCGGGCCGGGCCTCCTCGCCCAGATCGACCAGCATGCGGCCCAGGTCCACGGCCTGCACCAGGGGCGCCCGGTCGCGGCGCGACTCGAACTCGGTGCGCCGCCCCTCGAGCTCGGCGATCATCCGGGATTTGACCTCGGCCATCTCGCCAAGGACCTCGGTCAACCGCGGCACGGCCCGGTCCAAAAGGGCCGTCTCCAGGTCGCGCACGCCCTGGGCCGCAGGACCGTCCCCGCCCCCTGGGGCCAGCGCGGCGGCCTGTCGGGCGGCCTCGAAGGCCTCCCGGGTGCGGGAGGCCGCCGAAAGCGTGCGGCGCATCTTGAGAAAAAGCCCTTCCAGGGAGGTCAGGGCGTTGCCCGTGGTGTGCAGATAGCTCCCGGCCGACTCCACAAGGCCTGCCTGAAAGGCGATCTCCGCCTCTTTTTCGCTTAAGCGTTCCCGCATGCGCGAATCGAAAAGGGCCTTGGTCTTGATGGCCAGTTCCTCGGTACGCCTGGCCACCCGGGCCTCGAGCTCGGAATTGGTGCGTTCCAGGGCCACCTCGGCCCGGCGGCGGCGCACGATGTTCCCGGCGGAGAGGATGACCAGCCCAAGCCCGCCCAGGCTCATAAGCCCCATCATGACCATGGCGTTTCGCGACTGGCGGGCCACCCCCGTGGCCGCCAGCACGTCCGTGAAGGAGGAGGTCACGCCCACCGCCACGGCGAAATCGTCCACCCGGGCCGGGGCCCAGGCCACGATCTCCTGCCGGTCGCCGCTGCGGGAGACGAACCGGCCCGCCCCTTCACGGCCTGAGGACACCTCGGCCATAAGCCGGTCCATGCCCGGGGACCCGCCGTTGCCGTCGCCGCCGGTTGCGGCCAGGCTTTTCGCATCGCACCAGGGCAGTCCGGAATCGACCGCGCAGTCGGAACGACCCGGAAAATACATCCAGGCCCCGCCGCCATGCAGGCTCACCGGGGCCAGAATGCGTTCGCGGATGTGGGATGTAATGTCTGACAGGGGTCTGACGCCGATCTCGCCCCGGGTATAATTCTCGACGCTACGGGCCAGGGTGCGGGCGATTTCGAGCTGGGTCCTGGAAAAGGCGGCCGAGGTCCCGGTCCGCAAGGCCATCTCGTAGTTGATGACCAGGTACCATCCCAACACAATGCTCAGCGCGGCCACGATGGGCAGCGTCATGTCCGCCTCCCACCGAAACCACGCAAAATATCCGACCCGTCCAGGCTCACGCCCGGACGTCCCCTCCTCCCTGCTCACCATCGTCCTCCCTGACGCCGCGCCTCCCCGGTCCCTCCCCCATGGCGCGGGCCTCCCCCCACGGCAAAGGGTCATGGCGGAAAGGCCCTGGCGAAACGGAACATCTGCGGGCAGCCCGCCCCTGACCGGGCGGCCGCCGCATGGGCGGCCGGTCCGGCATCCTACCGGAATCCCCTTCGGCCGCCAAACAAAAAACCGCCGCTTCCCGGGGGGCGCTTCCCCGAAAAACGGCGGATACAGGCGACAGGCCGACAGGCAGCCCGACGGGCGGATGATTTTAGCCGGTGAGGCTTAAGGAGTCCAGGCGACGGACCTCCTCAATGCGCTCCAGCCACTTGTAGTGGAATTTCACGTCGTTGCCCATGATGCTGCCCTGGGCGGCGTAGCCGAGCTTGCTGCGCATGGAGGTCCCGGAATTCTGGCGGTGCACGCAGGCCACCGTGCCGCAGTACATCACCTTCCATCCCGCCAGACACAGTTGCAGGTCATGGTCCGTGTCGTCTATCTGGGAGGGGCTGTAGCGGATGTCGAACCAGGGGGCGCCTTGCAGGGAGGCCACACGCAGCAGGTGCTGGCAGCCCATCACCACCCGGGTCTCCCGGATCACGTCGTAGAGCCCGATGTCATATTCCATAAAGGGGGTGGGCAGGCTGACCCGGATGGCGTCCTCGGTGCACAGGGAGACGTAGCGGTACAGGTACTGCAACAGGCGGAACTCCCCGGGGAAGACCACCTTGCAGCCCACGTTGCCGATTTTGGGGTCGCTCTCGGCCACGGTGAGCAGATGGGCCAGCCAGTCGGGCTGGAGATAGATGTCATCGTCCAAAAAGGCCACGTAGTCGCTTTCGCGCACGGCGGACTGGGCCAGAAGCCAGTTGCGGGCGGCGGGCGCGCCGATGTTCACGGGCAGTTCGATGATCTCGAAAGGGTTGTCCGGAAAAAGCTCCCGGGCCCTGGCGACCACGGCGGCGCTATCGTCGGTGCAGCCGTTTAGGAGCACCAGAATGCGGGCCGGGCCGATGTGCGTGGCGGCAAGGCTCTCCAGGGTCTCGCCCAGGAGGGCGGCCTTATTGAAGCTGTAGAGGGCGATGCAGACCTTTTTGCGGTCCACGAGCCCGGCGTCTGGAACAAAGGGGCGGCGCAGGGCCTGGGCGCGCAGGGCATAGGGGCGTTGCAGCGGGGAAAGGGCCGCCGCCCGGTCGTAGAGCGCCACGGCCTCGTCGATCCTCCCGGCCCGGCGGTGCATCTCTGCGGCCCGGCCCAGGGAAAAGGGGTCGTTGATGTGGGACTTGAGGGTCTCCCACAGGGGCCAGGCGCCGACGTCGTCGCCCAGGGCGGCGAAGTGGTCGAAAAGCCGCTTGTTCCAGATGCCGCGCAGGGCCTTGGGGCAGTTGAACCGGGCCAATTCCGGGCAGGGCCGGGAACCGGTGAAGTGGTCCAGGGTCAAAAGCAGGTCGGCATAGCGGACGGCCATGGGATGCTTGGCCAAGATGGCGATGCAGGCCCGGCGCAGTTCAGGATGGAATTCCTTGTAGGGCGCCTTGCGCATTTCATTGAGCGCCTCGGGCTCGACATGGGTGGCGTCGAGGATCTTGACGATCATGTCAGCCCCGGGGGTCACCCCCGACGAGATCCCGATGCGCAGGATGTCCGGGTCCAGGGGGGACAGATTTACCGCCGCCTTGACGGCCTGCTCCAGAAGCGGGCGGACCAGGGACGACCGGACGGATTCGGGTTCGGCAAAGACCCGATTGATGAAGCTTACCGCCATGGACACGTCGGACTGAAAATTATTGAGATAATTCTTATAGTAAGCGCACGCTCCCGCAAGGGGCAGGGCCTGCATCTCGCCCAGGATGCCTGGTTTGATCCCGCTCTCCTCAACCTGCGCCATGGCGATCTCCTTTCCGTGTGGGTTGGATGTCCAGGCCTTATGCAAACCCTGGGCCGGACTGCTTTGCGATGGCCCACAGACAAAAAAAGAAACCCGGCGATACGGACATGGGGCGCCATGTCCGCATCGCCGGGGGAGAGTGTCGTTCGCCCCGACCCGAAAGGCCGGCTATTCGGAAACGGAAATGCCGTATTCGATGCGCTCCAGCCCGTCCACACCGTCGCCCAGGTTCGATTCCTCGCCCTCTTCCACGATGCGCGGCTGGAAGACCTTGGCCTTGCGCCTTTTTTTGGACATGATCTCCTTGAGCAGCTCGTCGCGGCCCATGTAGCAATCCAGGCACATATCGTCGCGGGGGCTGAACTCCTGGACCCGCTTTTTCAGGTTGCACACCTTGCAGGTGCGCACCTCGCGGCTCTCGGTCAACAGATCATCGTCATCCTCTTCATCCCGGGCGTCCAGCAGGGGATCGCGCCCTGTCAGATCGCCGTCTTCCGCGTCCGAAGCGTCCTGCGCATCCTCACGTTCCGGGCGCTCCGGGCGCTCCGGGCGTTCGGCCCGCACGGGTTTGGCCGTCTTCTCGACCCGGGCGGCGGCCGACCCATCGCCCTTGGCCACGCGGGCCTTTTGCTTCTCCTTTCCGGCCGGGGTCTCGGCCCGGGCCCGGCGGCCCGTCTCGCCCGACAGGGACCACGGTCCCTTTCGGGTCTCGATGACCACCTCGGTCAGACATATCTCCGGGAAAATGTCCGCCAGAATGCGCGTGAGCTGAAACTTCTTGTCCAGCCCCTTGCGCCGGATGCGGATGTAGGCCCGGTTGCCCTGCACCGTCGGCCAGATGGCCTTGTCCAGGTTGGGCTGTCCGACATCCAGGAACCGGCCTTCGATGACCAGCCCCCGCTCGCAGATGAAATATTCCTCATCAGCGTCACCCGCGAAATATTCCGCGTCGCGTGGAATCAACTTCCATTCCATGTGTTCCCCCTTGCGGGCCGTCCCGGGATCGTGTCCCGGACGCCGCACCCGTCCCGTTTCCGGGTTCCCGCGCCGTGCTTCGGACACTGGCGCGCCTGCCTACGAAACGCCCCGCGACACCCGTTCCATTTTTCTGTGCGAACCGGTTTTAGATACCCAGTTCCTCGCCGATCAAAACGACCTTCACCCGTCCGGCCGGAAAGGACTTTTCAGTGATGGTCCATACGTTGCAAATGCGATCCGGGCCTTTGCAGTCCTGGCAGACCGCGGTCGTGACGCAGGGCGTCTTCTTGTCCAGGCGCATGGCGTTGGCCGGAGCCGCGAACCGCTTGATGCGGCGCATGCCGTCCTCCACGGTCTGGACGATCTTGTTGCGCCCGGCCAGCACGATCACGTGGCGGGGACCGAAATGCATCGCGCCCACCCGGTTGCCGATCATGTCCAGATTCACCAACTGCCCGGTCTCGGTGACGGCGTTGGTTCCGGTGAGAAAACAGTCCGCCAGAAGGGCCTGACGCCGCAGTTCGTACATGTCCGCCGCAGACAGGCTCTTGTCCGTGGTATTAAGGACCCGGTAGTCGGGATTGTCCAGAAGCGCCTGCACCAGCCCCAGCGCGGCCACAGTCCCTGATCCGCCGAAGGAGAAGCTTTTCGCGCCGGTCTCGGGGACAAGCTGCTCCAGGACCAATTTTTTCGCCGCCGCGCCGTCCGGGACCACGTAGGCCTCAAAACGGTTGGCCACAAGGGCCTTTTTGACGTGCTCCAGCCGTTTGGCATGGAAGGCGGCAACGGGGTTTTCCATTTTTTATCAACCATTCACGGTAGTTATGGCGTCAAATCGTGGACCCCGGCTCGGGACGGGCGCATACTGAACCGGGGCCTGGAAAAAAGCAAGCCGAATACACGCCCGCAATGCGGATTTCTATTGATACAGGACGCGCAGTTCCTGGATGAACTTGCCCACGGAGCGGTCGTTTTTGTCCTGGCGGGCCACCACCCACACGCCCCAGGAGATGGGGATGGACCGGTTTTTCCCGTCCACGTAAAAGGCGTTGAGGCCTTCCACAATGCGGCCCACGGTCAATCCTTCGAAGAAGACGTCGGTCTGGCGGGCGATGCTGGTCAGGATGTCGCTGCACATGGTGTATTCATTGCGCAGGATGATGTGCAGGATGCTCTCGCTTAGGTTGAGCCCTTCCAGGATGCCGATGACCAGATCCGCCTTTTCGGTCCCGCCCAAACGGTTCCAGTAGGTCCCGTCCCGGCTCTCCGCCGCCCTGGCCCGGTCCACGGACAGGGCGCACAGGGCCAGGACCACGGCCAGGACCATTCCGGATAAACGCTTCGTTTTCATGGAGAACTGCCTCGCCCCGAATGACGTCGATTCCGGAAAATTCCAGCCGCACACGCGACAAGCAAAGGACCACGAAACCCTCCTACGCCACTGTCGCCCGCAATTCAACACATGGCCGGGCCGCCGCCGAGAAAAAAATGCCCGTCCCGCCGCCTAGAGGCTCACCAGCTCCGGCGGCAGGTGGGACACGTCGCAGGCCCCGACCCGGCGGTCGGGGCCCGTGGTCATGCGCAGGATGGAGGCGTTCGGCACGGCGAAGGACTCGCGAAACCCCCGGAACCGGGCCATGGCCCGGGGATCGTCCGCGAAGCTCGCGCCGATGCCTCCGAAAAACCGCAAAAGGACCGCCCGGATGAACTGGCCGTGGCTGTAAAGCAGGGTCAGCCCCGGCGGGACGTTGGGGCCGTCGATATGTCGGCCGAAAAAATCCTCCACCCGAAGCACCAGTTCGGCGAAGGTCTCGGCCCCCTCGCCCTGGCGGTAGAGCGGATCGCAACGCGCCCAGTAGTCCGTGATCAGGGGGCGGCGCATCTCCCGGGTGGTTCCCTGGTAGCTGCCCGGGCTTAGGTAGGTGAATTCCTGGACGGCCTCGGCGTCCACGGGCACGTGGGGGAAGCGCTTCATGGCGGGGCGGGCCGTATCCATGGCCCGGCAGTAGGCCGAGACGACCATGCGGTCCGGGACGCCCGCCAGGGCCTGGGCCGCCAGGGCGGCCTGCCGACAGCCCAGGCCGGTCAGGGCCGACTGGCTGGGATGGCCGGTCACAAGCCCGGCGTTGGAGACGCTTTGTCCATGCCGGATAAGCCACAGTTCACTCATGCCCGCCGCCTCCGTGCTTTTATCGCCCCGCCCCATCCTGCTTGCGCGCCCGGCGCGGGGCCTGTATAACCCCGGCCCATGCATCAGATCATCCTGATCCGCATCACCGGCGACGACAAGCCCGGACTCACCTCCACCCTCACCGGCCAGTTGGCCCAGACCCGGGTGGACATCCTGGACATCGGACAGGCCGTCATCCACGACACCCTGTCGCTTGGCATCCTCATCCGCATCCCACGCGAATCCGAGTCCTCGCCCATCATCAAGGACCTGCTTTTCACCGCCCACGAACTCGGCGTCAACCTCACCTTCACCCCCATCCCCCCCGAGCGCTACGAAAAATGGGTGGAGGCCCAGGGCAAGGCCCGGCACATCGTCACCCTTTTGGCCCGGACCATCACCGCCGAACAGGTGGCGGCCATAAGCCGGGTCATCGCCGAAAACGGCCTGAACATCGACGTCATCACCCGGCTTTCCGGCCGGGCCGCCCTCAGCGACGCCGTCCCCCTGCGCCAGGCCTGCGTGGAGTTCTCCGTGCGCGGGACCCCGGCCGACCCGGCGGCCATCAAGGGCCAGTTTCTGGCCATCGCCGCCGAACTTGGGGTGGACATCGCCTTCCAGGAGGACGGGGCCTTCCGTCGCAACCGCCGTCTGGTGGCCTTCGACATGGACTCCACCCTGATCGCCGCCGAGGTCATCGACGAACTGGCCAAGGAGGCCGGGGTGGGCCGTCACGTGGCGGAGATCACCGAATCGGCCATGCGCGGCGAGATCGATTTCAAGCAGAGCCTGCGCAAGCGTCTGGCGCTTTTGCGCGGTCTGTCCGCCGAGACCCTTTCGTCCGTGGCCGAACGCATCCCCATGACCGAGGGGGCGGAGCGGCTCATCAACAACTTAAAGCGCTTCGGCTATAAAATCGCCATCATTTCCGGCGGCTTCACCTATTTCGGCCAACGCCTGAAAGACCGCCTGGGCATTGATTTCCTCTACGCCAACGAACTGGAGATCGTTGACGGCCGCCTGACGGGAAACGTGGTGGGCGATATCGTGGACGCCGCAAAAAAGGCGGAAATTTTAAAAGACATCGCGGCCCGGGAAGGGTTAAGCCTGCAGCAGGTCATCGCCGTGGGCGACGGGGCCAACGACCTGCCCATGCTCAATCTGGCAGGACTTGGCATCGCCTTCCACGCCAAACCCGTGGTCAAACAGGGCGCCAAGCAGGCCATCTCCACCCTGGGCCTGGACAGCATCCTCTATCTCATCGGCATGCGCGACCGGGATACCGTGACGTAAGAACTGTCCGCAACGCAAGGAGACTTTTGTGGAAACCGCCCTGCAACAGGAGCTCACCACCCTTCGGGTCAATGTGCTCAAAATGCTGCACCTGGCCTCCGAAGCCGTGCACAAGGCCTCCCAGGCCGTCTTCGACAACAACGTCGATCTGGCCCGGCAGGTCATCGACGACGACCGGCACATCAACTCCCTGGAATGCCTCATCGACTCCGAAAGCCTGCGCATCCTGGCCCTGCATCAGCCCGTGGCCAAGGACCTGCGCTTCATCGTGGGCTGCATGCGCATGATCGTGAACATCGAGCGCCTGGGCGACGAGGGGGCCAACATCGCCGAGCGGGTGCTCATCCTGCACGAGCGGCCGCGCATGGAGGTCAATCCGGCCCTGCGGCAACTGGCCGAAATGGCGCTGGATCTGGTGCGCAAGACCATCACGTCGTTTATGGAGCTGGATGCGGAGCTGGCCAAGGAGATATTTGACCGCAACATGGACGCCATGAACCTAAACGTGCGGATATTCAAGGACACCACCGACTACATGATCCGCGAGTCGCGCACCGTGGAGCGGGCCGTGCAGTACTCCTTCATCGCCCACAGCCTAAAGCGCATCTGCGACCAGTCGGCCAACATCGCCGAGAGCATCATCTTCGTCAAGGAAGGCGAAAACTACAAGCACAAGTGCGGGCAGTAGGCCGCCACGCGAACCGCCATCCACAGCGGTAGCGCTGCCCTGGGGGCGAATCGGCGGACATGTCCCAGACACATCGAAAATAAACACGTATACGGATATATTGCCGTCGCAATCCGTCCCTGCGGATGACGAGGGCGCGGCACGAACCGCCTTTTTGGCCCGACGGAGCATCCGCCGGGCCTTTTTCATTGCCCGGACTTGCGGTTTTTCTGGAAGCGGTTGACCGCGTTTATGTGGTCGTTGAGATTCTTGCTGAACTGGTGGACGCCCTCCCCCGTGGCCACGAAATAATAAAAGTCGTGAATCTCCGGGGCGGCCACGGCCATAAGGGAGGCCAGCCCCGGGGAACAGATGGGGCCTGGGGGCAGGCCGGGGCGCTGGTAGGTGTTGTAGGGATTTTTCGGATCATCCAGATGCGCCCGGCGCAGGTTGCCGTCGAAGGCCTCGCCCAGGCCGTAGATCACCGTGGGATCGGTCTGGAGCAGCATGTTCTTGGCCAGCCGATTGAGAAACACCCCGGCCACCCGGGTCCGCTCGGCGGGCGCGCCCGTCTCCTTCTCCACGATGGAGGCCAGGGTCACGGCCCTAAAAAGATCCTCGCCCTCAAGCGGCTTTCCCGGCCAGACGTTGTATATCTGCCGCCGGAACTCCTTGAGCATGGCCTCCGCCACATAGGCCGCGTCCGTGCCCGCACGCCTCGTGAAAAGATACGTCTCGGGGTAGAGAAACCCTTCGGCCGTGTCCGCCGGGATGTCGTATTTTTTCAGAAGCTCCTTGTCCCTGGCGGCGCGCATGAAGCTCTCGGCCGTGCCAAAGCCCGCCTCCTCCACCACCTTGGCCGTCTGGCGCATGGTCAGGCCCTCGGGCACGGCCAGCCGTCGCTGGATGCCCGCCGAGGTGGTCAGCTCCTCCAGGACCCGGCCCGGGGTCCAGCCCGTGGACAGGGCGAACTCCCCGGCCTTCACCTTGCCCCCCTGCTCCGTATATTTGGCGTAGAGCCTGAAAAGCAGCGGGTCGCTGATCACGCCCTGTTCGGCCAGCCTGTCGGCCACGTCGGCGAACCGCTGGCCCGACTCGATGGAAAACACCACCTCACGCCCCGGGTCCTCGGGCGGCACGGTCAAAAAGGTCCAGCCATGGTGGGCGGCCGCCCCGGCCGCAGCCAAAACGGCCACAAACACGGTCAGGATCACGTAGCGCATGGGTCACCGCTTTCAGGCCTGCGCGGCCGTGTCAGGTAGGAGTTGAGAATGCGGACAGCCGCCTGGGCGTCCAGGGCCTCCCGCAGGCGCCTGCCCGAAAGTCCGGCGGCGCGCAAGTCCTCGGCGGCCAGGGCCGAGGACAGGGACTCGTCCGTAAACTCGATGGGCAGCGGCGTGCGCCGGGCTAGGCTTTGCGCGAAATTTTCGATCTGGCGCACGGTCTGGGCCTCACGGCCGGGCACGCCGTCAAGGGGTTCGGGCCTGCCGATGACGATGCGCGCCACGCCCTCGGCGGCGATGACCGCGTCAAGCTCGTCGAAAAGCGCCGCCCGGGTGGTGCGCACGATGACGCCGCGCGGAAAGGCCATGCGCCCGTCCGGGTCGGTGACGGCCAGTCCCACCCGGGCCAGCCCAAAGTCGATGCCGAGGATTTTCATGAAAAAACCGCTGTCCGTGGTCCACGGGGCGTTCGCGGGCCTTCGCCCGTGACCGCGTCCTTGTTTCGGCCTTGTATCCGCCTTTGGGCCGGGGGAAAAGGGGGGCGCGGCGCTCCTTATGCGGCGCCCGGCGACGTCTCCAGGCGCGCCCGGCCCTTTTCCAGGCGCAACACGCGGGTGACGCCTGGCAGGATGTCTGTCTGGCGGTGGGTGACCAGGATCACGGCCGCGCCCCGGGACATGGTCCGGGCCACGGCGGCGGCGGCGGCCTTCCTGGCGGCGGCGTCCAGGCTGGAGAACGGCTCGTCCAGGACCAAAAGCCTCGGGGCGTGGACCACGGCCCGGGCCATGAGCGCCAGCCGCCGCTGTCCGGTGGACAGGGCGCACAGGGGCCGGGCCGCCAGATCGGACAGCCCGAACTCGGCGAGTACGGCGCGAGCCGCCGTCGTCTGATCAGGGGTCGGATCGAAATAGAGCCCCACCCCGGCGAAAAAGCCGCTGGCCACCACGCCTGCAACCGGCGTGTGCGGCGGATAGGCCGACTCCAGGTCGGCGGACACAAATCCCACCAGGGTTTTAATGTCGCGCAGGTCGCACCCGGCCAGATCGACCAGGCCCGGGCGGCGCACGGTCCCGCCCAGGGCCGGGTGGATGTCGCCCATGACCAGACGCAGAAGCGTGGTCTTGCCCGCGCCGTTGGGGCCAAGCACGGCCCAGCCCTCTCCGGGCGCGACCCGCCAGGAGATGTCCGTCAGCACCTGACGCCCGGCCAAAAAGACGTCGGCATGCTCCAGCATAAATAGCGGCGCCGCCCCGGCCCGAGCCGCCGTGCCCCGTGCGGCGGGATCGGAACAATCGTCGGCCGCCTCTGCGAGGCCATCCGCAACAAGCGGCGCCTTGGCCGAAGCGCCCACAGGCGGAATCAGGACCTCGGCCGCAGGCGGCGGCCCCGTCTCCCCGGCCCCGAAAAATGCGATCTCGGACAGCAGCCCGGCGGCCGCGACGCGCCCCGCCTCAAGCACCACGGCCCGGGTCACGCCGGGCGGGACATCGCCTGCCCGGTGGGCCGTGACCACAAGGGCCGCGCCGGACGACGCGGCAGCGGCCATGGCCGCCAGCGCCCGGCCCCGATTGTCCGCGTCCAGGCCGTCCAACACCTCGTCCAGGACCAAAAGCAGCGGCCGGGGGGCCATGGCCCGGGCCACCAGCACCGCCCTAAGCCGTCCCTCGGACAGCTCCGCCATGGGGGAGTCCGCGAGGTCGGCCAGTCCCGCCTGCCCAAGCGCCTCCCGGGCGCGGCCGAGCTGCTCCGGCGTCGGCGGCTGATGCAGGAGCTGCGTATCGAAAAAACCGGCGCACACCGCGTCGCATACCGTGATCCGCCCCTCGTAGGCCCGCCAGAAGTCCCAGTCCCGGCGGCTGACCGCGCCGAAGCGCTCCCGAAGGCCCAGGGGCGTGGACTGGTCGCGGCCGTCGGCCATGTAGCGGCGGCGGCCGACGCCGTCGTGGTCCGGCGGGATGTCGCCGCGCACAAGACGCAACAAGGTGGTCTTGCCCGCCCCGTTTGAGCCAAGGACGGCCACGGCCTGCCCTGGATGCAGGCAAAAGGAGACGGCGTCGAGGATCAGGCGGCCAGACAGGGTGACGCTTGCCCGGTCAAGCGCCACCAGGGGCGCGGGAGCGGCGGCAGGCGACGCGGGAAAGGTACTTTCAGGTGTGGGCATGGTGCGGCTTCTTCATGTGTGGACAACGATTACGCGGGTTGGGGAGCGGTCTTCGCGGGGGGGGCGGCCCGGCCTCACTCCTGTCGCCCAAACAGCGCGGCCAGGTTGCGCGCCCCATGCAGCACGCGGACAACCTCAACGCCCTGCGGGATGTGGCGATACAAGACAAGGTAGTTGCCGACGATGCTTGAGCGCAGGCCGGGCGCGATGTCGTCCCGGGCAGGGGCAAGCCCGGGATTTGCCGCCAACAGGCGGCATTTGGCGTAAACGGCCCGCACAAGACGCGTCGCGGCCTCGGGATCGTCTGTGGCGACGTACGTCCACAGGCCGATCAAATCCTCTTCGGCGGCGCGGGTGAAGCGACACTGCGGCATGCGGCCTCTCAGTCGTCGCCCGGCGCGGCCGTCATCCGCCCGCGCGCCTCACGTAAAATCGCCTCCACATCCTCGTGCCGTCCCGGCCCGCTGGCCAGCCCCTCGCCCCACAGGCGGCGCACCTCGTCGAGCTGCCGCCGCTTCACGGCACGCTTGTGTTTCCAGTCCCGCAGGGCGTCGCGAATGACCTCGCTGCTCGACGCGTAGTCGCCGTTTTCCACTGCTTGGCGCACCAGAAGGGCCAGATCCGGGGTCAGGGCGATGCTAATTTTTTCAACAGCAGGCATAGGCTCCCCCTTATGCGGTACGACTTGGTCATACCCTACGTTCCCGATTCGCCTCTGACAAGGGCAAACCCGCCGCCGCGCCCCAAATGATCAAACAAAAAGGGTCCCCAGAGGAGGACCCTTTGCAAGGCATGCATCTGCCGGACCGATGCCTAGACCAGACCGGCCTCGCTCAGGATGGCCCGCAGCTTGTCCTGGTTGGCGGGCAGCAGGGGCACCATGGGCAGCCGGGTCTCGAAGCCTATTTTCCCCATCCAGGTCAGGGCCGTCTTGGCCGGGACCGGGTTGGTCTCCAGGAACATGCCCCGGCACAGCGGGGCCATGCGGTAGTGCAGGTCTTTGGCCTTGGCCAGGTCGCCCGCGAAAAAGGCGTCGCACATGGCGGCCATCATGCCGGGCACGATGTTCGACACCACGGAGATGGCGCCCACGCCGCCCACGGCCAGGGTGGGCAGCACCGTGAAGTCGTCGCCCGAAAGCACGGCGAAGTCCGGGCCGCAGTATTCCACGATGTCGGATATCTGGGTCAGGTTGCCCGTGGCTTCCTTGACGCCGATCACCTGGGGCAGACGCTTTTTGATCTTGGCCAGGGTCTCGGGCAACACGTTGACCGAGGTCCGGCCGGGCACGTTGTAAACCACGAACGGCAGCGACACCTCTTTGGCGATGGCTGCGAAATGCTCCACCAGCCCGTGCTGGGTGGGCTTATTATAATAGGGGGTGATGAGCAGCGCGCCGTCGGCCCCGGCGTCCTTGGCCTCCCGGGTCAGCTCCACGGCCTCCCGGGTGTTGTTGGAGCCGGCCCCGGCCAGGACCGGGACCCGGCCTTTGACCTGTTCGACGCAGATGCGGATGACCCGTTTATGTTCGGCATGGGACAGGGTGGCGGACTCGCCGGTGGTGCCGCACGGTACAAGGCCGTGAATGCCTTGCTCGATCTGCCATTCGATAAAGGCGCGGTAGCGCTCCTCGTCGACCTCGCCGCCGGAAAAAGGCGTCACCAGGGCGGTAAAGGCTCCCCGAAACTCCATGTCTGTCCTCCTTGCCGAAAAAAATTAGGGTCCGTCCCATTGTCTAGCCCCTTTTCACGAAAACGGCAAGGAACCCGTGGCCCAGGAAGCTGCGCCCAGTCCCCAGGCCGCCGCAAAGCGGGACAGGCCAAGGCTTTGGGCTGGACGGCCCGGGCCGGGCGCCGCAGCCGGACCGCCGCCAGGACGCATGCGAGGCAAGGCTGGCCGCCGCCGAACTCCCTGCCTGACATGCGTACGGCCATGCTCGTCATCGGCGGGATACTGTGCTAGCTTGGGCGGCCATGTCGCGCCCTCATGGCGCGGTGATTCGTGAACACCCGCCGGTCAGGACGCCCTGCCGGGCCAAAGGAGCCTAACCAACCGCCATGCTGTGCGATATCGACACGTTACGCCAGTTTCCGGCCACGGCAGAAAGCCTGGCGCACCAGGCTGCGGACGTGGCCGACGACGCAGTCATGCGGCGATGTCTGGCGGCGCCGCCGGATTTCGAGACGGCCAACCTCCTGGCCGACCGGTCCAAGGGCATCCTGGCCCATATCCGCCACGAACTCGCCGCCTCCGGCGTCAGGTGAGGCCATGACCGCATCCGCCGCCTTCCCCCGGGCCGACGCCCTGAGCAAGGCCACGGGCCGGGAGCGCTACAGCGCCGACGTGACCCCGCCGGACTGTCTGTGGGCCGGGGTCTTGCGGGCCAACGCACCCCACGCCCTTATCGAATCCCTGGACGTGGACGCGGCGCGCGCGGTTCCAGGCGTCATGGCCGTGCTCACCCGGGCCGACGTGCCCGGGACGGGCCTCCAGGGCATCGTGCACAAGGACCAGCCGGTCCTGTGCGGCCGCCGCGTGCGCCACTGCGGCGACCCGGCGGCCCTGGCGGTGGCCGTGAGCCGTGAGGCCCTGGCCGAGGGACTGGCCCGCATCCGGCTCACCCTCTCGCCGCTCCCCGGGGTCTTCGATCCGGCCTCGGCCCTGGCCCCGGACGCCCCCCTGGTGCATCCCGGCCGCGAAGGCGGCAATCTGTTGTCCCGGGGACTCATGGAGAAAGGCGACGCCCCGGCCGCCCTCGCGACCTGCGCCGTGGTGGTCGAGGACACCTTCGAGACGCCCGCGCAGGACCATGTTTTCCTGGAGCCGCCAAACGGCGTGGCCCGGATGGCCGCCTCGGGCGTCCTGGACATGGTGGTCTCCACCCAGGCCCCGTTTCGCGACCGCTTCGAGATCGCCCACGCCCTGGGCCTTGACCCCAGGCGCATCCGCATCCGGGCCCCCTATCTGGGCGGCGGCTTCGGCGGCAAGGACGGGGCCACGGTGCAGTGTCTGCTGGCCCTGGCGGCCATGCAGGTCCCGGGCCGGTGGATCAGGATGGCTTGGAGCCGCGAGGAGACCTTTCTGGCCGGGTACAAGCGCCACGCCGCCGTCGTCCGGCTGCGCCTGGGGGCCGACGCCGACGGAACCCTGCGGGCCATGACCTGCCGCATGCTCTTCGATGTCGGTCCCTACGCCCACTTAAGCACCGAGATCATGGCCCTTGGCATGGAGCACGCCGCAGGCCCCTACCGCATCCCGCACACCCGCATCGAGGGCCTGTGCGCCTATACCAACAACCCCGTGGGCGGCGCCTTCCGGGGCTTCGGCGTGCTCCAGGCCAGCTTCGCCGTGGAGCGGGCCATGGACGCCCTGGCCGCGAGGCTTGGCCGCGACCCGGCCGGACTGCGCCTGCAAAACGCCCTGCGCCCCGGGGACGCAAACGGCGTGGGCGTCACGGCCGAACCCGGGACCGATGTCGCCGCCTGCCTTGAGGCCGTCATGGCCCACCCCGTCTGGACCGGCCGACAGGCCTGGAAAAAGGCCGCCCCGCCCTTTGTCCGGCGCGGCGTGGGCGTCGCGGCCATGCAAAACGCCATGGGCTACGGCCGGGGCCTGCCCGACCATGCCGCCGCCAAACTTGAGTTGACCCGGCAGGGAACCTTCCGCATCTACAATTCCGTGCCGGACATGGGCCAGGGCAACGCCTCGGCCTTCGTGACCCTGGCGGCCACGGCCCTGTCCCAGCCGCCCGGGTCGTTCGCCCTGGTCCAGCCCGACACCGTCCTGTGCCCGCCCGCCGGATCGTCCTCGGCCAGCCGCACCACCTACACCTTCGGCAACGCCCTGCTGGGGGCCTGCCGGGCCATGGCCGAGAAACTGAAAGCCCGGGCGGCGCTGGTCCTTTTGTGCGACGAACCCGCCCGACTGGTCCTTGCCCCCGGGGCCGTGGCCGACCCGGCAAGCGGCCGTACGGTTCCCCTGGCCATGCTCGGCGGATTCCTTTCCCGTGACGACCGCATCTGCGTGGACCAGTTCGTGATGCCGGTGGTCGCCACCCCGCCGGACACGGGAAAACAATTCCGGCTGGGATTTCCCCACCGCTTCTATTCCCATGGGGCCTGCCTGTGCGCCGTGGAGGCCGACGAACTCACGGGCCAGGTACGGCTGACGCATTGCGTCACGGCCGTGGCCTGCGGCCGGGTGCTGTCGCAGGCGGGCGTGGAGCAGCAGATCCAGGGCGCGGCGGCCCAGGGGGCGGGACTGGCCCTTTTCGAGAACATGGCCCTTGCAAAGGGGCGCATCCGGGCCGGAGACCTTGGCGCCTACCTGATCCCCACCGCCCTGGACCTGCCGGACATGGAGTGCCTCGCCCTTGAGGACGACGAACCCTCCGGCCCCATGGGTCTCAAGGGCATGGGCGAAGTCGGCGTCCACGGCCCGGGACCGGCCGTGGCCCAGGCCCTTGGCGACGCCGTGGGCCTGTGGGTGCGGCGCCTGCCTGTCACGCCCGGGGACGTCCTGCGGGCCATGGAGGAACCTGCCCCGTGACCGAAGGCATCACCGTGAATTTTCGCTTAAACGGCGCTCCCGTCTCGATTGCGACCGCGCCCGGCAGGCGGGCCCTCGACCTTTTGCGCGAGGAGTTCGGGCTTTTCGCCGCCAAGGAGGGCTGTGGCACGGGGGAATGCGGGGCCTGCGCCGTGCTTGTCGACGGCGAGGCGAAGCTGTCCTGTCTTATGCTTGCGGCCCAGCTCGAAGGCCGCGAGGTGACCACGGCCGAGGGCCTGGGCACGCCGGAGGCGCCGCATCCCATCCAGACGGCCTTCGCCGCATTGGGCGCAGTGCAGTGCGGCTACTGCACCCCGGGCATGACCATCGCCACGGCGGCCCTCCTGGCCAAAAATCCCGATCCGGACCGCGCGGCCGCCCGGGTGGCCCTGTCCGGCAACCTGTGCCGCTGCACCGGCTACGTCAAAATCGTGGATGCGGTGCTGGCGGCGGCTACGGCCCTGCGCGGAGAGAAATCATGATAGGCCGGGTCCGTCGCCCGGCCACGCTTTCGGACCTGTGGCCGCTTCTGGCCGACGGGGCGCGGCCCATGGCCGGGGGCACGGACCTGCTTGTGGCGGCCAGACGCCAGGGGCCGTGCGACGTGGCCCTGCTCGAAGGCATCCCCGGGCTTGACGGCGTGGGCGTCGAGGACGGCTTCGTGCGCCTGGGGGCCATGGCCGTCCACGCCGCCTTGGCCCGCCATTCCCTGGTCCGGGAGGGCCTGCCGGTCCTGGCTGCGGCCCTGGAGACCATCGGTTCGCCGCTTGTGCGCAACATGGGGACCATCGGCGGCAACATCGTCACCGCCTCCCCGGCCGGGGACAGCCTGCCGCCCCTGTACGTTCTCAACGCCCAGGCGGAGCTGGCCAGCCGGGAGGGAACGCGCCGGGCCCCGATTTCGGAATTGATCGCGGGACCGGGGCGCACCGGCCTTTTGCCGGGCGAGATCGTGACCGCCGTGCTCATCCCGCCGCCTCCGGCGAACGCCGTGCAGCATTTCGAGAAGGTGGGCCGCCGCGACGCCCTGGCCATCTCCGTGGTCAGTCTGGCGGCGATCATCGCCCGCGACGGCGGAGGCCGCATCACCGAGGCCCGGATCGCCGTGGGCAGCGTCGGGCCGATGGTCCTGCGCTGCCGTGCGGCCGAGGCCTGTCTCGTGGGCCGTGGCCTGGACCGGGAGACTCTGACCGAAGCGGGCGCCCATATCCGGCGGGTCGTCACCCCCAGAGACGACGTCCGGGCCACGGCCGACTACCGGCGTCAGGTGGCGGGAAATCTCCTGCTGCGCCTGACCGGACGCTGACCGCCTTTTTCGCCGCCTCCGGGCGCTGGCCGGATCAGGGCCGCCGCCCTGCCCGCTCCCGCCAGTCAGCCACGGCCAGAGGCGCGACCAGCCCCCCAGCCGCCAGGGCGAAGCCGCCGCAGGCCATAAAAAGCGCCGGATAGCCCGCCCCTGAGGCCAGGACAGCCCCTGCGGCCACCGGCCCCAGCACGTATCCCAAATCCATCATGAAAAGCATCAGGTTAAGGGTGGTTCCCCGCATGGCGGGCGGCGAACAGCCGTACATGACGGCGTTGCCAAGCGGCATGGCCACGCCCAGGCACAGGCCGTAGGCCCCGGCCAGGACCAGCAGCCGGATATTTTCGGCTGTGGCGGCGAATCCGGCCATACAGGCGGCCAGGCAGGCCAGGGCGGCGACAAGCACGGCGGCCTTGGGCAGCCGGTCGTAATACGCCCCCCCAAAAAGGCGTATGGCGATGGAGGCGACCGTGGACACGGTGAAAAAAAGCCCGGGATCGGCCAGCCCGACGTCCTGGGCAAAGGGCCTTATGAAAAAAAAGACCGGGGTGACGCTCAAAAAAAGGCACAGGTTGGCGGCAAGAATCAGCCGCACCGGGGTCAGGGACACGGTGCGGCGCACCGCAGCCAGACTCGGCCGCCTAGTTCCGGCTACGGCGGCCATGGCCCGGCCCCCAAGCCGACGGCCCAGCGGGGCCAGAAGGGCCAGCCCGGGCAGCACCAGGACCGAGCAGACGGCGTACACCCGGTCCTCCCGGCCAAGGCGCGCCAGCAGCCATTCGGCCATTGGCGGCATGATCGCGTACGGGACCAGCGCGGACAGGGAAAACAGGCCGAAGGCCCGGCCGGAGAGGCCCGGGGGGATGGCCCGGGCAAGCATAACCGTGACCGCGCTGACCAGACAGACGAACGACGCGCCGTGGAAAAGGCGCACGGCCACGATGGGGCCGATGCCCTGGGCGAGCAGGTAGCCGCAAAGGGCCAGGCCCATGCATACAAGGGAGACCCGGGCCAGGGCCAGCGCGTTTCGCGGCGTGACCAGGATGCTCAAAAAAGGCCGCAGGCACACGGCGGCCAGCGGCTCCGCCCCGAGAAGCCACCCCCGCCAGGCCGGGGCGACGCCCAGCCGCTCCAGATACGAGGCGAAGCCGTAAAACACGGCGATGTTGCAGAACCCGAAGGCGGCCGCCGCAAGAAGGACCGAGAAGTCGTAGGTGAAAAGCCGTTTGGGCGCGGCCGGGGCAGGCTCGCTCATTTCGCGTCCAGGGCCGTGCGCAGGGCGCGCGAGAAGGCCTGCATGGCCGCCTCCTGGGCCAGGGAGACGCGTATCCAGTTGGGATAGCGGAAGCCGGTCATGGTGCGCACCATGACGCCTTTTTGCATGAGGCGCCGGTAGAGCAGGGTGTCGGAAATGGGGGTGCGGACCATGATGAAGTTGCCTGCGCCGCTTATGTATTCAAGGCCCAGCTCGCTAAAAAGGCTGCGCAGACAGTCCCCGGCCCCGGCCGCCATGCGCCGGGTGGCCGCAATGTGCTCCGCGTCGTCCGCCAGGGCCGCCGCAGCCGCGATCTGGCCCACCGTATTGACCGAATAGGCGATGTGGGTGCGCCGCACAATGTCTGTGGCCTCCAGGGCGCCGCACAGGTAGCCCACCCGTAATCCGGCCAGGCCGTACATCTTGGAGAAGGTGCGAAAGACCAGGACATTGGCGTGGCGCTCCATGACCTCCATGCCGTCAGGGAAGTCCGGATCGTCCACAAATTCGCGGTAGGCCTCGTCGAGCACCACCAACGCCCGGCCGTCCAGGGCGCGCAGGAACCGCTCCAGGGCGGCCTTGCGCCACCAGGCGCCGGTAGGATTATTGGGGTTGCACACGAAAACGACCTTGACGTCCGGCGTCACCGCCGCCAGCATCCCCCCGGGGTCGAGGCCTTGCTTGACCAGCGGGACCAGCCGGACCTCGACGCCGGAAAACCGGGCCACCCACTCGTAGACGGCGAACGTCTTGTCCGCCGTGACGATGGCGTCGCCCGGGGCGCAGAAGGCCTTGATGACGGAGCTGATAACCTCGCAGGAGCCGTTGCCGACCAGAAACTGTTCCGGGGATTTGCCGAAACGCGCCGCCAGGGCATGGCGCAGGTCGTAGGCGTCGCCGCTGGGGTAGACGGCGGCCCGTTCAGGCGCGAAGGCGGCGATGGCCGCCATTGCCGACGGCGGCGGCCCCAGGGCGTTTTCGTTGTTGTTGAGACGAAACAGATGCGACACGCCGTACTGGCGCATGAGCGCCGCATCGGGGCGGCTGGGCACGTAGCGTTCAAATCCGCGGACATAGTCCGGGACGCGGTCAACGAGCCTGCTCATGCTGCCATACGACCTTGTCGGCCTGCCCGGCGTAGGGAAGCACGAGCTTCGGGACAAATCCGGCCCGGATCAGATCCCCGGCCAACGCCGCCTCCCAGGCGCGGGACAGGTCCATGTAGCACAGGATTCGGTTGATCCCCTTGTCCCGGATGGCGGCCACGTGGGCGGCGAGATTCTCCGCCATGTCCCGGCCGTCGAGAAACGGCTGCAATTCCGCCAGATCGCGCTGCCGGTCGAGGGTGGTCCCAAGGAGCGAGTCGCGCCGGGAGCGGGAGGTCGGTTCTTCGACCGGCAGGAGGTCCCGGGGCATGGCCAGACGGTCGTAGCTTGCCCGCAAAAAGTCCTCGATCATCGGGCTGCACCACACCGCCAGGCCCGCATCCTCCCGCAGGTGCCGGAAGATCACCGGCTGCTGGCCGCAGCCGTCATCGGCGCAGGCCTGGAGAACCCCCAGCGGCTCGAAATAGCTTTGGATCAGGTCGTCCGTAGCCCGAAAGCTCAAAACGATAACGTAGCGTTCCCGGGCCACGGCCTCTAAAAATCCGTCCAGCACCTGTCTGGCCACTTCGGCCCGGTCCTGCCCGGAGGCGAAGACAAAGGGGCCGGAAAACGCGAGGGCCTGCTCGCTGCATGGACTCCAGGCCAGAAAGCCCGCTGTCTGCCCGGCGGCGTCCACGGATATGGCGCAGGCGACCTGTCCGCCAAGGACCATGTCTGCGAATTTCTCGGGCGTGCGGAAGCTGCTCGGGAGCTGCCAGGCCGGATAGGCGGCCAGGGCCAGGGCGGCGGCCTGGGTCAGGCGGGCGGGGTCCCGGCCGTCAATGAGCCGGAACGGCGGACGCATGGTTTGGGGGGCATTGACCGGCGCCAGGACCGGATACGCCCTGTCCACCTCGGCCACGATGACAAACCGGTCCGCGCCCAGATGTTCGAGATGGAAGCGGTCTGCGGCCTTGGCCGCCAAAAGCAGCCCCAGGTCGCCGGCATGGGCGCCGTCCGTTCTGGTGACGGTGCAGGCCGTGATGTTGAGTCCGCCCAGGGAAAGATCCGCCGCCCGGAAATCGAAGGCCGCGCGCAGCAAGTGGCGTTTGCCGGTCAGGTCCGCGCGCAGGGGCTGGCCCGGCTGGGCGAGCCCGGCCAGACAGATGCAAAATTCCTCGACCGCCAGTTGGAAGCGCAAATTTTCCCGCCGCCCAAAACCCATACGCTCCGCCAGGGTCCTCGCGGTTCCGGCCAGGGAACTGGCGAAGGCGACGTCCGGGGGAATCTCCATGGCCACGCACAGGTCATCTGACATACGCCTCTCTCCGTGAAATATCCGACATCCTCACCGAGCGCCTCGCGGGCATGCTGACGCTACGCATTTTATACAGAGCCAGCAATCCAAGGTCCAGGCGTCTCCACCCGCGAGAGGCCTGCAACGACCGGCTCGAAGGCCGATCCGGCAAGCGGTTTGACGACCCTTGCGACGGCGGCTGGCCCCCGTGCCCGATAGACGGCGCGCTGCGTCATGTCGCGCCCTTTTTCGCCCGGCGGCCCGTCCGCAAAAGCCCGTCCGCCACCAGCCGGGCGGCCTCGGCATAGCGGTTTTTCGGGCAATAGAGCCGAAGATGCCGGAACCATTTGTCGCGCAGGCTGATGACGCCCCGGGCGGCGTCGTAGCGCACGCGCCGGATGTCCTCGAAATCGATTCGGATGTTCTCCTGGGACCTGGCGACAAGTCCGGCCCCCGCCGCCCCGGGGTTGCCCGCCAGCGTCCCCAGGACAATGGCCAGCCGGTTGCCCGCCCTGGCCCGGCGGCTGACCACCTGGGCCGCCACGCCCGCAGCGTCGATGCGAAAGGCCATTTTAAGGCGGTTTCCGAAGTAGATCAGCATGATAAGGACAAAAAGCACGGTCATCCCGGCGCAGATCATCGCAAAAAGGCTCAGGATGCCGACAAAGGCGTCCATGTCGCCCACGACAAGGCCGATGATCCCGGCGATGATCCCCATGGCCGCATACGTCAGCCCCATCCAGCGCACGAAATCATACAGCATGTACCGGTTGGTGAGAAGCCGCACCTCCGTTTCAAAGACCAAAGGCCGCCCGTCTGTCCGCCTGTCGTCCGTTTCGTTCATTCCGTGCGCCCCTTTGTCCTCCGTGGTGTTGATCGCGGCGATCCTGGACCCGACGTTCGTTTCGTTCATGGCATGCGTCTCTTTTCCCGGCATGGTCTCCCGGTCCCGGGACATTGCGGCCTGCCCCCGGGCCTGGGGACTGGCGCCGCCAGCGTGATCCTTACCAGACGGCATACCGGGTTGCGGAAAAAGAAAGAAGGCCCCGGACTGCTCCAGGGCCTTATTTTTGTGTTTGGCCTTTCGGTCATAGACGCGGCGGTCGCGATGCGCCGCCGCTGGCGGCGGCTTTTTCTTGCGCAGCTTCACCGCCTTGAGCGGGATGATGATCTTCTCCGTGGTCATGGCCGTCTCTCCTTACAGCGCGGCAGGCGCGGCCCGCTGCATATCCGGAAGCCGACCCGCTGTAAACGGCCGCCCTATTCCGTACCGCCGCCTTTTTTGGGGGGCCGGTCGGGAAAAAGCAGGGGGTCTTTGGGGCCGACGATGGGACCGTCGGAGGCGGTTCCGGCCTTTTGGGCGATGAGCCCGCAGACCTTGGCGTAGCGGGTGTTGACGGCCCGGAAGCGCCGCACCCTGGCCGCAAAGGATGGCCCCAGGGCCGCCACGCGGGCCTCAAATAGCGCCGTGGCGAAGGCGAAAAGCTCCATGTCAGCCGTGTTTCGGGCCATGGCCACCTCCAGGTCGGCCGGGGTGATCCCGGCCTTGCCGCCCTCGGCCAGCACGTTTCGCTTCTCGTAATAGACGTTTTGCAGGCCCAGATAGTCGCCAAGCAGCAACAGGCTCTCGTCGAAACGCTCCATGAGTCCGAAAAATCCGAACGTCTGCTCCAGGTTGCGCTTGGCCGCGCCAAGGGCCTCATGTGGGAATGCGTCCAGGTCAAAGTCGCAGCCGGACAAAAGCCGGGTCATGGGATTTTTGCCGCGAAACTTCAGCTCCCGGCGCATGCTGGTCACGTAGTCCCGGAAGGTGACGGCGTTGTCGTTTAAGAACCGGTACAGGGTCGTCTGGGGCCAGGTCTTGAGAAACACGTATTCCGAGACCAGCCGGGCCACAGGGTGGCGCAAGAAGGTGAAGACCCGGACCGGCCGGTCATACAGGCGCGGCGGATCGTAGCTTGCGAGCAGGGCGTGGCCCTGGATCAGCCGGATGCGGTCCAGCTCCCCGGGCGCCAGGCTGGAGTAGCGGGCGAAGTCGCTGTCCCGGTACAGGGACAACACCTCCTGGGGCCTGAAATTGGCCCGCAGCACGTCATTGACCGTGGTTCCGGCCGTACGCGGCAGGTGCAGGAAAAAAAACGGCTCGGACATGCGCGGACATCCTCCGGGTGCGGCGACAGTGACGCGGGGGCGCGGGGTTGGACCGTCGGAAGACCGTCGCGTCGCCGCCTGCGCCTATATGCGAAGCAAATCCCGTTCCACTCCTTTTTCCCGGCGCGGCCCTTGACACCACTTTTCGGTGGTGACATATTGTCACCACGACAAGGTGGTGACACATGCCCGATCCCGCGTCCCTGGCCCTCCTGGGGCTGACGTCCTACGAGGCCCAGGCCTACATGGCCCTTTTGGGCCGCCCCCGGCTGAGCCCCCCCGAGGTGGCGGCCCTGGCGAAAATCCCCCGGCAGCGGGTCTACGACGTGCTGGAGTCGCTGTCCGCCAAGGGACTGTGCGCCGTGCGCGACACGGCCCCTAAAAGCTACGCCGCCCTGGAGCCTGAACAGGGCCTTTCGATGCTCGGCCAGGAGCGCCTGTCGGCGCTTGACCAGGAGCGGGAGAGGACCCGTGAGGCCGTGGCCGCGCTTTCGCGCGAGTTGGCCCCGATTTTTGCGGCAGGCGTGAACCAGAACGACCCCCTGGCCTATGTGGAGGTGCTGACAGGGTCGGCCCGCATCGGACACCGGGCCCTGGCCCTGGCCGAGGCCGCCCGGGAGCGGGTGAACTCCTGCGTCAGGCGGCCGCTGATACTGACCGACGGGCAAAACACGGCCTTCATGGACATTCCCCTAGCCCGGGGGCTTGTCTACCGGGCGCTGTACGAGGAGGCCGCCCTGGACGACCCCCTGCTTCGGGGCTGGATCGACGATCTGTCCTCCCGGGGCCTGGTCGTGCGTCTGGCCCGGGAGTTGCCGCTTAAGATGCAGGCCTTTGACGACGAGGTGGTGCTTGTGTCCATGCAGGACCCGACAGCCGGGGAGCCCGGGTTCACCGCCGTCCTGATCCGCAACCGGGGCATGGTGGCCATGATGAACCTGGCCTTCGAGCACCTGTGGCAGGCCGCAAGGCCCTATGCCGGGCACGGCCCGCGCGTCTGAAGATACGGAGGAAATGCAATGGGCGCGACATCATCGCCAGTGGTTTTGCACGAGGGCTACGAACCCGGGGCCGTGGGCCGCATCGTGGAGTTGCACGGCCGCTATTACGCCGGGGCCTGGGGGGCGGGGGCGCCGTTTGAGGTCCTCATCGCCCGGGAGGTGGGGGAGTTTCTCGATGGCTACGACCCGGCCCACGACCTCCTGGTCACCGCCCATCTGGGCGAGGCCATGGTCGGCTCCCTGGTCATGGTGGGGCGCACCGAACGTCCGGGCTGGGCCCAAATGCGCTTCGTCATCGTGGACCCTGCCTGCCATCGCCGGGGCGCGGGCAAAGCCATGCTGCGCCGGGGGCTTTCCTGGAGCCGCGAACACGGATTTTCCGGGATCTTCCTGTGGACCGTGGACAACCTGCCCGCGTCGCGGGCCATGTACGAGAAGGCGGGATTCACCGTGGTCGAATGTTGTCCCGACGACCGCTACACCGTGCCCCGGGACTGCCTGCGCATGGAGCTGCCGCTGTAGGCCCCGGGTTCGGTTTACGGCAAGTCCGCAAACGGCGTCCCGGGCCGGATGTTCACCGCCGCCACGACCGGGGAGTCTCCCGAAAATTCCAGTAGGTTCAGGCAGCCGTAGTCCTGGCCCAGACGGAAAAGATGGGCCAGGGGCATGCCCAACAGGCCGCACAACAGCGCACGGTTGACCCCGCCATGGGCCACCACGGCCGCCTCCACGACGCCGTCCCCGTCTGCGGCGATCGGCGCCGCCCGCGCCGCGTCCACGCACGCATCCAGGGCGAGTCCGGCCCGGGCCTGCACATCGTAAAAACTTTCGCCCCCGGTCGGCCGGAATCCGGCCAGTTCCGCGCCCCTGGCCTCATAATGGCCGGGGAACCGCTCCCGGACCTGGGCCACGGCCAGCCCCTCCCAGGCCCCCAGGGCGATCTCGCGCAGCCTCTCGTCCACGCCGCACGGGATGTCCCGGTCCCGGAACATGATCCGGGCCGTCTCCCGGCAGCGGGACAAATCGGAGCACAGGGCCAGGGCAAACGGAATCCGGGCCAGGGTCGCCGCCCAGAAGGCGGCCTGCCGCCGCCCCTCGTCGGCAAGCGGCACGTCCGACTGGCCCACGAACCGGCGCGGCGCGACCTGGGGCACCTCGCCGTGCCGAAAAAGCCACACCCTTACCCGGCGCACGTCCCGTCCGCCCCGCCCGTACGGCCCCCCCCGTTCGCCCCGCTCCCACTGTCGCCAGCCTCCCCGCCGCTTACGTCCATCCCGGCCGCGGCCAGGATGGCGGCGGCAGACTGGCCCGCCTCGGCCTCCACCCGTTCCAGCACGGCCCGGGCCCGCTGGCGGCGGCCACGGATGGCGGCCACGGCCTGGACGTCGTCCCCGAACATGTCGAGCTTTTCCCGGAACCGGGCCTCCAGGCCCACATACCGGTCGCACCGCACCAGTTTGTCCGCCAGATAGACGATCTCCTTTTCGGTCAGCGGGTCCGCGTCGCCAAGGGCCGTGTCCCGGTGGCAGGCCACGATGTCCGCCAGGATCGGAAATCCCAGACGCATAAGCTCCCGGCCGCCCTCGGCCTCGTGGCGCGGCCGACCCTTGGCCAGATCGTGCAACAGCGCCGCCGACTCCGCCAATCCCACGTCGAACCCGGCCCCCATGCGGTTCATGGCCCGGGTCAGGGCCACAGCCGCCCGGGCCACGGCCTCGGCATGGGCCACGCCGCGCGGCGGCACGCCGAAGTAGTCCGAAAGCATGATCCGGGCCTCGTCCGGTTCTGGCACGTCGTGGCTGGCCAACCGCCTAAGCGCCTCGAAATAGGCCGCGTCGTCGTCCATGTCGAAATGTATCTGGGCGCAGGCCACCGCCACATCCTCCCCGCCCAGGGACGCCAGCGCCCCCCCCAGGCCGCCCTCCCCCTGCCAGCCCAGGATGTCGGGGATGCATGCGGCCCGCAGAAGCGGCGGATGCCCCCGACTGCCGCCATAGACCGGAAAAAACGCCGGGGCGTCCGAGCGGGCGAAGCGTTCCATGAGCCGCAGGTGCACGTGGAAGCGCACCAGGGGGATATCCACGGGATGCACGAACACCCCGTCCACCCCAGGCGGCACGGCGGCCAGCCCGGCCCGCACCGAAGAGAACATGCCGCTTGGGTATTCGGGATTGTGCACGGCGCGAACGCCCAGGCGCTCGGCCTCGGCCCCCACCTCGGCGCCCCGGTGTCCGGTGACCACGATGATCTCACGTACCCGGGCCTGGCGGCAGGTGCGCACCACCCGGCCCAGGGTGGTGGCGTCGCCCAGGGCCAAGAGCGGCTTAAAGGCCGGGAGCCGGGAAGACAGCCCGGCGGCTGGAATGATGGCGGCGAATGAATGGGTCATGGCGTCCCCGTGAAGACCTGGGCGCACAGCATGTGCGCGTCACACCGTCCTCGGAGCTTGCGGCCGGGATGTCAAGTCCGGCGCACGGGCGTCTGGCGGCAAGGGCTGCCCCGGACTGCGCATTGCGTAGCCCTGGCGGGCGGCGTCCGCTTGGGGGAGAAAATATTTCCATATCCGAAGCAAGCGCCCCCTGCCTGGGATCATGCCACGGCGCGCGTCCCCCTGCCTGCCTCGTCGCCGCAGCGTCTCCCTGGCGCCTTCAAGCGTGGCCAAAGGTGCGACCCGTGTCCCGGCAAGACGCGCACAACGGATATCAACAAAATGATATTGCCGTATTTACAAAGCATGACAATGAGTTACCTTCAATTCAACACGGCTTGGCGCCTGCTTCGATCCTGTGTCCCAAAAACGGCGCGGCCACACCCACGGAGGCATACCATGAAGGGCGAGCACGAACATAGCCACGAGCACGAGCATCCGCACACCCACGAGCACAGCCACGAACACGAGCACCCGGGCATCGGCAGGCACAGCCACCCCCACGCCCACGACCATGTCCACGGCCACGCCCATGACCACACGCATCCCCACGACCACGGCGCGGGCGACCAAGTCCACGACCACGACCATCCGGGCGAACACGGCCCCCACGACCACGAGCATTCCGGCCACGACCACGAGGTCCACGACCACGCGCATTAACGACCACGCCCAGTAGCGACCAGGGGCCGCGTCCCGGGACGCGGCCTCAGCCTCACGGGTCGCGACTTTTCACGTCCCCCCGCCAGGAATTCAGCGGCGCGCAGCACCCCTGCCCCACTCCCAAAAGAAAGCGGAACGCCTCGCCGCGTTGCGGGTCTTCCGCCAGTCGGCATCGGTAGAGTCCGCCGCTGGCGTCAAAGTACAGCTCCGGACACCGTTTTTGGTACCCGTGCAGGATATGCGACTCCCGGCACTGGTCGCTCAGGCAGCACCATCCGCAGCCCACGCAGGGCGTGAAACTCACGGGAAAGACAGGTTCGCTGTCGGATCGTCAGGCCAAAGGGAATGGACGACAGGGCGTTTCCTGCAGGATGGGCCGGGGTTTCCCGTCCCTGGAGCGGGCGACGGGGATGTCATGGATCGGGACGAAAACGGCATGGTGCATCCTTGCGCCCCGGCATCCGGCTGCGGTCTTCCCCCAAACCGGCGGAAACGGGCGCCCGCGCGATCCGGGCCAAGGCGTCATCCCCTGTCCTAGCACGAAAACCAGCTCACGAGGAGCGTGAATTTTGTGACGAACGGCGCCCCCCGTGCGGCGCATGTTTGGAGAGAAAAGGCCGCCCGCAGAGGCTGCGGGCGGCCCGGATTGATGACAAGGCCCCTGACGGGGGGTGCGCCGCCGACGGCGGCCGATGGTGATCTAGGGACTGCATCCGCCGCTGTCGCTGCCGCTGCCGCTGCCGCCGTTGTTCGATCCCGGATTGTCCCCCAGGCTGTTCTTGAAGGCTGACGGCGTCTTGGCCGAGGCGTTGATAGGCGCTGCATTGATGGTGGCGGACAGGGCGCCGGACACGGGACCGGCGTCAGAGCAGCCGCGTTCCCGGGTGACCGTGACCCCCTGGCCCACTCCCATCTTCACGGTCTTGCCCATCTTGTCCGTGAAGGCCAGCGGCCGGGAAGCCGATCCGTTCAGATGGCCGTGGGCCTCGGCGGCCACGGCCCCCATGGCCGCCTGTCGCAGGGAGGCCACCACCGCCGCCGCATTGGCCCCGCCCGAAAAGGCCCCGGCCAGCGCCGCGCCATAGGGCCTGCCGTCCGCCTCGGCCGGGGCCTGCACCGTGGAGCCCAGCTCCGTGCCCCGGATGCCGATGGCCCCAAGCGGCGTCTGCACGGAAAAGGCCGCCGGGTTGCGGTTGGCGATGGTCCCGGTGATGGCCCTAAACACGCCCGGGCCGTAAGTGAGCCGCATCTTGTTGGTCAGGGTCTTCTCCTGGCCCCATTCGTTGACGAATTCGTCCACCGAAAATAGACTCTCCGGCCCCATGGCCAGCGTCGTGCCGTCGGCGAACATGATCTGTAGCGACGATTCGGCCTTGGTGGCCAACGAGTCCCCGGCAAAGACCGGATCCTTGGCCCCGAGCGGATGGGACTGCCCGGCGCGCACGACCAAGGCCGCCCCCTTGGCCTCCTGCACGTATCCGGCCGGTTTGTCCGCCGCGACCGCACAGGTCGCCCACAGCACAAGGCACAGCCATGCAAACGTCCAAACGCGGACACATGATCGCATGCGCCATCCCTCCTTATCGTTTGAAAAAATTGGATTTTCAGTCAACGTCGCCCCTGCCCGCAGGCGGACCATGGACGCCGCCCCGCTATTTGCCTGTCGTATCGCGTCTGGCGGGGAAGTCAACGGGAATGGCTCTGGCCGCAGGCCCCTCTTGACATCACCCGGGATTATGCATTTTATTCCGCAAACAGAGGATAAAACCGCATGTTCGACGACATTGACACTAAAATTCTGAATATCCTTCAGGAAAACGCCCGAACATCCAACGCCGATCTGGCCCGGGCCGTGGGTCTGGCCCCTTCTGCGGTGCTTGAGCGGGTGCGCAAACTGGAACGCCGGGGGGTCATCGCGGGCTATGCCGCCCGCCTGTCGCCCCAGGCCCTGGGGCTTACCCTTACGGCTTTTACCTTCGTGCGCGTGGAGGAGGCCGTGGGGGCCACGGACACCGGGCGGCTTCTGGCCGATCTGCCGGGCGTGCTCGAGGTCCACTACACGGCCGGGGCCGCCGCCTATCTGGTCAAGGTCCGGGTGGCCGACACCGCCGCCCTGGCCGGGCTTTTGCGAGAAATGGGCCGTATCGAAAGCGTGCGCGACACCAATACCACCATCGTGTTGGAAACGGTCAGGGAAACCGCCGCGCTGCCTCTCAACCACCATTCATAAAAGGATCGCCGTCATGGATCAGGCTCTCGAAGCAAAAATCGTGGCCCGGGGCAGGCAGTTTTTCCAGAGCATCCGGGGCGAGGCCCCCTCCATCTTCAACAAGGGCTTCTGGATCGGCAAGGTCATGGACTGGGCCATGAAAAACGAGGACTTCAAGGTCCAGCTCTTTAGGTTCGTGGACGTTCTGCCCTACCTCACCACCTCCGACGCGCTCAGGCGCCACATCGAGGAATATTTCACCGGCCAGGGCGCGGCGGACATCCCGGCCGTGCTCAAGTGGGGCGCGGAAAAGTCCGGCATGTTCGGAGGTCTGGCCGCCGCCGTCATGGGCAAGGCCATCCGCTCCAACATCGAGGGCATGGCCAAGGGGTTCATCATCGGCCAGACCGCCAAGGAGGCCGTCAAATCCATCAAAAAGCTGCGCAAGGACGGCTTCG
>Ga0209467_1000183_pt1 | contig 114553 bp, 111 predicted proteins | sample Higcelwee11metaG_FD_187175 | JGI IMG/M metagenome (GOLD analysis project Ga0209467, IMG submission 187175) | Freshwater pond sediment microbial communities from the University of Edinburgh, under environmental carbon perturbations - High... | ecosystem: Environmental > Aquatic > Freshwater >...
CCGGGAGAGGGCGCGCCAGAGGCGCGGGTGAGGGCTGAGGGCAGACAAAACATTTCGAAGTTCTCTACATCATATGCTGACTATATACAGGCATATGCGGCGCGTGCGCGGGTCAATTCGCTTACCCAGTCGATTCTCGCGAAAGCCTTTCGCGGCGATCTGACGGCGACGTGGCGCAGCGAGCATCACGATTTGATATCGGGCGAAAACAGCGCCGCGGCCTTGCTTGAGAGGATTAAGGGGGAGAAATTGCGGGCAAACGATAATCCCCGACAGCAAGAAAAGAGATCTTCTGTAAAAAGATTGACGAAGTAATAAAAACGGGAAAGAAGTAACGAATGAATACAATTATTGACCACCCAATTGAAGAGCTTGTCGATACTACGGGTAAAACAAGCGGTGTTGAAAGCGAAGTTATCGATGAGGGGGAGGTGCAACCCTTTGATCCGCAGCAGCTTTCTCTGTTTACCAAACCCATGACAGCATCAGACTGTATCAGACGCATGAAACAGGGAACAATTGATCTTACGCCTGATTTTCAGCGTAAAGAGGTGTGGGACGATGTGCGAAAGAGCCGTCTGATAGAATCACTTATGTTGAAAATTCCGTTGCCAATGTTCTATGTCGCCTCAGATGAGGTTGAAAGCTATCAGGTTGTCGACGGCTTACAGCGCCTGTCGACCCTGCGCGATTTCGTAATAAAGGCAGAAGAAAAAAGTGATGATGCTCTGAGATTGACGGGCCTTGAATTCTGGACAAGGTATAACGACTGCACCTTCAATGATTTGCCACCCCATCTGCAAAACCGGATAGTTGAATCGCAGTTTTTCTTTACAATAATCAATCCTTCAACACCTGAACGCGCGAAGCGGGATGTCTTTAAGCGTATTAATACCGGCGGCTTGACGCTTACCGATCAGGAGATACGCCATGCGCTTTATGGCGGTGAGGCGACTACATTATTACATGAACTAGTTATAAGTGATGAATTTATATGTGCGACCTCAAACAGCATAAACGACGGGCGAATGGCGGGAAGGGAACTGATCTTGCGTTTCATCTCGTTTCTCATGAGAGATCCCTCTGAATACCGCGGATATACGATGGACGAGTGGTTGAGCCATACCATGTTGATTTTGAACTCGCTCTCAAGCGGTCTTTCTGATGGCAGGCTTTTAGAAATTGTCAATGACTCATATCGAAGTAACAGGTCTTTGCCGGTAATTAAGGTCAACTCTATCGATGAGATACGCATGCTTTTCAAAAGTAGTATGAAAAGGGCGTATGAGTTGTTTGGTGATCACGCCTTTCGCAAAAGTCTTCCCGGTAAAGAGAGCAAACATAAGGCTCCGGTCAATAAAGGATTATTTGAAGTGTGGTCAGTAATCCTTTGTCATCTTGATGAAAGTACTTTTAAGAAGCTGACTTTGAAAAGAGATGAACTTTACGTCGAACTGACGAATTTGTATCATGACGATTCGTTCTATAAGACAATATCGCGCGACAGCCATAAACCCAAAAGCGTAACTGCCCGGTATGAGATAATAGGCAATATCATACAGAATTTCTTGAGGTGATACATGATAGAAAAGTTGGATATCAAAAACTTCAAGTCCATTGTCGATGAAAGCGTAATCCTCTCCCCTTTAACGCTGCTGACCGGTATGAACAGTTCGGGTAAAAGTTCTGTCATTCAGGCATTGCGGATATTCCAGAAAGTCGCTTTACTTGAACGTAGCTCACAAGAAACAGGCCGCTTGTCAGAGCTCGAAGGACACGGCAGATACAAGGATTTGCAGAGCAAAACAGGCAGCGGTTCGGATCGCGATGCGATAATGCTTGATGTTCATTGTGCAGATATTGGTTCCGTTAAATTGGAAATCGAAAATGAAAAATACTCATATACTTTCATAACGAACAAAGGTTCTGGCATCGAATTGTTTGAAGGAATTCAATATATCGGTGCCGACCGTTTGGGTCCCCAAGTCTTTATCCCGCATACTACAGCAAATACCACTATGATTGGTGAAAGAGGCGAAAACTGCTTTGCTTTTATCGCCGAAAATGAAGACAAAACTATCAGGAAACCAGTTTCACCAGAAACTGATTTGTCGTTGCGACAGGCAATAAATTACTGGATGAACGAAATTGCGCCGGGCACAGAACTTCTCGCGAGCCTTGATAAGAAACTTGATGTTTCTTCTCTTGAGGTTAATGGATACCGCCCGACGAACGTTGGTTTTGGTGTCAGCTATACCCTGCCGATAATTACTGCTCTTCTTGCGTATGCCAATCCTTCTCAGCCAAGTGATGTAACTTTGCTTTGTATCGAGAACCCCGAGGCTCATCTGCATCCCCGTGCGCAAACCAAAATGGGTGAGCTTATTGCGAGGTGCGCGTCGACTGGTTTGCAGGTTATTGTTGAGACGCATAGTGACCATCTGCTTGATGGGATTCGTATCGCCGTAAAAAAAGGACTTATATCTCATCGCGATACTTCAATAAATTACTTTGTTCTATCGAATGGTATTACATCAATCAACCACTTGCCGATTGACGAGAGGGGCAACATTGATGAGTGGCCTGAGGGTTTTTTTGATCAGTTTATGATCAATGGCCGGGAGTTACTTCAATGAGCCTGAAAACACTTTTTTTTCTAAACGAGAGTGTGCCATTAATAGATGAGCAGCTGTTTTCTTCGAAATTGGAAGATGTGATAACAATCTACATTCGACAATTGATGGGCAAACCGGTAGAGGGGGTATTTCATACCCGGGGTTCTGATTATGACTGGTCAAAGTTCTTTGATAGATTCAAGGACTATACTGTTCGCAGTCGAGCGTATCGTCTTTTCTCTACACGATCAAAAATGCCGGTTGATGAAGCTGAATTGCTTTCGGTTACCGCTCATACTTATATTGATTCAAAAAGAATCGATGAGCCCTTTTGCTATATCGCGGCATCTCTCACTGACGGTTTTCTTTTTACTGTACCAACACTGAGAGAACTGGAACAAGACACATTACCACTGATTCTTGGTAATGAATCTGAATCTCGGGTTATTCTTAATTATCATGGAAGTAATGCCGATTTTGTTCTTCATGAAATTGAGCAACGGCGGCAATCAGGTCTTTCGAATTTAAGCAAATTGAGGGATAATTTGCCGGCGGTATTTGAAGAGCAGTTTTCTCATTCGTTTGAAAAGTTGAGTACTGACGCGCAAGACGAAATAGTCTTTCTTTTTATGAAGTTAAAGTCGCAAAAATACAAGACGCAAAAAGAAGGGCCAGGCATGCGCGAAATAACTATGGGCTCAGGTCGTGAACGACTCTATGAATTAAAGATATTTTGGCCTGCAGCTATCAGGGTATATTTCACTATTAAACAACAAGTAGTGTATCTTGCTTCAGTTGGAGATAAGGCAACACAGTCTCGTGATATTGCTGCTGCGCAGAAATATCTAGATGCATGGTTAAGGGAATAACGCCTATCTTGATTTTGAATAGTAATCAGGATTGATCTATTCGAGTAGATGTTAGTTGATATTAGGGATGACAGGACATCAATACAAGGCGAGACCTGCCAAAAAAGCCCCTCGCCCTACTCCCCATTAACCGCTTTCGCCGGGAGAGGGGCGCGCCGGAGGCGCGGGTGAGGGCTGAGGGCAGACAAAACATTTCGAAGTTCTCTACATCATATGCTGACTATATACAGGCATATGCGGCGCGTGCGCGGGTCAATTCGCTTACCCAATCGATTCTTGCGAAAGCCTTTCGCGGCGATCTGACTGCGACGTGGCGCAGCGAGCATCACGATTTGATATCGGGCGAAAACAGCGCCGCGGCCTTGCTTGAGAGGATCAAGGGGGAGAGAAAGGAGAAGTAATTTATCATTAAGTGACAGAAGGGGTCTATTTGCATTCGGATAACCGCAATCCCATGAAAGGGGCAACAAAGTTGATGCTGCTGTATCATCTTGGAGTCGTGCCGTCATTTTCAAGGCCGCGAGTAAGCGATTATAATCCGTACATTGAATCATTTTTCAGAACAGTTAAATAAAAAATCTATTGACAATGATGCACTACAAAATCGTTTAGATTTAGCCTGAATGGGTTCAATTCACTTTCTATTGAAAATTCATTTTTTATATGCTTTACAACTCGAACTTCGGTAAATTATATCGTATATCTGGTTAAGGCGTTTTGAAAGGAATCTTCCTGAGGTTCTTTCTTCTGTCGGGCTCAATTCAGAGCAATCTTTTAACATAGCAAACAAGGAGTTACATGTGAAGAAGCGAATTTTTCTGGTTATGATTGCTGTTGTTGTCATGTTGATGGTCTCGTGTGATACTTCAGACATTTTTGCAAACCCTTTTATCGGCACCTGGCAAAAAACAAGTGGTTATCCTGACTACGAAACCGAGACCATCATATTTACCAAAAACACTTTTTCGATTGAATCTGATTCAAAATCCTGGGGAGGCACCTATACCTATGATGACGTCGAGGTTAAATTTAAATACCTGACACAGAATGGCGAGGAATATACCGGAGATTTGGGCACCCAGTATTACTTCTATACCATAGATTCCAATGGACTGTGGATCTGCTTCAATCCTCGGGATCAATTTTACAAAAAGGCTGAGTAGGATCAGATTTTATTGCGTCTGAAGATTCTGAAATTCTCGCAAATTACTGTTAAATACGTTAAAATTTACATAGCTATTTATGCCGTTAAGTTTTCCACAGTCAGTGTGTTGCCATAGAAGCCATGGCCTATTGTCTTCAAGTCGCGGCAGGTCGTATCAGGGGATCCTGATCCATTATATGTTTCATGGAAAGAGCGCAAAACAATCTGTGCAGATCTCAGGAAAATATATGGTGCTCCTTCAGAAAAAATTGACCGGGATGCCCTTGATGAGTTTGGTGAAAAATGGGATCACAAGTATCCAATGCTTTCACCGCATATAAACGAGTTAATCATTTCGCAAACCGCTATAGGTATACAAGATGTGGCTTAAATTGAGAAGCCCCTCGCCCAGGACGCAGGCTCGACGGCTTTGCCGCCAATAGGCGAGCTTACTGCGCAGCACCGACCAGCCCTGCTCCCCATTAACCGCATTCACTGCAAAACGCCTTATCACTCCATTGCCGGTTCCCTCTTCTGTGCACCCTTGTTCATTTGAAAGCTGATCTTGAACAGGGCGAATACAAACGCCTTGCCGTTCTTGACGCAAGTTTTATGTTTGATAAAATTGAAGTTTACAAGAAGATAGACACAATGGGGACGGTCGCGGCAATAATGAAACCCTCTCTTGTCGTTGACGATAAATGAAGGAGCTTAGAATGAAGAGTCAAAACAGACGGATATTTCTGTCCGGGAGCATATTAATACTCATGATCATGCTCGGTGTGATCGGCTGCGAGGACGGTTCGGTTTCAACGGTCAGAGACAGCTATGAGAATTATGATGCGATAATTGACGGGAAGACGTATAACCTGGAGTACCGCTTACTGCGTCCCGACGACTCTCTTTCTCACCCGCTGATCATCATGACCCATGGCCGCGACGGTGCACACCCTCAAAGATACACTAACCAAGTAAAAGGGTATGGATATGAACCTTTATGCACCGCCCTGGCGCAAAACGGGTATGTCGTCATGATGCTGGTACGTCGCGGATACGGCAATTCTGAGGGACCCGATTCGGAACTGAAAGATACACCGTATGCATCCGGATTAGAAGCGGCGAAAGACCTGTTAAGCGCCGTCGAGCATATGAAAACACAGTCGTATGTCGATGCCGATAGAATCGTAGTAATGGGTCATTCCCAGGGTGGTTGGGCGGCAATCGCATTCTCAACTCTGCAGGTGGACGGAGTTCTCGGTACCGTCAATCTATCCGGCGGCGTGAACTATACAAGTATCGATACCGACCCCAAATCCACTGCTTACTCGAAGTGGGCCTCGGACTGCGGTGAATATGGTAAGATCAATACGATCCCGACTCTTTGGATCTATTCAGAAAATGATATCAGCATCCCTCCTATCGCTGCGCAACCTATGTTCAAAAGTTTTCAGGACGCGGGGGGAAACGGAACGTTCATCATGAAGCCTGAGTACGGATCCAACGGGCATTTGTTCTGCGAAGACCTGAGAGTCTACTGGGGCGACCTGTTCACCTTCTTTAATACGATTGGAATGACGAAATAATATTAGACTTGTTGCGTATCTGAAAAACGATGTGTTTGCCCCGCCTCAGGCGGGGCAAACACATCGTTTTTATTGAGTTCTGCAACAAGTCTATTGATACATTCGAAACTATAAATAGAATCAAGATATTTGTATCAAAACTGTTTTATACCATCCCGATGTAATACACTGCTGTCCCATAGAAATTAGTAGGCAGCTCAGGAAGAGCTAAAGCATGTCGCTGCGACAGGAAGTCGCAATAAGGCGACATGCGTAAGGACGTCGTGTCCTACGCTCGTCACTTAAGCGGCCATCCGTGGCCGGTGACGAGCTGGGACGTCGTGTCCTACGAGTGAGGGCACCGCTAAAAGATTAAAGGAGTGTTTCAGGGAAGCCCTTCCCCCGCTGTACACGATGCCTGATATATTCATAACACAGAGCGCCGAAACCGCACTGAATTATATTTGACGAAAGATATTTCGTAATGTCGTCTATTGTCACAGTATCGCGCAGTTTCAATGTGCTTAGCTCCCGTTTATAGCGCGATTGACTCATAAAGAGAAGTTCAAAATGAATTTCCGGGAGTCCCCTTATCTGCCGATAATCAAATACAACCGCAACAAGAGGCAATATGAAAGACGTATACACCGAACAGGATATATCAGAATTAAAGACAATGATCCTGCGCGTAGTACCTGCGGTAAAAGAGATTATCCTCTTCGGCAGTTATGCGAAGGGGACTGCTTCTTCAGGCAGTGATCTGGATATTCTTCTGTTGTTCTCTGAAGATCCGGACTGGAGAACGCGCCGTGATATACTCAATCGACTTTATCGGCTGATGGCGAAAGAGGGATATTGTGTTGATTTTGTACTTAAATCAAAATCGGGTTATGTGAGAGATATGCGCCTGCCGACATTATCCCGTACTATCAGCAGGGAGGGACGAATGCTATGGATGCAGAGTTGAGGACTCTGATCGGGCAATGGAAATTGAAAGCCGATCATGATCTTATAATCGCACAGCGTGACCTCATTTCAGACAATCCACTTACTGACATTATATGCTTTCATTCACAGCAGGCAGTTGAAAAATATCTGAAGATGTATCTTGTTTTGAAGGGGCAAGACCCCGCCAAAACTCATCATATCGGTATTCTGCTTGAAGAATGCACAAAGGTAAACCCTGATTTTGTTGCCCTTCAGGATGTCGAATATCTCACAGATTATGCGGTATCGTTGCGTTATCCCGATAATTTTTACATGCCGTTGATCGATGAAGCGAAAGATTCAGTGGCTCAGGCTGCACGGGTAAAGGATTTTATTGAACTTCTGCTGGATAATGAGCTTAATTCTGAATGATAGTGCAGCACGTAAAATAACAGAAGCCAAAAAATATTTTCTGCACTCTTCAAGATTAACACCGATAGCGCCCTGCTCTACATCCGGTCGCACCCCTCACGGGTGCGTGGATTGAAACTAAGATTGTTTATACAAGTCAAAATCACTAAACGAAGCCCCTCGCCCTACCCCCCATTAACCTCCTACTCCGGGAGAGAGCGCGCCGGAGGCGGCTCGTCACCTAAGCGGCCATCCGTGGCCGGTGACGAGCTAATATCGCAGGAGGCGATATAGCATGTCGCTGCAACAGGAAGTCGCAATAAGGCGACATGCGTAAGGACGTCGTGTCCTGCGGGTGAGGGAGTATGGCTTTTGTATAAGCACGGGATTCTCCCTCTGGTGTAGCAATAACAATGATCCACATTTCATGATTCTCAAGACAGGCAATTTCGGTAATACATAAAATTTATAATTAAGTATACAGTTGCGGGATAAAATACCATCATTCAAGAATGAGTATTGACTTTTAAGATATATTTGTAATAGCTAATCAGTAGCCTGGGAGGTACTTATGAATGTCGCGTATGTTCTCAAGGGGGAGCTCGTCGATCAGCATACAATTAAACTCACTGAACCGCTTAATATCAAAGAGCGCAGAGTAACAATTGTAGTAGAGACTGAATCTGCAGTAATTACCGAAAAAGAAGTGGATTTACAAAGACTGGTTGTCCGCAAGGTTCCTGCCTTCAGCATTATGGAAAGGGATCACGCACATGAACGATAGAAGGTTTCTTGACTCGAATATACTTCTCTACTTGTACATGAATGATCCGCAAAAGACTTCACTATAACTTCTCATTCTGGGACTCAGTAATCGTCTCAGCGGCAATTACATCGAACTGCAGTTATTTGTATTCAGAAGATATGCAAAACAAGATGGTTATTGACGGTATGACCATATATAATCCATTTTCAGCATTGTAGATAGTCGAAAGTAACCGAGATCTTATAATCGCCCCCTCTCTTACGACTCTCCCTTCTCACGCTCTTTGCGCCGCACGCTGCTTTTGATGAACCGGTGCAATTCAATCTGCGCCGATAGCCAGAGAAGTTTCTCTTTCGCGCTCATCTGCGCAAGGGGTTTATCGGGGTGGCCGTCAAAATCCCTCTCACTCAACTGATGTATCCTGTTCATCCTTCATAAGAGTCTCGAGAATTCTGATATCAAAAAAGAAAGTGCTGCATCGGCAAACCTCGTTTTACTTCGGTATAGTCATAAAGAAAACTATTATAAACCCCTTACGATGCGATCATATGTTTTCTATTCTTTAGCGGTACAGTAACGCGCGTCAAAAGATTTTCTTGATACCTGCAAAGAAGATGTCGGGATGAAATCATAACGGCATGCCTGCGTCGAAGACGTTTACGTATGTGCGTCGTGTCCTACGAGTGAGGGCACACCCGATTGGAGCTCGTAAGCCAAGAATAACCAGTTGACATTTTGAATACTATTGACTATGATTATCACCTGAGGTGTTCAATGAAAACAATAACCGTAAGAGTTGACGATACTGTCTATGCAGTTCTGAAAAAAGCCGCGGACGGTGAACGTCGAACGATTTCGAACTTTATTGAAAACGCATCACTTTGCTATCTTACCAACGAGGCCTATGTTTCTGACTATGAGATGAATGAAATCATGAAAGATGCAAAGCTCGTCTCTACTATTAAGAAGAGCCTTAATGATATTAAGAAAGGTAACTACAAAGTTGTTGAATAAATTCAAGATCGCCGAGACTGAAACATTCATATCAAAAAAGAATGATCCCAAACTCTGTACTGTTTACTGAAAAATATATGATTTTGTTTATCCTCAGCTTCGAGAGAATCCATTCTTCGGTTCTAACATCAAAAAACTTAAAGGTGAGTTCGAGGGGCTTTATAGATATCGGGTTGGTAACTTCAGGATATTTTACATAATTGATAATAAGCAGATACTCGTCCTTATTCTCGACATAGACGACAGAAAAGACGCTTACAAATAACATCACGCCCTTCGCATACCGTAAAGGAGCTTGCCCGGTGATTTTAGAAAACAAATCAGGTATTACCGACCCGGCTGAACTTGCGAGAGCCGAAGAGAGAATCGGCAAGTCAAAGGCGAATAAGCTGTTTACCGGCGGCGCTTTGGATGCACTTACTGCGGGCAGCTTTCAGTCGCTGGCAGAAATTCACCGACAGCTCTTTGAAGATATTTATGACTTCGCGGGCAAAGTGCGCACGGTAAATATCGCGAAGGGAAACTTCAGATTTACCCCGGTCATATATCTTGAAGCGGCGCTTGCAACCATAGAAAAAATGCCGCAGACGACCTTCGATCAGATTGTAGAAAAGTATGTCGAGATGAATATCGCACACCCCTTCAGAGAGGGAAACGGGCGATGCACACGAATATGGCTCGATATGATGCTGAAGAAGCAGCTGCAGAAGGTGATCGACTGGAGCCGCATTGATAAGAATGATTACCTACTCGCGATGGAAAGAAGCCCGGTTAAGGATCTGGAGATTAAAACCTTACTGCATCAGTCGCTTACAGATAAAATCAACGACCGTGAGATCTATATGAAAGGCATCGACGCGAGCTATTTTTACGAAGGTTACGCCGTGTATAAAGCCGAAGAACTCGGTGATGCAGGCTCGTGAGCTTTGCATAAGAAACAGATTACACTTGCGATGCGACTTCCCCCCGCCCTCTCTTATTCATCTATAACAGAACCCGCCTGTGCATCGCGCTGCCGAAGCTGCGCGCGGTAGTTCGAAGGGGTGAGCCCCGTGTATTTCAGAAAGGCCCGGTTGAAGGTACGCAGGCTGTTGAAGCCTGTCGTGTAGGCGATATTGATCACCGTGCGATCGGTGCCCGCAAGCAGCGTCGCGGCGGCCGAGACGCGCACTTTTGAGAGATACTCGACAAGCGACATGCGCATCGCGGCGTTGAAGATACGGCTGAGATGCTCGGGCGAGAGGTGAATCGCGCAGGCGATGTTGTCTCTGGTCAGATCTTCGGCGTAATTCTTATCGATAAAGGCGATGACCTCCTGTATGCGCGCACTCACAGCACCGCTTTTCGTTTCAGAGGGAGCCGCCTCTGCGCCGAGTTGACGGTACAGCACGATCTCGTTTTCTGCAGTGCGTATCATATCCAAAGTATAATGGGCGATAAATATCGAGGCGATCGGCAACGCGTGCGCGTGAAGCGCTGCGGGTGCCGCCGCGAACACGGCTATCGAAAGAACGCAGCCGGCGAGAAAGACCAGGTTGTCCGTATAACTTAGAAGAATATCAGCACGCGATCGTCTGGCCGGATACAGCAGCTCGCGCACACACCGAATGGCGCTCTTTACCAGAAGTACCGTGAGCATCGCCCCGACGATAAAACATCCCCTGATGGTAAAGTCTTCAAAGCGCTGAAAACGGGGAAGCACCAGTACCGGCGCGACATACACTACAAACGCGAAGGGATGCGTCAGCACCCCCGCCAACACGGAGAGAATCGTATAGGCAGCCGGCGCCTCATTTGTCGCGGGGCGAAAGGCCTTTGCGTGAATCTGCGGCAGTATAAAGAGAATACCAAGATACAATAAGAACACCGAGCCCGGCGAGGTAAACTGCGAGAGCTCGCCGATTATTCCCGTATCGTAGGTCAGCTCGTGAACCATAAACAACGAAAAACAGAGAAGCGACAGGGCGGTAGCGAGGTAGTGCGCGAGGGAGCGCACCAGGTAGCTTTCACCCTCACCATTGTTATGCAGGTATCGCCGCACAAAGTGAACAGGGTTAACGCTGTTGAAAAGGGCCTTGAACATCTCTTTGAACAGGGGACTTTTGAGTCGCTGCATGCACTTTTTCAGGAGAAACAGAGTTGCGATGAAAAACAGCGCGATCGCGGCAACGCGGGGGATATTGTTCAGCGCCTCGACCCCCTCAGCCATTCTCTGTGCCTCATCGAAGGGGGCGATCACCGCACTTGCGCCGATCATTCCCCCCTGCCCCGAGGGGCTGTACACGTTAACCTCGATACGGTTGGCCGCGTCAAAGCGGATGATGCTTTCGGGAAGCGGGTAGACCCGCGGCAGGCGCCAGGCAGAGACGAAGCCCTCGCCGGTAGATTCATTATCAGGAAAACGGCCCGTCGAACCGATCCTGACGCCGTTGACCCGGGTCACATCGGCGTCATCCGCCCCTCTGAAATAAACCGCAAGCTGGCTTCCCCGGCAGGCGCCGTCTATCACGACTTCAGTAGAATACAGGCCGTAGCCGCGATGATCCGCACCTGCTCCGCCGCGTCCTCGGGGATAGTTCCATGGCAGCGCACGGCTCTGATACGAAATATCACCGATGCGCAGTAACCAGTTTTCAAGAACGACAGCCTTCACCCCTGCCAGAAGGGGAAGGCTCACTATAGCGGCAATGAGCATCGCAAGCAGTAACGACATGCGGCGAACTCTCACCGGCATTTCACGATGTGCGGCAGCCATTGTATCTCCTCAAAGGGGGTGTTACGACGGTACTTGCTGCAATATGTTTACCCGTTCACTGGATTGTCCATTATTTTACCGGCATCCCTCATCCTCCCGCACACATGATTTCTCACGTGAGCAGCTTCCTTTGCAAGCGGGGGGATGCCCCTTATCGCGAAGTGACACAAAACGGCGAAAATAATATAGGGAACCTCGAATAATTACCACACGTAATGATTTTACCTCAGTTTTCATCGGAATTATTCGAGGTTCGAGTTGCGAAGATTTTTTTTTGAGATTCCCTATAGCCATTTTGTGTCACCGCACGCCGTGGCTGGACTGAGCCTGGCAATTATGCCAATAATACAACAAATCAGTGCAGCATCCGCATGCCAGCCGTGAAGATCGAGGCCATCATCTTCGCAAAAGCGTGTCCGCTGCGGCTCGATTAAAACATTATACAATTGGGGGCTTTATGAAACGAATCTTTGGGGTATTACTGCTCGCGGTCTTTCTGTTCAGCTGCGAGATACCCCTGCTCAAGGACAAAGATGACAGTTCGTCAGATGAGAGTTTGTCTGATGACGACGGCACCGAAGAGGAGGAGAAGGCGCTGATGCCGGATAAGCTGTCACTGAATAACCCCAAAGCGCTCTTTATCGCGCCGGCTGCCGGCTCAAGGGGCGAGGATGCGGGGACAGATACTTCTGATAGTGAGAGCACCGCATCGGCGCTATTCCAGATACTTCAGAACGGCACTATCGAGGCCGTCGCTTTTACCCTCTCTGACGGCACGATTGTCGATCTCGATGTAAAGGCAATGAATTACCTGAGCGAAGAGTACATCGCACTGCGCATTCAGCTCAAATCAGCCGCAACTGCCGAGCGCGCCGACGAAGAGGCCGTTGACACTGATGAGAGCGGCTCATCAGACGACTTTATGCCGCGCAATATTCTCGTTGAGAAATCAAGCGGAAAGGTGTATGACTTTAAAAGCTATCTGCTCATCAATGACACCCTCTCAAGCTACTACTCTTCACCCTTCGTACTGGACAACACCCTATACGTACTAAGCACCACTGATTTGGGCGACTCGGGAACTGGCACGCTCTACCGCATCAACCTTGCGACCAAAGCGGCCGAACCGATGAATAACCCCCAGTACCTCAGCATCGACCGCTTCTACCATGTCGGCAGCGGCGACTTTCTGGTATACGACAGCATATCACAAAAGAGTTATCTGCTGCTGCATGACGGTTCGGCACCGGTGTTGGCCGACCAGACACAATACGAGAGCGAAGAGAATAACCCCTTAAGCGAAATGGGTACGCTTTCGGGAGGCCTCATGGACACCATCCCCTTCATCTACGATCTCAAGGGCAACCTCTACGATCTTGACCGCACCTTCATACAGGACTTCAGTAACGGGAGCGCCTACTACGCCAATCTCTTCAGTCAGATATCATTTTCGTCCTCAGCCACCGGGCTGATCATGACGAAAAAGGATATGCTTCAAGTCGAGGTTGAAAGCGGCGCTTACTCGACACTTTGCAGCAGCTACGGCGTCAACGACAGAAGCCGCGCGGTCATCTGTAAAAGCGGCTATGTGATCATGAGTGCAAACGATAACGGCGGAGGGGGATTCAATTATCTTTGCGGCAAAAAAGATCTCTCTTCACTGATGAGCAAGACCCTTTCATGGTACGACTCGATTGCGTTCTATGTCGATTCGGGTGTTCTCAAGAAGTGGAACATCGCCGAAGATGATGCTCCCTCGAATCTGATAAGCGATCAGCGCGTCAATACCGCGTGGGTGGTCAATGGAGAGATCTACTACACCGTCTATGCCTCGGCAACCGCGGTACAGACCTGGAAGATGGACTCCGCAGGTACAAAAACAAAAGTAAGCGACTCACAGATGCAGATGCAGCAGATTGTAGAGTTTGTCCTGTAAGTGACGGCTCACTGAGATTCACTTAAACAGACTGGATGTTTTCTCGCGTTGTGTGCAGTGTTCAGAAAATAATCTGCATACTGTACACAGCTTTCTTGCGGGCACCTATAGCGGTTTGCGAAATGATTACCCATTTCTATGCGGTGAAAGCATGATAAACAAAACAGAACTTTCACAAGGGTGTTCTATGACAATTCGTAAACCGCCCTACCGCGCAGAAATTGTTTTACACTAAGCTGCCTCCGGCGGAAAGCGACACGACAAGCCGGGTAACGTAGGCATCGCCGGCCTTCGGGTAGGCGTATCCCCACTTTTCAGCGGTATCAACGGCGAGCCTGCGGTACACATCCATCGTTGCCAGTAACGCACGCCAGATATCGGGTGCGTCATAATGGGCAAATGCGTTGCGCAGATCTTCAAGCGCACGCGGCTCAGCCCACTGCTCGAGAAAACGGCCGCGAAACCAGGTATCACGCGAGTCGTCATGTGCGGCGCGGGCGTGCCATTCAAGCATCTGCCCCAAAAGATATTTCATCCGCCAGTCGCAGCCGCTTTTCGCCCACCACAGCTCACCGCGGCGCAGATGTTTTGCAGTCCACAGCGCATGGTACCAGAAATCGTTCACGTTGTGAGAGAACTCGCCTTCGCCCGGCAGCGGCGCGGGAGAAGCCGGCAGATGATCGAGAACATTCTGCAATTGCCCTGCTAAACCCTCTTTGTCAATAAGCGCACGAAGCCCGCGCCCCAGCGAATTTTTAATCTCACGCGCCAGCTCAGGGGGAAGGGGGTTGTTGATGATCCACTGTGCTTTATCATACGGCACAATCGCAAAGTCCACATCCAGCCCCCCCTCGAACAGCACCCGCACCTCCTTATCCTGGCCTGAAGCGGTTGTCTCGATTATATGCAAAACAGGAACACCCACAGCGCTGACCCAATCAACATCGTTCAGCAGGCGATCGGGAGAGCTTGTAATCACCGTCATATCAAGATCCGCCCACTCATCCGCCGGATGATCTGCCGTCCGCGCCCTTGAGCCGAGCACCAGCGCGGCGCGGATATCATCATTGCCGTCGGCCCATTGTGTAAAGTTACCTATCAATTTTTCATAAGCCAGTGCAGTCGCATCCATCGTGTTCTTCCTCCTGTTTGTTATGACCATCCCTAAAATATCAGCAGACACCTGCCCTCAAGCGCCGATAATCTCATCCACCCCGCTCTTGAGCCGTCTTACACCCTCGGCAATCTTCTCTTCCGAGAGATTGCCGAAGCCCAGAACCAGTCCCCCGGCTTTTTTCACCGACGAGTAGGCAGCCTCGCAGTCGACCACCACTCCGTGAGAACTCAGGCGCTCGCACTCATCGACGGTAAAGCCGTGCGCGTTATGCGAAAAATAGACGTGCAGACCAGCCGCATTGTCGTTGACGGTGATCGCATCCCCGAAGTTTTCGCGCAGTGCGCCTGTGAGCAGAGTGTACTTTCTGCGATAGTTGCGCTTCATGGCGGCGATATGGCGTACGAAGGCGCCGCTTCGCATAAAGTGCGCCATGGCTATCTGCACCTCTGCGGGGGTGCGCATCATCAGGCGCTCCTTGGTCGCGATCACTCCCCCGTAGATTGCCTCGGGCACGACGATAAAGCCCAGACGAAGCGAGGGCACCATATTCTTGCTGAAAGTTCCCGCGTGAATGACCACCTGCGAATTGATAAGGCACAGCGACTTGAGGGGCTGGCCCTCGTAGCGGAACTCTGAATCGTAGTCATCCTCGATAATGTACATGTCGTTGCGCGCGGCGTAGTCGGCAAGGGCGACGCGGCGCGACGCCGGAAGCATTGCCCCCAGGGGAAACTGGTGCGAGGGCGATACGAACAAAAGCCTTCCTTCGGGCGATGAACTAAGCTGCGCCGTATCCATGCCGTGCCCGTCGACGGCGATCGGGCGCAGCGCGTAGCCGACTTGCGAGAATATCTCACGCGCGAAATCCACCACGGGATCCTCAATAATAATATCGCGCGTGAACTGTGCGAAGTGCGACGCCAGAAGCAGAAGCGACTCGGCCGTACCCGAGGTAATGATGATATTGCCGGCAGAAGTCCTGATGCCCTTGGTCAGCAGAAGATAGTCCGCGATCTCGCTTCGCAGCTCATCCATGCCGCTTATGGGGGGGTACGAGTACAGGCGCGTGTCGGCAAGCGACCAGGCGTAGTCCACCGACTGTCGCCACTTGCGCGCGGGGAAGCTCTTAAGGTCGGGAATACCGCAGGTAAAGCGGATAAGCCCGCTCCTCTTCGGGGGGGACTCTCTTTGCACGGCGGAGGCTTCCCCCTTCTCGACATAACTGCCGAGCATGACGCTCTGCGAAACCCAGGTTCCCTTGCCGTGCTGCCCCTCAAGATAGCCCTCCGAGGCGAGCTGATCGTAGACTTCGAGAATCAGATTGCGCGATATGTTGAGCTTCTCGTGCAGATATCTGCTTGAGGGCATCTGCGTGCCGGGTGCGAGCTCGCCCGAGAGTATCCGCCTGAGCAGCTGTTCGTAGAGCTGATTGCGGATGGGGTTTCGCGAGGTGCGGTCAATCTCTAAATACATAACTGCTCCCGATAAATGTACGGTGGCCACCTGATTTTGCGTAAAAGTGGCACTGGTGCATCGTGCCGATGTATGCTAATTTCTATGCAAGGCTGCACAGTACAGCGATGCATTCCGATCTCTTTTCCTCTCGGCCCTTCTGATGCACCCGGCTGAAGCGTATCTGAAGTCGCGGGGCATCATGAGGGCTGCTTTTACCTGAGCAAATGGATCGTTCACCTTCAGCCTTGTTACCAATTAACGTAAGGAGCGTATAAAATGAAAACAACAAATCGGAATCCGGGTGAAAATGAGTCATGGCCCCTGGTCGTAGGCAGCTTTGGATGCGGTTCAATGTTATTTGTATGCAGTTTTGAACTCTTTAAAGATTTTCATGAAAAAGAAAAAAGGGTTCCTTCGCATACCGTCACACACGAACAAAGCGCACAGTGCGAAAGTGAACTCGAGCAGTGCTGCTGCTGCGCGGTGTAAGTCGTCGTAGCACAAAGCGGCGGGGGGGGAAAACGGCGCAAGGCTTCCCCCCACCGAACACAGACAATTTAACTATAAAGAGGAAGATTATGCAAACAAGAACATTGGGACGTTCAGGTATCGAGGTAAGCGCGCTCGGGCTCGGCTGCTGGGCGATCGGCGGCGCATTTTTCATGGACGGCGTACCCGACGGATGGGGTGCGGTGGATGACGAAGAGTCGATCAGCGCCATCCGCCTCGCGCTTGACGCGGGCGTGAACTTTATCGACACATCCGACGCCTACGGCATCGGCCACAGCGAACGAGTCATCGGCAGGGCACTCAAGGGCATGCGCGATCGTGCGGTCATTGCGACCAAATTCGGCTACTTCGGTTCGCAGGAGACAAAAGATCTTCACGGCACCTTCTACACTCCCGCCTACATCGAGCGCGCCTGCGAGGCGTCGCTCAAGCGCCTCGGTACCGATTACATCGATCTGTATCAGCTGCACGTCTGGGAGATAGCTCTGTCTGAGATACCATCGGTCTGCGAGACGCTCGAACGCCTCGTCGAAAAGGGAAAGATCCGCACCTACGGCTGGAGCACCGATCTTGTCGGCGGCGCCGCCGAGTTCGTGAAATACGCGCACTGCAGTACGGCACAGCACACGCTCAACATCTTCGACGACGCGCCCGCCATGCTTGCGCTGTGCGACCAGCGTAATCTCGCCTCGATCAACCGCTCGCCCCTGGCGATGGGCATGCTCACGGGCAAATTCAGCGCCGCATCGGCACTGCCCAAAGATGATGTGCGCGGCGCCGGACATGCGTGGGTGCGCTACTTTAAAGACGGCAAGCCCCTGCCTGAATTTCTGCAGATGATCGACAAGATCAGGGCGATCCTGACTAGCGGCGGGCGCACGCTGACGCAGGGCTCACTCGCGTGGATATGGGGTCGAAGCGGGCGCACGATACCCATACCCGGTTTTAAAAACCGCAAACAGGTCGAAGAGAACGCGAAGGCGCTCGAGTTCGGCCCGCTTACACCCGCGCAGATGGGCGAGATAGAGGCGATTCTCAAACGCTGAATGATTCGAACTCGCGGCATCGTCCGGCAGAATATTGTTTGACAGCGTCATTATGTGCGCAGGAAGATAATGCAGGGCAAAGGCGGATACTGCGCAACTCATTTATTTTTCATAAATGATGCGCAGCTGCGGGCCTTCATTTTTATTGCCGCATCAATCGCTGTCGCGCACTTCTAAAGCCCCTCGTCAATACCACGACCGGGCTTTGAACGGCAGACCTGTTTCAAAACTGAATAGATCAACACGCGTCTCCCCGCGCAAGCGGGGGCAGGCATTTAATCAACAGATTCGCATCCAGTCGAATCACCAAAGGGAGGATTATGAATACCGCAATTATCTATCACAGCGCAAGCGGCAACACCGCGAAAATCGCACAGGCAGTGGCAGAGGGCGTTACCGGAGCGGGCGCCTCTAAAGTGCATCTGATGACACTCGAGAGTATCGACCGCGAGGCGGTCGAAGAGTCGCAGCTCGTCATTCTCGGCTCACCGACCTATGCCGGCAGCTGTACCTGGCAGATGAAGCGCTTTCTCGATACGACCGGCATCACCCTCGCGGGTAAGCTCGGCGGCGTCTTTGCCACCGAAAATTATCTGGGCGGCGGGGCCGACATGGCCGAGCTTACCATGATCAGCGGCATGCTCGTACGGGGGATGCTTATCTTCTCCGCCGGTGCGTCAATGGGAGATCCCTACACCCACTTCGGCGCGGTCGCGATCAAAAGCGGCACCGAAGATCAGATAAGCCGCGCGAAGATCTTCGGCGCTCGCATGGCGCAAAAGGCGATAGAGCTGTTCAAATAACTACGCACCGGAGTGCCCGTTCTATTGCGGCAGGCCGGCGCCGAACACCTGCGTGATGCCGGTAACGAACCTGCAGTACACGCACTCACGAGGCGACACCACGCGTGCCTGACGGCGGACGCAGGTGTCGGCTTTGTTATGTACATGGCTCCTATGTGACAGGTATTACAATTCATCAGAATACAATGCGAGGTAAATACCGGTGGTGAAGAAAACATGTACGGCCCGAAGGCCCTTCAAAAATAAGGCCGCAATGATGATAACTCTCGGCAGCATGATCATTCTGCTGATTACGGCAGGCGCCTTATTCGGCCAGCGCGCACGCGGATCGGAGAGTGCGTATCCGGCAGACTCTGCCCTGGCGCGCTACGGACATCTGCAGGTGCGCGGAAAGCTGCTGTGCGATCAGCGCGGCACCCCGGTCAATCTGCACGGCGTATTCATACGGGGTTTGACGCGTGAGGCGAAATATGTAAATGAGAAGTGCTTCAGAACCATGGTTGACGAGTGGAAGGTCGAGGTGATCAGGGTGCCCTTCATGTCGGCGCAGTGGTATTCAGAACCTTCGTACATAGGTGACGCAAACTACGAAGGACAGCTTTACAAAGCCATTGAGCTGTGCGAAAAGCTCGGCGTCTACTGCATCGTCGACTGGCACGTACTCGGTGACGGCAACCCCATGACCCACGCAAAAGAGGCAGAAAAATTTTTCACAAAACTCTCGAAGAAGTACGCAAAGAAGACGCATCTTATTTATGAATTATGCAACGAGCCTAACGGCAAAGAGGTGAGCTGGGACGGCGTGGTAAAACCCTACGCCGAATCGATGATCAGGGTAATCCGCAAAAACGCGCCCGAGTCAATTGTGATCGTCGGCTCAAGCACCTGGAGCCAGGATGTGGATATCGCCGCGCGTAATCCCCTGACAGAGAAAAACATTCTCTACGCCTTCCATTTCTACGCGGGCTCTCATAAGCAGGATCTCAGAGACAAGGTTGCCAGGGCGGCGCAGACACTTCCCCTCTTCTCTTCAGAATGGGGGACATCAAATTACGACGCGCAGGGCGGCCCCTTTGTCGAAGAGAGCACAAAGTGGATCGAGTTCATGCGAGAGAGAAACATCGGCTGGTGCCACTACGCCCTCACCGATTTTCCCGAGAGCGCCGCGATGCTGAAGACCAACACCCCGGCAACGGGTGAGTGGAAACAGAGCGACCTTACCGCCTCGGGTGCGTTCATTGTCGAGTATTTGAAGAATGGGAAATAACCGTAAAAGGAGAGACCGATGATTCTGCATATTACCGCAAAAGCCGATTGGGAGCGCGCAAAAGAGCTCGGCACGTATACTTCGCCGTCGCTTGAAAGTGAAGGGTTCATTCACTGCTCTACCGAGACTCAGGCAGTCGAAAGTGCCAATCTGTTTTTTAAAGGACACAGTGCACTTCTATTGCTGCGTATCGACGAATCGAAACTCGAGTCAGAGTGCAGATATGAGGCGCCGTCGCATCAGGGGGTGCATGACCCGGCGCACGGTATACTCTTTCCCCATATTTACGGTCCGATCAATATCTCTGCGGTCGCCGGGGTTTACGATTTCAGGCGTGATGATAAGGGGCTGTTTACTCTGCCGCCTGAGCTTTCAGAGTAAAAGAGCGGCAGGTGCGCGGCGCACAAACCCCCTTTCCGCATCTGCCATAATGCCGCGCAGCACTTCAAAGTACACTCCCTCAAAGGGAGCGTACCTTACGCTCGAAAAAGACATCCTCTTCGTTCTCACCGACTATCTCGAAGCCCGCTTTCCTGTAGAAGCTTCTCGTTCTGACATTCCACGGCGGTGTCTCGAGGGTCCACAATTTCGCATCGGGAAACGCGCGCAGCATCGCCTCCATCGCCGCAAGGCCGGTTCCCTTGCGCTGCGCGGCAGGGTCGATCCATACACGGCCGAGGTTATAGACGTTTTTGCCCCGCTCCCGCTGTGCGAAGATCAGCATCCCCCCGACAAGCGCGCCGTCATCATAAATTGAAAAGAACTTTGTCGCCTTTCTTATCATCCCGCGATGCCAGTCGGCACTGTCAAAGCCCGGAGGGCCGCCCTGCGCATCGGGCGCACCGACCTCGATATCAGATGCGAAAGCGCGCCTGCTCATCTGTGTGAGAGGCTCAATCTCCTCGGGTTTGACGCTTCGTAACTCAATCATTCAACAATCTCCTTTACGCGGCATCTCTATTCATTGCCGCCCGTTAATGCGGACAGTATAGCAGCGTCATGTGACATCCTGTGTCAGTCATCGGTACAGAAAAACCAGCGGACACCCTCTTACGTATACAAAATGCGGGTGCACAGACACCCGCATTTTACCCATCCGCGTATAAAAAGAAAAGCTGAAAACCCGCTCAGTCGACGATACGTGCGAGCTTCGAGCCGAAGGTGACGATCAGCAGCACCGGCACGATCCAGTACACCACACAGCAGAGAAAGGAGAGCGCGATCGTTTTTATGTTCAGCCTGCCGATGCTCTTCAGTTTTACCGCCACGGCAATCGCTACTGCAACAAAGAGAAACGACGAGAAAAAACCCGGCGAGACCGCGCCGTTTTTAATCGTGTAAAAGAGATGCTCAAAGAAATTCAGCACCCCCCACAGCGAAATACCGGCACCGAAGGCGAGCAGCCGCGCCTCGTCGAAGCTGTAGACAAAAAGGCCCGCGACGAGCACCGGCAGAAAAAGCAGCATATTATGCAGAAGCCACCGGGCATAGCCGATATCCGGTATACCCCAGTTCTCGTGCATAAACAGGGGGAAATTGCCGCACGCCTCCTCTGTCACATGAAAGGTCACATAGATAAGGATCGTCGCGATAAAAAGCGTGGTAAGGTTAATCTTTCTCATATAAATCTCCGGTCATTAGTTATTGCCCCTACTATACCGCAGATATCGCCCCCTGTCTGCCGGAGTTATAATTCTGTAACTGAACGCTTCAGCAAAATTACCCTCTTTTCGCCCGCGGAAATCTCTCCTCTCCCGGCTTTGCCGCTATCTGGTGCGGTACTTTCCTGCGGATACGCCGGTCTGTTTTTTAAACGCGGCAGCGAAGGTGGAATACGAGTTGAAGCCGACCGTAAAGGCGATGGAGAGAATCTGCGCATCCGCGTCCTCGTTCATCATCCGCTTTGCCTCGTCGATTCTGAAGCGGTTCACAAAATTATTGAAGTTGAGTTTATGCTCTTCGTTGAGATATTGCGAGAGCTGGTGGGGGGTGATATCGAGGATACGGGCGAGTGCTGAAAGTGAAAGATCCTCATCGAGGTAGAGCTTGCGCTCTTTCATCATCACGGTCAATTGCCCCCTCAGACTCTCCTTGTCGATTTTTTCCAGCAGATCCTTCGACCGCGCGCCGGGGTGAAGTGTCCCATACACTAACAGGTAGAGAAAGCGCTGGTTCAGAAAGAAGATCGCCAGAATAATCAGGCTGAAGATGAAGTTATAAAAGGCGATACCAAGAATATTGCCGCTGAGCATGCCGAAAAACGAGAATATGCCGTTCATGAGAAATATGCAGACGACCGCAATCACCGCGATAATAAGCAGCATATTGGATTTGAATTTTCTGAATATGAAGGCGATCCGGTTGGTCCTGATGATAAATCTGTAGAAGCTGAATGCGAGAAATGCCGCCATATTCAGAATCGAGACGATGATGAATATCCGCAGCGTAAAAAGTCCCCTGCCCCCGGTAAAGTCGCTGTTGAGAGCTATCTTCTGCCGTGCGCTCAAAAAGAGATAGGGCAGCAGAAACGCGGTAACAAGCGCCGAAGGAACAAAGCAGAGCAGATCTTTCGGGCGAAAGGTCCGCTCCTCACTCAGAATCATTCTGATATAAAGATAGCACAAAGGCCCGATATTTACGGCAAAAAGAACATTCGTAAACAGCAGATGGGGAAACTCAAGGATCAGCCTTTTGTCGACTGCGAAGAGATAAAAATTGAGATAGCCCAGCGAGAAGATCAGCAGTGAGAAAATAATATTGCGGTACCTGCCCGGATGACGCTGCGTACCGATGGATGCAAGCAGCACGCTTATTCCCAACAGAAGCGCCGCGCTTGTCGCCGCTATCGTCAGCAGATTGAAAAATAAAGCTACCGCATGGTTCATCCGCACAAACCCGTCGAAATTAATTGCTATGTCAAATGATCTATCTTGATCGTATAAGGTTCAATTTGTACGTCAAGGGATTTTGCAGGCGAAACCTGTTGTCTTTGCTTCCCCCCTGCCCCGGCTTGCGCTGCCGGTACACCTCAGCATTTCATCACCGCCGTACAGTTCATCGATAGTCAGAAAAAAGGCCCTGCCGCAGCCGGCAGGGCCCTCAAATTTACTTACTACGCGGTATCTCTGACTGCGGCGCCGTCTGCGCTTGCCGCGAATCCTGCCTACCGGCAGTCGCAATTCTTAATTGCAGCCTGCGCCGCCGCAAGGCGCGCGATCGGCACCCTGAAGGGCGAGCAGCTCACATACGAGAGGCCCGTCTTGTAGCAGAACTCAACCGAGGCCGGGTCGCCACCCTGTTCGCCGCATATTCCCACTTTAAGATCGGGACGCGTCGCGCGGCCCTTCTCTACCGCGAACTTGATCAGCTGTCCGACACCATCCTGATCGATGGTCTGAAAGGGATCGGCGGCGAGCAGCTTCTTGTCGAGGTAGTCGTTCATGAACGCGCCGATGTCGTCGCGGCTGAAACCGAAGGTCATCTGCGACAAATCGTTGGTGCCGAAAGAGAAGAACTGCGCCGCCTTTGCCATACGATCGGCGAGCAGTGCCGCACGGGGGATCTCGATCATCGTGCCGTACTTGTAATCGATCTCTTTGACGCCGAGCTTCGCACAGACCTCCGCATAGACCCGGTCAACGATCTTTTTGGTGAAGTCTAGCTCGGAGGCGTCGCAGGTGACGGGAACCATGATCTCCGCGTGGGGATTCTTTCCCTCTTTCTTGAGTTCAGCCGCTGCCTCGAAGATCGCGCGAATCTGCATCTCTGATACTTCGGGATAGGTGACGCCCAGGCGCACGCCGCGGTGTCCCATCATGGGGTTGCACTCATGCAGCGCCTCACCGCGCTTGGCGACCGCCTCGACGGTGATGCCGAGCGCCTTTGCAAGCTCGGCCTGTTTGTCGGCGTGCTGCGGCACAAATTCGTGCAGCGGCGGATCCAGCAGGCGGAAGGTGACGGGAAGTCCGTCCATTGCCGCGAGGGTCTCCTTGAGATTGGCTTTGGTGAAGACGAAGAGCTCATCGAGCGCCTTGCGCCGCTCTTCGACGGTGTTGCTGAGGATCATCTTGCGCAGAAGAAACAGCGGCTGGTCAGAGCCTTCGCCGTAAAACATGTGCTCGGTTCTGAAAAGACCGATTCCCTCGGCGCCGAAGCCGCGCGCGATCTTCGCGTCGGCGGGGGTGTCGGCGTTGGTGCGCACACCCATCGTGCGGAAGGTATCGACCATCTTCATGAATCCCTGAAAGCGCGGGTTCTCAGTGGCATCCATCAGCTTGAGCGCACCGGCATAGGCGCTGCCCCTGGTGCCGTTGAGCGTCAGCACATCCCCCTCTTTGAGAACGACATCACTGCCGCTTACTTTTGCGGTCTTCTCGGCGACATTCACATGCAGCGCGCCGGCGCCGACGATGCAGCACTTGCCCCAGCCGCGCGCGACAAGCGCCGCGTGCGAGGTCATGCCGCCGCGCGCGGTAAGAATGCCTTCGGCGGCGCGCATCCCCTCGACATCCTCGGGATTAGTCTCTTCGCGCACCAGAATGACCTTCTCGCCTCTGCGGTTCCACGCGACTGCGTCCTCGGCGGTAAAGACAATCTTACCGACGGCGGCGCCGGGCCCTGCGGGAAGTCCCTTCACCAGCGTCGCCACTTTTTTCTCTTCGGCAGGGTCGCAGATCGGGTGCAGCAGCTCATCCAGCTGCGCGGGTTCGACGCGGCAGACCGCGGTCTTCTCATCGATGAGTTTTTCCGCGAGCATATCCATCGCCATGTTGAGCGCGGCCGTACCCGTGCGCTTTCCGGCGCGGCACTGCAGCATATAGAGCTTTCCCTCCTGAATGGTGAACTCTATATCGAGCATGTCCTTATATGATTTCTCGAGAATACTGCGGATCTCGTCGAGCTCTTTGTAGGTCGAGGGCATCGCCTCCTGCATGCTGTGCAGGTGTTTATTCTGTTCGTTCTTGGTGTCATCGTTAAGAGGGCTCGGCGTGCGGATACCGGCAACGACATCCTCGCCCTGCGCGTTCACGAGCCACTCGCCGTAGAACTTGTTCTCGCCTGTCGCGGGATTACGCGTAAAGGCGACCCCTGTTGCGGAGCTGTCGCCCATATTGCCGAAGACCATCGCCTGCACGTTCACCGCGGTGCCCCAGTCGTCGGGTATCCCCTCGATGCGGCGGTAGGATACGGCCTTCTTGCCGTTCCAGCTTTTGAAGACGGCCTTGATGCCGCCGATGACCTGCTCTCTGGCGTCGTCGGGAAACTCGCTTCCGAGCACCTCTTTCACCTTTTTCTTGAAATCATCCGCAAGCGTCTTGAGCTCTTCGGCGGAGATTTCCGTATCGGATTTATATCCCTTTTTATGTTTGAATTCATCGAGTATGTCATCGAGCACTTTGCGTATGCCCTTGCCCTCTTTGGGTTCGATCCCCTCGGCCTTCTCCATGACCACGTCGGCGTACATCATGATAAGCCGCCGGTACGAGTCCCATACGAAGCGGGGATTATTGGTCTTCTTGATAAACCCGGGAATGGTCGCACTGCAAAGTCCCACGTTGAGAACGGTATCCATCATACCGGGCATGGATTTGCGCGCACCCGAGCGGCACGAGACGAGCAGCGCATTCTCGGGATCACCGTATTTCATCCCCATGACATCTTCGACTTTTTTCATATTGGCCCAGATGTCATCGTACAGCTCTTTCGGAAGCTCGCAGCCGTTGTTGTAATACTCGGTACATACATCAGTTGTCACGGTAAAACCGGCAGGTACGGGCAGTCCGAGTAAACACATCTCCGCGAGGTTCGCCCCCTTTCCCCCCAGCAGATTCTTCATGTCCGCCTTACCGTCAGCGCTCTTGGCGCCGAAAAAATAAACCCTTTTCACATTTCCCATTTTCACATCCGTTTTATATTAAGATTATTAGCGGCATTATTAAAAATCCCCCTGCGGCAGTCACATAACCGGAAGAAGCAATTTCTGTTTATCCGCCCCGGTGAAAGTCAGCTTTCTGCCGCTGATTATCACCCATGTCAAGAGGGCCGCCCTGAAACGGAAATAACTCACGCATCGCCCCGGCGGGGGAACACGTGAGTTATTATCAGTGCAGAGAGACTTCTCTGTAAACATATACAAAATTTAAAACAATCTCATCACCCCGCGCCTCTCACCGTCATTACAGGCACACCAATGATACACATGTAAAATCAAAGAGAGGGTGTGCGGATAATTCGTCACAGTTCGTGAACTTTTTACGAACGACAACAATCGCAGCGGCACTCCTCTTTTGACATCTTCATTAAAGCACGCGCAAGTTACCATTGACCGGATCATGGGGAATAGGGGTAGGTGCATTGCCTCCTTTATTTATAACAGCGATTCACAAAAAACTTGCAACAGCTGACAACAACAGAGCGCAAAACATTTACAGGAGTAACAGATGACGGCATTCGCGGGAAATGAATGCGTCTGCCACTCTGCTTATCCAAGCAGCAATTCAAAATTATGCAAGAAAAAAATCACTTTCATAAAAAAAGGTCCCGCAGCAAAGGGGACCTTCTTATTTTACAAAGCAGTAAATATCATACTTCACCGAAACTTAATTTTGTGAGAAGCAAAGCCGCGACAGCAACTCGGCACCGACAAATACAAAATGAGCGCTCTATTTAATCTGAGCGGAGAATATCTCGCCCGCCTTTTTCAGAACAGCATCGGCCGCCGCGATATCCTTCGCGCCCGCCTGCGCCATATCCTTACGACCGCCGCCTTTGCCGCCCGCAAGAGGCGCGCACTCCTTTATCAGTGCGCCGCAGTCTGCGCCTTTCGCAACGGCCCCCTGCGTGGCTGCAGCGACCATCATCAGCTTCTCTTCGTCGCTTGAAACAAGCAGCAGTGCGCAGTTATGCAGTTTTTCACGAATAAGATCGGCCATCCCCTTGAGGGCATCCATATCGGCCCCGGCAACGCGCGTGAGGATCACGCTGACCCCGCTGATATCCTTTGCCGAGGAAAGGATACCCTCTATACCGGCTTTCAGTTCACTTTTTTTGTACGCGGCGATCTCTTTCTTAAGGGCGCCGTTCTCTTCGGCAAGATCGGCGATTTTAGCGGCGAGCTTCTCCTCATGTGTGTCGAGTGTCCGGCAGCCGGCGCTGACTTTTGCGGTAAGATCGTTGAGCCGCTCAAGCACCCCTCTCATGGTGATGCCTTCGATACGACGCGTCCCCGCGCCGGGTGATGCCTCTTTTAAAATCTTGAATATGCCGATTTCCGCGGTGTTGGAAACGTGCGTGCCGCCGCAAAGCTCGGTGCTGAAATCACCCGCTTTTATCACGCGGACCTCTTCGCCGTATTTCTCGCCGAACTCGGCCATCGCACCCGTCTTGAGCGCGTCATCGAGTCTCATCGTCGTTGCGCTGACATCGAGGCGCTCCCAGATCTTGCGGTTTACTATCGCCTCAACTTCGACTATCTGTTCGGGCGTCATCGCCTCGAAGTGAGAGAAGTCAAAGCGCATACGGTCAGGATCCACGGAGGATCCGGCCTGCTTGACGTGGGTGCCGAGCACCTGGCGAAGCGCGGCCTGCAGCAGGTGTGTCACGGTGTGATTGGCCTTGGTTAGGTTTCTGCGCACTGCATCGATTTCCGCCGTACAGGCATCCCCCCGATGAATGGCGCCGAAGATCACCTTGCCGTAGTGCAGATGACGCTTCTCTATTTTCTTCGTCGAGGTGACCTGAAACTGGCCGCCTGTAGTTTTTATGATGCCGCTGTCGCCGGACTGACCGCCCGACTCGCCGTAAAAGGGGGTTGCCGCAAGTACGACACATCCCTCTTCACCCTCGACGAGCGTATCTGCAATTTCAGTATTCGCAATTGCGAGAATTTTGCTCTTTGTGGAATATTCACCGTATCCGGTAAAGTCGCTCTCGTCACAATTTGTCACAAGCTCTGCCGCAACAGCCGCGCCCGCCGCGTCGGCACCCTTCCAGCTCTGCTTGCCGCGCTCGCGCTGCTTCTGCATTTCGGCGGCAAAGCCCTCCATGTCCACAGTGAGACCCTCTTCAAGAGCGATCTCGCGCGTCATCTCCGCGGGAAATCCGTAAGTATCGTAAAGGACGAATGCGTCACTGCCCGAAATTGCCGAAGATGACCCCTTCGCCGCGTTCACAATCGCTTCGAGTCGGTCCATGCCGTTATCGAGGGTCTCGAGAAAACGCTTCTCCTCACCCTCGAGTACGCTCTTTACGTTACGGGCACTGTCTATGATTTCGGGGTAATATGGGCCCATCAGCTGCACCACTTTATCGACCATCGAGTAGATGTAGGGGCGATTGACGCCGATCGAACGGGTGAAGCGAAGGGCTCTGCGCAGGATGCGGCGCAGCACGTATCCCCGCCCCTCATTCGAGGGATAAGCGCCGTCGGACATCGCGAAGGTAAGCGCGCGCGAATGCTCGACGATGACATTTACCGGCACGATATTCTTGCCTTCGTATTTTATATCCAGATCGGCGCAGACCGCGTCGACAAGGCTCTTGAGTTCATCGGTCTCGAATATCGAACCGACATTCTGGCAGATCGTAGAAAGGCGCTCCAGACCCATCCCCGTATCGATACCGGTGCGGGGAAGCGGATGCAGCACACCGCTGGTATCCTGATTGAACTGGTTGAAGACGAGGTTCCAGTACTCCATGTAACGATCGCAGTCGCAGCCGGGTTTGCAGTCGGCCTTTCCGCAGCCGTATTCTGGCCCCTTGTCGATGTAAAGCTCTGAACAGGGACCGCAGGCCCCCGAGTCACCGGCAGGCCCCCAGAAGTTGTCGGCCTTGCCGAGGCGCACGATGCGCTCTTCGGGAACGCCGATGCGTTTGTTCCAGATCGCGAAGGCCTCGTCGTCGTCCTGATAGATCGAAACCCATATGCGAGCGGGGTCGAACTTCAGAAGATCGACAGAGAACTCCCACGCCATGTCGATGGCTTCGGTCTTGAAGTAGTCGCCGAACGAGAAGTTTCCGAGCATTTCAAAGAAGGTACAGTGGCGTTTGGTGCGTCCCACGTTTTCAAGGTCGCTCGTGCGCAGACACTTCTGAATCGACACCGCGCGCGAATAGTCGGTCTTTACCGTACCCGCGAACATCGGCTTGAACTGCACCATCCCCGCCGTAGTAAATAGAAGCGTCGGATCCCCCGCGGGTATCAGCGTGCTCGAGTGAATATGGCGGTGTCCCTTGCCCTTGAAATATTCGATATATGAGTCACGTAAATCCTTAACTTTCAGCATCATCATCTCCATTAACCAGTTGCCCCTCTTCGGCCGCAGCGGCAAGCGCCCGGCGAACCACCCCGTCGGTGTATCCCCGCGAAATCAAAAAGCGATAGAGACGCTCGCGCGTCACCGGCCCTTTATTTTTTTTTGCGGCAAAGCGAAGAATAGATTCAATTCTGTTTATTTCGGGCGCAAAGTGCGCAACTATTTTTTTGACCAGTGTCTGATTAATACCCTTCTCGAAGAGCTTCTTTTGAAAGTACAGTTCGCCCGCACATTTGCGCACGATAACCGATTCGACGTAGCGCGAGGCATACTCCTCGTCGTTCACAAAACCGCTGCGGCGGCAGTAATCGAGCGTCGCGGCGATCTGTTCTGCCGAGTAGGCTTTCTTTTTGAGGTGCACCGTGAGGTCGCGTTCGGTGTGGGGAAGCCGCAGATACGAGAGTGCGGCGGCAACGCATCTTGTGCGCACAAACTCCTCTTTCATGCGCGCGACATCTTCACCGCCGATTTCCGCCCCCTCTTTGAGTAGTACCGAATTGGCAATCGTATAGAGTGCCGTAAACGACGAGCCGTCATCGAGAGTGACTTCGATCTGTTTTTCAGAAAAGCTTACCGTGCTTACAATGGGCATTTGCCGCTCCGGCGGGGGGATAAGGGACAATCAGTTATTTGCGAGAAAGTTGTACTGCTGCGAAGCGGCTGGCACCGCCACTATAAAGGACGACTGTAAAAAGCGCCTCTAAAACGATCACGCCGTTTCTCATCGTTTCATTGACATGGATAAAAAGAGAGCTGATTGCCGCGAGGGGGACTTGAACCCCCACAAGCTTGCACCCACCAGGTCCTGAACCTGGCGCGTCTACCAATTCCGCCATCGCGGCATAGCAATCCCTCACGAATTCCCCGGAAATAACCCCGCCCTATAAAGAAGAGAACTATCAACGCAGAATACGTGAATGAAACTATTATTTTTTTGTGCCGGGTATTGTCAATAAATTAATATTTCCATCCGTTAACCAGGGGGAAGCAGATACTCTGAAGAGAGGTACAGGTAACAGACGCACCTCTTCCTGCAGCGTTGTTGTGGTAAATGAAATCGGCGAGTATGGCCGGACGGAGAGGGTTGGGGTTATTCTCGATAGGGTGTTGGCAGGGCTTTCCCCCAAATTAATGTAAACACCAGGGTATTATTGATCATTTTTCTTTGGTATTTGTAGCTAACTAACATATAACTATGTCTCAAGATCAGCCAACTTACAGCGGCATCCCCGGATTTCGAACAATACTGGTAGTGCAGAAACGCCATAGTGACAAAAAAAGAGACACTGAGCTTCCAGACCTTCCTTATATCCAGAACCTGCTCGTACTCCTCATCAGTATAGGTGATTATAACAAGATGCCACTCAGCTGCCTGCGGCTGGTAGGTTATAGAACACTCTCTGTATTCCAGTCGTGAGGTATAGCGCTTTGAAAAGCGCGCGATCAGTCTCTTTATCAGCACGGTAACCGGGATGTTCATCCTGAAAGCGGTGTATTCAAGCAGATCAAAGATCTCCTGCTTGATATTGAGTGATGTGGTATGCATGGCTCCTCCGGCAAGAAAAGTCTCCTCACTCAATAAAACGTTTGCTTCCCTCATTACTGCTGAACTTTTTAAAAAAATTTGATTTTGCGTCACCGGCACCCGAGCGGAAGCACGCCCCGGCACACACCATGAGCGGCTGACCGAATGCTCACACATGCAGCATGGGTCCGGGTAAAATTCTGCGATATCAGAAGCGGTAGCCGAGCGTAAAATAGGGTATGCCGAAGGGAGTGAATTTCCACGTGTTCTCAAGATACTCCCTGATTGCGGGGAATACAAATCCCACATCGCCGAAAAGATTCGCACCCGCGATGCGCATGCCGTAGTTGATGACCCACAGCTCGCCGTTCCTCTCCGCATTATCTGCGGTGCCGAGAATGGAGGTGCCTTCCACAAGGAATGACCACGTAGTGTTCAAGGTAAAACGGTACCCGATATTGGGTAGATAAAATGTACCGTTTTGAATATTGGGCAATTTCTTTTTCGAATAATCTGAAACACCGATGACCGTGGTGTTGAAATTGATCAGATGACGCCCGTAGACGCCCGTTGCTGCCAGATGGGCGGCGCTTGCAAAGAGCCCCTCACGGTCGGGATTATCGGCATATGATGAAATCGCCCCCGCCATCGCACCGCTGCCCGCGCACCAGTTGTCGCTGATTCTGAAGTTCGCGTCGACGTGGGGGAATGCCCCCAACACGTAAAACGGCAGATTCACAAACACGCCCGTGGAAAGATTGCTGTTCACCGTATAATTGACATCCCACAGACACGCAAGATACCCCGTTGCGCTGAGCTCGCCCGCCGCCGGGGTAAGGGCCGTTTTACTGAAAATGATCCGGTCGCCCGTCGCCGGAATATCACCTGCGCCGGCCGGTAAGGCAAAAGAGACTGCAAACAGCAAGGCTGCGCAACACTTCACCGATTTTTTCATAACGCCCCTCTCAGGGACGGTTCCAAGAACCATCCCGTCAAAAAATTCAACCTCGTTTTTCATCCGGTTATTAGAAGTGCGGGATAAATGATTGGTTTATGCGAATACCCGACGATAACGGGGGTGTAATATACTTACTATTTCGCCGATTGGAAATATCACGGCCGTTTTTTACCTCTTTACGATTTTTTTTCTTTGCGATATTGACGGTTATCCCGCATAATTTGCTTGGATGCCCGTTACTTTACCGGACTATTAATTTGCTGACAAACGCCGCAGGGCTTTCACAAAACGTTTCGCGCCGAATATCTGACGAGAAAAAACAACAGGAGTCGAATCGCATGCGAAGTTCGGCAGCTAAAGCCATTATCCTGAGTCTGATGATTCTTTACAATTCCGGCTGCGGTAAAGAAGCAGCTTCGTTCGATTGCTCATGCGCATACACCATCAAAGATTTCTGGCTCAATCTTGACCGATGCGCCGGCAAAGATATCGTGATATCGGGCACGGTCATCTGGATATCCCCCGACCGCAAGACCTTTGATATCCATGACGGCAACGAAAATGTGACGGTTAACTTCGGCAGCGCCGCTTTCACGCGCGGTCTGTCAAAGGGCAGTTTCGTATATGTCAGCGGTTTTGTAGATTGCGCGCAGGTGCAAAGGGGGAAGCTCGACAGATTTGTCCACAACGCAAGCATAAGGGGATACCGGGTTATGAGAAAAGGAAAGCAGCATATCGGAAATTACCGAGAATAACTCTTATTTTTTTTACAATAACATCAAGAGGCCTCATAATGGATGCAATCACAACAGGCTCCGGGCAGGTTGTTCACAAACTTATCGGCGGAAGGTGCAATGTCTTTCTCATAACAAATGGCGAAGTGTCCGCGCTTGTCGACACAAGCACCGCAATGAACTACGGCAGACTGCGCGGTGCCCTCGCCAGACTCGGACACATGAGAGTGGACTGGCTCATTTGCACGCATATACATTTTGATCATGTGCAGAACGCCGCAAGAATTGCCGCCGATTATGGTGCGAGAATAGTTATCAATTCAGACGCGCTGTCTCTGGCCAGGGCAGGTAAAAACGAAGCCACAGGGGGGCCGGGTCCGGTAAAACACGTGACGGCAGCACTTGCGAGAAAGGTTTTGAGCTTAGCGCTCATTCCCCCCTTTGAGCCTTCGGTTCGTGCCGATAACAACTTTGACCTTGCAAAAATCGGCCTGCGCGGCAATATCATTTTTACTCCCGGTCACTCGCCTCACTCAATCTCTCTCATTCTCGATAACGAGATCGCCGTAGTTGGTGATGCTCTTTACGGGGTATTCGCCGCGTCTGCCTTTCCCCCCTTCTTTCTTGATAAGCGACAAATGCTCGAGAGCGGAAAAATACTTATCAACACAGGCTGCCGCCTGTTTCTGCCCTCCCATGGCCGTGCAATACACAGAGATCTGTTGATCGCGGCTTTCAACAAGAAGCAGAAACTTGACTCGCGCGCCGGTACCCGGAGATGATTGAGTAACCCCTTTAGATGAAGCGGGACTGCACGGCTTCCCCCCCTGCAGAAAATAGAAAGATTGCTTGACGGGGAAAGGCTCTCTTTAGATCATTGCAAATACAACAATTGCAAATACAATTAAAAGACCGAAGAGACGGTATGTTCAGAGATTCAATAAAAATTCTGCCCATGTTTGTTCAGAAAGCAATTTATGAACACGACATATCCCATCTCAATCTTTCGATAAATTCCACACAGACGCTCATTCTTATGTTTGTTAATGAGAACAGCGGCAAGTCTATGTCAGAGATCAGTTCATTGACCGGACTTGAAAAAAGTTCATTCACAAGATCTGTCGATTATCTCGTAAAAAACGATCTGGTCACAAAGAACTTTCCGCCCCATGACAGAAGAACCATACATCTGTCGCTCACAAAAAGGGGCTCCCGGGCGGCTGATCTTATCAAAAGTGATTTTGACCGGTATCTTGAATCGCTGATAGTCCATTTTTCAGAGGATGAGAAAAAGGAATTCATTGAATCGTTACGCACCTTAAGCGGATACATGCAGAAGATAGTTGAATATAAGAACCGGTAATACGGTTCTGCCGGAGAGAAAAGCCGCCTGGATGCGGATGTTTCATTTGAAATAATTCATCAAATAGATACTTTTATTCTGGAGGTTGAGATATGTACAAGGTCGGTGATAAAATCGTATATCCCGTACACGGCGTCGGGATGATCGAATCGATAGAGAAGAAATTAGTTCTCGGGCACAGAGATGAGTATTATATTATCCGCCTCGTCAACAACGACATGAAGGTGATGATTCCCGTCAAGAACAGCACCAGCTCGGGGATACGTACTGTCATCGGCAAAAACGAGGCCAACAAGGTTCTTGATGTTCTCAAACACGGCGAGACAGTGAGTGAGGCAGACTGGAAACTCCGCTATGAAAACAATTTCAACAAAGTCAAGGGGGGAAACATTCTCGAAGTTGCCGAAGTCACCCGCGATATTTTCAGGCGGGGACGCGAGAAAGAGCTCTCAACCATGGAACGCAAACTCTATGAAAGCGCCTATAATATGATAGTCAGCGAACTGGCTTTTTCAAAAAACGCTGATATTGAAGAGGTTGAGAACATTGTTTCTGAAGCCCTCTGTGCCAGCTGAGCACTGCGAATCAATCGGCCGCACGACTTTATCTCTTCCTCTTTCAATTCCGCCGGCGGTGAAGTTATCTTTCTGCCGTCAAAACAGATGCACCCTGCCTAATTCGACCTTGCGGAACAAATTTCGCTATTGACGTAACCGGAATATACCTGCAGATGTACACCGGGTTGCATGAAAAGCAGATGCGGAAATCGGCAAAAATATTCTGTATCATGCCGGAGAAAACCATTGCATCTGCGTTTATTTCAATTTGTTCATCAATATGGAACCCGGGTACAAATATCACCGCCCCTTCGAGGCTGACAATATCGGGTCAAAAAAATGAATATAAACCGCAACACTCCCTGCCCCTGCGGAAGCGGCAAAAAATACAAACACTGCTGCGCCCAGGCTGCACCGCAAAAGAAATATATCAATGAGGCGCATGAGTGGATGGATACCCGGGTTCTCGCAGGCAGATATCCGGATTTGTACGGCTTTCTGATACTCGTGGATCACGATATTCCCGCCGCGGAAATATGGAAGCGCCTGAAATTTTATACCGAAGAATACATCAATTTTGCGGGTAACCGCACGCAGCACTTCCATGATATCATCGATGAAGAGATTGCGAGGCAGATCGCGCTTGATAAGGATGAGGGATACAATCCCCCCTTCTGCCGTAAAGGATGCGCGAACTGCTGCTGCCAGCCCGTCGCCTGCACAGATGAGGAGGCGCGGCTTATATACGACTATTGCATACAAAACGGAATATCAATTAATTTTGAACGGCTTGAACGCCAGCTTCGGTACATGCGCTTTGATGATGAAGGAAACTTCACCGGCACCCCCGAGTGGGATGAGCAGCCCGAAGCGGACCGTTCATGCGTCTTTCTCGAGAATGAGTCGAAATCGTGTCTGATCTGGAAGGTCCGTCCTTTCGTCTGCCGGGCACATCTTGCAGAGTTGACCGATAAACACTGCCGCTCGCACAACGGCATTCCCGACCCCGAAGCGATCGGCATCCACTATCCCGAATGCAGCTATATTCTCAGCGCGATTTTTACCTTTCACCACGACTCTGTCGGCAGAATGATGGCCGCACTTCTGATCGATTTGCAGCGGGGGGGGGGAAGCCGTTTCGCATGAAGAAACAGGACCCGCGCAAAAATAACGTCACAGATTAATCGGAGTTCTTTCTATGTATGACGCTTTTTCATCAACTCTTCAAATTTTTCTGCATTGGATCATGAGCGGGACCATGGTTATCATCTTAAGCTGCATCGGTTTTGTCAGTGAACATACCGGGTTTTTTTCCTGCACCGGCAAAATATATAATGCAACAGACGGAAGATGCTCGGCTGCACAGGAGCCTCTTGATTTTTATGTTGACGGAAAGAAAATCGCTACAATTGAAAGCGGCGGGCAGATCGAGTACACACTTCCTGTCGGCACTTATGAATTTTCGCTCAATTACGCCGGAACATTGCAGCAGGTTGACACGACTACATACAATGTGATTGCCGGCGGTTGGTGGTACTCATGGGGGTGTGACGACGGAACTCATCCCCTTAAAAACGGAAACATGAAACTCGGCTTCGGCAAAATACCGTACAGCGCCCCTATTTCAATTGATTATGTCGAATGGTATATGGACTCTGTCGACAGAAAATACTGGGATAACGGATATCCCGCGACAATGCTTGTCGATTTCAATTTCCGCTGTTCCGGCGATTTTGACAAAGATGATATCTCCGCTGTATTTATCGAAATGAGAAAACACAATATTCTGTGGCCGCATCCGGCTCTCGATGACGGCTCAAACATATATGATGAGAAGCGGAGACTACTGCTGCCCTATCACGAATATGAACATTCTCTCTCACTTGACAGCGAGGGGACAATTCTGCCCGTCGGCAAATTCTACGTAAAAGCGGTATTCAAAGACGGTTCTGTCAACGGACGTGATTTCTGGATCAATGTGCCCGGACAAAAGTCTAATGGGGATATCGAATTTATCGCCAGCCAGGAGAGCAAAATACAGGATGCAACGAAAATCGCAAAGGCCCTCACAAGGCCTGAAATCATATCCGCCGCCAGGGATGGCGGCAGATTGATCATCACCTTCATGAACAGTGATCCGCGTGCAAAGAACGGCCTGATCTGGTTTCTTGACAGGGAGAAAAACTTTATCGGCATAACCGGCAGATATTTTGCTGACTGTAAATACCTTGACCGTCCCATTGCCGGCCTCGGCAGCAGGCGGACCGCTTCCATCTCTCAGGGTGACATTTCTTTTTATGAGATTTCCAAAACAAAGAGTCTTTCCGAAATCGCTTTCGTCATCGTCGTAGTATATGACAGTTTCTCTTCAAAAAACGGAGATTCAGGATATCATCGCGCCTACTCACCTGCGGCCGAATTAAGATGAATGAATAATGAGATCACCTTGTTCAAAGTGGATGAGCCGATTTGCGTATATTCTGTGCGGCTGAAATGGTTCTGAGCCATGCATAAGTTGAAATTATTAGACATAAACTTTTCGCAAAAAAGAGAGCCCTCGGCGGGCTCTCTTTTTTGCGACACCAGAAAACATCAAGTATCTGTACCGGGGAGAATCTGAAATCGGCCCCTCACTCTAAATGTTCTGCTAAACTATATCTGCTGATATACGTTAACTGCGATCACTGTGAATTTCTCTTCATGTACGTCGATTCGAAGATCAATCTCATCACCGGCCTTCTTGCCCAGAAGTTTACGCGCGATATCCGATCTGTATGAGAGAATACCCTTTTCAAAATCGGCATCCCATGGGCCAAGCACGGCGAATCTGGCCTCATGACCCGCACTGCTTTTAAGTGTGACCTGCGTTCCGATCGAAACAGTTGAGGGGTCAACCTGGGAAAAATCAATCAGCTGAACCTGCTTCAGTTCACTGTCAAGGCGGCTTGCGGTCTGCTTGAGAACCGATTGCTTTTCAAGAAGCGCACTGTAATCGACATTCTCCCGTAGGTCGCCGGTCACATCAGAAGAGGCTGCAAGATCCTTGGTAAGCTGCACAAGTTCCACATTAAGTACATGAGCAAGCTCTTCCTGTCGCGAAACGAGCCCTTTCTGCGTTACCATAATTTTTTCAGCACTCATTCCCTCATCCGCCCGTGCAGATGCCGCAGGCTGAAAATCCGGATAACGCGCGACAATCGCCTGTCTGATCTTTTCGGCACTTACGTCACCAAAAAGCTGAGATGAGTGGCAGATATCATAAACGCGTCCCAGGATCTCTATACTATGAGTCTCAATCAATGATTTGATAAAAGCAAAATCATTTTCATTGAGAAACTCGGTATACGACCCCTTTACCCGCCCCGATGAATCCGAACGGTTCAATGCCGCTGCGGTTCTGAAAAGCGTGAGCACTACACTCTCAGGGGAATACTCAAGCCAGCTGTATTCCCATGTTTTGAGCAGTATACTTTTCGCTGTCCAGAGAAAGACCTCGGGACGATCCTTTGCCGCAAGAGTGATTCTTTCTATAAAACTATTTATCTGCTGATAACACTTCTCCATGACAAGAAGACTGAATATGTAGCGGTGGATACGAACGGGTCTCTCAAAAAGTATTTCACAGAATATTGCCGGCCAGTCACTTCTCAGCTCGCGGATGAGATTGACGAGTTCCTTCTTGTTATCGTATGAAGCGATCTTCATCGAAAGAATCGGAAGCTCACGGCACTCGCGAATATAATCTTCAACCTTCGCACGGATATCATCAAGAGGGATATCGGCAAGCCGCTGCTGGACTAAGCTCTCAAGCACAAAATACGATAATACAAGCTTTGTGCCGGGAGTGGTATCAGCGGTCTTTCTGAAATAATCGGCCATCACGCGGGCGCTGTCTCCAGCCTCAGAGGGGGAAACATTATTCGCGAGTTCTTCCGCAAGATCAAGCTTCGAACTGAATCCCTCGGCACGAGTAAAGCGGTAGAGCAGCTCCTCCGCAAGGGTAACCGGTTTTTCGCGAAGAAATATGAGATCCTTTTTGGTCTGCGAAAATCCAATCTCGGAATCTTTCTTCAGCTGTGTTCGTGCACGATTCCACCACTTCGTCCATCCCGCCGCATCTATGTATGAAGGAACCAGATCCCGCTTGATGTCGGTAACCATAATTTCTCCGCCGTATGAGCGGGCGTGAATTTTGAAGAATTCCGGGTAGCTGCTGTCAAACATCGTTTTCATTCTATCAAAATTTTCATGCTGCAGCACAAAAAGATGTTCGGGAGTAAGCGGGGTAAGCGACTGAAGAGCCATATTAACCGACATCTTGTGAGCATTCTTCTGGGCAAAATCAATGAATATATCGTCGCCTTCAATAGCACTGATTTTACCTAGCCCCCATGTCCGGTGATAGACATAGTTACCCGCATCAAGAACTATATTCTTCTCAAAGAAGGTTATTGCAGCTGAGGGACTCTGTGCTGTGCTCGCAAGTTTCGAAAGATCAAGAAAGCGTTTCACCTGAGAGTGGGAGGCGTATCTATCCTGAAAAGCCTTTATAAGGCGTCTGCGGAGGTCGCCGTCCGCCGGACGTGTGACAACAAGCTTTTTCAAGAGGTCAACAGAATAATCGGCATCGGCATCACGAACCTTTTCGTAGACGGCGTGAAGAAGCTTGTAGACCAGATCCTTCTGTTGCGCATCAGAGAGCATGCGTTCAATTCGTTCGATGTACGAGCGATCAGCCCAGATGCGGTCAAGCAGCGCCTGCATTATCTCACCGACACTCTCGAAAGCGCCTTTTTTGATATACCCTTCAAGTGCAAGTTTCAGGTAGTATGCGCTCTTCTCCTGATCCTCTTCTGCAAGAGCATTTGAAAGCTTGCGCGCGGTATCCGCTTCATATCGATTGATCTTTAAAAGCTCCTCCCACACGGGAATTGCCTCTTTTCGGCGCTTAAGCTTTTCTAGGCTGTCGGCGAGCGCTTTGAGCGCGGCCAGATTTTCTCCATACTCAAGAACCTTCTCAGCCAGATGCTCGACAACGGCCCATTTACCAAGCTGACTGAAAACCTTCAGAAGATCTAGCAGATGCCTGCGTTCCTCGGTGATCGAAAAGTGAAACGCAATAACACCGGCGATATATGAGGCAGAGAGTGATTCGCCCTGCTTCTGAAGATGTTCTTTTGAGTAAGCATAAACCTGTTGATAATTCCGATCGTTGACTATCGTAGTGATAAATTCATCAAGGATCTTGAATCGGGAAATACCGACACTTGATGGAATCAGGCGTCCCCACATCTCTTCTTTAAAAAGCGCGTCCAATTTGTCTATATGTTCAGTATCACTCATAAACCCTCCCGATTTTTATTAACCCATACAATAAGACAAACGCCGCTGCCGCGTCGTTTGGATTCATTGTGGTGTGAGATTCGCTCGCGCTTTTCTCAAACCACAAAAAAAATATCCGCCGTTTCGGCGGCGGATATTTCTGAAAAATCATAATAGTGATAAATCAGCTTTATTGCCCCGCACCCGCACCCGCACCCGAACCAGAAGTTCCCGATGAGGTGTTTCCCTCTGACTGCCTTTCGTCCTGATAACTCTGGAATGATTCTTCAAGTTTCTGTCCGTCGAAATTAACCTCATACGTCTCGGTCAAGACCTTCAGCTGGTCAAAGAAAAAGTAGGTATTCCTGACAGTCTCTCTTGGATCAGCCCGGATGACAAAGCGCTCAATAGTGATCTGTTTAGTCTGGGGATACGATTCCATTGACTGGGGGATAAACACAGGTATGTCAACCTTAAGCGGTTTCCATCCCACAAAATCCATCGGACCGAACTTAAGAATATGAACAGCGCCTGTATAATCTTTTACCCACGCCTCAAGGGAGTAATTATTACCTCTGCCATGAGCCCAGATAGAAAGCGCTCGCGCCCGGCCGGGAAGTTTAATTGGTTTCGGCGGAGTAATATGGACAGAATTGTATCCGGAGTATCTGAACTCGAAGTTGACTCCCAAAACCTTTGTCTTCTCTTTACCTTTTTCTGTCTGAGACCACTCTTCAACCTTCAAGTCTGAAGGAGAACCGTCGATGACCTTAGCCTCAAGATATATTACAGGTTCTTTTTTATCGACATTCTGACGTCCCTGCTGGCTCGCATTGAACTTCTTGGGCTCAGATGTTATTGTCCATTCACTGCCTGACTCGAAGTCTTCTATGACCAGAGCCTGTAACTGATCTGCTGAAAGATCAGGGGGAACATTTGTCGCGAGCTGTGAGTAGGCTGTAAAAACTGCTCCGATTATTGCCACTGACACAACCGCAATAGCCGATCCCTTAAGCATCTTAGTATTCATTATTACGTCCTCCGCAAAAAATCTGCTACCCTACACCTTCTGTGTATGAAACAGATAATAGAAATATCATCATAAGAGAGGCGCAGACCACACGCCCCTCCCGCCAGTTGTCTTACCAGTTATCCCGAATATTCGGATCGCCGGTAAACTCAGAAAGATCTGTGACTATTCTGAAATTATCAACATAGAAGTAAAAAGTCCCAGGAACTTCATATTGGTCACTCTCCACATAGAATGACACAAAATGAAGATTTTTATCAAGCATTGCATAGCTTGCAGACTGCGGCAGCCACCCGGGAACAACAACACTCATCTCCTGCCATCCCCAGAAATCAAGACGTCCGACCTTCAGCTTATGAATTGTTCCGCGATAATCGCGCAGCTTCACGTACAGGGTGTGTCGCATCTTACGGCCGAGCACCCACACCTTGACCTCTTTGGCTTTTCCACGTACGATATATTCATTCGGCGGATAGACCTCTACTCTGTCAAAACCGCGATCCATAAAATAGGTCTTAACACCGAGAACAAACTCTGTCTTGTGTTCCACCCCGTTCTCATCAGTCGTCTCAATCTGGACGTCCTCATATTCTCCGCTTTCGTTCAACTTGTTCGGCTTGCCCGGAATTTTTCTGATTTTAGTATCACCAAGGGGACATGTAGCAAGTGCACGCCAATCCTCGGCATCTTCAAAGTCATTCATCCAGTCAACAACCAACCCTGTCTGGCGCTGTTGACGATTTGAGTTGTTATTGGTTGCAGCAGCCTGGTTTCCGGCTGGCTGACCGGGTTGATCCTGTGCAAAAACTGGTTCGTTGAAATCACCGACAAGGATAAGAGCTAATCCCAGCAGGACAGTCAAGAACAGTCTTTTAACCTCCCTTTTCATTCCGGAACTCCTTTTTTTTAACGTTATCCATGAGTAACAGCAAGCCACTTGCTATTGCAATTGGCATTTTTTGTTCCAACTCTGCCGCCGCGCACACGCCCGGTAGACAGATACATGTATTCACAATGAATGTCGGCCAACACAGGTGAAAAATTTAACTATTAATTGTATCTGAAGCAGATCACATCAATATTGTTTTTCAAGTCTCAGCCATGGAAACCACATCATAACAAAGGTACGTCGGGAAAGAGGTGAATGTCAAGTATTAATCAAAACGGCACAGGAAAGTGCCGACGGATGCTTTGGAAGCATACCTTTCGAGCAGGCGGATTTTACAGCTGCGGCAATACTCTCGCGTCCATTCAATTGCCGCACGTACTTCTTAATTTTTGTAGACTCTGAAGATTCCTGCAAGGCGGCCGAGAATGGCACAGTTATCGGGAATAATCTCGCGATAATTACTATTGGCTGGTATCAATTTGATAAGATTTCCCTCCCTGCGAAAGCGCTTGAGAGTTGCCTCTTCATCGATGAGTGCAGCGACAATCTCGCCGTTATTCGCGGTCTCCTGTTTGCGGATGACGGCTATATCCCCGTCCAGGATGCCCTCCTCTATCATTGAGTCACCCTTTACCCGCAATGCAAAGTAATTACCCGATCCGAATGAGTGTGAGGGAACGGCAAGATAATCTTCAATGTTGTCGTTTGCCAGAATTGGTGCCCCGGCGGCGATTGATCCGTAAATCGGGATGCGCATATTGTCGCTTTCGTCGGAGTCATTTATGACAATTGCCCGAGATTTATTTTGTGTGCAGGTGAGGTATCCTTTTTTTTCTATCGCCTTCAGATGATCGTATGCTCCTTTGACTGTTATGCCGAAGTTAACACCTATCTCTCTAATTGTGGGGGGGAAACCGGTAGAATCAATGGAGTGCTTGATGAACGAATAGATCATCTTCTGGCGGTCTGTCATTTTTTCCATAACATTCTCACTTTTGTGGACAGGATCATCCGCACATCTTTCGCAGGAAATGCGACGCAACCGCTATCTACTTAACAAAAGTTAAGTCTGTCAAGAAAAAAATTACTCCTCGTCTCCCTCCTCTTCTCCGAATGGATCGGGAGTAACGCCGAGATCGGGTACTTCATAGCCGTAGAGTCCATATATATGAGGAAAATCTCCCAGATCAAGATAGCAGGTCTTGTACCGCCCGCCGGATTCCTTATCAGGAGAATTCTGAAGATGTATTATCTGCTGCTTGTTCGCCGGCCCCATCGGAAAAACGATGACGCTGTCTTTTTTGAGAAGTGATATCAGAATCATGGGCCTCTTGCGACAGGCGTTATACATGATGATTCCATCTACCGGATCAAAGGGCGTATCGGATTCTGTCGCATCTCCCGCGTAAAATCTGATGTTTTCATACCCGTGACTGTAGAGACGGTTACGCGCAACGGACGCTATATCTTCATTGACATCAACGGATATAACCTCACGGCAGAGCTGTGAAAGGATCGCTGTCGAAAACCCGGAACCAGTACCGACTTCAAGAATGCGGTCACTTTTTTTTGGATTAAGATAATCTACCATCTTTGCAAGAAGCAGAGGATTATCTGAAATCTCCCCATAACCGAGGGGAATCTTGTTTTCAGTATAATATCTGTCAGAAAATAGTGTATCGAAAAAGATCTCAGGATCAGTATCGCGGAAAGCAATAATGATATCCTTGCGAAGCTTGAAATCGATAAGCTTTTGTAAAAAAGCCTTTCTGTTGCGTTTCAGAGTGTTGTTATTCTGCAAAGTACTCATATTACCATAAAAGAGCCATCGCCCTTACCCTGTCAAGTATCCTTTCCTGACTCATCCGATGTCAGTATCTATAAATCAAACTTTCTGATACATAATTCTTAAGCGCAGTTCAAATACCCGATTCTCCAACTCTCCAGTATATTAAGCCCTAGTTTTGGAGAACCGCCGCCAACAAAGCCAGTGGTCCTGCGACCGCCTTACATTGCAAAGTTTATCGGGAAAATCTGCAACTCTTTTACCCTGAAAAATCCGGTCAGGCAATATAAAGGTAATCAAAAAGCCATTTTTCACAAGTCCGCCCGTTCTGCCCCGACCCGAACCTATCACACCTGGATCCGCAAAAAAATGATGTTTCGATATACACAAATGACACAAACGCGTCATTATTCAGCATATTAGCTTCTTGTTGCAGGCTCACTCATTGCTTTGCAGTAAACTCGCTTATTGGCGGAAAAACCATCAACTGTTGAAACGGGGTACTATTTTGATATTCCCCAAAAGACCCAAAGAGATGAAAGCCAGTATTCACACCGCATTTATTATGTCAATTGGGAACCTTGAAATAGCAACATCAAATTCCGCCTGATAACCCAAGTCGATAAGTCTGCTTTAATTGCGGTCGTTTCAAAACATCAGTTTTGTCAATAAAAAGCATATCAGAATATCCGGTTTATCCAGCTTCGTGACCGATTATTGGCGCGCAGCGTCATCTATTGGCGCGCAGCGTCATCGGGGAACATCAAACGCTGATTATCAACGCCATGCGAGCCGGAACACACGGGTGAGCAGCTGACGAAGACGCCGACCGGCCTTAAAGGAACATCTATAGAGTGATTCCTGGCGGTCACTATATGTAATTGGTTAAACAAATGCGAAATACCTCAAATAATGGGGAAGTTCTACCTGTCGCACCCATGAATTATCGGTTTTCCATCTATGCCCTGCCGAATCCGCAAAGACTCACCACCGCCATGAAGCTGCGAATGAATTTCAACAGGATTGTTTGCCGCCCTCCAGGTGCAGGTTTACTAATTGTTTTTCAAGGCACTTCTGGAAATTTTGCATGATATCATGCTTTCACGCGATATAAACGGGTCAATTATTTCGCAAACCGCTATAATTGTGCGATAAAAAATCCCGACATAGTGAGTGCTATTGAACAGAAAACAACTAAAATTAAATTTTTTTACTTGTATATATATTTCCAGAATTTTTTCCTTGATATGTACAAACTTAATCATAACAATGATTACGATGAAACAGAAACAGGAGGCAGTCAGCCGCACTGCTTATAGCTCTATGCGAAATTCCAGACTAATGCATACAATCGACGCATGATGAACATACCGATTTTATTGCAGGAGCGTACAAAACAATTCGCAAACCGCTCTGAGAGCTATGACCTGATGAGAATTTGAGAATATACTGATTTTTCGCGATGACAATAAAAAATTTTTATAATTTTGAGTTTTCAAACGTATTAATATAGAAACGGCGATTCTTAAAAACCAGTTAAAATCACAGCAGCGATTTTACTTCAGGCTGTTTTTGGAATCACCTAAAGCGTTTTACTGAATATTTTGGTTAATATTAGGCACAAATCATCAAAACCGATTCCCTTGAGCAGGGGATTTATTTATGGTCACCTCGAAAAATCAGCACTTTCACTTAACTGCTGAAGAAAATGCTGATTTTTCCGCTGCTTGCGACCATTTATTGGCGCGCAGCGTCATTTATTGGCGCGCAGCGTCATTAGGGAACATCAGCCTTTAATTATTCGAGGTTCCCTTATTACTTTCGAATTACCAGGAGAAGTCGTACTGTAATATCAATCTATTAACCTGCCCTGTAATATTCCGGTTGTTAGTACTGGAATTATTTCAGAGTGATGCCTGCACTAAGATAGCTGATCGAGGTTTGTCATAAACAATCCCGTACTCAGATATTTCCACACTGATCTTCGGGAGAATTCTTAATAAGAGGACAACCCAATGGAGAATCACGAAGCAACACTCAAAAAACGCTGTGACATAATTTCCGCATTATACACAAGCTATTCACGCGAACTGCTTTCCTACATCAAAAACAGAGTCCAGGACAAGGAGGAGTCCTATGATATATTGCATGATATTTTTATCACTCTGCTTGAAAAAGAGAATACAGAGCTTGTCGTAAATGACCATTTCAAGAGTTATCTTTTTCGCTGCGCATCCAACAGAATCACCGACCGTTACCGTCGGATCGGGACGATGAAACTGGAAACGCTGGAACCGGAGGAGATTACCGGCCGGGATTACATCTTTGATCTGGAAACAAGACTTATTTCCGGGGAGGTAATTGACACAATCCATGGGGCAATGACCGCACTGAATGAGGAAGAGGTCGACATAATATATAGAAAATATTTCATTAATGAAAAAAAAAGTAAAATCTGCAGCGCGACAAACCTCAGCCGTTATAAACTTGACAAGATGCTCTCAAATATAATCCTGAAGGTGAAAGAGAACCTACCCTCTTATTTTTCGATAAAATAGAGCAGATAATTACAGATGAGCGGACGTGGACTACTATTGTTTTCGGGAGGGCTTGACAGTCTCATTGCCGCAAGGATTCTCACCGAACAGGATATTACGCTGACGGGTATTCATTTTATCCTTCCCTTTAAAATTCCGGGGCACAGCACCGAAACGGAAACAGTTTCATCAAGGGCCCGTGAAGCGGGCATTGATCTTCTCCTGGAATATTGTACAACAGATTACCTCAATATGCTGCGAAACCCCAAGCACGGTTACGGAAAAAACATGAATCCGTGCATTGACTGCAAGATTTTCTTTCTGAAACGGGCGGCGGAAATCATGCGTGAGATGAACGCTGACTTTATCGCGACCGGCGAGGTGAGCGGGCAGAGGCCGATGTCGCAGCGCAGGGATATGATCATCCATATTGAACACGAGGCTCAGCTTGAGGGAAAGATTTTGCGTCCCCTCTGTGCTCATGACTTTGCCGAAACTGATGCCGAAAAAAACGGCATAGTTGACCGTTCAAAACTTCTTTCAATCTACGGACGCGGGCGGACAATTCAGCTGGATCTGGCGAAGAAATACGGCATTTCTGATTACTCCTCTCCCTCGGGGGGATGCGCGTTCACTGATCCCAATTTTGCCCGCCGGCTGAAAGAACTTTTTGACCACTCTGACGATCCTAAACAGCACGAGATCTTTTTACTGAGCATAGGCCGCCACTACCGGCTCAAGTTCTGCAAGCAGATTCTGTCGCGCGACGCCGGCGAAACGGAGCTGCTATACAAATTCAGCGATCTGGCCGATTTTTTTATCGAGCCCTGCACGAGGGGGCCGGTTTCCTTTCTGATCGGTGAAGCCTCTGCGGAGGATATAACGCTGGCGATCGATAACCTCGCCTCATACTGCAAGGCTCAGGCGGGTGACGAATTCTCTGCGACAGTCACTTCCCGCGGCGGCATGTACGAGCAGAAAATCACCGCGAGCGGATCGCGTATTTTACCAATTTGACAAATACACGCATCCGGAGGTATATTACCCGAATGAAGCCGACCCGACTAAAAGACGATTATTTATCGCGGCAAAAATCCCTTATTTATGCCGCACATCTCACGAAGCGTTTTGCTGCGCACTTTGCCGATTTAATTGCACCTGCAGAAAAGGCGCTGGGCAGGGCCGTACAGTTTTTGACTATCACTCTGCTGCTTGCCGCGGCGCAATTGAACGCGCAGACGCCGGCTGACGGAGTTTATTTTTTTTACAGCGAAACATGCGAACACTGCCGTAGCGTTGCCGAAGAGCTGCTGATCCCCCTGGCAAAATCTGATCCGCAGATCAGGATTCACTATCTTGAAACGGGAAACTCGGCCAATTACCGTCTGCTGCTCGAAGCCGAAGAGCTTCTCGCTCCCGGTGCAGAACGGGTTATCCCCGTTCTGCTGGCAGGGGATACTCTTTACCCGGGCGAGCAGGCGATCCGGTCAAATATCGATGCGATCACGAAAGCGGCCCGAGCAACCCCTTCCCCCCTTCCCCCTGAACTGAAGGGAATCGCGAACGCGGTGGCCACTGAGCTGCCCTCATTTACTGAAGATCCCGGCGACGAGTCGTGCGACGAGGATGCCTGTTCGCGCGATACCATCTGGGCCGCCTATTTCTATCAGACAGGATGTAAAAACTGCAATAGAAGTGATACAGATCTTAAATACATCAGATCGCTCTATCCCAAGCTCTCCGTGCGGAAGTACAACATCTTTGACAAGCTTCCTCTTGCGCAGTTCATGGCAAAGCGGGCTAAGCGCGGTGAGAGTTTTGAAGCCCCGGCAATCTTTATCGGCGATGACGCGCTCATCGGAGAGAGGGAATTCACTCCGAAGGCGCTTGAGTCTCTCGTAAAGAAATATGAAAAGGGCGCTCCCCTTTTCTGGACCCGGGCCGAAAAGGGGGATGCCTCAGTCATGGCCGAAGCGTTCAGAAGGCTCGGCGCTCTTACCGTGTTTGCGGCGGGTCTTATCGACGGGCTCAATCCCTGCGCGTTCGCAACGATCATCTTCTTTGTCTCATATCTTGCGCTGTCGGGACGCAAGGGGGGCGCGATTCTCGCGGTCGGTTCCGTCTTCACCGCGGGGGTCTTTCTGGCCTACCTTGCGGTCGGTTTCGGCTTTTATAAAATTCTTGATATGGCGGGCTCATTTCTCTCGGGGCTGGGCCAATGGGTCTACGGGATTACCGCGCTTGTCTGCGCGCTGTTCGCGATTCTCAGTTTTCAGGATTTTCTCAAAGCACGCAAGGGACTGCTCAGCGAAATGACCCTCTCTCTGCCGGATTTTTTCCGTTCACGTATTAACGCCACCATACGTCAGGGACGGCATGCAAAGAATTTCGTGCTGCAGGCGTTTTTTGCGGGAGTCATCATCTCTTTTCTCGAACTGGCCTGCACGGGGCAGATATACCTTCCCACGATCATCTATGTGCAGAGCATACCCGAGCTGAAGACGCGGGCTCAGCTTTATCTTATTTTGTATAATATTGCGTTTGTCATCCCCCTTATCGTCGTCTTTTTTCTCGCGTGGTTCGGCACTTCATCACAGCGTTTAACGCTTTTCTTTCAGAAAAACGCCGCCCCCGTGAAACTCGCGATGGCGATTCTCTTTCTCACGCTCGGTGTATGGCTTGCCTGCTCGGTGTTATTGTGATGCGGGGGGAAGATGCGGCTCATAAACCGGAGAACACACAGTCAATTGAAAAGAGAGTGCGCCGCCATGTGCGTGCACAGATCCACTCTTTTTATGCGGTCTGCCAGCCAGGCTTTGAGGAGGAGTGCAGAGAGGAGATATCCCGAATAACCTCGCTTGAATGCTTCGCCTCTGAAGGCGGGGTCGCCTTCAGAGGAAGAATCGAGTCGCTCTACCTGGCTTCGCTGCACTCATATTGTGCGGTGCGTTTTCTGATGCGCATAGCCCGCTTCAGGGCCGATAACTTTGATTACTTCAAGAAATCTTTCTCGGAAATTCCCTGGGAACTCTATCTGCCCGCAGACTGCAGAGCGGAATTCTCCATCAGCTGCCGCAAATCGCGCCTCATGCACACCGGCCGCCTTGAACAAGATGCCGCCGATGCTCTTTCAAAATTCGGTTTCAGCGGTGAAAATACCCAGCGCCTCCATATCCGCTTTTTCCGAGATATCTGCACCGTCAGCCTTGACGCATCAGGCGACGCGCTCTATCGCCGTTCATACAGAACGCAGGTCGCGGATGCGCCGCTTCGCGAAACGAGTGCGAGCCTTATTCTCGCACACGCGCGCGTACGGGATTATGAGGCTCTCGTCGATCCCATGGCCGGAAGCGGCGTTTTCACTATCGAAGCATTTATGCAAAGCCGGGCCATGATTCCGCAATTACAGCACACCTTTCCCTTCAGCGCGTGGCCGGTATTTTCAGAGAAGATGTTTCTTCATGCACGCACAGCGCGATTCGCGGAGGCCTTCCCTCTTCTGCTTCACGCCTCGGATATCGATCCGCGCTGCGTCCGGATCATGGAGAATAATTTTGCCCTCTGCGGTGTTGAGTGCACTCCCGTCTGTGCCGATTTTTTCTCACTCGAGAATCCTTTTCAAGGCAAACGGACGCTGGTTGTCCTGAATCCCCCCTATGGCGAGCGGCTTGCCCAGCAGGAGCCGGAACAGTTTTACCGCAGGATTTTCATTCACCTGAAAAAGGCTTACACCGGGTGCGGGATCGCGATAGTGATCCCCCGGCATATAGTCGATAAATGCGGAAGCGAGCTGCCCTTTACTGACAGAGTTGAGTTTCATAACGGAGACATAAATACCGCGGTGCTATTCGGGAAACTCTGAGGTGCAATCCGCTGAATAAATCCTCTTTAAGCTGAAGTTCAGAAGCCGTCTTTGCTGCGGCAAACTCCACTTTTTTGTCTTAAATTCCAATCATTACTTGACGCTAGCTGAAATAGAACTGTATAATTTGATTACAGCTTGTGTCTTCTTGAACCAATCAATTGTGGCTGCGAGTGAATTAAATCATTTTTTGCCTCGAAAGCATGATGAACTGAATTTCCACAAAGGTGTTCCAGACAATTTGTAGACAGCTCTGGTGAAGTCGCAAAAGGATCCTCGAAAGTTTCGAATATTGCTTCTCTGGTCAATAACTGATCTGACTTCCGTTTATCGAAGCTTTAACGAAAATGGATGTTTCGTGTCCTCATTATTGCTATACGTTGCAACTGAAAAGCTCCGTTTTTCAGCACTTTTTCTCCAGGATGTACGGACGAGCAGGATATGACAGTTCACCCGATTTCAATTCTTCTGATCGACGGCGCAGACGCGCTGGCGGCCGGTCTGGCTGACCTGATCGATCGAAATGAGTTTCGCCTCGAAGCGGTTTCGGACGGGCAGGAGGTACGGAATCTGCTTGCGCACGGCGAGTATGACATTCTGATCACAAATATCGGCAGCCCGGGATCTCACGATTTTTCGCTGATTGATTTCATTAACTCGCGCAATCTTGATACCGCAGTAATAATTATTTCCGAAACACTCTCGCATGAAGGTGCGGTAGAATCCATTAAACGGGGGGCCTTCGATTATTTTGAAAAACCGGTTGTTCCGGAAGCCCTTCTCACATCGGTTAAACGCGCACAGGAAAAACTTGCACTGCAGAACGAAAACAAGCGCATTGTGTGTGAGCTGCAAAAACTCAACTCTATGAAAAACGAATTTCTCTCGATTCTGTCGCATGACATACGATCCCCTCTGTCGAGTATCGGGGGGTTTGCCGGCTATCTCCTGAAGAAAGGCAGTCTTACCGATCTGCAGCAGCACTACCTTGAGATCATTCACCAAATTTCTGAAAATCTTTACTCTCTTGTCAATGAAGTGCTTGACATCAGCAAGATCGAGAAGGGTATAATTGAGCTGGATAGAGAAGAGACCAATCTTGAGGAAATTGTTAATTCGAGCATTAACAATTTCATTTTGCTGGCGGTCGACAAAAACAATCGCATCGAATTCTATAACTCCCTCGCCGACATGATGCTGCAAGTTGACCGCATGAAGCTGCTGCAGGTTTTCAATAATCTTATCAGCAATGCAAACAAGTTCACTGAAGACGGCAAGATCGTAATATCGCTGGGCGAAGAACAAAACGGGGAAATTTCTATTTCTGTCCGCGACACGGGAATCGGGATGGATGAGTCAGAACTGACGCAGCTGTTTGATCAGTACCGATATTACCACCGCTCAGGAACGCGGGGCGAAAAAGGTAACGGGCTGGGCATTATAATCTGCCGACAGTTTATCGAGCTTCATGGCGGTCGGCTCGAAGTTACCAGCGAGAAAGGAAAGGGAAGCAGATTTACTATTTTACTACCGGGGAAATCGGTGACGTACAGTACATCCTGATTTCCTGAGTTTTTTTCGAGGCCCTTGTATGAAAAAATCGTTTATCAGAAAGACAGTTTACGGCATTTCGTTCATCAACCTGCTTGTTATTGCGCTCGTCATGGGTGCGGTTTACTTTATAATATCCTTTTCAAGTTCGTTTGTCACCACACATATCGGCAAACTCTCGGCCCAGCGGGCCTTCTATTTCACGCGCGGATTTAAAAATCAACACAGTAACGGAGATATCCTCTCCGTTCAGAACCGGAACATTCTCTGTGCGACACTCTTCACTCAGAGCCGCGACGAGAATTACTTCACTGTTGAAAATATTGTAAACAAATCCCCCCTCAAACTTCCCTATCGCACCGGGGAAACCCTTAAAGAGGAGGGAGAAACCAATTATTTGAAAAAGGCCCTCGACCAGGATACCTACGATACCGAGATTTTCAGCGACGGTGCGCTTTACTGGCACAATGTCTACCTCGGATTTACCGATAACGGCGTACGAAAAGTCGCGAAATTCCAGATAACCGCGCTGGAACCCTATCTTTACCTCAAAGAATACCGCCGTTTCGACACGCTGATAATTCTCGGCACTTTTGCACTGTGCGGGATTGCGTTCGTTGTGCTTCTTTATCTCTCTACACTGATCTATCGCAGAATTCGTTTCTTTTTCTCGACGCTTGCCACTGCGGTAACAAAGGTAGTCGCGGGGGATTCAACAATCACTATCAGCGAGATGGATGAAGAGATCCGCTATGTCGCTTCAACGTTCAATCAGCTGGTAAATGAGCTGCATGAGAAAGATGAGCAGCTGCGTGATTCTGAAAAAAAGGGAATTTATTCCACGCTGTTTCGTCGTGCGGTCGGTTTTCTCAAGAGCAAAAATTATGTGGATGCTGAGGCGGTTCTTCGCACTCTTGTCATTGTCAAGCCTGACAAATTCGCTCCATGGTTTAACCTCGGTATCGTTTACGCCCGCCAGCGCCGTTTTACGGAATCAACCGAGATGTTTCAGAATGCCCTGCGGCTAAATCCGGGTCATAAGTTGTCTCGAATATATCTTGACAGAGTAACACAGGCCGTCAGATTCAAGCGTGATGAAAAAATCTCATGAGCCCCTTACTGAACGGATAAAAAAGCTTCCCCTCTCCCCCGGTGTCTATTTAATGAAAGACGAAGCGGGGGAAATCATCTACATCGGCAAAGCTTCCAGCCTGAAGAAAAGAGTATCCTCGTATTTTCAGAAAACCGATATTGACCTGAAAACCAGGACACTGGTCTCCTATATCAATGAAATTGAGGTCATTGTCACCGACACCGAGATTGAAGCATTAATACTCGAAGATTCATTAATAAAGAAACATAAACCTAAATTCAATATCCGGTTAAAGGATGATAAGAAGTACCCCTACATTGCGGTAACACTTTCCGAAGAGTATCCCCGCGCAATATTCACCCGCGACGTAAAAAACAGAAAGAACCGCTATTTCGGGCCCTATACAAATGCGAAATCAGCGCGCAACACCGTTATGCTCATCAATACGCTGTTCAGACTGAAAGGCTGCACAAAAAAAATTCCCTTTGCACCCGGCGAGCGCCCCTGTCTCAATCACCAGATTGAGAAATGCAGCGGAATTTGCACCGCGATGATAACCAGGGATGAGTATCTGGAACTTGTGCAGAATGCCGAGCATTTTCTTGAGGGCGACATTGATCCTATTATCGAGCTTCTGACCCGCAAAATGCGCCTGTATTCAGAGAGAATGATGTTTGAACGCGCCGCTGATATGCGCAACATGATCTTCGATATTCAAAAGATATCCGAGAAACAGAATATTTCGCTCTCGCGGCAGGATGACGCCGACTATCTGGCAATTGAAACCAGATCAAATAATGCATTTGCTCTGGTTTTTGAATTCAGAAAAGGCGTTCTTTCGGGAAGAAAAATCCGGATCTTTGAGAACTCATCATGGTCTGAAAAGGAAAGCATCATAAGGTCATTCATTATTCACCATTATGAGACGCAGAAAATTCCGCATGTCATCATCACCGACACAAAGACGAGCGAGACGGATGTTCTGGAAAACTGGCTTTCAGATCGTGCAAAAAAAAGAATTCACGTAACCGAAGCAAAGAGCGGAGATGACCGCGGTGTAATGAACATGGTACACCGGAATCTCGACATGATAATTGCCGAAAAAGAGGCCGAATCGCTGACAGAATCGAAACTTATATTTTTGCAGAATCTGCAGAAGCTCCTCTTTCTTGACTCCCCCCCCCTTCTTATGGTTTGCTTTGACATCTCAAATTTTCAGGGAACCGATGCGGTCGCCTCAATGGCCTGCTTTAGAAACGGCGAGCCCTTCAAACCCGGATACCGGCACTATAAGATACGCAGTGTCGAGGGGGCAAACGATCCCGCGATGATTCATGAAGCTGTCGGCAGATACCTCGCCCACGTTGTAAACGGAGAGTGGGAACAGCCTGATCTGATTGTCATAGACGGAGGAGTCACACAGCTGACTAAGGCTATCGAGGCGCGGGACGCGTTTGATTGTAAAATTCCGATTGTCTCTATTGCCAAGCGCGAAGAGCTTATCTACGTCGATCCGCACAAGGATCCTGTCCGCATCAGCCATGCGAACGAAGAGCTCAAGATTATTCAACGGCTGCGAGACGCGACGCACGACTTCGGAGTCTCTCATCACCGCAAACTCCGCTCAAAGCGGACACTGACATCAGAGCTCGACAAAGTCCGCGGTATAGGTCCCGCTAAAAAGAAAGTGCTTCTCGCGCACTTCTCCACTCCGCAGAATGTTCTGCGTGCTTCCAGAGAGGAGCTTTCCGCTTCTGAAATTCTCACGGAAAAAGAGATTGATGCGATAATTCTCCTGAACCAAAATTCATCAGGACAGAAGAACTAATCATCCCCCCATATCCTGCTTTTCCATTTTGCTTTTTTCTGAACCATCTTAACGTAATCTTAAAAATCACTTTGGCTGTTCCCAACTTGGCAAAATCGTCATATCGTTGTCGGGAGAAAATGCAGAAAAAGAATTGACATTAACTCTTGTAAAACTACACTTTTGTTTACTATTCAAATTGAGGTTACATTATGGCTGATTTCAAAGTCATTTCGCCCTATACTCCGTCAATTGATCAGCAACGTGCAATTGACGAGCTCTATCACAGCATCCAAAACGGCAATAAGTTTCAGACACTGCTCGGTGTGACCGGGTCAGGTAAAACATTTACAATGGCAAAGGTCATCGAAAAGGTCGGGAAACCGGCTCTGGTGTTGACTCACAATAAAACGCTGGCGGCCCAGCTTTACAGGGAGTTCAAAGATTTTTTTCCTGAGAATGCTGTCGAATATTTTGTTTCTTACTATGATTACTATCAGCCTGAAGCCTATGTAGTCTCACAGGATCTTTATATCGAAAAAGATTCTTCAATCAATGATGAAATCGACAGGCTGCGGCTCATGGCAACATCGTCGCTTCTTGACAGAAAGGATGTCATTGTTATTTCATCAGTTTCCTGCATTTATGGAATCGGCAGTCCATCAACTTATGAAAAAATGCATATTTATTTGCAGATTGGCGAGGAGATAAACCGCGACAGACTTATTAAGCGGCTGGTGGATATTCAATACTCACGCAACGACATATCCTTCACCCGCGGCAACTTCCGTGTCCGCGGAGATGTAATAGAAATATTTCCAGCCTACCGGGAGGATGCTCTTCGCGTTGAACTCTTCGGAGACGAGATCGAATCGATTCAACGCCTCCATCCGCTGACCGGTAAACCGTTCAAGTCGCTCCAATACACGCATATCTATCCAGCAAAACATTATGTCACAGAACCTGAGAGCATCGAAGAGACGGCCCGGCTTATAGAACAGGAACTTGATGAGCGGCTTGCATTTTTCAGGTCAAAGAACCGCGAACTCGAAGCGCAGCGACTCGAAAGCCGCACTAAATACGATATCGAGATGCTCCGTGAAATGGGATACTGTTCCGGCATTGAGAACTACTCCAGAATAATCGCACGAAAGTCACCCGGTGATAGACCCGACACACTGATAGATTATTTTAAGAAGAATTTTCTTCTTCTGGTCGATGAGTCGCATGTCTCACTTCCGCAGGTCAGGGGGATGTATAATGGAGACAGGGCAAGAAAGATGAATCTTGTCGAATATGGATTCAGACTGCCGTGTGCTCTTGATAATCGACCTCTTCGTTTTGAAGAATTTGAAGAGCTGATTGATCAGGCCCTCTTTGTTTCCGCAACACCCGCTATTTACGAACATGATCATTCTCAATTTACCGCCGAACAGATTACCAGACCGACCGGGCTTCTCGATCCGGAAATTGAAATCCGCCCCGCGCAGAATCAGGTAGATGATCTGATCAGTGAAGCGAAAAAGAGAATAGATAAAAAAGAGCGTGTACTCGTCACAACTCTGACAAAAAAAATGGCTGAAGATCTGACCCGCTATTTACAGGATGCGGGAATTAACTGCAAATATCTTCATTCAGAAATTGAGACAATTGAACGCGTAGAAATAATCCGTGATCTGCGGCTGGGTGAGTTTGATGTTCTGGTTGGAATCAATCTTTTGCGAGAGGGGCTTGATATACCCGAGGTATCTCTTGTTGCGATTCTTGATGCTGACAAGGAGGGCTTTCTCAGATCGGAACGTTCGCTCATACAAACAGCCGGCCGTGCAGCGCGAAATGAAAACGGTAAAGTTATTTTTTACGCCGACAAGATAACCGGATCCATGCAAATCGCTATGGACGAGACAAAACGCCGCAGAATCATTCAGGAACAATTCAATCGAGACAACAATATAACGCCGAAGAGTATTTCGAAAGCAGTGTATGATCTGATTGAACGGGAATACAGTACAGTGGATCTTGAAACAACTGCAGTGGCCGATTTCAAGGCAAAATATCGTTCCCAAAGAAGCAGTGAATTATTTGAACTGGTAGAAGAACTCAGAACCAACATGCTTGAGGCGGCCGAAAATCTTGATTTTGAACAGGCTGCACAATTACGCGACAAAATGAGTGCCACTCAGAAAAAGGCTGAGTTACTGAAAAAATCGGGAAAATGAAATGCAAGTTACGTTCTGATAACTCACCCGAGTTATCAGTTTTCCTTTATAAAAAAAAGTTATAACCGGTAATGATCTTTTAAAACTTGACTGCATTTGCTCCGATGATTTAAGTACGTAGCATATTGTGAGGTAATGATTCGTTTCCTAAACCACACGCTTCAGCATTTGGTTTTATCTTGTAAACAAGGAATGCGTCATTTTACCTGCACAAATAATTGAAGTTGTTTTGCGTAATCTCTGCAACCGCGAGAAAATCGATAATCATGTGCTGACACTCCCTGGTATATCGGTTGATATTTCCCGGTGAGCAGATATTGGTAAAATCGAACACCATATTTTCATAGCTCTGAGTACATTTATATGGCAGGGTCACTTCGGAAAAACAGCATTATCATTTCAAATGAAAGAGATCAGCTGATTTTACCTTGTTTTTTTCTTGGAATTTTTCGAAGTCCAAGTTGAAAAGATTGAATTTTAGAAGTTCCCAATAAAACGATCTGGTGAAATATGAATACTAAGACGAAGACAAAACCGGTTTTTTCAATCAGCCTGAAAGTGATGGCAATTCTTACTCTGCTCATTCTGCTTTCGCTTTCAACGATGATATTTTTCGCTTCCTTTATGTTCAAAGACGATATTGAGATCCGTATTGTTGAGAACAATCATACAACAGCATCTATCGTCGCTTCACGAATTACTACCGATTTTTCATCGATTATGAAAACCGCAAACCTTATTTCCACCTCTCTGTTAGAGGGGGAAAGTGAGAGCGAACAGACTACTCAACTTGAACGCAAAGTATTCACAAATGAACGGGATCTGATCTACATTGCGACGGCAAAAAAAGATGGAGACTCTTTCAAAATAACAAACCATATTTCAAACGAATCGATTCTCAATGAGCTGGGCATTCACGAAGATATTATTCAGAAAGCCGTCATGTCCGATGCCCGGGAGTTCTTTCAAAGTTTTAATCTTGATCAGGTGGTCAGGAATATCTCCCCCGCTGCAGGGTTTCCTCTTCTTGGAATCAGCGTCCCCCTGCTCAACGAAAACTCCCCTTCACCTGAAACGATACTCATCGTGTGTATTAGTCCGAACAGCATCTGTGACGCGGTAAAATCTGAGAGTATCACAAAAACGCTGATCGTTAACAGAAATGGCGATATTCTGGCTCATGAAGACCTCGCAATGGTTCTCGCGAAGACCAATATCTTACGACTCCCTCTTGTCGAGGCCTTGCAAACCAGCACAATTGATAACGGCCAATTAAAATACCGCGACGAGCGCAATATAGAATATCTCGGTTCATTTAAGAAGATAAACTTCGGATCTATAGGTGTAGCCTCTTTCGCAGAGGCGGACAAGGCTTTCCAATCAGTCGCAATCATTCAGCGGAGAAATACTCTCATTCTGATCATCGTTTTGAACGCGGCCCTGATCGTCGGTTTCCTCTTTTCTAAAACCTTAACCAACCCCATCAAGCGGCTGGTTAAATCGATGAGAGAAGTCGAGCAGGGAAATTTCAGTTATCAGATCACAAAGATCCCTCGCGACGAGCTGGGACTATTGATGGAATCGTTTAATACGATGAATAAAGGACTGCAGGAGCGTGAAACGATAAAAAGCGCTTTCGGTCGATTTGTAAATAAAGATCTCGCGGAACGCCTGCTCCACGAGGACATCAAACTGGGCGGTGAGCGCAAAAAGGTGACAATTTTCTTTTCAGATATCAGATCCTTCACCGCATTATCTGAAAAACTTGAACCAGAGGAAGTTGTCTCTTTCCTCAATGAGTATCTGACGCTAATGGTGAAGTGTGTTAATCAGAATCACGGGACAGTTGATAAATTCATCGGCGACGCAATAATGGCAGTCTGGGGAACTCCCGTTTCAAGCGGGAATGATGCGGAAAACTCAATTAATAGCGCACTTCTGATGCGTCGCACACTCATTACTTTCAATAAGGACAGAGGTACGGTGCGCCGCCCACGAATCAACATCGGCTGCGGGATAAACTCGGGTTATGTCCTCGCCGGCCAGATTGGTTCACAGGAAAAAATGGACTACACGGTTATCGGCGACGCGGTAAATCTCGCATCCCGAATTGAGATGCTTAATAAGCCTTTCGGAACTGATATTCTTATCTCAGAAGAGACTCACGAAGAAGTAAAAAATATTTTCAATTGCCTGAAAATGCAAAAGATTATGGTCAAGGGAAAAGAGAGCGCGCAACAGATATGGGCAGTACTCGGCCGCAAAGATGATCCTTCAGCCCCGACATCTATTAAGGAACTCAGAGAAATGGTTGGTATAGTCTTTGATTCGAATAAGAAAATCGTTCTTGAAGAAAAAAAATATTCAGTAATCAAGAATTTAAAAAAGTGAACTTATGAAAAAAGACATATTAATTATCTCTCTTTTCCTGGGAATAATTGCTGTTGCGACGGTATCGCTGCTGATTGATTTTTCAACCGCTTCCCGCCGCGCGACGACAGAAGAGATCGGAAGAATAACTTTCAAACGAAAAACCGCACAGCGTAAATATTTCGAGCAACCCATCTGGGAGTTCCTGTATAAAGACTCTCCGGTGTATAACAAGGATAAAATCCGAACTTCTGAAGATTCGCTCTCGATTATCTACTTCAGCAATGGAGCCGAAATTGAGCTCGACGAGAATACACTCGTATATCTTGACATGAAAGATGACCAGCCGTTAATAGATTTCACAGAAGGTTCAATCCGCACGCGAAAAGGATCTAATGAATCAAATCTAACCATCACTTCAGAGGGGACCGAGGTAAAGCTCGCTAACGCCGACGCTTTTATCAGTCGGGGGCAGAACTCGGAAATCAGAATCGATGTAACTGAAGGATCTGCAACTGTTATTTCAAACGGCAGCACAAGCGAAATAAAGGCAAATCAGAGCGCGCTTCTCTCTTCAGGATCAGTGAATGTCAGTGATCAATCCACAATTTCTGAGGCCCCGCGCCCCGGATCCTACATGATCACTGAAAACGAAAAAAAGGATGTCACTTTTAAATGGCATGATTCTGCGGAGTCGATAACCGGAGTCGAGGTTTACAATGCACAAACCAGTCAACGGGAGACTCCGTCACCGGAAAAAGATGAGGAGGGAAATTATACGAAATCTCTTACTCCAGGTGAATACTACTGGCAATTGACCAAGGATGACGGTTCTGCGACACCTCCCAGAAAATTTACAATCATTAAGGACGCCCCTCCGGTAACCGTTAACCCCCGTGAGAAAAAAGAGTTTCATTACTACGCAAATCGCCCTTCCGTTTTTTTCTCATGGCAGGGAACAGACACCGCGACATCGTATAATCTTGAAATCTCACGCACCTCTGATTTCACCGCACCCGCATTTTCAATCGAAACCACAGAACAGTCTATAACAGTTCCCTCTCTTGACGAAGGAAAATGGTATTGGCGCGTCAAGAACCGTTATACCTTTGGCGGAATAACGGAACAGCTCGTTTCGCCGGTCGCCACTTTCTCGATCGGCAAAAGCAACAGTGTATCACCCCCAGAATTGTATTCTCCCGGACATGAAAACGAAATTACAGGCGATTACTTTTCCCGAAATTCTCTGCTGTTTAACTGGGAACAGAACAATGATCTGAACGAGTATATTTTTGAACTTTCGCAATCGCTGGATTTCTCACAGCCGATAATTCGTCAGCAAACACGAGCTCCATACTATCGTCTTGAACGATCTTTGCCCGCCGGACATTACTTCTGGAGAATATCATACCAAAATCCCATTTCCGGCGAACTCGAGTATACAGCAAATTCCAGTTTCATTGTTTCAAGCAACTCCCGTTTTTCTCCCCTTTTCCCCGAGCAGGAAGCTGCTGTTCCATTATCAGATACAGTTTCTCTTGTCTGGAATGATTCATCTAACTGGGGTAATTACCGTGTAGATGTTTCTCGAAATGAAGATTTTTCTCATATTCACAGATCATACACCTCAACATCGAAATCAGTCCAGGTAAATGCACGACAGCATGGTAAATGGTTCTGGCGCGTAATAAAGATCCCCGAATCTCCTTCTCACCCGCCGATCGTTTCATCATTTGTTGTCGCAACGCCTCTATCTGCGCCCTCTCTAAATTCGCCAGATGAGGGACAGCGTTTTGATATGAGCAGCCGTAATGATTTGCGCTTTTCCTGGAACGGAGTGACGGGCGCCACCTCATACAATATTTCAATTTATGATTCTCAGAATGTGCTTGTATATCATGAAACAACCGCTGATACATCAATAGTTATCACAGACTTATCCCTATTTGACAGAGGCAACTTCATTTTGGAACTTTATGCGGAAACCTCCGGATCAAACGCGCGTATCAGTCCCGCGGTGAAACGCAGGTTTACCCTTATACTGCCCACCCTCGGCAGACCTGAATTAATTACCAGGGAGCTCTATTATGCTGAATAAAGCATCAACTGCGAGAGGTTTGTTCGTTTTATCAGACTTCCCCCCCCGCACAATGGCAAAATTTATGCTGCTGGTATTTGTTATACTGTTCCAACTTCCTGCTGTTATAGCTGCTCAAGGCTCACAGCCTGTTTTGAGGTGGCATGAAGTTCGCGGAGCAAACAGTTACCTGGTTGAAATACTTGATTCTTCCGGTCGAAGCGTGATGAAAGAAACTACAAAAAAAAATGAGATACCGGTCTCATTGCCTGCGGGAACATATCGCACGCGGATTTCCCCAATCAATAAATTCAACAAACCTGAACAGAATTCCGCGTGGCAGCAGCTGATTGTTCACCGGAGCACGCGACCTGTAATTGAGTTTGTGACCCCTTACTCTTTCTCAATTACGCAACGCAATGTCCCCGCTGAAATTCACGGCAGTAACTTTACCTCCTCTTCAAAAATTAAGCTTCACTCAGGCAGCCGGACAATTGAACTGAACGGGGTTCGTTTTTCTTCTCCGAACAGAATGCTGTTCACCATTGATCCATCATCGATAGGAGAAGGATTATACTCCATATCAGTAATAAATCTAGGGGGAGTTACCGCTCGACGGGATAATGAAGTTGCAGTTGGCCAGCGGTTTCTAACAGGCAGGCAACGCTATCCGAATAGATCTCATCCAGTGAACCAACCTTTGATTGAGGCGGTAAAAGCTGGAAATTTGAACCTTGTAAAGAGTTTTGTTGAATCGGGAGCCGATCCTTCATCACTCGATCAAAGTGGATTCTCATGTGTTCACTATGCTGCGGCAAGTGGGAACCTTCAGATACTGCAGTATTTATCAGAAAAAGGGGGGGATATGTATACGAAAGATCCCCGTGGGGCAACCCCGCTCCATCATGCATGTTATGCCGGACGTTCCGCAGTAGTGCGATTTCTTGTTGAATCGATCCACTCAGATATAAATACGAGAACTTCACTCGGCTATGCTCCGTTAGACCGCGCAGCGATCAAACGTAATACATCAATAGTTCAATACCTTATCAGAAAAGGAGCTTTCATCAAGTACCAGATTAATACAGGCGAAACCCCCCTGCACTTTGCCTGCTACTCCGGCGACATCGCCTCTGCAGAGATCCTTCTGAATGCAGATCCATCGCTTCTTGAAATAAAAGAGAATCGCGGATATACTGCACTTCATTACGCTGCATGGTACGGACATATCGAACTGATCAGGTATTTGCGTTCTGCCGGTGCAGACACTGCGGCACTGTCTGAAACCGGTGAGACACCTATTGAACTTGCCAGAAAGGCGGGGAATACCAGCGTTGTGGATTTGCTTAGTGCTGCGACGACAGGATCTGAATGAAAAAATACCTTATTTCATTCATTATTCCACGACAATCCTTCCTGTCAGAGGACCTTTTTTACCAAATGAAACGTGTAATTTGCGGTTCTTCATCCATTCATAATGCGGCATGATCTGTGAATTGATCGTTGTAATTGTGAAGCGAGAGTCGCGCTCAGCTCCATACTTATAGAACTCATAAATGGAATTGTGCACCGAGTCTAAATTTATAATCAAATGACAGGGGGCATCGATAAACTCGCCAAGCTTGTCCCATGTCCGAAGATCAGCAACAACAGGTACATTGCCTTTCACGGCAGAGATTATCTCTTCAACAGATTCAGCACGACTTGAAATATATGAAGTATTTTCAATTTGATACGAGGCGGGCTTATAATACCGTCCTTCATTCGTAAGAATTGAATACGTCTGCCCCTGGAATGCCGCGCCCTGAACGGCATCAGTATTATGAATCGCACGAAGAAGAGGGAGACCATCTTTTTCTTTTGTCGAAAATGCAGCTGAATAATGAGGATAGAGACGCCCGTCACTATATGCTAGACAATCCAGAGAAACCGAAAAGCCGCCTTGATCATCAAAATAATCCTCAAAAGGAACTTTCCCTGATTTAAGAAACGAAATCATCTGATCCGATCTTGACTTCACCATACCAGAAGTGTCAGAAAGATCATCGATCCAATCTGTGACACTGTAGTTCGACATGAAAATCAGAGAACGGGTCTGGCTTAACACTTTTTTTAAATCATTAGGGCTATCAGTATTCGGGGGGATTACCGGCTCAATATTCGAATCGACAAAAATTTTTCCCAAGTAATCCTTACTGTCGAAATCAAGCATAACGACAGCGGAATCCGATTTAACAGCCGGATACATAAAAAGACCGATAAGGGAATTTCTGAGATCGGCATAAATAATGAGAGAGGAAGCGGACATGCTGCTGTATGCAGTTTTTACGCTTACCGAAGTCGATATCTCATTTTTGCCGTTTATTCCACAGTCAAGACTTTGACATAACAGGGCATAATCATTCGAACAAAACAAAAAACGATCAATAATCGCAGAATATATAACAAAATTGCCGAAATCAAACCTGCGAATATCAACAGATCTAAACCTCAGATTTTTGTTCGTAAACAAATCATCAGGGTGGGATCTGCCATTTTTAACGTCACTGGCATCATTTTGAACAGAATTTAGGGACTCGTCATCACTGATATCTTCAGGTCTAATCTTCTTCCCATAAAAATTCTGAATAAAAGATCCGGCAATCCGTGATAAGGAAGATAACTTGGCACAAAATACATAATCTTTATCAGCATATTTAGCAAAAACAAAGGCTCGCAGAAAATCTTTACTTAAATTGCGGATAAAAAATGAATTGTTTGCACTTCGAATCGAGTGCGAAACAATTGATATATAAGACATATCGGGAAAAAGTGCAAGTACATCAGAATATGCATTATCGCTCAGGAATTTACCATAATCTGTATTATCAAAAGATTCAAAAAAATTATGAACGTTAGGTGATTCAACACAGAAAACAGGTTTGCCGGGAATAAGATCAATACAATTCCGTACTGAAATCGAGATATGTGGTGTACGAAAATGTAAAAACAGAACAAAAGAGAGAGAAAAAATGATGGATATAACAACGGTAGAAATTATGACAGGGGAGTTCTTTTTGATCCTCATAGTGATCTCTTCTTTGATAGATGAAAGAAAACATAAATCCAATTGCAAAAGGATTCTCAACACCAAATGAACGAACCGAACGCAACAATCAAAATGTCATATCGATTTATGGTCACCTGGAAGAATCCGCATTGTCATTTAACAGAAAAAAATAAATGCCTAATATACCGCTGACCAAGACCACTGTAACACATATATTAATTTAATATAATCATAAACAATAATAATCACAAAACATTGTTGAATAAAAAAAACAATGGCTAAAACAAATTGAGCCGCTATATTAGCGGCTCAATTATATGATAAATTATTTATTAGCCTTTTTCTTATCAGAACCACTGGAAGGAACCGCAACAACAATCTCTTTACGATCGACAAGCTCGATTATTGCCTTTTCTGCATTATCTCCAGGTCGTTTACCAAGAAGATATATTCTTGTATAACCACCTTTTCGATCCTTTGTCCGAACGGCAATATCATCAAAAAGTTTCGCCACAGCATCTCTGTCATTAAGCTCACTCATAACAATTCGCTTATTATGAACTGCCTTTGCAGATTTTTTATCATCAATTATAAGATTTTTTTTTGCTTTAGTTATCATCTTTTCAGAAAAAATCTTAAGAAGCTTGGCTTTATCTTTTGTAGTAACAATTCTTTCATGCAAAATCAAAGAAGCAATCATATTTGAAATCAGTGCTTCCCTATGAGCATGTGTACGACCAATTTTTTTAACTTTTTTCATCTTATACATAAATATGCCCCGTTACTCTTTTAAACCAAGATTAAGATTTTTTGTTTCGAGCTTCTGTTTGATTTCGGCAACAACCTGCTCACTGGTATGCTTTGATTTATACAATTCATCTTCAGCCTTGCGAACAAGCTGTTCCAAAGTGGAGATATCTAACGTCTTTAACGCATTATATGAACGCACTGAAAATTCCATATCATCGATCGATCTTGAAAGGAGAGACTTCATTTTCTCAACGCCCTCATCAATCTCCTCTGTTTCCTCTTCCATTTCTTCTTCAAAGTTAATAAAAATCGAAAGGTGATCTTTCAATATCTTAGAAGCCTGTGCCAACGCATCATCCGGACGAATTGAACCGTCAGTCCATATCTCCAACAAAAGCTTATCGTAGTCGGTACGTTGACCTACTCGTGTATCGCTAACTGTGACATTAACTTTGACAACAGGTGAATATATTGCATCAATGGCTATAACACCGATAACATCTGTATTTTTCTCACTAAACTCGGCAGGGACATAACCGCGTCCCTTTTCAATCTGCACTTCCATATCAATCTTGGCATTAGAATCAAGCGTTGCAATAACAAGATCTGGATTCAGTATGGCTATATCCGAATCAATTGAAAAATCAGCGCCGCAGAGAGTACCTTTGCCTTCTTTAACCACATGCAATACCTTAGGCATCTCTTCATCATATCTGATGCGAAGTTTCTTAAGATTTAAAATAATCTTAGTCACATCCTCATAAACGCCCTCAATTGCAGAAAACTCGTGCTGAACACCATCAATTCTTATCGCATTGATTGCTGCACCCTCTATTGAAGATAAAAGCACCCTACGCAGGCAATTACCAATTGTGGTGCCATATCCGCGCTCAAACGGCTCAGCACTAAACTTTCCGTAGTTATTGCTAAGATCAATATGCTCAAAAGTGATTTTGCCCGGTCTCTTAAAACCTTTTAATAAATTCTTATGAGCCATCTATATTAACCTCCGGAAGATTGGCGGAAAAAAAGAGAACAATCATGCTGCATCATATTCTCAACAATGAGCAATAAATAGAAGAAAAACAGATTACTTTGAGTATAACTCAACGACAAGCTGCTCATTAAAATTCATTGCAATATCTTGACGCTTGGGAAGGCGTGTTATTCGACCCTTTTTGGCTTCAAAATCAACATCAACCCACTCAGGTTTAGAATTGATAGCTTTTGATAGCTTAACAGACTCAATAACGCTACTATTCTCAAAAAATCCAGCATCAAGTTCAATCTGATTCCCCTCTTTAACACGATAAGAAGCGATATCAAGAGACCTGCCATTAACTTTAATATGACCATGCTGAATTAACTGCCTTGCCATCGCTCGTGATGAAGCGAACCCCATTCGATAAACAACATTATCAAGCCGTCTTTCAAGTAAAGAAAGCATATTCTCGCCGGTTACACCCTTCATACGATTAGCTTCATCAAAAAGACTACGGAAATATCCTTCAAGGAGACCATACGTTCTTTTTATCTTCTGCTTCTCTCTTAGCTGAATACCATACTCTGACAACTTAGTCCGCTTTTTATGTTGAGGACCAGGAGCGCCTTTTTTCTTTTTAATCGGGCATTTTTCAGTTAAACAACGTTGCCCCTTGAGCATCAACTGCTCACCCTCACGTCTGCACAATTTGCAAACAGGTCCAGTATATCGTGCCATAAAATCCCTCTTAAACTCTTCTACGTTTTCTTGGTCTGCACCCATTATGCGGTACAGGGGTCCTGTCGACAATCTTAACAACTTCAAGGCCCGTCTGCATCAAAGAACGAATTGCAGACTCGCGGCCAATACCGGGACCTTTAACAATGACCTCGACCGACCTTACAGATGCTGAATCCATAGCCTTCTGTGCAGCGGTTTTGGCTGCCATCTGAGCAGCAAAAGGAGTCGATTTACGAGAACCTTTATAACCCTCTCCACCTGAAGAAGCCCACGATACAACATTACCATTCATATCAGTGACAGAAATAATTGTATTATTATAGGTAGCTTTTATAAAAACCTTTCCGACAGGTACAGTCTTCTTTTCTTTTTTTTTCGTTCTTTGTTTCACCGACTATCGCTCCTTATTTCTTAAATGCAGCCTTACGGTTATTCTTTCGGGTATGAGCATTATTCTTAGTATTTTGCCCGCGAACAGGCAAACCACGCCGATGTCGCAAACCTCTGTAACAACCAATATCCATCAGACGCTTGATATTCATAGAGATTTCTGAACGCAACTCACCCTCAACTTTTCCATTATCGGTAAGTTTCTGACGAATATTGTTTATCTCTTCTTCTGTAAGATCCTTAGCTCTTGTATCACAACTGATACCGCATTGCTTTAATACCTTTTGTGAAGTCGGAACACCAACTCCAAAAATATAAGTCAAAGCAATCTCAATTCGTTTATTATTCGGTAAATCTACACCTGCTATACGTGCCATTAGTATAACCGCCCCTATTTTTTTGCTGTTCTGACTTTCTGACGTTGCTTATGTCTAGGATTTGCACAAATTACTCTTAGAACACCCTGTCGCTTAAGTATTTTGCACTCTGAACATATTTTTTTTACAGAAACTCTTACTTTCATATAATTCCTCGTTATTACATCAATTAATAGTATTACTACTTGGATCGATACGTTATCCTGCCGCGAGTAAGGTCATAAGGAGAAAGCTCAACCGTAACACTATCACCTGGGAGTATTCGAATATAGTGCATCCTCATTTTACCGGATATATGAGCTAATACAACATGATCATTTGCCAGTTTAACTCTAAACATAGCATTAGGCAAAGTCTCAACAACCGTGCCCTCTATCTCAATTGGTTCCTCTTTAGCCATCATACAGTCCTAAGAAAAATTTGCTCCACGGGTCAAAACACGCGGACGATCATTTATTATCGCCACAGTATGCTCGAAATGAGCAGAATAACTGGAATCCTTTGTAATCACAGTCCAATCATCAGATAGAATTTCAATCTCATGAGAACCTATATTGATCATTGGCTCAATCGCAAGAACCATACCGTTCTTGATCCTGGAACCTTTTCCTGGTTTACCATAATTTGGAATAGATGGCTCTTCGTGAAGATTTAAACCAATTCCATGCCCGCTGAATTCTCGAACTGGCGAAAACCCAAATTTCCTCACATAAGACTCTACGGCAAAAGAAATATCAGAAATACGGTTTGAGGCAAGTGCACAAGAAATCCCTTCGTAAAGAGAAGACCTAGTCACATCAAGTAATAATTTAACTTCATCGGACACAACCCCAACAGGTATCGTACGCGCGCTGTCTCCGCACCAACCATCACACGAAACTCCAAAATCAAGTCCAACAATATCACCATCTTTGAGTACACAACTCTTATCCGGAATTCCGTGAATTACCTCATTATTAACAGACGTACAAACAACAGCAGGAAAGCCCCCATACCCAAGAAACAGCGACTTAACTGAATACTTCTTAATTAAGTCGCGAGCAATACAATCAATATCGTAAGTAGATATACCTTCTACAATTTCAGGCTCTAATTCGTCAAGTATATTTGCAGTTATCAAACAGGCTTTTTCAATTTTTTTGATCTGCTCAGAATTGTAAATTGTGATTCCCACTTAATGTCATCGACGTCCTTTCATTTTACCCTTTTTAAAAAAACCGTCATAATGACGCATCTTTAGCTGGGATTCAAGCTGCTTCAAAGTATCTAAAGCAACACCGACAACGATCAACAATGAAGTACCACCGAACATATAAGCCATTGAAGGAGATATTTCATCAGGCCACATCTTTAACATAATATCAGGTGCTATAGCTATCACTGCCAGAAATACAGCTCCGGTCAAAGTTACACGAGTTAGAACTCCGGAAAGATACTCAGCGGTCTCGTTACCAGGACGGACGCCAGGTATAAACCCCTGATTCTTCTGAAGATTCTTAGCCACTTCTTCAGTATTGAAAACAATCGAAGAATAAAACATAGTGAAAAACAGAATTAAAAGTGTATAACAAACCAAATACACTGGATGCCCATTTGAAAGAAAAAACTGAATTTTATTTAACACTGGATTATTCACTGGGAAAAAACTAGCAATTTGACTTGGAAATTGCATCAATGCGGCTGCAAAAATGATAGGGATTACATTTCCGGCATTAATAGGAACTGGCAAGGACTGACCACCAATTGTTGTTCCACCTAACTGGCGTTTACCGAACTGCAAAGGAATGTTACGACGACCCAATGTTAGCAAAATCGATGTAGCAATAACGACAAAAAACACGCCTGCAAGCATAATAAAAACGATAGGTTCAGAACGGGCAATAATCTTGCGTGAGGTCTCGAACAAAGCCTCAGGGAAACGAACTACAATACCAGCAAAAATGATTAATGAAATCCCATTGCCAATACCTCTCTCATTGATCAACTCCCCCAACCACATTAATACCATTGTACCAGTGGTAATGGTAACAGCAGTCATGAAAAAGAACATAAAACCCGAGTCAGGATCTACAATATATCCGTGATCACCAACCTGTTGAAAAGACTTTAACCAAGAAGCTATAGCTGTCGATTGAAAAACACAAAGTACTACGGTAAGATACTTGGTATAGGTGCTGATCTTTTTTCGACCCTCAGGACCTTCTTTCATCATCTTTTCAATCTGAGGAACGATAATCTGCAACAACTGAAAAATAATAGAAGCCGAAATATATGGCATTACGCCAAGAGCAAAAATAGTAAACTGCTTAAGTGCCCCTCCAGAAAACAAATCAAAAAAATTCAATAACCCACCGGCCATTGACTTTGAATTTTGCTCAAAAAAATATTGAAGAGCGGCGACATTAATTCCAGGAATTGGGATATGTGCACCAAGTCTGTATATCACTAAAATAAAAAGGGTAAATAATACTTTTTTTCGTATCTCAGCAACTTTAAATACATTTACAAGCACATTAGACATTCGATTACCCTACTTCGAAATTATTACTTTCCCGCCAGCTTTTTCAATTTTTGACTGTGCTGACACAGAACAAGCATTAGCCGTCACGTTAATTGCCTTGGTTATCGAACCTTTTGCAAGAACCTTGAATGGCTCATCAACACATGTGATCAACCTACATTTTACCAAAGACTCAGCATTCACGTCTATTAAACCAAGCTTTTCAAGCTGTTCCAAATTGACAACTTGATACCTTTCCTTAAAAACGGCATTAGTAAAACCGCGTTTTGGTATACGACGCTGAATAGGCATCTGACCGCCCTCAAACCAAGCACGATGAGTGGATCCTGAACGTGACATCTGGCCATTCATCCCTCTTCCACAAGTTTTGCCATTTCCACTTGCTTGTCCACGACCTACACGCTTACGCGTTTTTATATAATCAGGTTTTATCAATTCCATATGTATAACCCATTGTCCTATTTTTGGTCAGTAACACTAATCAAATGAATAACTTTATTAATCATACCGCGAATAACGGCATTATCTTCATGAATTCTTTCTGAATTCACTTTATGCAGTCCCAAAGCCACAAGAGTCTTGCGCTGCATTGGTTTTGTACCAATAGAACTTTTCAACTGTTTAACAATTAACTTTCCCATAATTACGACCTTACGCTTCCCACAATTTATTAAGAGTAATTTCTCTTAGATCAGCAGTCTCTTTCAAACTCCGTAACTTCATCAATCCATCAAGTGTTGCCTTAACAATATTTATTGGATTACGAGAACCGTTTGATTTTGCAAGTATATCAGAAATACCGGCTTTTTCAACAACAGCACGAACAGAACCACCTGCGATAATGCCGGTTCCCGGTGTTGCTGGTTTCAAAATTACTCTCGCAGATTTGAATTTTCCTACTACTTCATGAGGTATAGTATTTCCACGAACATTAATAGTAAATACTTCTTTCTTACCTGATTCTACACTTTTGCGGATTGCATCGGGAACTTCATTTGCTTTTCCAAAACCAATCCCAACATGACCCTTCCCATCACCGACAACCGCAAGAGCGCTAAAAGAGAATCGACGTCCACCCTTAACTACTTTCGCAACACGATTGATCACAACAATCTTCTCGGTGAGTTCAAAATTATCCGCATTAACACGACGTTTTCTATAAAGATTAATATTCATGGTTATTCCTTTTACCTAAACATCAATTCCATCTTCTCGAAGCGCATCAGCAAAAGCTTTAATTTTACCGTGATAAAGATAGCCGTTTCGATCAAAATATAAAGCCACTAACCCAAGAGCCTTTGCCCTCTCAGCAACCAGTTTGCCAAGCAACTTCGCATTCTCGATATTCAAAACACCAGGTTTACCAGTAAACTCTTTACTTAAAGTCGATATACCTAATAATGTACGCTGATTTAGATCGTCAATTATTTGAACATACATTGAACGATTATGTCTTGAAACACATATACGTTTACGATCAGCACTTTTTGGAACAATCGTATGTTTAATTTTAGTCCTGCGCTTCAAATAACGCTTTTGAAGGAGTTTAACTTTATTCATAATTATTTACCTGTTTTTCCGGCCTTTCTGCGTATATTTTCACCCTCATACTTTATGCCTTTACCCTTATACGGCTCAGGCCCCTTCAATTTGCGTATATTCGCCGCAACCTGACCAACAAGCTGCTTATTGAAGCCTTTAATCTTAATATGAGTCTGATCAACTACGATGAGCTCAATGCCTTTGGGCGCTTTGAAAAGCACCGGATGCGAGAAACCAAGACTAAACTGAATATCCTTACTCTGTTGCTGTGCCCTGTAACCAACACCATTTATCTCAAGATTCTTTTCAAACCCTTGAGATACGCCGGAAATAATGTTTGCGATCAAAGAACGATAAAGTCCATGTTTCGCATCAAGTTTCTCAGCGACATAAGACTCATCAATCTTCAATTCAAGATTCTGGCCTTCAGATACAATGTACAATCCATTACAAAACTCACAAGTATCTTCACCTAGTGGTCCTTTCACAGTAACTGTATTATTAGTCACCTGAAATGTAACATTTTTCGGCAATAAAATCGGCTTTTTCCCTATTCGTGACATAGTTAACTCTCAGTTAATTTATACAATCTCGCAAATAAGTTCACCACCGACATTCTCTTTCTTGGCTAACTTATTCGTAATAACACCTTTTGAAGTTGAAATAATCCAGATACCCGTATTATTATATACAGGATGCAAGTCCTCAGCTTTAATATACATTCTACGACCAGGAGTACTTTTTCTGGTTATAGATGAAATAGCGGGAATATTTTCTTCCGAATACTTCAGATAAATCCTCAACAATTTTGGAGACTTCTGATCATCTACATACTTATAGTTTTTTACAAATCCTTCATCTTTAAGTATCTTAACAATACTCTCTTTAATTGAAGATGCAGGAACATCAACTTTTTGCTTTTGGGCGTGAACCGCATTTCTGATTCTTGTTAGCAAATCTGCTATTGGATCTGAAATTGAACTCATACTATCCTCTGTGAATACCGATTATTGGCATCAAAATTCAAAATTATAAAGTCACAAATCACCAAGATGACTTTGTAACACCAGGAATTTTACCTTCACTGGCTAATTTCCTGAAACAAATCCTGCACATATCAAATCTACGCATGAAACCTCTCGGTCTTCCGCAAATTACGCATCGATTATGATCACGTACTTTAAACTTAGAACCACGCAAATGCTTTGCAATCAAACTTAGCTTAGCCATTACTAACTCCTATTCCCTGAAAGGCATTCCAAAACCATCTAGCAGTGCCTTTGCTTCCTCTTTAGTTTTTCCAGTAGTCACAATCGTAATATTTATTCCATAAATATTTTCCGTTTTATCTATGTTAATTTCAGGGAAAATAATCTGCTCTTTTATGGAAAAATTATAATTTCCAAAATTATCAAAAGATTTTGGGGAAATTCCCTTAAAGTCTCTTACACGGGGGAGAGAAAAATTAATGAGCCTGTCAAGAAACTCATACATTCTACTACCCCTTAGCGTAACCTTTATCCCGACTTCATACCCTTCACGAATTTTAAAGTTAGCAATAGATTTTTTTGCGACAGTCTTTACCGGCTTCTGGCCAGCAATAGCCGTTATTTCATCAATAGTAGATTGCAATTTAGCTGAATTGGAATGAGCATCACCCATTCCAACATTCAAAACGATTTTGTCGACCTTAGGTATTTGCATAACAGACTTATACTTAAATTTTTCAAGCAAAGAGGTCTTTATATTCTTCAAATACAATTCATGTAATCTAGCGGACATTTTAAATACCCTTAATCAATACTTTTTCCGCATTTTTTACAAACACGGGATGATGACTTCTCATCTTTATGGTTACCTAGACGGACACCTTTTTTACATTTATCACAAAAATACATAACATTGGACAATTGGAATGGAAATTCTAATTTAACAATACCCTTTTCAGCGGCATTTTGTTGATTTTGTTTTACATGTTTTGTCTTAATGTTAATACCTTCAACAATAACACGACCTTTTTTGTTATCAACAAACAAAACCTTACCACGCTTGCCTCGATCAGAACCGGAAATCACAATTACCTGATCATCCTTTTTCAGCTTTGACCTAAAACCTATCATCAACTTCCCCCTTAAAGCACTTCAGGAGCAAGAGAAACTATCTTCATAAACTTTTTCTCACGAAGCTCTCTTGCAACAGGACCAAAAATACGCGATCCCTTAGGTTCGCCTTTATTATCAATTATAGCTACAGCATTATCATCAAAACGAATATAAGAACCATCTGGACGGCGAACAGGTTTCTTAGTACGAACTATAACAGCCTTCAAAACAGACTTGTTATGAACCTTTTTTCCGTTCGAATCTTTTAAACCATATGAAGGATGAGCATCTTTTACAGCAACAACAATAATGTCACCGACAGAAGCATACTTTCTTTTCGATCCACCCAGAATCTTGATACACTGGACTTCTTTTACACCGGAATTATCAGCAACATTGAGTCGCGTCTGCATCTGTATCATGATACCACCTATCTAACTTTTTCAACTATTTCAACAAGAGTATATCGTTTCTCTTTCGAAAGAGGACGAGTCTCCTGTATTCTGACCTTGTCGCCAATCGATAGTTCATTATTTTGATCGTGACATTTAACCCGCTTGCTTTTTTTAACAAACTTCTTATACAATGGATGCATAAGCATGGTCTCAACCTCAATAACAGCAGTCTTATCCATTTTATTGCTTTTCACAACGCCAACCAATTGTTTTCTTAGTGGTGTCTTATTGTTTTCCATTTAACGTCCTACCTTGTACGTATACCAAGCGAATATTCATTTTTTAACGTATGAATACGTGCTATTTTCTTTTTTTCTTTTTTGATTAGCTTTGTATCAGTCAGATTACCGGTAACTACCTTAAATCTTGCCTGCTGTATTTTTTCCTTCGCTAAAATTAACTCTTTATCCAATTCCTCAGGAGTTAACTCAAATAAATTACTTTTCATCAGGCAAACCTCAACCTTCTATCGAAATTACTTTTGTTCTGACCGGCAACTTAGAAGTAGCAGCACCAAGAGCAGACATTGCTAATTCTTTGTCAACACCGGCAATCTCAAATAGTATCCTGCCCGGAAGGATATGTGCTTCAAATCCCTCTGGATTACCTTTACCTTTACCCATACGAGTCTCAGCGGCTTTTTTTGTAAAAGGCTGATCAGGAAAAATACGTATCCACAACTTACCACCGCGTTTAACCTTGCGATTTATAGAGATACGAGCAGCCTCAATTTGACGACTATTAATCTTCCCGGCTTCTAATGCCTTAATCGCATATTCGCCAAATGCAATTGAAGAGCCATTATGAGAAAGTCCTGACATTCTTCCGCGGTGTATCTTACGATGTTTTACTTTATTTGGCATTAACATAGTAGTAGACCTGTTATTAAATTATTTCGTTTTTCTTTTAACAGTATATTTGTCTTCTTCATCATTTTCTTTTTTTGACAAAACATCACCGTTATATATCCAGACCTTTACCCCAGTAAGGCCATATGAAGTAAGTGCCTCTTCAAATCCATAATCAATATCTGCTCGAAGAGTATGCAAAGGAATTCTACCCTCTTTATACTTCTCCCTTCTCGCAATTTCTGCTCCATTCAGACGCCCGGAAATCATTATCTTGATTCCTTTTACGCCACTCCTAGTAGCTGCGCTAATTGCCTGCTTTATTGCACGACGATATGGAAACCGAGATTCAAGTTGCTGACAAATCTGCTGAGCAACAAGTTGGGCATTCTTTTCTGATTTCTTAATATCAGTTATATATACAAAAACTTTTTTACTAACAAGCCTCTGAAGATCATTCTTAAGAACTTCATGATTAGCTCCATTTTTACCGATCAGAACGCCAGGACGACCGGCATATATATGAATATTAACCTTGTCAGCTAATCTCTCTATTCCAACCTTAGCAATCGCTGCAGATTTATGCACTTTCTTTACATATTTCTCGATCTTCAAATCTTCATGGAGATTTTCACGGTAATTCTTTTTCTCATCATACCAAATGAAGTTCCAATTCCTTACGACACCGATTCTAAGTCCAACAGGATTAACTTTTTGTCCCATAATTATACAGTATTCCTTATTTTAAAATGATATCAGAAATGATTATTCATCAGAAAGGACAACGCTTACATGACTAGTTCGTTTTTTTATGCGGGAAGCTCTACCGCGCGCACGAGCACAAAAACGTTTCATAAGAACTGACTCATCAATCGTTATCTTCTTGACATACATGTCACTTTCTTTAATCTGAGGGTTAATTACTTTTGCATTTGCACCAGCAGAACTAATCGTCTTAAATATTATATCAGCTGACTTTTGCGGAAGTATTCTCAATATATCAAGAGCCTCAGGATATGAAACACCTCTGACTTTATCAGCAACTAGACGTGCCTTAAATGGAGATACCCGGACTGTTTTTGTAAAAGCTTTTGCTTCCATAATGATTTACCTGAATAATTATCTTTTTTTTGCTACTTTATCATTCTTACTCGTGTGTCCACGATATGTCCTGGTAGGAGCAAATTCACCCAATTTATGGCCGACCATGTTTTCTGTCACATACACCGGAATAAAGGCCTTGCCATTATGAACCATTAATGTATGCCCTAACATCTCAGGGAAAATTGTCGAACGTCTCGACCAAGTCTTAATCGTTTTCTTTGAAGATTGAGAATTCATTTCTTCAATTTTCTTATATAACTTAAGATCAATAAACGGCCCTTTTTTAACAGAACGTCCCATGTTTATTTCCTTTTAGATATAATCATACTATTTGAGTATTTTTTCTTCTTCCTAGTCTTATAACCCTTAGTCGGCACTCCCGTAGGAGAAACTGGATGCCTCTTGCCAGAAGACTTTCCTTCTCCACCACCAAGAGGATGATCGACCGGATTCATTGCGCACCCGCGTACACTCGGGCGTTTATTTAACCAACGGCTTCTTCCTGCCTTACCAATAGTAACATTGCTATGATCTTTATTACCGATCGTACCAATAGTTGCAGTACATTCACTATGTACTTTACGCATTTCTCCAGAAGGCAGCTTAATTATGCAATAAACATCTTCATAACCAGTTATCTGCGCCGTTGTACCCGCAGAACGAACCAATTGTCCACCCTTACCTACATGAAGTTCAATATTATAGATATTTGTACCGACAGGTATATTCTTCATTTTCATGGAATTACCGGGGCGGATCTCACACTTTTCAGCAGAAATCAACTGATCGCCAACATTTATTGAATCAGGAGCAATTATATAACGACGCTCACCATCAACATAACAAAGTAACGCAATATTTGCAGAACGATTCGGATCATATTCAACTGACTCAACTTTTGCCGGTATATTGAATTTGTTACGTTTAAAGTCGATCAATCTAAATTTCTTTTTATGCCCACCACCTCGACGACGTACAGAAATCTGATTACCCGCACCACGACCTGAGGTTTCAGATTTACCTTTTGTCAAAGGCTTATATGGACGATCGGTAGTCAGTTCTTCAAAAGTAAGAGTAGTTTTATACCGTAGAGTAGAAGTAACTGGTCTGTATGATTTAATACCCATTATCTTATTCCTGATTATTTATCAAATAACTCAATTTTGTCGCCTTTTTTTAAGGTAACGATCGCCTTTTTCCAGCCTGATTTTACACCAATGGTATATTTATTACGCTTCAATTTAGATCGGACGACAGAAACGTTAACAGCAAGAGGGCGAACCTTAAAAATACTTTCAACAGCATCCATCACCATCATCTTGTTAGCTGAAGGAGCAACTTTAAAAACATACTTGCCGGAATCAGCTAAAACAGTTGATTTCTCGGTTACAATTGGTTTGATGATTACATCACTCAAATTCATTTTATTACCTACGCAAGTCTTTCATTAAAATAATTAACAGCACTTTCAGTTATTAATATTTTCGCAGAGTTAAACGCATCACGTGCATTAAATCGCTCAGCATTATTATAGCAAACAGAAGGTATATTACGAATTGCACGTTTAACCATCATGTCAGACCCTGCAACTGACCTAAACAAAAGCATTCCGCGAGAGACAGAGAATTTATCGAGGATTTTAGCAATATCTTTTGTCTTGCCCGAAGTAACGTCAAAATCCTGAATAACCAGTATCTGATTATTTCTCGCCTTGATTGACAAAATAATCCTATAAGCCTGCTGACGAATCTTTCTCGGAAGATCAATTCTGTATGTACGAACTCGAGGCCCAAATACAGTACCGCCGCCCCTGAACTGCGGAGCACGAATAGTACCCTGACGAGCACGACCGGTTCCCTTTTGCTTCCAAGGCTTAATACCGCCACCACTGATTTCTGAACGCTCTTTTGTCTTATGAGTTCCCTGCCGCAAATTAGAATCTGCAGCCTTTATAAACTCATACACAATAGTGTTATTAATCTCAACACCAAAAACCTTGTCGGAAAGCTCAATCTGCCCCGACTTCTGTCCATCAACTGTATACTTATCAACTATCATCTAATTAACCACCCTGTCAGCTTTCACACACAATAACCAGGGAATCCCTGCGGCCCGGAACAGCGCCATTTACAAGAATAAGATTCTTGTCTTTAATAATCTTAACAACTTTCAAGTTCTTAACAGTAACTTGATCTACACCCATATGACCGGCCATACGTTTTCCCTTCCACACTTCACCCGGAAATGAACGACAACCGATTGAACCAGGAGTTCTATGAAATGAGGAACCGTGAGTCGCACGACCTCCCGCAAAACCATGGCGTTTAATATTACCGGCATAACCTTTACCCTTGGAAATACTGGTAACGGTTACACATTTAACACCTTCAAGAACTCCGCAATCAATCAAACTGCCAACTTGAAGGGAATCATCAAAATTCTCGATTTCACGAAGATACTTTTTTTTCTCGCTAGACAAACCAGCTTTATCAAAAATACCTTTATCGGCTTTATTCAAACTCTTCTCTTTTACTGAACCAAAACCGACTTTCAAGGCAGAATACCCATCTTTCTCAGCAGTCTTTTTCTGCACAACAACATTTGGTCCCAGTTCAAGAACAGTTACAGGAATAAGAGTACCATTCTCATCAAACACCTGCGTCATTTTCAGTTTCTTTCCAACCAACGCTTTTTTCATCGCTTTATACCATCATGAATACATTTTATATATAATAACATACTGATAACCCAGAACTGAAAACCGGGGCTGAATCAGCACTCAGATTTTGTATCTCAACAACCAGCAGATTTTACGACTTAATATCTACCGAAACACCAGCGGGCAATTCCAATTTCATCAACGCCTCAACAGTGTCTGAATTGGGATTCAGAATGTCAACAAGGCGCTTGTGTGTACGAATTTCAAACTGTTCACGAGACTCTTTATTTACGTGGGGGGAACGCAACACGCAAAACTTTTCAACTTTAGTAGGCAAAGGAATAGGTCCGGCAACTTTGGCTCCACTTCTGTTTGTTGTCGCTACAATTTTGGCAGCTGATTTATCAAGGAGTTTCACATCAAATGACTTCAGTTTAACCCTTATCCTTTGTTCTGCAATTTTTGCCACAGTAATCCTCTTAACTTTTATATCTTTTAAACAGAATTTGCTGAAAATCAAGGCTAATAATAGTTGCAAAGCCCTAGGTAAGCTTGACAACTATTATTAAAGCCTGTTTTTTTATCAAGTTTTTTTCTAAATTACTCAATAATTTTTGTTACTACGCCGGCACCAACAGTTCGGCCACCCTCGCGTATTGCAAAACGAAGTGTTTCTTCCATAGCGACAACTGTAATAAGCTCAACTATCATCTTAATATTGTCACCAGGCATAACCATCTCAACACCTTCAGGCAACTGAATGACGCCAGTTACGTCAGTTGTGCGGAAATAGAACTGAGGACGGTAATTTGAAAAGAACGGAGTATGACGTCCACCCTCTTCTTTTGAGAGAACGAATACTTCGCATTCGAACTTCTTATGAGGAGTTATCGAACCCGGTTTTGCGATAACCTGTCCGCGTTCAACGTCATCTTTGCCAATACCGCGGAGAAGAAGACCCACGTTATCACCAGCCTCGCCCTGATCAAGAAGCTTACGGAACATCTCAACGCCTGTTACAACACTTGAACGGGTTTCTTTGAAACCAACGATCTCAACTGTGTCGTTTGTTTTAACCACACCGCGGTCAATTCGACCGGTTACAACAGTACCACGGCCTGTGATTGAAAAAACGTCCTCGATAGGCATCTGGAACGGCTTGTCAAGGGGACGCTCAGGAAGAGGAACGTACTCGTCAATTGTTTTGATGAGTTTTACTACACCCTGAACCCACTCTGAATCTTTTTTGCCGGCAGTTGCATCTTCAAGAGCCTTAAGCGCTGAACCGGGGATAATGGGTGTGTCGTCGCCGGGGAAATTATACGCGTTGAGAAGATCGCGAATTTCCATTTCAACAAGTTCAATAAGCTCAGCCCGTTCGCTGGCATCAAGCATATCAACCTTATTAAGAAAAACTACGATGTAAGGAACCATTACCTGACGAGCAAGAATAACGTGCTCTTTCGTCTGGGGCATTGGACCGTCAGTTGCTGCAACGACCAACACCGCCGCGTCCATCTGTGCAGCGCCAGTGATCATGTTTTTAACATAATCGGCATGGCCCGGACAGTCGACGTGCGCATAATGACGAACGTCTGTTTCATACTCCTGATGTGAAGTAGCGATAGTGATACCGCGTTCACGTTCCTCGGGAGCGTTGTCAATATTTTCGAACGCTACCGCCTTGTTGTTTCCACCGAACACTAGCGCCATACATGAAGTAATTGCTGAGGTCAGGGTGGTTTTTCCATGGTCAATATGGCCGATTGTGCCGACATTGACGTGTGGCTTGGATCTGTTGTACTTTTCCTTTGCCATTTAATTCACCTCTTTACATTTCTTTCCTGAAAAAATAGTAGTGTGCAAAGACATATCAACCCGGCTAGACTCGTGTATCTAACATTGACAATTCATATTCACGGGTATTTTCTTATTTGAAAGCTATGCGATGAGTGCATCATAGCCCACACAAAGTAACAAAATTAAAAAGTATACCGTTTCTGTGTCAAGGAATTAATAAATACTGCCATGTTTTTTGATGAAAGTAGCTCAAAACAGGTATTCATACCACTCTTCCCATGATGCGATTCACTATTATCTCCGCCTTTTGTTTAGAGACCGGCTCGTAGCGGAAAAACTGCATACTATTACTTGCCCGCCCCTGGCTGATTGATCGCAGGTTTGTGGCGTACCCAAAGAGTCCGGACATAGGAGCAAACGCATGAATAACCGTCAAGTGCTTCTGGACCTCGATTCCCTCGATTCGACCCGAACGCGAATTGATATCATTGATAATATCGCCGGTATAATCATCAGGTGTCACAAGTTCGAGTTTCATAACGGGTTCAAGAAGAACCGGAGAAGCTTTCGTCAAGGCATCCTTCAAAGCCATATTCGCCGCAATACGATAGGCGATCTCCTGATCAGGTTCACTGCTCATCGAAGATGATAAAAGAGTTACCTTAACATCATCAAGACGGAACATCGCCAGGACGCCCGACTGTGAACCATCCATGACGCCATCACGTATGGCAGCCAAAAGTGCTGGAAAAATATCTGCTGCAGGAACTTTAGATTCAAATACTATCCCTCCTGAAGAAGGAAGCGGTTCCACTGCAAGTTCGACAGTTGATGAAACATTCTTACCGGAAATCACATTCTCATAATGCTTCGACGCAACAGCTTTAGCGCTGATTGTCTCTTTATAAGCAACCTGTGGTTTACCGACATTTGCATTGACATTAAATTCCCGGAGAAGTCTGTCTACGATAATCTCGAGGTGCAGCTCCCCCATTCCGGATATGAGATTTTGCCCTGTGTCCTCATCCTTTTTAAGCTGGAAAGTCGGATCCTCTTCAGCGAGGCGCTCAAGAGATAGCTGTAGTTTATCTGTATCAGACTTGGTCTTTGGCTCTATCACTATCGAGATTACCGGATCGGCAAAATGCATTTTCTCCAGTATTATGGGCGCAGAGGGATCTGTTATCGTATCCCCCGTCCGGGCAAACCGCAGCCCGACAAGTGCAACAATATCTCCTGTGTGTGCTTCTGCAATCTCCTCACGGTCGTTTGCGTGCATTCGAAGAATTTTACCGATTCGTTCTTTTTTATCCGAAGTAATATTGTACAGCTGATCACCGGCCTTGATTGATCCGGAATATATTCGAATATAAATCAATTTTCCGACATACGGATCGGCATGAATTTTGAATACCAAAGCTGAAAGGGGATCCTTATCTGACGGATCACGTGTAATCTCAAGATCGCTCTTCGGCTCATGACCCTTTATCACACCGCAGTCTTTCGGCGAGGGGAGATAATCGATTACCGCATCAAGCACCGGCTGCACACCTTTATTCTTCAAAGCAGAACCGCAAAATACAGGGAAGAATTTTGCAGCCATAGTTGAATTTCTGATGGATTCTTTCAGCTCTTCAACGGTAAAATCAACACCTTCGAGAAAACGTTCGATAAGCGAGTCATCATTTTCCGCTATCAGTTCAATGGTCTTGTCACGGTACGCGCGGGCCTCGGCCTGCAATGAGGCCGGAACGTCCTCTTCCAGAACCTGCTCCCCCTTTTCCCCCCGCATATATATCGCTTTGAACTGAATCAGATCAATCACACCCAAGAAATTGTCTTCACAGCCGATCGGGATCTGCAGGATCAGTGGCTTGGCGCCCAATTTTGTCTGAATCATCTCGACGCAACGCGGAAAATCAGCACCAATACGATCCATCTTGTTAATAAAGCAAATTCGCGGAATATGATATCGATCAGCCTGACGCCATACCGTCTCCGACTGCGGCTCGACGCCAGCAACGCCGTCAAAAACGGCAATGGCAGAATCAAGTACACGAAGGCTTCGCTCAACCTCGACGGTGAAGTCGACATGGCCCGGGGTGTCGATAATATTTATTCGCGTATTGCGCCACATGCAGGTAGTAGCCGCTGCAGTAATTGTGATGCCCCGCTCGCGCTCCTGCTGCATCCAATCCATCTCGGCGGCGCCGTCATGCACCTCGCCGATTTTGTGAGTTTTACCCGTATAGTAAAGAATGCGCTCAGTCAGTGTGGTCTTTCCGGCATCGATGTGTGCCATGATGCCGATGTTTCGAGTTCGATGTAACGGTAAGTCTCTGCCCATTGTTTGTGAATCCTGAATATCTTTTTTGACTGTTTTTGTGTCGCTTATCGAACAAGAGGCGGCATAAGGGAACCTCTGGTAATTGCCACTCGATGTTCTCCTGATGTCTCAAACAGCGGTAAAATCAGCATTTAAATTAAAATGCTGATTTGTCAAAGTGAACAAAAAATGATCGTGCACGTTGTCGTACAATTTCGCAACGGATACCCAAAATGTACGGGGGGATGACAGCCCGAATCCCGGATCACGGGACAACACTGGAAAAAATCAAACCGTTCACCACGATCACGAAACAAGAGAGGGCGACCAAAGTCACCCTCTTTAAATTCCAACAAGAGCCATGAAATATCTTAAGGTCATCTCTAAAAATCAACATTATCATTTAACAACAAATGAAAAATACTGATTTCTCTACGCTTTATGACCGCAAAGGAACAACAAAAGTCAATTTTTAGAGGTCCCCTTAACTGTCCGGAAAGCCGAACAGTTATAAAATACAAGACACCATAAATTGTCTAACTTCAATACTGCTATTAACAACTCAACATGACAACATAATTATTCAGGATTAATGCCTGAAAATATGAAGCGTTAATGCATCGAAGAAATCTTTAGAACTTGAACGAAGCGAAAGCCCGGTTTGCCTCTGCCATTTTATGCGTATCTTCCTTCTTTTTAACGGCCGCGCCGGAATTACCGAACGCGCTCAGTATTTCAGATGCAAGACGCTGTGACATTGTCTTTTCAGAGCGGTCACGCGCAGCATTAATCAGCCATCTGATACCGAGAGCCTGACGACGCTCAGGACGGATTTCAACGGGTACCTGGTATGTTGCTCCGCCTACACGGCGGGATTTTACTTCAACAACCGGTTTGATGTTTTCAAGAGCCTTCTCGAAAACGGCAACGGGAGTATCCTCTGTCTTATCTTTAACGATGTCCATCGCATCATAAAAAATTGTCTCTGCAACGCCCTTCTTTCCGTCAAACATCATACAGGTAACAAATTTTGATACTAGTTTATTCATATATCTTGGATCAGGAAGTACTTCTCTTTTTACTGGTCTTCTTCTACGTGACATGATTATTCCTCTTTATAATCCGTGTTTGCTTATGCCTTGGGGCGTTTAGTACCATATTTTGAACGACTTTTCTTTCTGTCGTTTACACCCAGCGTATCGAGGGCTCCACGAACTATATGATAACGAACACCGGGAATATCCTTAACCCTGCCACCGCGAACAAGTACGGCGGAGTGTTCCTGAAGATTGTGTCCGACGCCTGGAATATAGGCGGTGACTTCAATTCCATTAACAAGGCGCACCCTAGCAACCTTACGAAGAGCCGAATTCGGTTTTTTAGGAGTAACCGTCATTACACGAGTACAAACACCGCGCTTTTGCGGACATTTTCTTAATGCGGGAGATTTCGAACGTCTGGACTTATCCTCACGTCCCTGTTTTATCAACTGATTAATAGTAGGCATTACTCATCCTCATTGTTTTTATGTAAGGGATTTACTTATGTGCAACCAGCATAATTGACTGAGCAAATCCCATCATTAATGATCACTTGTCATCAAAACCAAAGACAATGTCTATTGCATTTTTACGCCCTGATTTGTCAAACATTTTTAAACACTACTTCTTTTTCTTCTTAGCCGGAGCGGGCTTAGTAGCCTCTTCTTCTGCTTCTTCCTCGACTTCGTCATCCGAATCCATCCCGCTTAGAACATCCGGACCCAGCTCATCGAGCTCCGCGGAAATATCATCACTCAACGTGCTCTTGGGTGTGAAATCATCATCCTTATCACGATCGAGTGAATCAAGAAGTTCATCATCAGAAATGTCGTCATCACCAGCAGGCACATCCGCAAAATCATCATCATCCTCATCATCGAGATCCTCTTCTGACATGAGATCAGCAAGTGCAGGATCATCAGCCGCAGGTGCGGGTGCCTCAACTTCATCCTCTTCCAGATGTGTTTCCGGATACATACCGTTATCGTCCTCTTCGCTAATTTCAAGGTCACCGTGTTCGTACTGGAAGACATCTACGTTCTTATAATCAATCATACCTGTACCGGCAGGAATCAGATGTCCGATAATGACGTTTTCCTTCAGACCCAGCATCATATCTTCTTTGGTCTTGATCGCCGCATCTGTAAGAACTCGCGTTGTTTCCTGAAATGAAGCGGCAGATATCCACGACTCGGTATTGAGCGATGCTTTGGTTATTCCCATCAGAACGGGCTCAGCAGATGAAGGAAGTCCCCCCTCATTAACAACTTTTTCGTTCTCATCTTTGAACGCGAATTTATCAACAATCTGCTCAATGACAAAAGAGGTATCGCCGGGATCAGAAATACGAACTTTACGGAGCATCTGACGCACGATAATCTCAATGTGCTTATCGTTGATGCCAACCCCCTGAAGGCGGTAAACCTCTTGAACCTCATTAACAAGGAACTTCTGAAGCTCGGGTCGTCCCTTGATTTTGAGGATGTCATGAGGATCTATCGCGCCATCGTCAAGCTTCTCACCCTTACGGATAAAATCGCCGTCCTGCACACGAAGGAATTTCGATGCGGGGATCGAATACTCGCACTGCTCATTGTCATTCTCGAGTTTAATCTTACGCTTGTTTTTAACGGTATCTCCGATAACAACGGTACCGTCGATTTCAGCAAGCGTGGCCTTGTCTTTGGGAACACGAGCCTCGAACAACTCGGCGACACGGGGAAGACCGCCGGTAATATCCTTAGTACGCTCGGCTTCTTTCGGGATCTTCGCCAGAACTGTACCTGCTTTAACAGTTGAACCGCCCTCAACCATAAGATGGGCGCCTTTGGGCAAAAGATAAATAGTGGGATCACCGGATTTACCGAACACATTGATACGTGGCTGCAATTTCTCTGTCTTATATTCGACGATTATTCTCTTTTTGGCATTTGACATAGGGTCTGTTTCTTCAACGAGAGATTTGTTCATCTCAACGTCAACGAATTCAACACTACCGTCAATTTCGGTGATAATCGGCTCCATCATCGGGTCGATTGTCGCAAGAATCTCATACCGGTCGTAGAACTCGTTCTTCTCTGCGAGTATTTCCGCACCGACGTTTACCGGTACAGAGTGGACATCACCGAGGACAACAATTTTTGCCGGCAATATTTTTACGAAACCGGAACTTTTTGAGATTTCGTCAGTTCCGTCCTGATTTACAAAGAGTTTTGATCCCGGATAGACTTTCACGCCCTCTTCTACCAGAATCTTTGTATCCTTGGAGATTTTATAATCGACTACAATTCGCTGAATTTCAAAATAACCGCGTCGGACTGAAATCGTCTTCATGTCATCAGTGGTAATCGTACGGAATGTCATATTCTTGATGAAAACGGGATAGGGAAAACGGATATCACTTTCACTGGCTGCACCCGTTGCGATACCACCGATATGGAACGTACGCATAGTAAGCTGAGTTCCCGGCTGTCCGATCGACTGCGCAGCGATTATTCCCACCGCTTCACCGATATTTATTGGCTTGCCGTTCGCAAGATTTCTTCCATAACATTTCGCGCAAATACCATGGCGGGACTCGCAGGTGAGAACCGAGCGTATTTCAAGATTATCAATCTTGAGCTCGTCGATTCTCTGTGCGATTTCCTCGCTTATTATTTCATCCGCTTTTGCAATCAGTTCGTTTGTAACGGGATGATACAGATCATACAGAAGCGTACGTCCCACTACGCGCGAACCGAGAGACTCAATTATTTCATCACCCTCTTTGAGGGGAACAATCTCGATACCGACAGTCGTGCCGCAATCCTGCTCAGTGACAACCACATCCTGTGAGATATCGACAAGGCGGCGCGTCAGATATCCGGCATCGGCAGTCTTGAGCGCGGTATCGGCAAGGCCCTTACGCGCACCGTTAGTGGATATGAAGTACTCAAGTACGTTCAGTCCCTCTTTGAAATTGGATCGGATCGGAACATCGATAATCTCGCCGCTCGGTTTCGCCATCAGTCCGCGCATACCGGCAAGCTGTTTGATCTGCTGGCGGCTGCCGCGCGCTCCAGATTGCGCCATCACATAAACGTTGTTGAATCCCCCCTGCTCTTTGGCGAGGTTTTTCATCATGACATCGGTGATCTGATCGTTAACGAGAGTCCACTTATTGACGACAAGGTTGAATCGCTCCTCGTTGGTTCTCATACCCAGACGGCGCTCTTCCTCGTACTTCTCGACTTCAAGATTTGCCTTATGTATCAGCTCTTCCTTCTCTATCGGCACAATGATATCGGAAATAGAAATTGTGGGCGAAAAATGCGTACCGTATTTATACCCAAGCTCTTTGATGCGGTCAAGATTGATTACCGTCTCTTCAGGACCGAAGTCACGGAAGATGTCGGCGATAATTACGCTAAGCTCTTTCTTTCCGACTACATGGTTCACATACTTGTACTCTTCAGGCAACGATGCATTGAAGACAAGGCGTCCCGGTGTTGTCTCGAGTATAGAACCATCTTCTTTAATAAACTTGATCTTTGAGCGGTAAGTAACGTTACCAAAATCAACCGCCCGCATAACTTCATCCATGCAGTCGAAGAATTTGCCTTCGCCGGGAGCCCCGTCAAGCTGTGAAGTCAGGTAGTATATACCGAGGACAATATCCTGAGAGGGGGTTACAATCGGCTCACCATTCGCCGGTGAGAGAAGATTATGTGCGGCAAGCATAAGTGTCCAGCACTCAAGCTGCGCCCGGGGTGACAGGGGAACGTGCACTGCCATCTGGTCGCCGTCAAAGTCGGCATTGAATGCCTGACATACGAGAGGATGAAGACGGATCGCCTTACCCTCAACAAGAATCGGTTCGAAGGCCTGGATTCCCAGACGGTGAAGGGTCGGAGCACGATTTAGAAGAACGGGATGTTCAGAGATTACCTCTTCAAGAACCTCCCAAACTTCATTCTTTTCGTTCTCTACCATTCGCTTGGCAGACTTGATATTGGGAACGTATCCCTTATCTACCAGCCGGCGCATGATGAATGGTTTGAACAGCTCAATAGCCATTCTCTTCGGAAGACCGCACTGGTGCAGCTTCAACTGAGGACCGATTACGATTACCGAGCGTCCAGAATAGTCCACACGTTTACCGAGAAGATTCTGGCGGAAACGTCCCTGCTTTCCTTTCAGCATATCTGAGAGTGATTTGAGGGGACGGTTTCCCTTTCCTTTTACCACGCGTTTGCGACGGCTGTTATCGAACAACGCATCAACAGCTTCCTGAAGCATACGCTTTTCGTTCTTCACGATTATATCCGGCGCACGGAGGGCAAGCAGACGTTTAAGACGGTTATTTCTGTTGATTACCCGGCGATAAAGGTCATTGAGGTCCGAGGTCGCGAAACGGCCTCCATCGAGCTGTACCATCGGACGCAATTCCGGCGGAATTACGGGGATTACATCGAGAATCATCCATTCCGGCTTATTTGTGGAATCGCGGAACGCCTCGATAACCTCAATTCTCTTAATCAGTTTTTTATCGATCGTCTTGCCGTTTGCCTGAAGATCGAGGATGTGGGCACGCAGAGTCTTTGATTCCGCTTCGAGGTCAATATCGAGAAGAAGCTCTTTTATTGCGGAAGCGCCCATGTCGGCAACAAGTGTTTCACCGAACTTCTCGTAAAGATCGTAGTACTCATCCTCTTCAAGAAGGGAACCGCGAGCTATATTTTCAGACTCAGCATCACCCGGATCGATAACGACATATTTTTCGTAATAGAGAACTTTTTTCAGGTCGCTTACCGACATGTTAAGAAGAAGCCCCATTCTTGAGGGAACAGAACGGTAGAACCAGATATGTGCTACAGGGGCTGCAAGCTCAATATGACCGCCACGCTCACGCCGAACCTTGTAGTGGGTTACTTCGACACCGCAACGGTCGCAGACGACGCCCGCATAACGAATTGATTTAAACTTACCGCAGTAACACTCCCACTCTTTTGTCGTACCGAATATCTTTTCGCAAAAAAGACCATCCCGTTCCGGCTTGAGTGTACGGTAATTTATTGTCTCTGGTTTTTTAACTTCTCCATATGACCACTCGCGGATCAGATCAGGTGAGGCTATCTGTATTTTAATTGAACTAAAGTTATTGAAATCTTTCATTTTATTCCCTACTGGTTATATAATAGAGATGCTAAAGTTCCCGCTCCTGCGAGCGGGAACTTCTTCATTAATCGTTTTTGATTGAATCTATTTTGATCTTTTTCCGGGTTTTGTTGAATACATCGCCCCACTCTGAAATCGTCGCCTCTTTTCCGTCCTCATCATAAATACGGACATCAAGGGCAAGACCACGAAGCTCCTGGACAAGAACATTGAATGACTCGGGAACGCCGGGATTTGTGGTATGGTGTCCCTTGACGATCGCCTCATACATGCGGGCACGGCCGAGCATATCGTCAGATTTTACCGTCAACAACTCCTGTAGCGTATAGGCGGCACCGTAGGCTTCAAGTGCCCACACTTCCATCTCTCCGAGACGCTGACCGCCGAACTGCGCTTTACCGCCGAGAGGCTGCTGCGTAACAAGTGAGTACGGACCGGTACTTCTCGCATGAATCTTGTCATCAACCATGTGCGCAAGTTTGAGCATATAGATGTAGCCGGTCATGACTGGATTCTCGAAAGGAATACCTGTGCGCCCGTCATAGAGAACCGCCTTCGAATCAACGGGAAGATTTGCCTTCTCCATGTACTCCTTGATATCCTCGAGGGTTGCACCGTCAAAGATCGGAGTTTCCATAAGAACCCCCAGCTCATGAGCAGCCCAGCCGAGCTCAGTTTCGAACAGCTGACCGAGATTCATTCGCGAAGGAACCCCGAGAGGATTCAGTACGATGTCAACGGGAGTACCGTCAGCCAGATAGGGCATATCATACTCAGGCATAACCCTCGAGATTACCCCTTTGTTTCCATGACGGCCGGCCATCTTGTCACCGACAGAGATCTTGCGCTTTTTCGCGATAAAAACCTTTACTAGCTCTTCTACTCCGGCAGCAAGTTCGTCGCCATTCTCACGGCGGAAGCGCTTGATATCGACAACCACACCTTCAATACCATTTGGAACACGAAGGGATGTGTCGCGTACCTCACGGGCCTTCTCTCCGAAAATTGAATGGAGCAGCTTATACTCGGGTGTGATGTCCTGTTCTCCCTTGGGAGTTACCTTACCGACAAGGATATCGTTCGGCCGGACATAGGCACCGGTGCGGACAATACCATCGGGATCAAGATCCTTGAAGGCCTTCTCTGAAAGATTGGGGATGTCCCGTGTGATGGTTTCGGGTCCGAGCTTCGTCTCTCGTGCCTCAATTTCGAACTGCTCAATATGAAGAGAGGTATAAATATCCTCTTTTACAAGTCGTTCAGAAAGAAGGATCGCGTCCTCGAAGTTGTAACCCATCCACGGCATGAAAGCAACAAGGACATTTTTACCCAGAGCAAGGCGGCCGCATTCAGTGGAGGGACCGTCGGCAATAACATCGCCCTTCTTAACTTTGTCCCCGGTGTGTACTACCGGTTTCTGGTTAAAACACGTTCCCTGGTTTGTACGTTTGAATTTTGTCAGAATATATTTGTCAATTTCACCGGATTTTCTCTTCACCTGCACGTAGCGGGCATCGGCACTGATGACTTCACCATCATGATCGGCAAGAAGAAGTACCCCGGAGTCGCGTGCCGCAAAGGGCTCGATACCGGTTCCCACAAAGGGAGCCTCTTCATCGATCAGGGGAACAGCCTGTCGCTGCATGTTTGATCCCATGAGGGCACGGTTGGCGTCATCGTGCTCAAGGAAGGGAATCAGACAGGTTGAGACTGAGAATATCTGCTGGGGAGAGACATCCATGAACTGAATCTCTTCCGGCTTTCTGTAAGGAAAGTCCCCCCGCGATCGGCAGGGAATAAGGTTTTCAATGAACTTACCCTTCTCGTCCACCTGTGCGTTCGCCTGCGCGACGAAATAACGATCCTCTTCTGTGGCGGTAATATACTTGATATCACTCGTCACTATGCCCTTGTCAACACGCTTGTAAGGAGTCTCAATGAATCCATACTTGTTGATTCGTGCATAGGTACTCAGCGAAGCGATAAGTCCGATATTCGGGCCCTCAGGCGTCTCAATCGGGCACATACGGCCATAATGAGTAGGATGAACGTCACGAACTTCAAAGCCGGCACGGTCACGTGAGAGACCGCCGGGTCCGAGCGCATTGAGCCGGCGTTTGTGTGTAAGCTCTGAGAGCGGATTCGTCTGATCCATAAACTGAGAGAGCTGGCTCGATCCGAAAAATTCGTTAATTACGGCAGTGATGGGTTTAATGCTTATCAGCGCTTGCGGAGTTACCACGTCAAGATCCTGAATGGTCATGCGCTCTTTGATAACACGCTCCATTCTCTGAAAGCCGAGCTTTATCTGATTCATCAGAAGCTCACCAACCGAACGTATGCGCCGGTTTCCGAGGTGGTCTATATCATCGACTGTGTAGAAATCAGCCTCTGCGATGAGGTAAAGAATATACTGAATGGTGTTTGTGATATCCCGCGGAGTAAGGGTGCTTGACTCGTCATCCTCATCATAACGGAATTTCTTATTGATCTTGTAACGTCCGACATTGCCCAGCGTATAGGTCTTGGGATTGAAGAAGAGACGGTCAAATTCAGCCTCGGCGTTCTCAAGAGTCGAAGGCTCGCCGGGACGCATGATATCATGGATGCACAGTAGCGCAAGCTGACGGGGTGTGGGTTCACCCTCAAGACCCGATACACGTTGCTTTGCGAGAAGATCACTGTCCTTCTGCAGGGTGGTAACCAGGTATGCATCCTCTTTATTATTCGGGAATTTAATAAGCTCTACGCTTTTAATTCCCTCCTCTTTAAGGATGTCAACGGTGTCGATGTTAAACCTTCCGCCCGCCTCAAGAATAATTTCGCCTGAGTCGGGACTCACGATATCCGCCACCGCACGCCTTCCGAGAATTTTATCGAACGCTGCCTGATCGGAGAGTTCGATCTTGTCAGACTCGTAAAAGAGTTTGATGATTGACTCGTTTGTCTCGTATCCAAGAGCCTTGCAAATAACGGTCACCGGGAATTTCTTTTTGCGGTCGATACGGGCTATAATAAAACCTTTGGAGTCCATCTCGATCTCAAGCCACGAGCCCTTATCGGGAATTACCCGGGAGCTGTATATACGCTCCACATCATCGAAGCTGAAGAAAATACCGGGAGAACGGTGCAGCTGATTAACAACTACACGCTCTGCACCATTAATGATAAATGTGCCGCGACGGGTCATAAGAGGAATATCCCCCATATAGACCAGCTGTTCACGGACCTCCATGCTGTCTTTCTTTATCAGGCGGATAACGGATTTCAATGGAGCCGCGAAAGTAGTATCACGCTCCTTGCACTCCATCTCGCCATACTTAGGTTCACCAATTTCATATTCAATAAATTCTAGTATAAGATCTTCGTGAGGGCTCTCAATCGGAAAGACTTCAAGGAATACGGAATTGAGCCCCTGATTAAGCCGTTTGGAATGGGGAACATCTCTCTGGAGGAACCAGTCATACGAATCGAGTTGGACTTCAATCAGGTTTGGGATCTCGATACTGGGATTAATCTTTCCAAAGTTTATTACTGGTTTGGTTTTGCGCATTGTAAACCCCGGGAAAAAAAGTAGAGTTAATGGATATTTGTATTCAAATTACCAGAATACCGGCCTGCATCTCAACGAGAAAGGAAACACGCACGAAAGCAGTTTAACGAAATTGTTGAGTATTCTGTTACAGGCTTATCGAAAAAGATTGTGATAAAACAGGAAGCAGGCATGACCCGATAAGCCACGCCTGCTCTACCATGTTTATAAAGAAACGGTGTTACTTGATTTCAACTTTTGCACCGGCAGCTTCAAGTTTCTTCTTGATCTCATTGGCTTCATCTTTAGAGACCTTTTCTTTGATAGCTTTAGGAGCAGCTTCAACAAGAGCTTTCGCTTCTGCAAGGCCAAGACCCGGAACAATTGTACGTACTTCTTTAATTACACCGATCTTGTTTTCGCCGAAAGCGGCAAGGATTACATCAAATTCGCTCTGCTCTTCAACAGGAGCAGCTGCAGCGCCACCAGCAGCGGCAACCGCAACGGGAGCAGCAGCAGATATTCCGAATTTTTCTTCCATTGCTTTTACGAGGTCAGCAGCCTCGATGAGAGTGAGCGCGCCGATAGCTTCTAGAAGTTATCGGCGCGCTAACTTAGCCATTTTGTTTCTCCTTCAATACTTAGTGAATTTCTTCAAGTTAACACATCAATTGTGTGGAAACTTATAAAGGAACTTGATAGTAAACATTTCAAATTTCCCGGACAAGGCATTAACGTGATGATCACGCCGCCACTGGAGCCTGAATGACCCGCCAACTTCTATCTAATACACCGAAAAACGGAGATTATGCGTTGTTTTTCTCTGCAACCGCATTAATACCACGTGCAAGCGATGCCATTATCTGGTTCATGCCTGATGCGATTACACGCGCAGGGCTGTTGATGCCGCCCAGAATCTGCGCAAAAAGAACCTCTTTTGAAGGAAGATCAGCAATACGGTGTACCGCCTTCTCATCGTAAGTACTGTTATCGATGACACCGAGAAAATATGAAAAATTCTCGTGAGTCTTCTTAAACTCTTTAAGTACCTGTGCGACATCGCCTATCTGATCACCGGCAAAAGCTACGGCAATCGGCCCCTTCAACTGCCCTTCAAGAGAAGAATATCCCTTGTCGGTCAGCGCGCGATTGAAAAGATTATTCTTCACAACCTTGAGCCTACCGCCTTTCGAACGGATGCTTCTGCGCAGTGCGGTAAGATCAGCGACTTTAATACCGGAATAGGAGGTAAGAATGAAATTCGAAGCACCCTCAAGTGTTTCGGAAATCTCTTTCACCATATCAATTTTATATTGTTGTACCATTACTTGTCTATCCCCTTATAGTTGATCTTGATGCCAGGGCCCATTGTGGAGGTGATGCACATTGAACGGATATAATTACCCTTCGCATCGGTCGGTTTTTCACGAACAACCTGCTGATAGACAGCCTTTACGTTAGAAACGATACCGTCATTTTCAAATGACATTTTTCCGACTCCGAGATGAATAACACCGGTCTTGTCAGCCTTGTATTCAACCTTTCCGCCTTTAAGCTCACGAATTATTCCTTTCAGATCATTCGTAACGGTACCGGCCTTAGGCTTCGGCATCAAACCCTTACGTCCGAGAACTGGGCCCAATTTACCCATTTTAGCCATCATATCGGGAGTGGCGACAACCGCGTCATAATCAGTCCAGTTTTCAGACTGAATCTTCTCGATCATTTCATCAGCGCCGACAAATTCTGCACCCGCATCTTTTGCCTCCTGCTGCTTATCGCCCTTGCATATAGCAAGCACACGAACCGTTTTGCCGGTTCCCGCAGGAAGAGTGACAAAGCCGCGGACATTCTGATAACTCTTGTGCACCACTTTGATCGCGACCTCAACAGTCTCATCAAACTTGGCGAACTTGACTTCTTTCATCAGTGCTACTGCTTCTTCAACTTCAAGAAGCTTTGTTTTGTCGACTTTCAGTCTCGCACTGGCGATTTGTTTTCCTCGCTTCATTGTATCCTCAAAAAAAATTATTTTGCAACATCAACACCCATTGCGCGGGCAGAGCCGGCAATGATGTTTACCGCAGCATCGATATCATTCGCGTTAAGATCGGGCATTTTGATCTTTGCGATCTCTTCGAGCTGTGCTCTCGTAATTGTGCCGACCTTGGTTTTATTCGGTTCGGCGGACCCTTTCTGCAGCTTCAATACCTTTTTTATAAGGATGGCAGCAGGCGGTGTTTTCACAATAAAATCAAATGAACGGTCATCATACACACTGATCACAACCGGCAGAATAGTACCCATCTGATCTTTTGTACGTTCATTGAAGGCCTTGCAAAACTCCATGATGTTTACACCGGCCTGACCAAGAGCAGGACCTACCGGCGGTGCAGGATTTGCCTGTCCACCCGGAATCTGAAGTTTGATGCCTTTCAAAAAGTTTTTCTTTTTTGGTGCCATAATATCTTTTCCTCACTAAAATGCAAATTTCCAAGACATTTCGCCAAAAACGATTCACGGCTGCCTCACAGCCATTATCGATATTTGATGAAAATCAACCGGAGAAATTAAAAAAGTAATAGTCAGATCTTACTGACCTGCAGAAAATCAAGCTCAACAGGTGTTCCTCTGCCGAAGATCTCAACTTTGATACGAAGTCTCCCCTTCTCGGGAAAAACCTCTTCAATGATTCCTGCAAATGAGTTAAACGGGCCATCAATAACTTTGACGTGTTCGCCGACAGCAAAATCAACAGATACGGTGCTTCGCTCTTTTACGGTCTTCTCTTTAGTATCCTCGAACAGAAGTGCGCTGACCTCATGATCGGAGAGGGGCTTAGGCTTTCCATCGCCAAAACTACCCACAAAGTTCGTAACGCCGGGTGTACTTTTTACGATATTCCACGTAGCGTCATCGAGATCCATGTTCACTATGATATACCCCGGCAGAGTCTTGCGGGTACGTACCTTCTTCTTTCCTTTCTTATCAAGATAAGGATCTTCGTAAGTTGGGATAATGATCTCGCCAATCCGCTCTTCGAGACCAAGATTACGAACCTTGCTCTCGACGGCAAGCTTAACTTTATTCTCATGTCCCGAATAGGTGTGTACTACATACCACTGTCTTGCCATCGCTTACCCTATCACAATACGGATTAATCGCATCAAAACAGAATCAACGATCCACAGAAAAATGGAAATAATGAATACAGTAACCACCGTTACAGCGGTAAATTTGGTGATCTCGTCACGGTTTGGCCATGTGATCTTTTTGTACTCGCCGTACGAGTCCCGAAAGTATGAGAATAACTTTTTCACAAGAACTCACCTTACGCCTTGGTTTCTTTATGGACTGTGTGCTTATGGTCAAACTTGCAGTACTTCTTCAACTCAAGTTTTCCTGTTGTGTTACGCTTGTTTTTAATTGTTGCGTAATTCTTGCGCTTGCACTCAGCGCACTGCAGCAATATTATTGTTCTCATGAAAGACCTTCCAGTATTGGTTTCGCAGGATGAAGCAAGAGCCCGCTACCAGAATCGAACTGGTGACCCCAACCTTACCATGGTTGTGCTCTACCGACTGAGCCAAGCGGGCATAGTCTGTCCGATATATTCTAACGTGCCTTTTTTTGTCAATAAAATTTGTTAAAAAATAGGAAATTGGGATTTTGGCAGGATTTTTGTGCAAAAAATCATCATTAATGCGCTTTTTCTGTGTATTATGGACGGGTCGGGCACAAGAGCGCTCATAAAAATCCCCGAGGGTTTTTGTGAGTGCTCTTGTGCCGTATCAGGCGCACAGGCGGGTGATACGGCGTATCCGGAAACTGCACCTCATGACAAACCGGCCCGGGCGGCAGTTTCCCCCCGCAAAATTCACAAGAAAAACGCCGCCGCGAGAGCCGGGACAGTCACTCGTTTTTCATGATGTATCCGGGAATATTCTCGCTCTGAAGGCGCTGTTTTATCGCACGGGCGTCACTTTCGCTTGCGATGTTTGTCACACGCACTTTATAATAATCACCGTCCTGAACAACGACAGTTGAATTTTCGACAAGCGCCTGGACCTGCTCCTGAAGCTTTTCGGCATTTCTTCGCGAATAGAATGCACCGCACTGAAGAATATAGGCGCCGGTTGCTGCGCTGCCCGCGGCTGAATAGTCATCCTCGTAGGGATCGCTGATCGGAGCGCTCGCGCCGGCGACCTCACTTCCCCCGCTGACAACCGTCAGGCTGACCCGGGCCACCCCGCTCTCAAGCATCCCCAGCTCACGGCCGGCCGCATAGGAGACATCGATAATACGGTCATCTCTGAAGGGACCGCGGTCATTGACTCTGACGCGAACCTCTTTGTTGTTATCAAGGTTTTTGACCAGAAGCACCGTGCCGAAGGGATGGGTTCTGTGCGCGGCAGTAAACTGATACATGTCAAAGGTCTCGCCCGAAGCAGTTCTTCGTCCCTGAAACTGGCGGCCGTACCAGGATGCGTTTCCTGTAGCCTCGGAACTTGCCGAAGCAAGATACGTCGAGCCTGAAGGCTGCTCGCTGTCGCTGGTGAATCCGGGATCATCGCCGTACCCGACAGTGTCCACGCTCTCTTCGGCAGACTGTTCTTCGAGTACTGTCTCATCACGGGTTATGTTTTTGCCCTGAGCACAGGAGAGCAGTGTCATTGCAAGCAGCAGAGTCGGCAACAGAACAAGTTTTTCAATTTTTTTCATTTTTTCCTCCGGGATGATCCTTTTATTTCATCAAAAGGGATGCGTCTGATTATATGATTATACATAGGAGCCTCGAAAAATGTCCGCAGGCCGGCGTTGTGCCGCTGTTATACCCGGATTTTCGAACTCCGATGAGCGGCTGCGCCGCCAACTACGACGGCTGTGCCGCCAATTTCTTCAAGGCCTGATTTTCGGATTTCACGATTTCTCAGCCGGACGATTGTACCGCCCATGGCTTCTCAGGAAAACATAACAGCCTAGTATCCGTTCAGGTCGCCTCTACTTCTTGTTCGGTCTATTTTCAAATTTGCTTTAATCTCTTTTCGGCAAGCCGGGAATATTTTTGCGACATAATCACGAGCGGAAGAGGATACTTCGCGCAGGGCCTTTTCAGTTGACGGATCCCTCCAGAAAATGATTGTTCCCTTTCCCCCCGCGAACACATTAATGAGCGGAGCGTTCTTCAACGCAGGATTTTGGCGGCGCTGCGCCGTGTAAAAAACTTGACCACAAAAACAGCAGGGTGTTCCTGACTGACAGAGAAACAACTGGTGAGGCGACATGAGTATAGTATCAAGCAAACCGACAATCACACGCAAGGATCTCGAAGGGGTTCTTGACTGCATGATCAACGACGAGCTCATAGGCGGCGGCGTCGTAGCTTCATTCGAAAAGTCGCTGACCGAACTGACCGGTTCAAAAAATCTTCTGGCCGTGCACTCACCGACCGCGGCGTTTCACCTTGCGCTGTGCGCCGTCGAGGCGGGGGGGAAAGAGGTCATACTTCCCTCTTACATCGGTCAGGCTGCGCTTAACGCGATCACCCTGTGCGGAGCGATTCCGGTCCTTGTCGACATCGATCAGATGCTCTACCCTGACTGCGAACAGATTTTGAACGCGAAGAGTGAGCGCACGGCGGCTATCATCGTTGCGCACACTCCGGGGATCGCCGGGAACTTCGCCTCGCTTGCGGCGGCAAACGTCCCCCTCATCGAGGACATCTCTGCAATTTTCGGAAGCGAGAACTTTGACGGCAATTCGTTTCAGGGAGCATTTCAGATCATCACCTTCGCCCCCCACGATATCATCACCACCGGAAACGGTGCGGCCGTTATTTCAAAAAACGCCCGCCACCACAGCATGATGAACGAACTGCGATCCTCTTCTACAAAAGCCAATTTTGAATACTTCATGACCGATCTGCAGGGGGCCATGGGTCTGTCGCAGATCAGCAGAATGCAGGATTTTGTGACGCGGCGCCGCGAAATCGCGCGCATCTACTACGACCGCGCCCGGCTTACCCCGCATAAGGTTCTTTTTCCCTTCAACGAATCGTGCCCCTATCAGAATTTCCCCCTCGTCTTCGACGCACCGGCGGACAAGACGGTGAAATTTTTCAAGAAAAACGGCATCGAGATTTTTCAGCCTGTGCAGACGCCGGTTCATCAGATTCTCGAAAGAAAGGGGATGGATTTCCCCAATGCCGACCGCATGTCCAAGAAGCTCTTCTCGCTGCCGCTGTATCCGACGCTGACCAGAAACGAGGTCGAGAAGATCTCAAGAACGCTGGCGAAGTTTATCTGAGTGCACCAATAGCGGTTTGCGAAATAATTACCCCGTTTGTATGCCTTGAAAGTATGATATGTTATACAAAATTTCCAGAAAGGTGTTCTGAACAATTCGTAAACCGCTCTAGCGCAAAATTTTTAAACGCCCCGGCCGGGGCTGGACGGTACCATGTATTTGTGCACAGTTGAGAGCGATTTTTCTTCGGCGCATTTTCTGCGCAATTACGGCGGCAAGTGCGAAAATATGCACGGTCACAACTACCGGGTGATCGCGACGGTCAGGGGGGAAGCCCTTGACAGCTGCGGAATGCTTATCGATTTTAAAATACTGAAGGGATTTCTGAAAGAGATCATGGACAGCCTCGATCACCGCGTACTCAACGATCTCGATCCCTTTACCTCGTCAAACCCCAGCGCCGAGAATATCGCCGCGTTAATCTATAAAACCCTTCAGCAGAAGCTCTCCGGATTTTCTGAAGCCGCTGTCGATGAGGTCACCGTATACGAATCACCCGCGTGCAGGTGCACGTACAGAGAGTGATCTTCATTCAGCGCGCGGCTTAACTCCAGGAAAATAGTGATAAAAAACCCGCCCTGTCAGACAGAGCGGGAAACGGGATCAGATCATTGATCTTTCTGATAACTCAATAACCGCCCTTCTTAACCGGCCCCTTCTTTGCGTCAAACTTTCCTTCTCCGGCCTTCGGCTTCTGTCCCTTTGCAAAACGATCGGAGTACGCGCCATCATTGGATTTTTTTGAGAACCGGCCGGCACCGCTTTGCGTACCTTCGCCCGCGCGCTTCTCTGTCTTTCCATAGCGGCCAGAATTCGAAGATTCGCCGGACATCTTCTCACTCTTCGCATAACGCTCTGAGCGCGAAGCTTCGCCGCCGTATTTCTTTGCCGAATGATAGGCCGGACGTGCCGATTCGCTGCGGTACTTCTGTTTCTGCATATCACGCGGCTCTTCGATAGGCTGCTCTTTTTTGTAGTACATGAGTATATGCTGCAGTTCAAGCGAAAGCAGGCGGGTAATCAGATCCTTCTTTGAAAGAGAGGCAAGCTTCTGTTCGACTTCACCTATTTCGGGAATATCATGCACTTCGTGCGAGAGAATCTTGTCGGCGTAAAACGAGAGGTGCTCGTTCATGATTTCACGGTAGCCGGGAACCGGTTTTTTCTCGAAGGTACAATTGACGATCTTTGTCAGCCGTGCGATCTTACCCTGCTCGTTTTTCGTGATTATCGAAACGCAGGTCCCCTTCTTGCCCGCGCGGCCCGTTCTGCCGCTGCGGTGCGTATAGGCCGCGATCTCGTCGGGAAGGTTATAATTTATGACGTGGCTGAGCCCGTTCATATCGATTCCCCGCGCGGCGACATCGGTCGCGACAAGAAGGTCGATATTGCGCCCGCGAAAACGGTTCATCACGCTGTCGCGCTGCACCTGCGATAGATCACCATGAAGCGCATCGGCGTTATAGCCGTCGCGGACAAGACTGTCGGAGATCTCCGCGGTCTCTTTTTTTGTGCGGCAGAAGATGATGGCGTAGATGCCGGGATTATGATCGACGATGCGCTTAAGCGCACGGTATCTGTCTTTGGGCAGTATCAGGTGGTAGACATGGCTGATATCGGCGTTACCGGTATTGATGGTACCTGAAGAGAGCTCGACGGGATCTCTCATGTAACCGGCGGCGATGCGGGCCACGTCGGGGGGCATGGTCGCCGAAAACAGAAGGGTTCTGCGCTGCGACGGCACCGCGGTGAGAATCGAGGTGAGATCCTCTTTAAAACCCATATTGAGCATTTCATCGGCCTCATCCAGAACAACGCTTGCGACTTGAGAAAGATTCACCCGGTTGCGGCGGATAAGATCAAGAAGGCGACCGGGGGTTGCCACCACCACATGCGCCCCCTCTTTGAGCTCGCGCATCTGGGTGACGATACTCGCCCCGCCGTAGGCCGCACATACTTTAATCTGCGGCAGGTACTTTGAATACTTTTTAAATTCAGCGGTGATCTGCAGGCAGAGCTCGCGCGTGGGCGAAAGCACCAGAACCCGCGGATTATACCCGGAAATATCAAGCTGCGAAAGCAGCGGCAGCCCGAAGGCGGCGGTTTTGCCGGTTCCCGTCTGCGCGAGGGCGACGATATCCGAGTCGCTTTCAAGGACCACGGGTATTACCTTCTCCTGAATGGGAAGGGGCATGACGAATCCCAGCTCTGTGATAGCCGAGATGATTTCAGGCTTGAGGCCTGAGGATACGAAAGAATTCATTCTTTACTCCAACGTGCGCGATTTCTTTTGCCGGTGATTGAGAGAGAGTCGGAGACTCCGCAATTTGCGCCGTCCCGGAACATCAGAAAAACCTTTTCATTTACGGGCGGCTGCGCTGTAATTTTTTACTGCACAACCGTTGTTTCGGCGTCCGGAGAATCCCGGAAAACCGAAATCAGACCATTATGAAAGGTTATTTCTGACTCCCTCTCCTGTAGTTTTTTGTCATGCGAAGTGAAAGAAAATCGCGCATTGTTTCGTGTAAGGATTTTTTGTGGGAAACCAAAAGAGGACAACCTTGAAGAAAACATACCCGCTACAATGAAAACTGTATTACCGGATTAAAAATGCCGGAAAACAATCAATTTCAACAGAAATCACACGTAATTAATAGGCATCCAATATTTCAGGATGCAATGTGTACACTCCTCTTTCAGGGGTCCTGCTGTCAATGCAATTTTTTTAAGAATCGTCTCAGGCAGAGACGAAAATATCATCGACTAAAATGTATCACCCTTTTACCGGGTATATGTAACGATCGGCATGACAGGGTTGCCCGCAGGGCATCCGTGCCTGTTTCGAGTATCACCGCATCCTTTCGCACCTGATGCGTTATTCTCTCTACGGCGGCCACAATGAAAAAAATCATAGCACTCTCGCTTGTTCTCTTTCTCGCATCTTCGCTTCAGGCGGGGGGAAGCCCCGTCGGAAGCGGATTCTCTCTTTCGAAAATTTTTCCATTCTCGCTTTTCGCAACCGGAGCAGCGCCGGCCGAAAGCCAGATTCCCTTTGATTCAAACGTCGAAAGATTCACTCTGGCAAACGGCCTCACCTGTTATATCGCGAAAAATAAAAAACCAGAGAAACGCGCATCCCTGCGCCTCGTGATTAAGGCGGGAAGCCTCAACGAGGATGATGATCAGTCCGGAGTGGCGCACCTGGTCGAACACCTCGCCTTTACCGGATCGGCCCACTTCAGGAAAAATGAGCTGATCTCTTCGCTCGAGGCCCTCGGCGTGCAGTACGGCCCCGAACTCAACGCGGCGACCTCGTACGAGTCGACCACCTATATTCTTGATATTCCCACCGATGACGAAAAGGCACTCGACACCGCCTTTCTCATTCTCGAAGACTGGGCCCATGCGCTCTCGCTCGACTCTGAACAGATCGACCGCGAACGCATGGTGATAAAAGAGGAGTGGCGGCAGCGCCAGAACGCGCAGTCCGAACTTTCGCGAAAGACGATGCGTTTTCTTCTCGAAAACACCCGCTACGCGCAGCGCGAACCGATCGGCGATATGGAGAAGCTCTTCGCGGCCCCCCACGGCCGTATCCGTGACTTTTATAAAAAATGGTATACTCCTGAGAGAATGGCCCTTATCGCGGTCGGTGATTTTGACACCGCCATGATCCGCAAAAAGATTGAACAGCACTTCTCATTTTCAGCGGCCGAAGGGACGCGGGGTGATGCGCTTCCCCGGGCAGAAAAGTACAGCGCCCCCTCATCACGCGTAATCACCGATAGGGAGCTCACCTCTGCAAGAGTTTCCCTCTTCAACACCATGAGCGCCGCGCCGCTTGCGAGCGAAGATGATTTTACCGCACGGCTGATCGAAGGTCTCTGCTTCAGCATGATCTCTGAGCGCCTGAGTGCCGCCGCGCAGGTTTCCGGCGCCCCCTTTACCTCTGCCTCGGCGGGAAGTTTTTCTGTGAACGGCAATATCCGCTTTTCGATCGCCGCGGCGAATCTTTCGTCAAAAGAGATGACCGCGCAGGCCCTCACTGCGCTTGAAAACGCGCGACGTCAGGCGGCTCTTTACGGCTTCTCTGAAAGCGAGCTGGAACGACAGAAGAAAGAGTATCTCAGCTATTTTGACAACCTCTACGCCGAACGCGACAACCGCCTGCACGAATCACTCGTCGAAGAGCTTGAGGCGCACTTTCTTGAGGGCGAGGCCGTGCCCGGCTTCGAGTGGGAGTACCGTTTCTACTCGCGCGTACTGCCTGCGCTTACTTCAGCACAGGTGAATGAGAGCGCAAAAAAAATATTTTCTGATAATGCGTGCAGAATCATCGTCTCGGGACCGGAAAACCCGCTCTCGGAAAAAGAGATTCTTGATGCATATACACGGGCCGGATCACTGGCACTGGCGCCGTACGAAGAGCAGATCGATTCGCGGCCGCTGATCGGTACGCCTCCCGCGAAGGGAAGCGTCATCAAAGAAGAGTTTATCAGCGAATCGGGTATCTACATCTGGACGCTCTCGAACGGTGCGCGCGTGGTGATCAAGCCGACAGATTTTAAAAACGACGAGATCCTCATGTATGCATTCAGTCCGGGGGGAACGAGCCTTGTCAGCGACGAGCAATTCGTCGCCGCCGCCACCGCGGTAATGATCGCATCCGAGAGCGGCAGCGGCGAGTTCGATAAAACCGCGCTGCGCAAAAAGCTTGCCGGCAAAAACGTCAGCTTCTCGCGCTTCATCGACAGCGAGTACGAAGGCTTTCAGGGAAACTCGTCGGGGGCCGATCTTGAGACGCTTCTGTCGCTGCAGTATCTCGCATTTACAAATCAGCGCTTTGACGAGGGCGCATTCGCCGTCGCCGCCAATAAACTCGGCGCGCGGCTTCGCGAGATCGAGAACGACCCCGAGACCCTCTACGAGAACAGGGTCCGCTCGATTCTGATGGGGGGAAACAGCCGCGCGAATCTCTACAGCGCCGCGACACTGCAGAAACTTGACCTTGCCCTGTCGCGGCGGATCTACGCCGAGCGCTTCAGCAACGCGCGCGATTTCACCTGGGTCTTCACCGGCTCTGTCGATATCCCCCGGCTTAAGGAGCTTGCGGCAGCCTACATTGCCTCGCTTCCCTCGCAAGACTCAAAAGAAAAGTGGCGCGACCTCGGTATCCGCCCGCCGCAGGGAAATCTCAAAGAGGCGGTAAAAAAGGGAACGGGGGAACGCTGCCGGGTTTCGATCTATCTGACCACGCCGCAGAAGTGGAGCAGAAACGGCGAATACCTCTTTCGAACTGCCGGCGCGATACTCGAGTCGCGGCTGGACAAGTCGCTGCGCGAGGCGATGGGCGGCGTCTATTCGGCGAATGCGGGGGGATTTCTGGAGGCACAGCCCTACCCCCGCTCTATGCTCTACATCAGCTTTTCATGCGACCCGAAGCGCGCGGACGAGCTCTACCGTGCGGCGCTTCGCGAACTGGCGTCACTGGCCTCGGACGGACCGCGCCCCGATGAGATTGCGGTGCAGCGCGAGCAGTTCAAACGCCGCATCGAGGTGCAGCTCAAGGATAACGACTTCTGGCACTCCTACATTGTGAACTCACTCATGAACGACCAGACGCTCCTTTACCCGTTCTCAATGGAAGATTTTGAAAAAACGATTACTGCGGAAAGCGTGCGCAGCGCCTGCAGAAGTTTCACCGAAGCCGAGTCGCAGATCAGGGTTGACCTTATACCCGAGTGAGGCGCGCGAAAGGCGCCTTATGCCGGCAAAGGTTTACCGGCATAAGTTAACTGCCGTTTGAACACCGATTGAAAACGCACGGCTGCTGCATCATTCTTTGGTACCTCCACCCCCGCTCTGCTCATTTTTTTCACACTTCACGCAAATTAAAGCGCTAAATTCTCAAGTTTGAGGGAGATGATGACGAAAAACAGAATAGGAGGTATCCCGCACTGTTATGAAACACTCCCGCATCAGAGTATTTGTATTGAAAATAATGGTTGTGCATCTCGTTTTATTTTGTGCGGCACCTCTTCTGACGGCCAAAAGCAGCTCTTCTTCCCAGAAACAGAGCCGTTATTACACCGTCAAAAAGGGGGATACCCTCTTCTCGCTTTCGAGAAAATACAGTATCGACGTGGATGAGCTGTGCAGGCTCAACAATATCTCAGGGAAAAAACCGCTCTATGTCGGAAAAAGACTGGTCATAAAACGGGCGCAGAATAGCGCCGCGGCACGGCCGGTTAAATCATCGGCACCGGTCAAGTCTACCGCAAAGGCTTCCCCCCCCGCAAAAAGCATTTCAACGAAAAATCTTCATTTTAACTGGCCCGTGAAGAGTATCACCGGTGTGGAGCGCGACGGCGCCGACGGGGTCAAATCGATAGGCATCATCATACGCACGGCGCCGGGAACCGCGGTCTACTCGGCGGAAAACGGCGTGGTGCAGAAGATCGGCTACATGCGGGGTTTCGGCAATTACGTCGTAATGAAACACGATGAGCGATTCATGACCGTCTACGCAAATCTCGATTCGGTCGCGGTCAAAGACGGACAGAGCGTCGGCAGAGGGGTGCCCATCGGCCGCATCGCGAAGAACGATTCATCCATCCACTTTCAGATCAATCACGCCGGTCGCGCCCTTGACGCGCTGACCATACTGCCCCCCAGGGGTTGAAAGCAGCGCAATTTCTCAACCGGCGAAACCGCCGATTCTTGAATAGACGAGCTCCTGCCTTTGGGGAAACGGATTGCCGTAAATCATCCGGTGTATGCGATCCGCCTCTTCAAAACCCTGCCCCGAAAGAAAATCACACGCCGGAATATTCTCTTCAGGAACGAATATCTTATCAGCTCTTGCGATTTTCATTTTCAACAGTTCAATGCCGGCTTCATTAGACATTGCGACGATACCCCCATCCCCGAAACCGGGCAGATAGTAGCCGTCAACTCTGTCTCCACTAAGAAATACAAATCCTCTATTGAGAACAGGTGATAACAGACCTGCTCTGTTCTCACCCGAGGCGATTTCATCGATGCGGAAGACCTCCTCGAAATGATTCTTCTGCAGCGGAACGATTTTATCAGAAATCTTCATCGGAGCAGTTTCCTGTTTTTTCAAGAAGACGCAATATCTTGACTGATCGGCGAAGCCGTATCGCTTATAGACGGGGTAACCGAGAGAAGTGGCGGTAAGCGTAACTGTCGCGCATGCGCATTTTTGCCGAAGATACGCAATACGGTTATCCACTATCAGAGTCCCTATCCCTCTTCTTCGGAATTTTTCGCTGACGATTATATGCGCCAGCCAGCCTGTTTTCCGGTAGTCAATCGCGGTGCCGATACCTGCGATCTCTTTGTTGTCACCGATAACTTTTATCGGGTGACAGGAGGCGTTGCCGAGATAAAACTCATGAATGGGGGTGATGTCGCTCCACTTCTCAGGGGTCAGTGACTTAACCAGCGGAAGGTCTTCGTTTTGAAGCTCTGCTATTGTATAAGTTTCCATAATCCCCCCGAAGCGTTTCAGAGCTCTCTGAGTGAGGCAAGCTGGTGTACCGCGCGTGAAATATTTATTATGTTGTCGGCGAGAAAATTGAAATTGACCCTCGAAAATGAGTCATCTTCTGTGTGGTAATTCACGTTCCGGTAGACACCGGTATCGGTGACGAGAATCGAGCGGTAGCCGTTTTTATGAAATGATGCGTGATCCGAGTCGTTTATGCCCGCAAGAGATGCCGGCGCGACCACCTCGTAGATCTTTTTTCTGGCAAAGCGGTTGTAGGCCTTCTTAAAAATGAAAGCGCTCTGAGAATTAGAGGGCAGAGCGGCAACTGCCAGATAGTCGCCCTTCTCGGGATATTTTTTCTGCATCGCCTCATGGGGAAAGGTCTGAGTGAGGCTGGGCGATCCGAAGCCCAGCATGTCAAGGCTCACCATCAGGCGGATATCCTCACCCCTTTTTTTGCATCCTGCGGCGTGTACGAAACTGCCCATATATTCGGTGCCGAAGAACGGCGGCTCTTCAAGGGTGAATGCCGCAAAGCGTATAGTTCTGTTTGAGCGATAGTGCGACAGGAGGCGGAAGCACTCTATGAGTGCGGCAATGCCGGTCGCGTTGTCGTTGGCGCCCGAAGAGTCCTGCACCGTGTCATAGTGCGCCCCGATCAGTATGATCTCATCGGGGTGCCGCTCGCCGCGGATCTCGGCGATCACATTCGTGACCGTCACGCCGCCGGCTTCGTAGTTTTCAAGGCTCACCGCAGAGCCGTTCTGCCTGAACGCCGCTGAAATAAAAGAGGCGGCCCGAGAGAGATTGTCGATCTTTTCGGTATGACGCTCGCCGATGTAGACCGACAGCGCCTTGACAATCTGGCGCGAATTGAGCAGCACCGCCTTGCGGTGCGGATGCCCCGTTATGCGGGATATGATAGACTGTATCATTGCAGCAGATCGTCTCCGATATCGCGGACTTCACGCACCTCTGAATTGATGATGTCTCTGGCCTCTTCGCGCTGGCGGCCCGAGATATTCGAATCGGGAACAGGATTGGCATTCGCGCCGGATACCCTGCCGCAGAACTGGTCGTACTCGACCGGCACCGTTCCGGGAATAAAAACCTCTTCGACGACATCCCTGCACCCGCTGCCGGGAAGCAGGCCGTTCTCGTTTGTCACGAGCGCCGACTCGAGCCCCGCATAGTGGGGAAACTCGACGACGGGATAGCTTCTCAGGGCAAGCCGCATGTACTTCGACCACGCAGGCGCGCAGATGACACCGCCGGTCTGTCCGCGCCCGAGCGTCATGCCCATCTTGTCATAACCGACCCAGATACAGGTGGTAAGCTCAGGGGTAAAACCGGTAAACCATGCGTCACGCCAGTTGTTGGTGGTGCCGGTCTTGCCCGCCGCCGGACGGCCGCAGGACGCCAGTCCGCCGGTGCCCGATGTGATGACACTGCGCATCATGCTGATCATCAGCTGCGCGGTCGCGGGCTCTATGACCTGAAGATCCTTCGCGCTGGTTTTCGCGAAATATTCTTTCGTCTCTTTTTCATGGTTCTCGATTATCTTGCCGTCGCGGTCTTTTATGTAGCGTATCGAGAAAGGGCGCACATCCTTACCGCCGTTGGCGATAATCGCGTAGGCGCGCGCAAGCTCGAAGGGGGTGACTTCGATTGACCCCAGGGCGATCGAGTAATTTCGCGGTATGCGCTTGTCGCCCTGCTCTTTGGTGATTCGAAGAAATTTTGAATAGTACTTTATCACATTGTCGATGCCGATCCCCTCGGCAAGACGCACAGAGACGACATTGATCGATTTTGCCAGCGCGGTACGAAGCCTTACCTGCCCGTGAAAATCGTTCTCGTAGTTTTCGGGGGTCCAGCTTCCCCCTTCGGCACTGAAGAATTCGAGCGGGGCGTCCATGACGGCGCTGGCCGCGGTGAACTTGCGCGTCTCGAAGGCGGCCGTGTACAGGAGCGGTTTGATCGAGCTGCCGGGCTGGCGGTAGGACTGCATGACGCGGTTGAGCTGGTTCTCCTGAGAGAATCCGCTTCCCCCCACAAGCGCCTCGATATAGCCGGTCTTCTGATCTATCGAGATCAGCGCCCCTTCGACAGAGAGCAGCGTGCGGTTGAGTTCATTGGTATCCAGATAGGTATCCAGAAGATCGCCCATCGTGTCTGCGCCGGTCAGAAGCGTGAGCGCGTCATAGCTGTCCATCAGTGAGCTCTGAAAGTAGTCGTTGACCTTTTTCTGCTCGAGCGAGCCCTTGCGGCGGATCTCGCTTGAGTCAAACAGGTATGAGAGCAGCGCCAGCTGGTCAGAAAAATTCTCAGTAAAGTAATCTTCGTTGGTAAAGAGCATCTTGCCCGAGACAAGGCTCTGTTTGCGGAGCATCTCTTCCATAACGCCTTGCGCCGCACGCTGTTTGGCCAGATCGAAGGTCGTATAGACCTGCAGGCCGCCGCTGTAAACCTTATCATCGCCGTATTCGCGAATCAGCTCGCGCCGCACATATTCGGTCACCCAGGGCGCATTATCGACGCGCAGCGACCATGTATTAAACGTGGGGGGAAGGTTCTGAATATAATCGATATAGTCGGGCCAGAATTCACGATAGGCCTTTTCGGCTTCTGCAATAGTGATATAGCCCAGATCGACCATTCGCGCGAGAGCCGTACGATGCAGCTTCTGCGACAGATGGGGATACCGTATCGGAGAGTATTTATTGGGTGCCGACGGCAGTGTCGCAAGCAGGGCGCACTCCGCAAGGCCGAGCTGCTTGACCCCCTTGCGGAAATAGAGTTTTGATGCGGCCTCGACGCCGTAGGCGCCCTGCCCCAGAAAGATCTGGTTCAGGTACATCGAGAGGATCTCATCCTTGCTGTACGAATGCTCGATCATGAGGGCAATGAAGGCGTCCTTGACCTTGCGGAAGATATTGCGCTTGCCGCTGGTGAGCAGAATCTTCGCCAGCTGCTGGGTGATGGTGCTTCCCCCCTGTTTGACGCGCCCCGCGGCGACATTTATGAAAAGGGCGCGCACGATCCCCTTGGGATTGATCCCGATATGATCGTAGAAGTCGCAATCCTCCATGGCGATGAAGGCGTCTTTCAGCTGCAGGGGGATATCTTCAAAGGGCACGACCTCGCGCTTTTCGCGGAAGAGCTCTGAAATCAGAATGCCGTTTTTATCGTAAATTTTGGTGACGACCTCGGGCTGAAAACCCGCGAGCGCTTTGACACGCTCAAAATCTTTGGTCAGAAAAATGTAGCCGACGATGAGCGAGCTGACGAGCACTACCGCAAATGCCGCAACGACAAAGGTCAGTTTTGCGCGGATAAAGGAAAAAAGATTATAGAAAAAGGGGTAAAAATCGGGCATCCTTACCGCCGAGTGCGAGATGGCGCGGATATCGATTGAGAGATATTTTTTTTTCAGAGTCGGTTTTTTCGCAATATCACTTTTCTGGGGAAGCGGATGAAGCGGGCGCATCTGAATAGGAGAGCCGTCATATTTTTTTCTGAACATATCCACCCGTGGCTGCCGGAAGGCAGATTTTCTCGTGCCTGCCGGCATATCTCATCGTATTTCTGCCATACAGGAGATCCCTGAGCATAATTGAGACGTTTCGAAGAGTAAAAACCGGGGCTTTTTATGCAAGAATTAAATTTTTACGGGAAATTCTCCGCTTTTGGCGGGGTAAAATTCCTAACCCGAAAAAAACCTTTATCCCCCCGCAAAAAAAGTAAAAAAAATGATAATCATATCTTTTTGACGATTTTAGACAAAATACAGCCGTATTATCTCAAAAACACTAAAAATTACCCATATTTGCCGTTTGTAAAAAGGCCGATTTCACCGAATGTGTAATGTAGTTTCAGGAATCCATTACGCTATCACGGATGATAGCGCCAACTTTCAAGGAGGAAAGCAATGGTTATCAACCACAACGTCAGTGCTATCTTTTCGCACCGGACTTTGAAGTTCCATGATTGGAACATCTCCAAGGACATCGAAAAATTATCATCGGGCATGCGCATCAACAAAGCCGGTGACGATGCCTCCGGTCTCGCCGTTTCAGAAAAGATGCGTTCACAGATTCAGGGTCTTCGCCAGGCCGAAAGAAACACCGAAGACGGTATGTCGCTTATTCAGACTACAGAGGGTTACCTGCAGGAGACGCAGGAGATTCTTCAGCGTATTCGCGTGCTTGCGGTTCAGGCTGCCAACGGTATCTACACCCCTGAAGACCGTCAGTTGATCCAGGTCGAGATTTCAGAGCTTGTCGACGAGATCGACCGTATTGCTTCACAGGCAGAATTCAACAAGATGAGCCTTCTCACCGGTTCTTTTGCACGACTTCGCCCGACGGCATCCATGTGGTTTCACATGGGACCGAACATGCATCAGAGAGAGCGCGTTTTCATTGAGACAATGACCACCGCGGCTCTGGGACTGCGCAATCCGAGTGTATTGACATTCATATCCATCTCTACTCCGGGTAAGGCAAACGCCGTTATCGGAATCGCCGACGAAGCACTTCGTCAGATATCCAAACAGCGCGCGGACCTTGGCGCATACTACAACAGACTTGAACACGCAGCGAAGGGTCTCATGAACGCCTATGAAAACACCCAGGCTTCTGAATCCCGTATTCGTGACACTGATATGGCTGAGCAGATGTCTTCGTTCACCAGATATCAGATCCTTGTTCAGTCGGCAACATCAATGCTCGCGCAGGCGAACAACAAATCGCAGACAGTCCTCAAGTTGCTGCAATAAGCTTGAGCCAACATCGCAGTACCACTGATTGAACACGAAGTTCAGGCAGTGTGTCGCATGCGCCATGGACGGCGCAATGAAGCGACACACGTACTGGACCACAAGAAAAAGCCGGATCCTCCCAATCCGGCTTTTCTGTATGTAACGCGCACGATGCCCGAACAGCGAGTCGCCCGCACAGGAATTGAGCACGACGCTCAAATAGGCGGTTTCTCGAGACAGGACGTCGCGAAAAAGAAACCGCCGTTGGGCGGATAAAGCGACTTGCGTATTAAAGGCCGGAACTCCCATCCGGTCTTTTTTATTTATTGCACACCTGCCCCCAATGCGGTAATACCCTGCTTTGGTCCGACTTGACAAAATAATCGTCACATGCAGACTCAGATCAGGGTGTTGTTAAATGAATCTGTATGTATTAAGATATTCAGGTATTTTTGTCAGCGGTCATTATGATATGGAAGCCCACCGTCAGCAGCTGACGGTGTTATTTATTTCACCCGACGCGCTCATATCTCTTGAAAAGGAAGATGAACATTATCTGGGGAAATATATCATTATAGGCCCCGGCGAATTGCACCGAATTGAAATTGAGGCGCCGAAGGCTATTCTCATCGCGTTTGACCGGAATTCTACAACGGCAAGAGCGTTGAAGAAAAAATATATCAGCGAAAACGGTATCGGCATCATTGCGGAGACTCTGCTAGAGCCCCTTGAAACTGAACTGGGACTGCTGATGAACGACGACTGCACAATAGAAGAAGCCGGCCAAATTCACGATGAAATTGTGAACTTGCTGCTGCACGGAAACCGGCATTATAAAAATGAAATTGATCCGCGCATAGCACTGACACTGCAGCATCTGCAGCGCTTACCCGACTTCAGCCTCACTATTTCGGATCTGTCAAAAATGATCAATCTCTCACCGGGCCGGCTGTCGCATCTTTTTACCGGACAGGTCGGCATCTCACTGCGCCATTATCTTCTCTGGCAGAAACTGACCCGTGCGATTCAAATCATCATTCAGGGCAAATCTTTCACCGAGGCCGCCCATGAGGCAGGCTTCTCGGACTCGGCCCATCTCAGCCGCACATTCAGGACCGTTTTTGGATCCAATCTTCTCTATTTTTTCAAAAATTACGTAAATAGCCGTTTCATTCAAGTCAAGACTGAGAAATTCTGATAGTATTCGGGATCTTTCACATTATGTGAATGTATCTGAATACTGGTTTTGAGGTCAGGAGTGATGAAAAACTATAAAATGCCCGGAAACACAAAAAAGCCCCGCATCCTCGTCTACGGTGCCGGCGCGATCGGCAGCATCTTTGCCGGCAAACTTTCAAAAATCGGTGCCGATGTAACGATACTTGCGCGCAATCAGAGATATGCGGAATTGTCGAAAAACGGCCTGATTCTAAAAAAAGCGGCAACCGGCGAAGAGGAGACATTTCACCTCAGTGTAATCGATAATCTTTCCGATGCGGACATTTACGATTACGTAATCGTTGCCGTTCAGTTTACTCAGATCGATGAGATACTGCCGGTTCTCGCGAAAAATAAATCACCGAATATTGTCTTTACGATCAACAATCCCTGCGGTTATCAGAAATGGATTGAGGCGGTCGGTTACGAGAGAATTCTTCTGGGTTTTCCTTCGGCGGGGGGCGGACGAAAGGGGGGAAAGGTAATCTATTTCATCGGAACGGGAATAATCAAAGTGATTCAGTCCACGACCTTCGGTGAGTTGAACGGGAAAAACAGCGCGAGATTGAAAACACTGATGAGCCTGTTCAAAAGTGCGGGATTTTCGCCTGCCCGCTGCGGCAATATGGAGGCCTTTCAAAAGACACACGTCGCCTTTATTATTCCTATCTGCAAGGCGCTCTGCAAGTTCGACGCCGACAACTACAGACTGGCAAAATCATACAGGACAATCCGCATGATGATTCTCTATTTCAGAGAGCAGTTCAGAATTTTGCACTTCCATAAAATCCCCATCACGCCGGCTAAACTGCACATGCTGTACCTGCCGCTGTTTCTTTTAACGCCCGTGTTTATGCTGTTCATGAATACAAAGGGTGCCGAAGTCGCACTGGCAGGACACGTGATTGTTGCAAAGGCTGAGATTGACGCTCTTGAAAACGAGTTTGATAAGCTTTCCGACGCATCAGGAATACAAACACCTGCGGCAAATTGGTTCGCGCGTAACAACAATCCTGAAAATTAGCGTCGCAACAGCATTGTTTTCTTTCAGTATTGACAAATGCGGAGACATAAAAAAAAACACAAGGACAACTCTTCAGCGGAACAAACTGGTTCATTTTCAAACCTCCCTTTAGCGTGTCCTGACCAGTTTGATCTGAAATTTTGAATGCCGATGGGCACACAAATTAACCGTGAATCAGCGAGCAAAGGGGATTGCACATTGAGTGATCAGTCACAAATCGACGCAATACCGGGATTCGGAGTTTCTTTTCATTCGCCGAAATTCCGCCTGTTTCTGGTGAAAAAAGGGTCGGGAATCGTCTCGATACAGGGCAGAAAATATTCGGCAGTCGCCCCCTCGGCACTTTGCTTCAATCACAACGAAACACCCTCTGTTGAATATTCAGATGACTGGGAGGTGATGGCGCTCGAGTTCGATCCCTCGAGAATAAACGGCGCATTCACCCTTGAGGCGCTCGAACGCTCCAGAGAAGACCTCTCAGTGACGGAACGGCTGGATTACGATTATCTGTCTATGTTCCTCACCAGGGACGAAGGATATTCGGGATACCTTCCCCTCTCCCCCTCAGAGGCAAAAAGAGTTTTCATGCTGATATCTTCATTCGCCTCTGAGACCCGAAACATGGCGGATAATTACTGGCCGTGCAGAAGCCGCTCATATATTCTAGAGATCATTTTTCTTTTATACAAAATTTACCGCAACGGCGTCATAACTCGGGATCATGTAATTGATGATTCTCCCGGCGGACGCATTGTGCATTATATCAATTGCGAATATCACGAAAAAATTACCATAGAGGGCCTTTGCAGCCGTTTCAATACGAACCGCACCACGTTGGCAAAACTTGTCCGCGCGGCCACCGGATACTCCGCAATCGACTATGTAAACAGAACCCGCGTCGCCGGAGCATCGCTTTTTCTTCGCGACACGACACTGCCCGTCGAAGAAATCGCCTACAGAAACGGTTTCAACGACACCGCCCATTTTGCCCGTATATTCAGGAAATTCATGAAAACTTCCCCCGGCGCCTACCGTAAAAAACTCGAATCCTGACAATTGTCCGTATAAAGTTTACGATCCGCTATTCTCACGAAACCGTTTCCGTGATAGTATTATCTATCGACGGGAAAACACAGAAACTTCCCCTCAGAAAGATTTATAATG
>Ga0209467_1000184_pt1 | contig 114363 bp, 85 predicted proteins | sample Higcelwee11metaG_FD_187175 | JGI IMG/M metagenome (GOLD analysis project Ga0209467, IMG submission 187175) | Freshwater pond sediment microbial communities from the University of Edinburgh, under environmental carbon perturbations - High... | ecosystem: Environmental > Aquatic > Freshwater >...
CCAGTGTTCGTCACTGAGCATCAATCGGGGCATTGCAAACCTGCAGGGTTGTCGGTGTAGGAACCTCAATTCTGCGGGTTTACTCTTCTTCATCAACGCCTCTCGTTCGAAACGTCAACAGGCCCTAGCGCGCGACGGCGTGGCCGTCCGCTATCCAACAATAAAACTTCCACGAGGAAGCTGGAGATTCCATGAACGAGTCCGCCTCTCTGAGCGAGCCGCTTGCCAACACGCGCATTGGCCGGCACCGCTTCACGATCCTGGCACTGATTTTCATCGTCACCGTAATCAACTATGCCGACCGTTCGACCATGTCCATTGCCGGTACCGGCGTGGTGAGCGATCTGGGGCTCGATCCGGTCATGCTCGGCATGATCTTTTCCGCATTCGCCTGGGCCTATGCGATTGGCCAGATTCCCGGCGGCTGGCTGCTCGACCGCTTCGGCGCCCGACGGGTGTACGGCGGCAGCCTGATCCTCTGGTCGCTGTTCACCATGCTGCAGGGCGTCGTCGGATGGCTGGGGCTGGCGGGGGCGACGGCGGCCATGGCGTTGTTCGGGATGCGCTTCATGCTGGGGCTGGTGGAGTCGCCCGCTTTTCCGGCGAATAACCGCATCGTGTCCTGCTGGTTCCCGACCAGCGAGCGCGGGACGGCCTCCGCGCTGTTCAACTCCGCGCAATACATGGCCGTGGTGCTGTTCACGCCGCTGATGGCTTGGCTCACCCATAACCTGGGATGGCAACATGTGTTCCTGTGGATGGGCGGTCTTGGCCTGGTGCTCAGTATTTTCTGGTTTGCCTTGTACCGCGATCCCAGCAGCGACTCCCGGCTCGGCGAAGCCGAGCTTTCCTATATGCGTGCCGGTGGCGCGCTGGTGGATCTGGAGGCCGACCGCAAGGAAAGTCAGCCCAAGCGCAAGTTCGACGAGATCGCGCAACTGTTCACCAGCCGTACCCTCTGGGCGGTTTATCTGGGCCAGTACTGCATCACCGCCCTCACCTATTTCTTCATCACCTATTTCTTCATCACCTGGTTCCCCATCTATCTGGTCAAAGGCCGTGGCATGACCATCATGGAGGCCGGCTGGGTCGCCGCACTGCCGGCGATCTGCGGCTTCTCGGGCGGCATCCTGGGGGGAATGCTTTCCGACCACCTGATTCGCCGTGGCGTTCACCAGTCCCTGGCCCGCAAGACGCCTTACGTAATCGGCATGGCGCTGGCCTCGACCCTGGTCTCGGCAAACTACGTCGACGCCAACGCCAACTGGATAGTGATTGCCCTGATGGCCCTGGCGTTCTTCGGAAAGGGTTTCGCCGCCGTGGGCTGGGCCGTGCTGTCCGACACCGCTCCCAAAGGCATGGTGGGCCTCAGCGGCGGGGTGTTCAACGGGATTGGCAACGTTGCCGGCATCGTGACGCCGCTGGTCATCGGCTACTTCGTGGCCACGACCGGCTCGTTCCATTCGGCCCTCTGGTTCGTGGCCGCCCACGGCGTCCTCGGCATTCTGGCCTACGTCCTGCTGGCCGGTCGCTTCGAGCGGGTCGAAATCCGCACCAAACAATCCCCGGTCGAGACCCGGTGACAGGACGGTTCATTTCCTGGCGAAGTGAGGCAAGGCTCTTCGCCTGTTTTCCAACCCGTGAATGAAGGACCCAAGATGATAAAAAGAATAATGCCGTTGGCCGCCGCCTTCTGTTCGATGGTACTGGCCATCTCCCCCGCCGGCGCCGCCGACGAAACCGCCGCCGTCGAGGCGGCCGCGGAGCAGTTGCGCGTGGCGATGGTCGACCCGGACAAGGGGCGGCTGGAGGCGCTGATCGCTCCGCAGCTGAGCTATGGCCACTCCAGCGGCAAGGTCGATACCAAGGAAAGCCTGATCGATAACCTGATGACCGGCGCTTCCAACTTCTCGTCCATCGCCATCGGCGACCAGAGCGTGCAGGTGGTGGGCGACGACATCGCCATCGTTCGCCATACGTTTGTGGCCGACACGCACGGCAAGGGCAAGGACCCGGCCAGGGTCAACCTGAAAGTCCTGCAGATCTGGAAGAAAAAGGGCAGCGAATGGCAATTGCTGGCCCGTCAGGCGGTGACCGCCAGCGCTTGAAACGTCACCGGGGCAGTCCCCGGAAGCCGGATGCCGGGGATGTCGTGGCCGGGAAAGAGGCGAACGTTCGATCGCCTCTTTCCATGAGTGCAATAGCCGTATGCCTGGGGCTGCCTCGCCAGTGACGCCGGCGGTAAGCTCGGAGAACTCACTGCCCAAGGCGGGCTGCGTAACCCCTGGCAGTTCCAGAGTGCATCGGTGCTTTCTGCTGGGGCGCCGTGGGCGAGGCCCTGTACGTCGCTGGGCCGGACTCCGGCAGTCCTGCTCCAGCAGCCAGGTGCGTCGTCTGGGCCACCCTCAAGGACGGCTGGAGCCTGATGCGCTTCGCCCCCGACCCGCGGCCTCGGAAACTCTCGGCAACGCCTCGGCCTCTGGCCGGCTGTTCAGCATCGGTGCGGAGTTGGCCAGCCGGCCTGCTGGAATGGGTGGGGGTGAAGTGGCAGTCGACCAGGCTTTACCCGCCTCCCGGCGCTGGCTATCGTGGCGCAGACTGTGACGACGGCCGGAGTTGCCGCATCCTTCGGGCTTCGGGGCGAACTGCCGTCGTCCCGTCGGAATCCCCAATGAGGAGAGAGCCTTGCATTCCGATTTCATTCCTGGCGAGTTCGGCGAACCTAGGCCACAGGAAAGCGGGCGCCCGTGCTGCTGGCGGGGTGAGCGCTCGTGCTGAAGTCGTTGCACCTCAAGGGCGTCGGCCCTGCCCGGGAGTTCGGCCCTGTCGAGTTCGTGCCAAGGCTCAACGTCGTCACCGGCGACAACGGTCTGGGCAAGAGCTTTTTGTTGGATATCGCCTGGTGGGTGCTGACCCGCACCTGGGCGCGGGGAGCGCCGGCCGTCCCGCAGCCAGAAGCCCGAAAGCCCGGCGTGAGTTACGCCTATACCAAGTCCACATCCGGCGACTTCACGGACGAGAGCCTGTTCAAGCGTGCCGACCAGACCTGGCCCATCAGGCCGGGGCGCCCGCCCATTCCCGGCGTGATCATCTATGCCGGGGTGGATGGCAGCTTTTCAGCCTGGGACCCTGCGCGCAATTACTGGAACGACAAGGAAGCGCAGAGCTACGAGCGCCTCAAGGCGTTCAACTTCACGCCCGAGCAAGTCTGGAAGGGACTGGAGGGAGCGGGCGGCATTCGCCACTGCAACGGCCTGATCCACGACTGGGTCATGTGGCAGAAGAGCGGCGATGCGGCGTTCGACGATCTGGTCAAGGTGCTGGATACGCTATCGCCTTCCGGGCAGGAAAAACTGAAGCCGGGCAAGCCAGTGCGGGTGGGACTGGACGTTACCGACTACCCTTCGCTGCGCATGCCCTACGGGCAGGACGTGCCGCTCATTCACGCCTCCGCCGGCATGCGCCGCATTGCCGCCCTGGCTTATCTGCTGGTGTGGACCTGGCGTGAGCATCAGTTGGCCTGCGGGCAGACCGGACGCAAGGAAGCCAGGGAAATCGTTTTCCTGATCGACGAAATCGAATGCCACCTGCACCCGCAATGGCAGCGGCGCATCGTGCCGGCGCTGCTGTGCGTTATGCAGGCGCTGACCGGGCGGAAAGTGCCGGTGCAACTGATCGTGGCGACCCACTCGCCGCTGGTGCTAGCCTCCGTCGAGCCCGAGTTCGACGAGGAAAAGGACGCGGTGTTCACCATCAACCTGCGCGACGGCGAGGCGCTGATCGAGCACGAAACCTGGGCCAAGCAGGGCGATGTGGTGAACTGGCTGGTATCCGATGCCTTTGGTCTGCGGCAGGCGCGCTCGGTGGAGGCCGAAGAGGCCATCGAGGCGGCGGAAGCCTGGATGCGTGGCGACAAGGAAGCATTGCCGGCGCACCTCTCGACCGAGAAAAGCATCCACCGGGCCTTGGAGCGCGCCCTGCCCGGCGGCGATCATTTCTGGCCGCGCTGGATCGTCTGGGTCGAAAAGCGGCAGGCCGCGAAGAAAGGCAAGCATCCGTGATTCCGGTGGGCAATCCCCTTCCGGAGCCGGAGAGTTTCGAGCGCAAGTGCCGCCAGAAGGGGTTGGCATGGCTGGCCGAGCATCCGGATGGCAAGCGCCCGCGCGATTTCTGGTCGCCGTTTCGCCACGACCTGGCCAGGGGCTTCGGCGAGCGTTGCGGCTATGGAGCCATGTGGATTTCCAGCGGTACCGTCGATCATTTCGTGAGTTGCCGCGAGAACAGGCAACTGGCCTACGAGTGGTCCAACTACCGCTATATCGAGGGTTGGATCAACAGCGCCAAGAACAAGAAGGATTCGGCAAGCCTGCTCGATCCCTTCGAGGTGCAGGAGGGTTGGTTCGAAATCGACCTGCCGTCGTTGCAACTGAAGCTGACCGATAGCGTATCGCCCGAGTATCGCCAGCGGGCCGAATATACCCTGCGCAACCTGCCCATCCGCGACGATGAGCGCATCATGAAACAGCGCCGCGCCTGGTATGAACTCTACGAGTCGGGAGAGCTCTCTCTGGAGGGGTTGCGCCAGCGGGCTCCGCTGATTGCTGCCGCCGTCGAAAAGCAGCTGGCCAAACCCAAAGCCTGAGCTATCCGGCTGGCTTTTCACACCACATAGAAGAAGATCGCCACGAAGTGCAGCAGGCTGCCTGCCATGACGAACAGGTGCCAGATGCCGTGCCAGTGCCGGAAGCGGCTGTCGAAGGCGAAGAAGACGATCCCCACCGTGTAGGCGATCCCGCCCGCCAGCAGCCAGGTGAAGCCCGCGCGGCCCAGGGCGGCGAGCAGCGGCTTGACCGCCACCAGGATCAGCCAGCCCATCACCGCATAGATCACCAGCGAGAGAATCCGCGCTTCGGAGCGCTGCTTGAACTCCTGCAGCATGCCGAACAGCGCCAGGCTCCAGACGATGCCCAGCAGCGACCATCCCCAGGGGCCGGGCAGGGTCACCAGGCAGAACGGCGTGTAGCTGCCGGCGATCAACAGGTAGATCGACAGGTGGTCGAGCCTGCGCAGGATCGCCTTCGCTCGCCCGCGCAGGCTGTGGTAGATCGTCGAGATGCTGTAGAGCAGCAGCAGGCTGACGCCGTAGATCGCGCTACCGACGATCTTTCGCGGCGTGCCCTCCAGGCTCGCCGCCACCAGCAGCCAGACCATGCCGACCAGGGCCAGGACGGCGCCGACCAGATGGGTCCAGGCGTTGAAGCGTTCACCGTGATACATACCTGTGCAACCTCGGGAGCGATGCACCCTGTCCATACTCGCCCGAGTTGGACAACGGCAGTCGCCTATAGACACAAGATAGCGCAGTGCCAACCCTCTGGCCCGGGGCGATTGCCTACGCCAAAGCCAGGCGCTTCATTTTCCTCGCCGGGCATCGACAGGCTATAAGTTGATGGGCGGTCCGGGTTTCTCGCCGGTCTTCCATGACTTGGGTTGGACCTCCCCCGGGGTGCTCCAACCCGCAAACCCGAGGGCGTTCGCCATGCATGACGACCCGCAGGGAAATGCCGATGCCGCCCGGCTGCCCGAAGAGTCCGTTCACTGGCTGAGCAAACCGCTGGCCCGCTTCCTGCGCATCGAGGCCGTCGCCGCTGCCGTTCTGCTGTTCTTCACGGTTGCTGCGGTGGGGATTGCCAACTCACCCTGGGCCGAGGCCTTTCTGGGCGCATGGGAAACCCCCATAGGCTTGCAGGTCGGCTCGCTGGACTTCGTCCGCTCCATAAGGGACTGGATCGGTGACGGGCTGATGACGCTGTTCTTCTTCCTGGTCGCCGTGGAGCTCAAGCGGGAACTGGTGCTGGGCGAGTTGCGCCATCCGCGGATGGCCGCCTTGTCGGTCTCGGCGGCCCTGGGGGGCATGGGGGTACCGGCGGCGCTGTACCTGCTCCTGCAGTCGGGTCGCCCCGGCGAGGCGGGGTGGGGCGCGGTCATGGCCACCGATACCGCCTTCGTGATCGGCTGCCTGGCGCTGCTGAAATCGCGCATCCCGCAAAGCCTGCGGGTCTTCATGCTGTCGCTGGCGATTGTCGACGACATCGGCGCGATCCTGGTGGTCGCCATCGGCTATGGCGGCCATCAGCTGGCCTGGAGTGCGCTGGCTGTCGCGGCCGTGGGACTCGCGGTGGTCCGCCTGATGGCTCTCGTCGGCATCCGCAGCATGTCGCTCTACGTCCTGGCCGGCGCTTTCATCTGGTTCGCCGTCGACCGCTCCGGAATCCATGCGACCATCACCGGCGTGCTGCTCGGGCTGATGACGCCCACCGGCCGCTGGGTCAGCGACGAGCGCCTGTACCGCATTCTCGACCGGGTCGTCGCCCATCCCGCCGGCAATGAGGGGAGCGGGGCGACCCGTGACCGGCAGTCCTTGCGCCTGGCGGAAACCGCGGCGCGTGAAACCCTGGCGCCGGCCGAACGGATCCAGATCGCCCTGCACCCGTGGGTCGCCTATCTGGTCATGCCGCTCTTCGCCTTCGCCAACGCCGGGGTGCCGCTGTCCCTGGGCGATCTCGGCGACGCCGTCACCGTCGCGGTGTTCGTCGGCTTCGCCCTCGGCAAGCCGGCCGGTATCCTGGCCTTCACCTGGCTGGCGCTGCGCCTGGGCGCGATCAAGCCTGCCGAACTTGAGTGGAAACTGCTGGCCGGCGGCAGCATCCTCGCCGGAATCGGCTTCACCATGGCGCTGTTCATCAGCAACCTGGCGTTCGACAGGAGCCTGCTCAATCAGGCCAAACTGGGGATTTTCCTCGCCTCGCTCTTTTCCGCCGCGGTGGGCCTCGCGCTGTTGTTCTGGGTGACCCGGCAGGGAAAGCGCGCGCCTTGAGGTGCCCGGGGCAACCGGCCGATTTCCCCCGGCAACCCTGACCCGTAGCGCGACTGTCCGCGTCTTCTCGTCGGCGATGGCCGCCGCGACGGCCGAGCGCGACCCCCGGCGTCGCGCTCGACTGGCACAATGGCCCCTTCGTCGCTGAAGGGAGCGGGACATGCAGGACAACGAGGGGCTGACGCCGGGGTTGATGGTGGTGCACGGCAACCGCCTGGAGGAACTGCGCGAACTGGCGGTGGCGTGGATGCGCAGCCATCCGCTGGCGCCGCTGGAGAACGAGGTGGTGCTGGTGCAGAGCAACGGCATCGCCCAGTGGCTGAAGCTGGCGCTGGCCGGGCAGGACGGCTGCGGCATCGCCGCGGCGATCCAGGTCGAGCTGCCGGCGCGCTTTCTCTGGCAGACCTATCGTGCGGTGTTGGGCAGCGAGAGCATTCCCCGCGAGTCGCCGCTCGACAAGGCGCCGCTGACCTGGCGGCTGATGCGCCTGCTGCCGGGCCTCTTGGCCGGCGAGGCGTTCGCCCCGCTGCGCCGTTTCCTCGACGGCGATGCCGACCTGCGCAAGCGCCACCAACTGGCCGAGCGCCTCGCCGACCTGTTCGACCAGTACCAAGTGTACCGCGCCGACTGGCTGGCCGACTGGGCCGCCGGACACGACCGGCTGCGCACCTCGCGGGGCGGCGCCCAGCCGCTGGACGAGGCGGTGCGCTGGCAGCCGGCGCTGTGGCGCGCGCTGCTCGCGGACGTCGGCCGCGAGCAACTGGCCGAGAGCCGCGCCGGCGTGCATCCGCGCTTCGTCGAGCGCCTGCGCACGGTCGAGGCGCTGCCGCCCGGCCTGCCGCGGCGGGTCATCGTCTTCGGTATTTCCTCGCTGCCGGCGCAGACCGTCGAGGCGCTGGCCGCGCTGGCGCGCTTCAGCCAGGTGCTGCTCTGCGTGCACAACCCCTGCCGGCACCACTGGGGCGACATCGTTCCCGACCAGGACCTGCTGCGCCACCAGTACCGCCGCCAGCAGCGCAAGGGCGGGATGGCGCCGGGCCTCTCCGCCGACGAGCTGCACCAGCACGCCCATCCGCTCCTGGCCGCCTGGGGCAAGCAGGGCCGCGACTACATCAACCTGCTCGACATGCACGACGACCCCGAGCACTACCGCGAGCGCTTCGCGATCCTCGGCGGGCGCATCGACCTGTTCGGCGAAGGCGACACCACGCATCTGCTCGGCCAGCTGCAGGACGACATCCTCCACCTGCGTACCCTCGCCGAAACCCGCGAGCAGTGGCCGCCGCTCGATCCCGCCGCCGACCGCTCGCTGCGCTTCCAGATCGCCCACAGCGCCCAGCGCGAGGTGGAGATCCTCCACGACCAGTTGCTGGACCGCTTCGCCGCCGACCCCAGCCTGCGCCCGCGCGAGGTGATCGTCATGGTCCCGGACGTCAACGCCTACGCGCCGCACATCCAGGCGGTGTTCGGCCAGTACGCCCAGGACGACGACCGCTACATCCCGTTCACCCTCGCCGACCAGGGCCAGCGCGGCTGCGACCCGCTGCCGATCGCCGTCGAACACCTGCTCAAGCTGCCGGAAGGCCGGCTGACCGTCAGCGAGGTGCTCGACCTGCTCGACGTGCCGGCGCTGCGCGCGCGCTTTGCCATCGACGAGAGCGAGCTGCCGACCCTGCACCGCTGGATCGAGGGCGCCGGCATCCGCTGGGGGCTGGACGCCGAGCGCCGCGCCGCCCTCGGCCTGCCCGAAGGCCTGGAGCAGAACACCTGGCGCTTCGGCCTGCGCCGCATGCTGCTCGGCTACGCAGTGGGCCGCGGCGCGGCCTGCGCCGGGATCGAGCCCTTCGACGAGATCGGCGGCCTGGACGCCGCGCTGATCGGCCCGCTGGTGCAACTGCTCGACGCCCTCGACGCCCTGCACCGGCGCCTGGCGCAGCCCGCCGCGCCGGCCGCGTGGGGACGCATCCTGCAGGCCATGCTCGGCGACTTCTTCTGCGCCCAGAACGAGCGCGACGAGACCCTGCTCGGTCAGCTCGTCGAGGCGCTGGAGGAATGGCTGGAGCTGTGCGCCGGGGTCGGGCTGGAGGAGCCGCTGCCGCTCGGCGTGGTCCGCGAGGCCTGGCTCGGCACCCTCGACCAGGGCCGCCTGAGCCAGCGCTTTCTGGCCGGCGCGGTGAACTTCTGCACCCTGATGCCGATGCGTGCCATCCCGTTCCGCGTGGTCTGCCTGCTCGGCATGAACGACGGCGACTACCCGCGCAGCCAGACGGCGCTGGACTTCGACCTGATGGCCGGCGACTACCGTCCCGGCGACCGCTCGCGCCGCGAGGACGACCGCTACCTGCTGCTCGAGGCGCTGCTCGCCGCCCGCGAGCAGCTCTACGTCAGCTGGGTCGGGCGGAGCATCCGCGACAACGCCGAGCGGCCGGCCTCGGTGCTGGTCGGCCAGCTGCGCGACCATCTTGCCAGCGGCTGGACCCTCGGCGGCGGCGGCGACCTGCTCGCCGCGCTGACCACCGAGCACCCGCTGCAGCCGTTCAGCCGCCGCTACTTCGAGGGCGACGGCGCGCTGTTCAGCTACGCCCGCGAATGGGCGGCGCTGCACCGCCGGACCCCGGCCGCCGGGGCGGTCCGCGCGTTGCCGCCCTTCGAGCCGGACGGCGCGCTGGCCCTGGAGACCCTGCAGAACTTCCTGCGCGACCCGGTCAAGCACTTCTTCACCCAGCGCCTCAAGGTGCATCTCGACGAGGAGCTGCAGACCCAGCTCGACGAGGAACCCTTCGGCCTCGACGGCCTGGAACTGCACCAGCTGCGCCGGGAGCTGCTCGGCGCCGCCAGCCTGGCCCTGGAAGCGCATCCCGAACAGGTCGAGCCGGCGCTGCAGGCCGCCGCCCTGCGCCTGCAGCGCAGCGGCCGGCTGCCGCTGGCCGGCTTCGGCGAGCGACTGCGCGAGGCCGTGCTGGAGCCGCTGCCGGAGCAGATCGAGCGCTACCGGGCGCTCTGCGCGGACTGGCCGCAACGCCTGGAGTCGCCCAAGCCGCTGCAGTTCGAACATGCCGGCGTCGAGCTGCAGGGCTGGCTGGGCGGGCTGCGCGCCGGCGGGGGCGAGGCGCTGGCGCGCATTGAGCTGCAACCCGGCGGGCTGCAGAACAAGGACAAGCGGTGGAAATGGCACCGCCTGCTGCGGCCCTGGGTGGCCCATGTCGCCGCCGCGGCCTGCGGCCTGCGGCTGACCACCCTGCTGGTCGGCGAGGACGCCAGCCTGAAGTTCGCCCCCATCGAGCCGGCGAAGGCACAGGCGATCCTCCGCCTGTGGCTGGAAGCCTGGCGCGCCGGCCTGGAGGCGCCGCTGCCGGTGGCGCTGAACACCGCCGTCGCCTGGCTGAATTCCGGAGAAGAGGGCGACGAAGACGGGGGCACGGCGGAAAAGGCCGCCCGCGAAGCCTACGAGGGCGGCTACAACCGCTCCGGCGAGGTGGCCGGCAGCGCCAGCCTGGCGCGGCACTACCCGACCTTCGACGCCCTGGTCGCCGACGGCGACTTCTACGCATGGAGCCGCGACCTCTACCAGTCGCTGCTGGACCACCCGCCCGAAGAACTCACGGAGGAGGCCTGCGCATGAGCCAGCCGACGAACCCGGAACGACGCCCGCTGGCGCTGCGCTTCCCGCTGCACGGCAGCCGGCTGATCGAGGCCAGCGCCGGCACCGGCAAGACCTTCACCATCTCCGCCCTCTACCTGCGCCTGGTGCTCGGCCACGGCGGCGCCGAGGGTTTTGCCCGCGAGCTGCTGCCGCCGGAAATCCTCGTGGTGACCTTCACCGACGCCGCCACCCGCGAGCTGCGCGACCGCATCCGCGCCCGGCTGGTGCAGGCGGCCAAGGTGTTCCGCCAGGACGAAGAGGGCGACGACCTGCTCCGGCAGTTGCGCGGCGACTTCGCTGCCGAACGCTGGCCGGCCTGCGCCCGCCGCCTGGACATCGCCGCCCAGTGGATGGACGAGGCGGCCGTCTCCACCATCCATGGCTGGTGCCAGCGGATGCTCCGCGAGCACGCCTTCGACAGCGGCAGCCTGTTCACCCAGACCCTGGAGACCGACCACGGCGAGCTGATGGCCGAGGTGGTGCGCGACTACTGGCGCCGGCACTGCTACCCGCTCTCCGGTGCGGCGCTGGCCTGGGTGATCGAGCACTGGGAGCACCCCGACCGCCTGCTCCGGGACAAGCTGCGCCCGCTGCTCGGCGAGCCGGATACGGCGCCGGACGAGGCGCTGGGCGCGCTGCTGGAGCGGGTGCTGGCCGAACAGATGCGCGAGCTGGCCGCGCTGAAGGCCGGCTGGGCCGGCTGGGCCGACCAGTTGGAGCAGTTGCTGGACGATGCGCGCGAGCGCAAGGCGTTCAATGGCAGCAAACTCAAGCAGCCGGATTACAAGCGTTGGTGCGGTCAGTTGCGCGAATGGGCGGGTGATCCTGAACAGCACGCTCTCGATCTGAAAACCGGATTCAAGCGCCTGACCCCCGACGGTCTGGCCGAAGCCTGGAAAGGCCCGCCGCCGGCCCATCCGGGCCTCGATGCGATGGTCGGCCTGCCGGGCCGCCTGCAGGCACTGGCCGGCCCCGACGAGCCGGCCCGGCGCCACGCCGCCGCCTGGGTGCGCCAGCGCTTCGAGCAGGAGAAGCGCCGCCGCGCCGAGATGGGCTTCGACGACATGCTCATCCGCCTCGACGCCGCCCTGCAGGGCGACAACGGCGAGCGCCTGGCCGGGGTGATCCGCGCCCAGTTCCCGGTGGCGCTGATCGACGAATTCCAGGACACCGACCCGCTGCAGTACCGCATCTTCGACCGCATCTACGAGGTGCGGGCCAACCGCGCCGACGGCGGCCTGTTCATGATCGGCGACCCCAAGCAGGCGATCTACGCCTTCCGCGGCGCGGATATCCACACCTACCTGCGCGCCCGCTACGCCACCGCGGGCCGCCACTACGACCTGGACACCAACTTCCGCTCCAGCCCCGCGATGGTCGCGGCGGTCAACCGGGTGTTCCAGCTGGCCGAGGCGCGCGAGAGCGGGCGCGGGGCCTTCCTGTTCCGCGCGGAGGAGGACAATCCGCTGCCCTTCCATGCGGTACGGGCGCAGGGCCGCCAGGAAGTCTGGCAGGTCGAGGGCGAGCGCCCGGCGGCCCTCCAGCTCTGGCACCTGCAAAGTCCGGAGCCGCTCTCCGGCGCCGCCTACCGCACCGAGATGGCCGGCCGCGCCGCGAGCGAGATCGCCCGGCTGCTCGGCCTCGGTCAGCAGGGGCGGGCGGGGTTCGTCGAACAGGGCGAACTCACGCCGCTGCAGTCCAGCGACATCGCCGTGCTGGTGCGCGACTTTCGCGAGGCCGAGGCGATCCGCGGCCAGCTCGCCGCGCGCGGGGTGCGCAGCGTCTACCTGTCGGACCAGGACTCGGTGTTCGCCAGCCCCGAGGCCCGCGACCTGCTGCTCTGGCTGCGCGCCTGCGCCGAGCCGGACGTCGACCGTCCGCTGCGCGCCGCGCTGGCCAGCCGCAGCCTGGGCCTCGACCTAGCCGATCTGGAGCAGCTCAACCAGAACGAGCGCGACTGGGAACGGCGGGTCATGCAGTTTCGCGGCTACCGCCAGCGCTGGCAGCGCCAGGGCGTGCTGCCGATGCTCCATCAGCTCTTGCACGACTTCGACCTGCCGCAGCGGCTGATGGCGCGTCCCGACGGCGAGCGGGCGCTGACCAACCTGCTGCACCTGGCCGAGCTGCTGCAACGCGCCGCCGCCGAGCTGGACGGCGAACAGGCGCTGATCCGCTACCTGTCCGAGCTGCTGGCCGGCGAGATCCAGGCCGCCGAGGAGCAGGTGCTGCGCCTGGAGAGCGACGCGGCGCTGGTGCGGGTGGTGACCATCCACAAGTCCAAGGGGCTGGAATACCCGCTGGTGTTCTTGCCGTTCGTCTGCGCCTTCCGCACGGTGGACGGCGGCAAGCCGCTGCAGGTCCACGACGGCGAACGCCGCCGGCTGGTGCTGAACCCCGACCCGCAGGTCGTCGGGCGTGCCGACCGCGAGCGCCTGGGCGAGGAGCTGCGCCTGCTCTACGTGGCGCTGACCCGCGCGCGGCACGCCTGCTGGCTGGGCATCGCCGACCTCAAGGTCGGCAACGGCAAGAAATCGCGCCTGCACGAGTCGGCGCTGGGCTATCTGCTCGGCGGCGGCGCGCCGCTGGCCGACGGCGCCAGCCTCACGCAGTGGCTCGCGCCGCTGAACGAGGACCGGGAGAGCCGGGTGCTGGCGGCGCCGGATGCCGGCGCCGAGCTGTTTCGCGAGCGGAGTGCCGCCGAGGCTCCGCCGGTCTGGCGCATCCCGGCGCGGCGCGCCGCCGAGCACTGGTGGATCGCCTCCTACAGCGCCCTGCGCACCGGCGGGACGGAAGAGGCGCCGGCCAGCCGCTTCGACGACGCCGCGCCGGACAGCCCGGCGGCGCAGAAGGCCGCCGACGACGAGCGCGAGAGCGTCTTCGTGCCGCTGCGCGCGGGCGAAACGCCGACCCTGCACCGCTTCCCGCGCGGCCCCCATCCCGGCACCTTCCTCCACGGCCTGCTGGAAATGGCCGGCCGCGAAGGCTTCGCCGCGCTGGCCGCCAATCCCGCGCGGCTGCGCGACCAGCTCGCCCGGCGCTGCCAGCTGCGCGGCCTGACCGAGTGGATCGCGCCTCTCGGCGACTGGCTGCTCGAGCTGCTGAGCACCCCGCTGGCCCTCGGCGAGGGCCGTCGCGCGGCGCTGGCCGAATTGTCCGGCTACCAGCCGGAGCTGGAGTTCTGCTTCGAGGCGCACAAGGTCGACGTGCGCCGCATCGACGCCCTGGTGCAGCGCCACGTGCTGCCCGGCCGGCCGCGGCCGGCGCTGGCCAGGGACACCCTCAACGGCATGTTCAAGGGCTTCGTCGACCTGGCGTTCGAACACGGCGGGCGCTACTACCTGCTCGACTACAAGTCCAACTGGCTGGGCGAGGGCGACGCCGCCTACACCGTCGAGGCGATGGAGGCCGTGGTCGCCGGCCAGCGCTACGACCTGCAGTACGTGCTCTACCTGCTGGCGCTGCACCGCCAGCTGCAACTGCGCCTGCCCGGCTACGACTACGACGTGCACATGGGCGGCGCGCTCTGCCTGTTCCTGCGCGGCCACCGCGCAGCGGGGCAGGGCATCCACTATGCCCGCCCGCCGCGCGCGCTGATCGAGGCGCTGGATGCGCTGTTCAAGGGGGAGCGGTCGATGGACAAGCAAGGGGAGATCTTGGCATGAGCGAACAACTGTCCCTGACGATGGGCGGCGCGGCGCCGGCCGCCGAACTGCACGACGCCGCCAGCCTGCTGGCGCTGCTCGAGGCCTGGGTCGAGCGTGGCTGGCTGCGCGCCCTGGACCGCGCCCTGGCCGGCTTCTTCCGCGAGCTGGACGAGGCCAGCCCGCCGCTGGCGCTGCTCGCCGCGGCCCTGGCCAGCCACCAGCTCGGCCACGGCCACGTCTGCCTGGACCTGGCGGCGACCCTCGCCAGCCCGGACTTCGCCCTGTCCCTGCCGCCGGAAGGCGAGGACGCCGCGCGCGCCACCCTGCTGCCCTCGGAGATCCTCGCCGGGGTCGACCTGGCGCAGTGGCGGGACGCGCTGGCCGGCAGCCGGCTGGTGGCGCTCGACGGTGCGGGCGAGGAGGCGCCGCTGGTGCTGCACGGCGAGCGCCTCTACCTGCGCCGCTACTGGAACTACGAACGGGCGGTGGCGGCGGCCATCGGGTCGCGGCTGGCCGATGCGCCGGCGCTGCCGGCGGAGCTGTCGACCAGCCTGGCCAGGCTCTTTCCCGAGCCGCTGACGGTCGACGGCGAGCGCCTGACCGACTGGCAGAAGCTCGCCTGCGCACTGGCCGCGCGCGGCAGCTTCAGCCTGATCACCGGCGGTCCCGGCACCGGCAAGACCACCACCGTGGTGCGCCTGCTGGCGCTCTTGCAGGAACCGGCGCAGGTCGCCGGCCAGCCGCTGCGCATCCGCCTCGCCGCGCCGACCGGCAAGGCCGCCGCGCGGCTGACCGAATCGATCGGCGCCCAGGTTGCCTCGCTGGATGTGGATAACTCGGTGAAGAAGGCCATCCCCAGCGAGGTCACCACCCTGCACCGGCTGCTCGGCAGCCTGCCGGACAGCCGCCACTTCCGCCACCACGCCGGCAACCCGCTGCCGCTCGACGTGCTGGTGGTCGACGAGGCGTCGATGATCGACCTGGAGATGATGGCCTGCCTGCTCGATGCCCTGCCGCGCCACGCCCGGCTGATCCTCCTGGGCGACAAGGACCAGCTCGCTTCGGTGGAGGCCGGCGCGCTGCTCGGCGACCTCTGCCGCGATGCCGAGAGCGGTTTCTACAGCGCCGACACCCGCGCCTGGCTGGCGGCGGTCGGCGGCGAAACCCTCGCCGACCCGGCCTTGCGGGAAGGCGATGGCACCCGCCAGCCGCTGGCCCAGCGCACCGTGATGCTCCGCCACTCGCGGCGCTTCGGCAGCGGCTCGGGGATCGGCCGCCTGGCCCGTGCGGTCAACACCCGCGACGCGGCGCAGGCCCGTGCGATCCTCGCCGAGGGCGGCGACGACCTGCACGTGCTGCGCCTGCGCGGCGAGGAGGATGCGGCGCTGGAGCGCCTGCTGCTCGGCGGCCGGCCGGCGCGGGGCGGGGAGCGGCCGCAGGGCTACGCCCATTACCTCGAGGTGCTGCGCGACTCGCGCCCGGCCGCCGACTGCCCGCCGGACGATCCGGCGTGGCACGAGTGGGCCAAGCGGGTGCTCGCGGCCTTCGACGAATTCCAGTTGCTCTGCGCGGTGCGCAAGGGCGCCTGGGGCGTGGAAGGGCTGAATCCGCGCATCGCCGGCGCCCTGCACCGGCGCGGCCTGCTCGACGGCGACCAGGGCTGGTACGAGGGCCGCCCGGTGCTGGTGACCCGCAACGACTACAGCCTGGGCCTGATGAACGGCGACATCGGCATCGCCCTGCGCCTGCCCGAGCCCGCCGAGCGGCCCGGCCAGCCGGCGCGCCCGCTGCTGCGCGTGGTCTTCCCGCGCAACGACGGCTCCGGCGGGCTGCGCTTCATCCTGCCCAGTCGCCTGAGCGCGGTGGAGACGGTGTTCGCGATGACCGTGCACAAGTCCCAGGGCTCGGAATTCGCCCACACCGCGCTGATCCTCCCCGACACCCTCAACCCGGTGCTGACCAAGGAACTGGTCTACACCGGCATCACCCGTGCCCGGCACTGGTTCAGCCTGATCGAAAGCCGCGCCAGCGTGTTCGACGAGGCGGTCAGGCGACAGGTGGAACGGCGCAGCGGGCTGGTGGAGGCGCTTGTGGGGTAGGGGAGGAGTTCTTGATCAGCGCCGGCGCCGCGGTATGGGGACTGGCTGGGTTGGCTCGTAAGCTTTCAAGCCGGCATCTCCCGTCAGGATTTCGACCGCGAAACCGGCCTTGGCATAGTGTTCAGCGACATCCTTGATGGTGGCATCGCCGATCGACAGCTTTTTAGCCGCTTGAGTTGGCCAGTTATCGGCAAGGCGGAGGAGGTTCTCGGTTTGCCAAAGCTCGGTCTGATCGGTGAATGCTGCCCAGGGGGACTGTGCGTTCGCAGCCTCGCGAAGGCAGCGCGCGAGTGCCTGGGCTCGCTCGAAGCGTCGGTCGGCGGCTTGAGCGATGTGGTTGCCGGTTTCGATCAGCGTCGCCAGCGGCAGTACCAGAGTGCTTCGCAGCTTCTGCTCTTCTTCCAGCAGTTGGCTGATCCGCGCATGGTTCCAACGGTCGTGTTCGGGGCCGGCTTCCTCCTTGCCGGGAACCTGCAACCAGCAGCACAGCACCGAAGTGTCCAGAATCAGCACGCGCCTGCTCACTGGGCGACTCCTTCCGCAGTTGCCGCTTGCGCGCTGGCCAGGCTCTGCTCGATCAGTCCCTGGCTGGAAAGCCGGCCAATCGGTCCCTGGGCCAGTAATTTCGGCAGTTGGTCGAGTTCTTCCAGCAGGGTCAGCACGCTATGCCCGGTGGCGGGATCGCGATTGGCCACGGTGATGAAAGGGACCATTTCGGTGCCCATCGCATCCAGCAAGGCGGGGTTGTGGGTGGTCACCAGAACGTCCACGCCTCGCTGGGCTCCCACGGTCTTGAGCATCTCCAGCAGCAGGCGGGCACGCGAGGGGTGCAGACCGTTGTCCACCTCTTCGATCACCAGCAGACTGGATTTCGGGCGTGTCAGCAGTGCCGTGAGGATGGCGAGGAAGCGGAGGGTGCCATCGGACATGCCTCGGGCATCCACCGTGGGTGTTTCGCCTTCGTCCAGCCAGTGTTCTTCGCAATAGAGCATGGCATCCGAGTTGAATTTTCCGACCGTTTCCGCGTAGACCCTGCGGATGTCCCGTTCGGGCAGCTGGCGTGCATAACGCGTCAGAACGGCTTCGATTTCCTGCTGCTTTTCATTGGGCAGTGCAGCCAGCACTCCGGCGATGTTGCGGGCATCGGACTCCAGACGCTCCGCTAGCGGCGAATAATCGCGCATATGCGAGGGGATGGGGTCGAGGATGAAAATGTCGCGCAGGGCTGAAATGACCGTACTCACTCCATCCTGGATCTCCTGACGCAGCTTCTGCCCGACCAACTGGAACAGGACCGAGTGCGCACGGCTCAATTGACGTGGCGAGCCCTGCTTTTCGTTGTAGAGACGGGCGACGATAGTGGGTGAGTCTTCCGTGCAGGAGTCGGTACGAAACAGCCTGATGCTGCCGGCCTGCGACTTTCTGGAGCCGTCCTTGCCCAGCCGGTACTTGATGCGGGTCAGCTGCTCAGCGTACAGATCGCAGCGATTTTCCCGGATCGAACCCTCGAGACGGTATTGATAGTCGGTCAGGTCGTCGGCTCGGCAGGTTACGCCCAAGGCAAAGGTCGAGCCGGGACGTCTGGCCGCCCATTCCACGCCGCCCCGTAGCGGAATCTGGACGCCATCGCCTTTCAAGGCCGAGGTCAGCATGACGCCCGAGGCGACACGGTTGAGCATCAGCAGAGCATCCAGGGCATTCGACTTGCCACTGGCATTGGTGCCGATCAGTACCGAAAGCGGGTCGATATGCAGAGTGGCCTTCTCGTAGCTCTTCCAGTTCTCAAGCAGCAGTTCGGTGATCATGGGGGGGCTCCATGCAGGCGCAGTCCATGGGGGGAGGGCATCATACAGCCAACTTCCCGTGCATAAGGTGGGACCGGTGCATGGGTAAAACGTCAGGGGTACACCCGAAGAACGGCTTTCATGGGCTGTCCGACGCAGCAGGAGATGGGCTGCCGGGCTGGCCTTCTCAGCAGAACGCCATTGCCATCCTCGGTCGCTCCGCTGCCGGCAGGTACTGGCGGAGGTCGGCGTCGGGGTGTTCTGCGGGGCGGGCGAAGAGGTAGCCCTGCAGCAGGTCGACGCCCATCTCGGCGAGGGTGGCCAGTTCTTCGGGGCGTTCGATGCCCTCGGCGACGATCCGGGCGTTGGAGGCTCTGGCCATGCGCAGGAGGGAGTCGACGAATTCGCGCTTGAGCGGGTCGCGGTCGATGCCGTCGATGAAGTGGCGGTCGATCTTCACGTAGTCGGGGCGCAGCTCGGACCACAGGCGCAGGCTGGCGTAGCCGGCGCCGAGGTCGTCGAGGGCGATGGAGAAGCCCATCGCGCGGTAGTGGCGCAGGGCGGCGTCGAGCAGGGCGAAATCCTCGATGGGGCTGTGTTCGGTCAGCTCGATCACCACCTGCTGCGGGGCGATGCCCAGTTGCCGCAGCAGCTGCAGGGTGCGCCCGCTGCGGTGTTCGGGTTCGAGGAGGACCTCCGGCGAGACGTTGAGAAACAGCCGGCCGGCGAGGCCGCGTTCGCGAAAGCGCTGGCAGGCGGTTTTCCGGCACAGGGCCTCCAGCTCGCTGAGCCGGCCGGCGTGGCGGGCGGCGCCGAACAGCGGCAGGGGCGCGTGCAGGGGGCCGTTGGAGGGACCGCGGGTCAGCGCCTCGTAGCCGTGGATGCGCCGTTCGGAGAGGCTGAGGATCGGCTGGAACAGGGTGTTCAGGCTGCCGCGGGCGAGGATCAGGTCCAGGGCGCTCAGTTGCTCGGTGACGGTCATGGTGGGGGTACCGGGGAGGGAAGGCCGAAGGTCTTGGGTCATGCTTGGGCATTTCACGGCAGGTCCGTGACGCTTTTATGACGGGCGTGCCAGGTCGTCGAAATAATGCCGGCGCCCGCACGGTACGGGGCTTTCCGCCGTCCCGGAGGAGGCGGGCGGCGCCCTGGTTTCCCGTTCGTTGATGGTGTCTCGAGCGGCTCCGACATAGCATGGCTTTCCTTTTGTCCACACACCTTCGTATCGACCGTGAAATTCCTCATCCTTGCCGTTCTGGTTTTTTCCGTCGGCTACGTGCATCGGCGTGGCCGGGTCCGCCACACGCTCGCCCGCCAGCTGACCGACCATTCGAGCTTCCTGGCGCCGCTGAACACCCTCCTGTACCTGACCTCCCGCGTGCCCAACCGGCCCTACCTGTCCCCCGACGACTTCCCCGAGATGAAGCCCCTCCAGGACCACTGGGAGGCGATCCGCGGCGAGGCGCAGGCGCTGTTCGAGGCCGGGGCGATCAAGCGTTCCGACGTCTACAACGACGCCGGCTTCAACTCCTTCTTCAAGAGCGGCTGGAAGCGCTTCTACCTGAAGTGGTACGGCGACGACCATCCTTCGGCGAGCAAGCTGTGTCCGCAGACCACCGCGCTGCTGGCGGAGATCGGTTCGGTCAAGGCGGCGATGTTCGCCGTGCTGCCGCCGGGGGCGCGGCTGGTGCGCCACCGCGATCCCTACGCCGGTTCGCTGCGCTACCACCTGGGCCTGTCCACCCCCAACGATCCGGGCTGCTTCATCAGCGTCGACGGCGAGCCCTATGCCTGGCGGGACGGCGAGGCGGTGGTGTTCGACGAGACCTATATCCACCACGCCGAGAACACCACCGACCGGGATCGGCTGATCCTCTTCTGCGACATGGAGCGTCCGCTCAAGTACGGCTGGGCGACCGCCCTCAACCGCTGGTTCAGCCGCACCGTGATGGGCGCCGCCAGCTCGCCCAACGATGCCGGCGACAGGACCGGCGGGGTGAATCGGGCCTTCAAGTACCTCTACCGGCTGCGCCTGCAGGGCAAGGCGCTGAAAAAGCGCAGCCGCAACCTCTACTACACGCTGAAATGGAGCACGCTGGGCGGTCTGTTCGGGCTGTTCCTGCTCGACTGAGGACGCCGGGCGAGCCGGCGAGCGGGCTGCCTGGCGTGGCCCGGTGGCGTCTCGGGGGCCGCGAAACCGTTCCCGCAGGGCGCCGGAGCCGGTTGCCCCCGAGGGGGAAATCCGTTATGCAGGACCGTAACCTTGGCGATCGGGCGCGACCGGCGCCTGTCGGGCCAGGGACGACGACAACAAGAACGGAAACCCCTCCATGACTGCATCCCCCCTCGTCATCCTCGGTGCCGGCCTGATGGGCATCGGCATCGCCACCCACTTCGCCCGCCATGGCCATCGGGTTTTGCTGCGCGACCCCTCGGCGGAACGGCTCGCCGAGGTTCCCGTGGTGGCCGGGAGCATCCTGGCCGAGCTGGCCGACGCTGGACGTTTCGACCGCGCGCAGACCGAGGCGACCCTGGCGCGGCTCGCCACCACCGCGCGGCTCGAGGAGGTCGCCGGCGCGCGGCTGCTGATCGAGGCGATTCCCGAGCGGCTCGATCTCAAGCGGGCGCTGTATGCCGAGCTGGAGCGGTTCGTCGATGCCGAGGCGATCATCGCCAGCAACACCAGTGGCTTGCCGCCGGACGATCTGGCCGAAGGCATGCGCCATCCCGAGCGGCTGCTGATCGCGCATTTCTGGAATCCGCCGCACCTGATCCCGCTGGTGGAGATCGTTCCGGGCAGCGCCACCCGCGCCGGGCACCTCGAGGGCGTCCGCGCGCTGTTGGCGGGGATGGAGCTGGAGGCCGTGGTGCTCGACAAGGCGATCCCCGGGTTCGTCGGCAACCGCCTGCAGTTCGCCATCCTCCGCGAGGCGCTGCACATCGTGCAGAGCGGCGCCGCCAGCGCCGAAACCGTCGACCGGGTGATGCGCGCCTCGCTCGGCCGCCGCTACGCGATGGTCGGTCCGCTGGAGGCGGCCGACATGGGCGGCCTGGATACCTTCCTGGATATCTCCCGTCATCTGATGCCGACCCTGGCCAAGGACGAAAGCGTTCTGGCTATGCTCGAGGAGACGGTCGGCCGGGGCCGCACCGGCCTGCGCAGCGGCGAGGGGTTCTATCGCTGGGACGATGTCCGCCGCGAGCGGATTCTCCAGCGCCGCGCCCATCAGCTGCGCCATGCCCTGAAGCCCTGAGTCGCACCGTGCGCCGTCTGGCCGGCCGCGCTGGCGGGACTGGCGAAGCGGCGCCGAAGATGGGAAACCTGCAGGGCGTCGAGGGAGAAAACAGTCCGTGAGGCTGTTGGAAGAGCATAAAACCAACAAGGAAGACCGCAATGACTACCTATGCCACAGACAGTCGCTATGCCGAAGAAGAAGACAGTCGCTACGCCCGTTTCGCCATCCGCTGCTCGAACTGGGCCGAGCGCTGGTTCCCCGATTCCTGGGTTTTCGCCGTGCTGGCGGTGGTCGTCGTCGCGCTGGCGACGCTGGCCATGGGCGCGCGCCCGGCCGCGACCGCCAAGGCCTTCGGCGACGGTTTCTGGAGCCTGATTCCGTTCACCATGCAGATGGCCTTCGTGGTCATCGGCGGCTACGTGGTCGCCAGCTCGCCGCCGGCGGCCCGGCTGATCGACCGGCTCGCGGCCGTGCCGAGCAACGGCCGCACGGCGGTCTGCTGGGTGGCGCTGATCTCGATGCTCGCCTCGCTGCTGAACTGGGGCCTGAGCCTGGTGTTCGGCGGGCTGCTGGTGCGCGCGCTGGCACGGCGCGAGGAGCTGCGGATGGACTACCGCGCCGCCGGTGCCGCCGCCTATCTGGGGCTGGGCGCGGTGTGGGCGCTCGGCCTGTCGTCCTCGGCGGCACAGCTGCAGGCGAATCCGGCAAGCCTGCCGCCGTCGATCCTGTCGATCACCGGGGTGATTCCCTTCACCGAGACGATCTTCCTCTGGCAGTCCGGGGTGATGCTGGTGGCGCTGATCGGGGTGTCGCTGCTGATCGCCTACGCCACCGCGCCGGGCGCCGCCAGCGCCCGCGTCGCCCAGGCCTGCGGGGTCGACCCGAGCTTCGCGCCGCCGCCGCTGGCGCCGCGCACGCGGCCCGGCGAATGGCTGGAATACAGCCCGTTGCTGATCGTCCTGCTGGTGCTGCTCGCCGCCGGCTGGCTGGCCCAGGAGTTCGCCAGCAAGCCGGCCATCGAGGCGATTTCCGGACTCAATACCTACAACCTGCTGTTCCTGATGCTCGGCGCGCTGCTCCACTGGCGGCCGCGCAGTTTCCTCGACGCCGTGGCGCGGGCGGTCCCGACCACCGCCGGGGTGATGATCCAGTTCCCGCTGTACGGCTCCGTCGCCGCGATCATGACCAAGGTCGCCGGCGGCGACGGCCAGACCCTCGCGCACCACATCTCCACGCTCTTCGTGCAGATCGCCTCGCACGATACCTACGCCCTGCTGATGGGGGTGTATTCGGCCGTGCTCGGCTTCTTCATCCCGTCGGGGGGCGGCAAGTGGATCATCGAGGCGCCCTACGTGATGCAGGTCGCCAACGAGCTGCACTACCACCTGGGCTGGGCGGTGCAGATCTACAACGCGGCCGAGGCGCTGCCCAACCTGATCAACCCCTTCTACATGCTGCCGCTGCTCGGCGTGCTGGGGCTGAAGGCGCGCGACGTGATCGGCTTTTCCTTCGTCCAGTTGCTGGCGCACGCGCCGCTGGTGCTGGTGCTGCTCTGGGCGCTGGGGACCACGCTGGAGTACCGGATGCCGGTCATGCCCTGACGGGGGCGGCCCCGGCACAGCCAGAACCGGGCCACCCGGGGTGGCCCGCTTGGCTCAGGGGGTCGTGGCGGAGGCCGTCGTCGCCACGCCGTTGCGTTCCCAGCCGCCGCCGAGCGACTTGTACAGGCCGACTTCGCTGTTCAGCTGCTGCAGGCGGTCGGTGAGCAGCTGCTGCTGGGCGGCGAAGAGTTCGCGCTGGGCGTCGAGCACCGTCAGGTAGTTGTCGACGCCCTCGTCGTAGCGCTGGCGGGCCAGCTCGTAGTAGGCCTGGTTGTTGTCGACCAGGTCGCCCTGGGCCTTGAGCTGGTCGTTGTAGGTGCCGCGCGCGGCCAGGCCGTCGGCGACCTCGCGGAAGGCGGTCTGGATGCTGTACTCGTAGCCGGCGATGTTGATGTCCTTCTGCAGCTTGGCGTATTCCAGGTTCGACCTGAGCCGCCCGAAGGTGAAGATCGGGACGGTGATCGTCGGCACGAAGCTCCAGGTTCCCGAGCCGGCGTCGAACAGGCCGGACAGGTCGCGGCTGGCGGTACCCGCCCGGGCGGTCAGGCTGACGCTCGGGAAGAACGCCGCGCGCGCCGCGCCGATGCTGGCGTTGGCGGCCAGCAGGCGGTGTTCGGCGGCGCGGATGTCCGGCCGGCGCAGCAGCAGGTCCGAAGGCAGTCCGGCGGGGAAGTCGGCGAGCATGGCGTCCTTGACCTCGAGGCCCGCCGGCAGGTCGGCGGGGATCGAACCGCCGATCAGCAGCTGCAGGGCGTTGGCGTCCTGGGCGATCTGCCGGGTGTAGAGCGCCTTCTGCGCGCGGGCCTGGTCGACCAGGGTCTTCGCCTGGCGCACGTCGAGCTGCGAGGAGACGCCGACTTCCTCGCTGGCCTCGATCAGTTTCAGGCTCTCCTGGTAGCTGGCCAGGGTCGACTCGGTCAGCTTGAGCTGGGCCTGGTCGGTGCGCCAGGCGAAGTAGGCGGTGGCCACGTCGCCGACCAGGGCGATGTGCACGTTGCGCCGGTCTTCCTCGGTGGCCAGGTAGTCCTCCTCGGTCTGGCGGGTGAGGCTGCGGATGCGCCCGAAGAAGTCCGCTTCCCAGGCGCTGGTGCCGAGCGTCACGGAGTGGTGGGTCTGGATGAAGGCCTGGGGCTTGGGGGCCGTGCTCGTCTGGCCGCCCTCGCTGCTGCCGCCGCTGGCCCCGCCGCCGCCGCCGCTGCCGTAGTCGGCCGGCCAGCGCTGCCGGCTCTGGGTGCCTTCCACGCCGATCTCCGGGAACAGCTCGGCGCGCTGCACGCGGTACAGCGCCCGGTAGGCTTCCACGTTGAGCACCGCCTGGCGCAGGTTGCGGTTGTTGTCCACGGCCAGCTCGACCATCCGCCTGAGCGCCGGGTCGCGGAAGAACGCCTCCCAGCCGAAGTCCGCGGCCGGCCCGGCGGCCGGCTGTTCCGGTGCATAGGCCGCGCCCTGCGGCCAGACGGTGTCGACCGGCGCTTCCGGGCGCAGGTAGTCGGGGATCAGGGTGCACCCCGGCAGCGCCAGGGCGCAGGCCACCGCCAGGCTCAGGTATCCGTGCTTCATGCAGTCACTCCTTGCGTTTCTTCGGCCGTCTTCTCTTTCCTTTCGAACACCCTGGCCACCGTGACGTAGAACAGCGGCACGAAGAATATAGCTAGGAAGGTCGCCGCCAAGGTCCCGCCGAGCACGCCGGTGCCGATCGAGTGCTGGCTGCCGCTGCCGGGGCCGATGGCGATGGCCAGCGGCAGCACGCCGAGGGCGAAGGCGATCGAGGTCATGATGATCGGCCGCAGGCGCAGGCGCGCGGCCTCGCTGGCGGCCTGCAGCAGGGTGCGGCCCTGGTGTTCGTGGAGGTCCTTGGCGAACTCGACGATGAGGATCGCGTTCTTCGCCGCAAGACCCATGGTGGTGAGCATGCCGACCTGGAAGAACACGTCGTTGGACAGCCCGCGCAGGATCGTGGCGGCCACCGCGCCGAGCACCCCGAGCGGTACCACCAATATCACCGAGAAGGGCACCGACCAGCTTTCGTACAGTGCTGCCAGGCAGAGGAACACGATCAGCAGCGACAGCGCGTAGAGCGCCGGGGCTTGCGAGCCGGCGGCGCGCTCCTCGTAGGACAGCCCGGTGTAGGCGATGCCGATGCCCGGCGGCAGCTGGGCGGCGATGCGGTTCACCACCGCCATGGCGTCGCCGGTGCTGTAGCCGGCAGCCGGCTGACCGAGGATCTCCACCGAGCCGATGCCGTTGTAGCGCTCCAGCTTGGGCGAGCCGTAGACCCACTGGCCGCTGGCGAAGGCCGAGAAGGGCACCATCTCGTCCTGGGCGTTGCGCACGTACCACTTGTCGAAGTCTTCCGGGGCCAGGCGCGCGTCCTGCTTGCCCTGGACGTAGACCCGCTTGACCCGGCCGCGGTCGATGAAGTCGTTGACGTAGGACGAACCCCAGGCCACCGACATGGTGTTGTTGATCTCCTCGATGGAGACCTGCAGCGCACGAGCCTTCTCGTCGTCGATGGTCACCTGGTACTGCGCCTCGTCGTCCTTGCCGTTGGGACGCACCATGGTCAGCAGCGGCTCCTGTGCGGCCAGCCGCAGGAACTGGTTGCGCGCCGCCATCAGCGCCTCGTGGCCGAGGCCGGCGTAGTCCTGCAGGAAGATGTCGAAGCCGGTGGCGTTGCCCATCTCGCGCACCGCCGGCGGCACCACGGGGATCACCGAGGCGTCCTTGATCCTGGCGAAGCGCACCGCCGCCCGCTGGGCCAGGGAGAAGATGTCCAGGCCGGGGCGCTCGCTGAAGGGTTTCAGGCTGACGAACAACAGGCCCGAGCTCTGCCCGCGGCCGGCGAAGTTGAAGCCGTTGACGGTGAACGCCGAGGCCACGGTGGCGCTTTCCTCATTGAGCAGGTAGTCGCGGGCCTCGGCCAGCACCGCTTCGGTACGCTCTGCGCTGGAGTTGGGCGGCAGCTGCACCTGCACGAACAGCGTGCCCTGGTCCTCGTTGGGCAGGAAGGAGCCGGGCAGCTTCTGGAACATGAAGGCGACGCCGCCGATCAGCAGCAGGTAGATCAGCATGAAGCGCCAGCGCCGCTTGATGATGCTGCCCACGCTGCGCTGGTAGCCGTCGGCGCTGCGCTCGAAGGTGCGGTTGAACCAGCCGAAGAAGCCGCGCTTCTCGTGATGCTCGCCCTGGGCCACCGGCTTGAGCAGGGTGGCGCAGAGCGCCGGGGTGAAGACCAGGGCGATCAGCACCGAGAAGGACATCGCCGAGATGATGGTGATCGCGAACTGCCGGTAGATGACCCCGGCGGAGCCGCCGAAGAAGGCCATCGGCAGGAACACCGCGGAGATCACCAGGGCGATGCCGACCAGCGCGCCGGAGATCTGCCCCATCGACTTGCGGGTCGCCTCCCGCGGCGACAGGCCTTCCTCGACCATGATCCGCTCGACGTTCTCCACCACCACGATGGCGTCGTCGACCAGCAGGCCGATGGCCAGCACCATGGCGAACATGGTCATCACGTTGATGGTGAAGCCGCAGGCGAACAGCACACCGAAGGTGGCCAGCAGCACCACCGGCACCGCCAGGGTGGGGATCAGGGTGGCGCGGAAGTTCTGCAGGAACAGGTACATCACCAGGAAGACCAGCACGATGGCTTCGAACAGGGTGTGCACCACCGCCTCGATGGAGGCGGAGACCATCGGCGCGGTCTCGTAGGGGTAGACCACCTTGACGCCTTCGGGCAGGTAGGGCTTGAGGTTGTCCACCGTCTCGCGCACCGCCTTCACGCTGTCCAGCAGGTTGGCGCCGGGGGCCAGGCGCAGGGCCATGCCGGCGGCCGGCATGCCGTTGTATTTGGAGGCGATGGAGAAGTTCTCGGCGCTCAGGCCGACCTCGGCGACGTGCTTGAGGCGGATCTGCGAGCCGTCGCGGTTGACCTTGAGGAGGATCTCCTTGAACTCGTCGGCGGTGCGCATCCGGGTCTTGCCGATCACCGTGGCGTTGAGCTGCACGCCCTTGCTGGCCGGCAGGCCGCCGAGCTGGCCGGAGGAAACCTGCACGTTCTGCGCGGAGACGGCGTCGACCACGTCCTGCGGGGTGAGCTGGTAGCTGTTGAGTTTCTCCGGATCGAGCCAGATGCGCATCGCATACTGCGAGCCGAACACCTGGAAGTCGCCGACCCCCTTGGTCCGCGAGATCGGGTCCTGGAGGTTGGAGGTGATGTAGTTGCCCATGTCGAAGCCGGACATCCGCCCGTCGGTGGACACCAGGCCGAGGATCAGCATGAAGTTGACCTGGTACTTCACCACCCGGATACCCTGGCGCTGCACTTCCTCGGGCAGCATCGGGGTGGCCAGCTGCAGCTTGTTCTGCACCTGGACCTGGGCGATGTCGGGGTTGATACCCTGCTCGAAGGTCACGGTGATCTGCAGGCTGCCGTCGGCGTTGCTGACCGAGGAAATGTAGCGCAGGCCGTCGAGGCCGTTGAGCTGCTGCTCGATCACCTGCACCACGGTGTCCTGCACCGTCTGCGCCGAGGCGCCGGGGTAGGTGACGCTGATCTGGATCGCCGGCGGGGCGATGTTCGGGTACTGGGTGATCGGCAGCTTGAGGATGGCCAGGGCGCCGCCGAGCATGAGCACCAGGGCGATCACCCAGGCGAAGATCGGCCGGTCGATGAAAAAGCGCGACATGGCTCAGCGTCCCCCTTGGCCGGTGGTCGGGGCGAAGTCGGCGACCAGGTTGACGTTGCCGGCCTCGACCGGCTTGACCGTGGCGCCGCCGCGTACCCGCTGGGTGCCTTCGACGACGATCCGCTCGCCGCCGGCCAGGCCCTTGCCGATCAGCCAGGCGTTACCCACGGTGCGCAGGGTTTCCAGTTCGCGCAGCTCGACGCTGTTGTCCGGCTTGACCACCCAGGCGGTGGCGACGCCGCGGACATCGCGAATGACCGCCTGCTGCGGGACCAGGATGGCGTTCTGCTGCACGCCTTCCTTGAGCTGGGCGTGGACGAACATGCCGGGCAGCAGCTTGCGCTCGGGGTTGGGGAAGACCGCGCGCAGGGTCACCGAGCCGGTGCCCTGGTCGACGTTGACCTCGGAGAACTTCAGGGTGCCGGTCAGCGGATAGACGCTGCCGTCCTCCAGGGTCAGGCTGACCTCGGCCTGGTCCTTGCCGCTGCTCTGCAGGCGGCCGGACTCCAGCGCGCTGCGCAGTTCGAGGAGGCGGACGATCGGCTGGGTGACGTCGACGTAGATCGGATCGAGCTGGTGCACGGTGGCCAGCGCCTGGGTCTGGCCGGTGGTGACCAGCGCGCCCTCGGTGATGGTGGAGCGGCCGATGCGGCCGCTGATCGGCGCCAGCACCTTGGTGTACTGCACGTCGATGCGCCGGACCCGTACCTCGGCCTGGGCCTGCTTCAGGGCGGAGATCGCGTCGTCGTACTGCTGGCGGCTGACCGCGCTGGTCTGCAGCAGGCGCTCGTAGCGCCTGGCGAGGTTCTCGGCGTTGGCCAGGTTGGCTTCGCTGCGGGCCACTTCCGCCTCGTAGGTGCGCGGGTCGATCTGGTAGAGCGGCTGGCCTTTCTTCACCTCGCTGCCTTCGGTGAACAGGCGCTCCTGGAGGATGCCGCCGACCTGCGGGCGGACTTCGGCGACGCGGAAGGCCGAGGTGCGGCCCGGCAGGTCGGTGGTCAGGGTCAGCGGCTGGGCCTGCACGGTATACACGCCGACTTCTGCGGGTGGCGGTGCGGGGGCGGCCGCCTGCTCGGCCTCCTTGCACGCCGCCAGCAGCAGGATTGCGGCCAGCGGCAGGCCGTGGATGAAGGGGAACGGCGCTCTGCGTTTCACGGGGCGGGTCTCCTGACGAAAGGGGGAAGGAGGATTTTTGTACCGTATTGCGGTGCAGTGTATCATCAGGTGGTTTTTGCAGGGTAATAGCGGATTCGTAAAAACCTGTGACAGACGAGAAAATGCCGGCCGCTCCCGGGAGGAGCGGCAGGGATGGTCGATTCGACGATTCCGCGCCGGGGTTGTGCGGGCGGAGGGGCCGCGATGATTTTGACGAGTAGCCAGCGATGAGCAGACAAGAGCCGGAAAGCGGCGACGACAGCAAACAGGGCGGCATCCAGGTAATCGCCCGCGCCGCGGCGATCATGCGCACCCTGAGCGAGCATCCCCAGGGGCTCAGCCTGGCGGCCATCGCCCAGGCGGTGAGGCTGCCGCGCTCCACGGTGCAGCGCATCGTCTGCGCGCTGGAGGCCGAATACCTGGTCGAGGCCCTCGGTCCCAGCGGCGGCTTTCGCCTGGGCGCGGCGCTGGGCCAACTGGTCCACCAGACCCAGACCGACATCATTTCCCTGGTGCGGCCCTATCTGGAGTGCCTGTCGAACCGGCTGCAGGAGTCGGTGGCCCTCTCCAAGCGGGCCGGCGAGAAGATCCACGTGCTCGACCGCATCGTCGCCGAGCGCGATCTGCGCGTGGTCTTTCCCATCGGCGCCTTTGCGCCCATGCATTCGACCTCGGCCGGCAAGGTGCTGCTGGCCGGTCTCAGCGACGACGAGGTGCGCGAGCTGCTGCCCGATCCGCTGCCGCTGATGACCCGCCACACCCGCGACCTGCCGGCCCTGCTGGCCGAGCTGGCGGAGATCCGCAAGAGCGGCTTCACCTTCGACCACGAGGAGTGCAGCGAAGGCATCAGCGGCGGCTCGGTGTCCCTGGACACCTACCTGGGCCGCTACGCGATCTCCGTGGTGCTGCCCGCCGCGCGCGCCGCCCGGCACATCGAGGCGATCCGCGAGGCGCTGCTGGCCTGCAAGCGCGACATCGAACGGGCGATCGGCCGCGCCGCCTGCCGGCGCTGAGGGGCGGAGGGCGCTATCCGTCGGGCGTGGCGAAGGGAATGGTTCCGCTGCCGCGGGCGGAGCAGCAGAACCCGGCCCCTGCGCAAGGGGGCTGCGCGGGGCCGGGCTGGCGGCTCAGGCCTGCAGGTCGGTGGTGCCGAGCAGTTCGAGCTGGGGGGCATCGAAGGCGATGTCGGTTTCCGAGAGGCTGTCGACGAGGTTGCCGTCCAGGGCGATCTCGAAGTGGTTGCCCTCGGCGTCGGCCTCGCGGTCCTTGAGGTAGGTCCGGGTGCCGTCCGCGTTCAACAGCAGGATGAGGGTGTCGTCGTGGCCGTTGCCTAGGCCGCTGTAACCGAGGGCGGAGAGGTCGAGGAGGTCGGTGCCGACGGTGAAATCGACGATGTCGTCGACCTGGCTGGTCCCGGCCGCGTAGTTGCGGGAGCTGTCCAGGCGGTCGGCGAAGCGGAAGGTGTCCGCCCCGCTGCCGCCGGTCAGGGTGTCGCGCCCGGCGCCGCCGTCGAGCAGGTCGTTGCCCGCCGCGCCGTCGAGCAGGTCGCGCCCCTCGCTGCTGAGCAGTTGCGCGGCGCCGTCGACGCGGTTGCCCTGCACCGTGGCGTTCAGCGTCTCGTAGTAGTTGCCGGATACCCCGTCGCGGTCGTCGTAGTCTTCTAGGACGATTTCCGCCTTGCCGCCGCCCTGCGCATTGTCGTGAATGTCGTTGTCGAGGAGTTGCACGCCGTCGACGCCGCGCACGCGTACCCCGGCTGCGTCGTTGCCGTAGATCTCGGCGCCCTGCACGCTGGCGTTGCTGGTCATCTTGATCAGCACGCCTTCTTCGCCGTTGTCGTGGTAGGCGCCGCCCTCGATCTGGATGTTGTAGGGATGATCGATGTCTTCCGAGCCGCGCTGGACCACCAGGCCGTTGGCGCCGTTGCCGTAGGCGACGTTGTCGCGCAGGAGGATGTCGTGGCTGCTGGTGACGATGTTGAAGCCGTGGCGGCCGTTGTCGTAGGAGAGGTTGTTCTCGAAGGTGCCGTCGATCTGGAAGTCGCCGACGAAGCCGTCCTTGCCGTTGTCGTGGGCGACGCTGTCGCGGATCGTCAGGTTGATGGTCTGCTCGTGGGGGTCGAAGCCGTAGCGGGACACCTCGCGGATCTCCACCCGCTCGGCGGTGACGTTGTAGTCGGCGCCGTCCTCGTGGGGAATGTAGCCGGTGTAGAAGCCGTCGACCTCGCCTTCGGTGTGGTCCTGGTTGCCATCGATGGTCAGGTCGCTGATGCCGTAGTCGTGGGTCTCCTCGCCGTTGGCCGAGCGGATGATGCCGGTGAGTTTCTGGTCCCAGCCGTCGACCAGCTTGATGATCGTCTCGCCCATCCCGGCGCCGACGATATGCACGTTGCTCTTGATGATCAGGGCGCCGTCGGAGGCCTCGTCGCCGCCGCTGACCCGGTATTCGCCGGCCTCCAGGCGAACAGTGCCGCCCCCTGCTTCGTAGGCGGCGTCGATCGCCGCCTGGATGGCATCCGTATTGTCGGTCTTGCCATCACCCTTTGCACCAAAATCCTTGACATCGAAATCCATCTACTCGCTTCCGTATACTGAATGCGCAGCCGAGCGCGGTTTGAAGGAGTCGAGGCGGGAAATGCCGGCTGGCCTTGCCCTGCCCCCGGCATCGTCGCGACTGTTCGACCTCTGCGCCCGAAGCGCTTCCGGGCGCTTGCGAAGGGCATGGAAAAACGCTCCGGGAGATCAGGCCGACGCGGTACCGGGGGGTGGGACTGGCGTGCCAATGATTGGTTCGCGAGGAAGCGATGGGCGGCACATGCCCCCTGGGAAAGAAAAGCGGATGGTTTTTACGAGTACGAACGTACCGAAATGCTGATGGGACAAGGCCTGCCGAGCGATTGAGGCGGGTTTTGGAGTGCGTTTTCGTGATGCATGTCAATTATTAAAAATAAATTCATAATTCCATAAAGAACTAAATATTAGTTCGTCAGTCTAGGGGAACGGCACCGCGTCGGCCTTTCCGCCGAGCATTTTCCCATGCCCATTCAGGGAGCGCTCGGACGCGCTTCGGGCGCAGGGTCGAACAGTCGCGACGATGCCAGAGGCAGGGAATGCTTGTTCGGGCAGTCGGCATTTCCTCGTCTCACTTCCCTCAAAAGCGCTCGGCTGCGCAATTTGCATACGGAAGCGAAGTAGATGGAGTTCAATGTCAAGGATTTTGGTGCAAAAGGAGATGGACAAACGGATGACACGGATGCCATCCAGGCGGCGATCGACGCCGCCTACAAGGCCGGGGGCGGCAGGGTCTACCTGCCGACCGGCGAATACCGGGTCAGCGGCGGCGACGAGGCCTCCGACGGCGCGCTGATCATCAAGAGCAACGTCTATATGGCCGGCGACGGCATGGGCGAAACCGTCATCAAGCTGGTCGACGGCTGGGACCAGAAACTCACCGGCATCGTCCGCTCGGCCAACGGCGAGGAGACCCACGACTACGGCATCAGCGACCTGACCATCGATGGCAACCAGGACCACACCGAAGGCGAGGTCGACGGCTTCTATACCGGCTACATTCCCGAGGTGGACGGCGCCGACTACAACGTCACCGTCGAGCGGGTGGAAATCCGCGAAGTGTCGCGCTACGCCTTCGACCCCCACGAGCAGACCATCAACCTGACGATCCGCGACAGCGTCGCCCACGACAACGGCAAGGACGGCTTCGTCGGCGACTTCCAGATCGACGGCACCTTCGAGAACAACCTCTCCTACGACAACGGCCGCCACGGCTTCAATCTCACCACCAGCAGCCACGACATCGTTTTTCGCAACAACGTCGCCTACGGCAACGGCGCCAACGGCCTGGTGATCCAGCGCAACTCGGAAGACCGGCCTTTACCCTACAACATCCAGGTCGAGGGCGGCGCCTTCCACGACAACGGCGGGGAGGGCGTGCTGATCAAGATGAGCAGCGACGTCACCCTGCAGGGCGCCGAGATCTACAACAACGGCGCGGCGGGGGTGCGCGTGCAGGGCGCCGAGAACGTGCAGATCCTCGACAACTACATCCACGACAACGCGCAGAACGGCGCCAATGCCGAGGTGCTCCTGGATGCCTACGACGATACCGGCGGGGCGTCCGGCAACTACTACGAGACCTTGAACGTCACGGTGCAGGGCAACACCATCGTCGGTTCGGCCAACTCCACCTACGGCGTGCTGGAGCGTACCGACGGCACCGACTACAGCACCGTCAGCGACAACAGCATCAGCGGTACCCAGCGCGGCACGGTGCTGCTCGGCGGCGAACACTCGACCTTCAGCGAGTCGCCCGGCGGCTCGGCACAGCTGATCGAGGGCGGCGGCGGCGACGATACGCTGACCGGAACTTCGGCCGGCGACCTGCTCCTCGGCGCCAGCGGCAACGATTACCTGGACGGCGCGGCCGGCGACGACATCCTCGAGGGCGGCTCCGGCCGCGACCGGCTGACCGGCGGCGAGGGCGCCGACCTGTTCCGCTTCACCGCGATCGGCGACAGCTACTACACCGCCAGCAGCAGCATCACCGACCTGGTCGTCGATTTCGAGGCCCGTCAGGACCGCATCGACCTCGCCGGACTCGGCTTCAGCGGCCTGGGCGACGGCTACAACGGCACCCTGGCGGTGTTGGCCAACAGCGACGGCAGCCGCACCTACCTGAAGAGCTACGAAGCCGACGCCGACGGCCGGCGCTTCGTGCTCGCCCTGGAAGGCAACCAGACCGGCCTGCTGAACGCCGACAACGTGATCTTCGCGCGCCGCGCCCTCGCTGGCGGCGAGGGCAACGACACCCTGCTCGGCACATCGGCCGCGGAAACCCTCGACGGTGCCGGCGGCGGCGACAGCCTGGCGGGTGGCGGCGGCAACGACCTGCTGAACGGCGGCGCCGGCGCCGACAACCTGTCCGGCGGTCGGGGGCGCGACCACCTTGCCGGCGGCGAGGGGGCGGACGTCTTTAGCGTCGAGTCGCTGACCGACAGCTACCGCACCGCGAGCGACAGTTTCAGCGACCTGATCGCCGACTTCGACCCGGCCAAGGACCGCCTCGACCTCTCCGGACTGGGCTTCAGCGGCCTGGGCGACGGCCACGGCGGCACCCTGCTGCTGTGGCTCGACAGTGCGAGCAACCGCACCTACCTGAAGAACTTCGACGAGGATGCCGACGGCCGACGCTTCGAGATCGCCCTGGAGGGCGACTTCTCCAGTCTGGGCGAACAACAGCTGATCCTCGACGGGCGCCAACCCCTGAACGGTAGCAGCGGCGGCGACCGGCTTTCCGGCGGCGCGGCGGACGAGGAGCTGCTCGGCGGGGCGGGCCGCGACCTGCTCGACGGCGGCGCGGGCGACGACCTGCTCGACGGCGGCCGCGGTCGCGACACCCTGACCGGCGGTAGCGGGGCGGACATCTTCTGCTTCGCCGACCGCCTGGACAGCTCCCGCAACTACGCGGCCGGGACCAGCCAGGTCGACGACATCGTCGATTTCACCGTCGGCACCGACCTCCTCGACCTCTCCGCCCTCGGTTACAGCGGTCTGGGCAACGGCCACGACGGCACCCTCATCCTGCTGCTGAACGCGGACGGCACCCGGACCTACCTCAAGGACCGCGAGGCCGACGCCCAGGGCAATCACTTCGAGATCGCCCTCGACGGCAACTACTTCGACAGCCTCTCCGAGGCCGACATCGCCTTCACCGTCAGCGAACTGGAAGTGCTCGGCAGCGCCGGCACCCCGACCGACCTGGCGGCCTGACGCCACGGGCCGCTGCGGCCCGCCTGCCCGGCCCCGGACGACCCCGCACTCGCCCGGGGCCGGGCGAACTAAAGAGTCCCCTGCCAGTCTCATCCGGCAACAACGCAGTCGGCTGTTTCGCTTGCGCGCCTTATCGGCGCTGGCGAGCCGGGCCGTGCAGTCGCGTCCAAGCCGGAGACGGGAAAGACTTGTTCGCACAGTCGACTTTTCCTCCTCCATTTCTCACGCAGCGTCCGGCTGCACATCACTGGATCGGGAAACGGGCAGATGGATTTCAATGTTAAAGATTACGGGGCGCTGGGCGATGGCGTCAGCGACGATACGGCCGCCATCCAGGCGGCGATCGATGCCGCCTATGTGGCGGGCGGCGGCACCGTCTACCTGCCGGCCGGCGAATACCGGGTCAGCGGCGGCGAGGAGCCCTCCGACGGCTGCCTGATGCTCAAGAGCAACGTCTACCTGGTCGGTGCCGGGATGGGCGAGACGGTGATCAAGCTGGTCGACGGCTCGGACCAGAAGATCACCGGCCTGGTCCGCTCGGCCTATGGCGAGGAAACCAGCAACTTCGGCATGAGCGACCTGACCCTCGACGGCAACCGCGACAACACCACCGGCAAGGTCGACGGCTGGTTCAACGGCTACATCCCCGGCCAGGAGGGTGCCGACCGCGACGTCACCCTGGAGCGGGTGGAAATCCGCGAGATGTCCGGTTACGGCTTCGATCCCCACGAGCAGACCATCAACCTGACGATCCGCGACAGCGTCGCCCACGACAACGGCCTCGACGGCTTCGTCGCCGACTTCCAGATCGACGGGGTGTTCGAGAACAACGTCTCCTACGACAACGACCGCCACGGCTTCAACGTCGTCACCAGCACCCACGACTTCGTCCTGAGCAACAACGTCGCCTACGGCAACGGCGGCGCCGGCGTGGTGGTGCAGCGCGGCTCGTACGACCTCGCCCACCCCGCCAACATCCTCATCGAGGGCGGCTCCTACTACGACAACGGCCTCGAGGGCGTGCTGATCAAGCTGAGCAACAACGTCACCGTTCAGGATGCCGAGATCTACGGCAACGGCTCCTCGGGCGTACGCGTCTACGGCGCCCAGGAGGTGCAGATCCTCGACAATCAGATCCACGACAACGCGCAGAACGGGGGTTATCCCGAAATCACCCTGCAGTCCTACGACGATACCGCCGGGGTTTCCGGCAACTTCTACGCGACGGTCAACACCTGGATCGAAGGCAACGTCATCGGCGGCTCGGCCAATTCCACCTACGGCATCCAGGAGCGCAACGACGGCACCGACTACAGCAGCCTCTACGACAACAACATCGACGGCGTGCTGGGCGACGCCGTGCTGCTCCAGGGCGTCCACTCGACGGTTTCCGACCAGCCCGGCACCGGCCAGCAGGCGACGATCGAGGGGACCGACGGCAACGACGTGCTGACCGGCAGCGACGCCCACGAGCAGCTTCTCGGCGGGGCCGGCAGCGACCGCCTGGACGGCGGCGCCGGCAACGACATCCTCGACGGCGGCGCCGGACGCGACAACCTGACCGGCGGCGAGGGCGCCGACGTGTTCCGCTTCTCCGCCCGCGAGGACAGCTACCGCACCGCCAGCGCCAGCTTCAACGACCTGATCGTCGACTTCGACCCGGCCAAGGACCGCCTCGACCTCTCCGAACTGGGCTTTTCCGGCCTGGGCGACGGCTACAACGGCACCCTGTTGCTGCAGACCAACGCCGACGGCAGCCGCACCTATCTGAAGAGCCTCGAGGCGGATGCCGAAGGCCGGCGCTTCGAGGTCGCCCTGGAGGGCAACTTCACCGGCCTGCTGACTGCCGACAACCTGCTCTTCGAGCGTGCCGCCATCGAGGGCAGCGCGGGCGTCGACGCGCTGCTCGGCACCGCGTCCGCCGAGACGCTGCTCGGTTACGCCGGCAACGACAACCTCGACGGCGCCGGCGGCAACGACCTGCTGGTCGGCGGCGCCGGGCGCGATACCCTCAGCGGTGGCGCCGGGGCGGACATCTTCCGTTTCGACGCGCGCTCCGACAGCCAGCGCAACTACGACACCCCCGACAACCAGGTCGACCGCGTCGTCGATTTCGACCTCGCCGAGGATCGCCTCGACGTTTCCGCGCTGGGCTTTTCCGGCCTCGGCGACGGCTACAACGGCACCCTCGCCGTGGTGCTCAACGGCGCCGGCGACCGTACCTACCTGAAAAGCTACGAGAGCGACGCCAGCGGCTATCGCTTCGAACTCTCCCTCGACGGCAACTACCAGGGGCTGCTCGGCGCCGAGCACTTCGTCTTCGCCGCGCCCAGCGGGCCGCTGCTCCTCGAGGGCACGACCGGCAACGATACGCTGGCCGGCACGGACGCCGACGAAACCCTCCACGGCGGCGGCGGGCGCGATACCCTGAACGGCGGCGGCGGGGCGGACGTGTTCCGCTTCAGCGAACTGACCGACAGCTACCGCACGGCCAGTTCGACCTTCAACGACCTGATCGTCGACTTCGACCTGGCCAGCGACCGCATCGACCTCTCCGGCCTCGGCTTCAACGGCCTGGGCGACGGCTACGACGGCACCCTGGCCGTGCAGGTGAACAGCGCCGGCACGCGGACCTACCTGAAGAGCTTCGAGGCGAATGCCGAGGGCGAGCGCTTCGAGGTCGCCCTGAACGGCAACCACGGCACGCTGGGCGAAGCCAACCTGATCTTCGACGAGCGGGCCGTGCTGAGCGGCAGCGAGTCCGACGATACGATCGTCGGCAGCAGCGCGGCCGAGGAACTGCTCGGCGGAGCCGGGCAGGACAATCTGGAGGGCGGGGCCGGCAACGACATCTTCGACGGCGGTGCCGGCCGCGACACCCTGATCGGCGGCAGCGGCGACGACGTCTTCCGTTTCAGCGACCCACTCGATAGCTTCCGCAATTACACCAGCGGGGTGAACGGCACCGACAGCATCGGCGACTTTACCCACGGCGCCGACCTTATCGACCTCTCCGCCCTGGGCTACAGCGGTCTGGGCGACGGCTACAGCGGCACCCTCGCGGTGGTGCTGAACGATGCCGGCACCAAGACCTACCTCAAGGACCTCGACGGCGACGCCGAGGGCAACCGCTTCGAGATCGCCCTGGAGGGCAATCACGTCGACCAGCTTTCCGCGGACGACTTCATCTTCGCCTCCACCCCCGAACTCGAGGCGATCGGCACCCCGCAGCCCGAGCCGGTCGCCGCCTGAGGCGGCACGGGGGCGCTGTCCGGCGAAAGCGGATGGCGTCCTGCCGCGAGGGGGCACGCCGGCGTTGTCGCGGCGGCGGAGGGTTTCACGTGAAACCCTCCGCCTTCAGGTGCCGCCGATCCTTCCTCTTTTTCCGGCAGGCCTCGACGGGCCTCGATCCTCCGGAGCGCTTCTCGCCGCCGCTCATCCCGGTGGGTGGTCGGCGCGTGTGTATAAAATCCAACTTGAAGAAGCCGCCCGGCGGCCGGCTGTCCGTGCGCAACCACGTTGATCGTCCGGCCCACCGCCGGGGGCCGTGTCCGCACCGGGCGATCCCCCTCCCAGTCGCAGCGCAGGGGCCGTGGCGCAGACTGATATGATCGTGACGCCGAGGACAGGTCTGGGCACGGATCGGTGGCAAAATGTACCAGATGGTTAGTTCTGTTCGGTTATCGACCAGAAGCCCGGTTAGTCGATTGACGCTTTTTTGAGCACTGTCCAAGATTGTCGCCAGGTTGCAGGCCGACTCGTCGGGCAACCAGAGCCCACCATAACAACTTCAAGATTGGTAAACGCTCATGTGCATAGTTCAATTCCGCCAAGCCTGCGTTCTTCCCCGCCATGCCCGTGCGGGCGTCCCGCTCCAACGGTATTCGCGCCGCCTGCGTCGTCATTCTTTGGTCTAGTCGCGATCCGATCGTTTTCCGCTGAACCAGCGCCACTCACCGCAACCAGTAATTCCGAGCATTCCCGCCGGCAGGCCGGATGGCCCGTTACACGCCTGGAAAAGGACGCTTGGCTCCGCCGGCATTACTGGGGCACGAAAGAGGTTCGACCGGGCAGCTGCGCGCCTGGTCCCTGAACGGATGGCTACTGAAAATGTTCACTTCGCAAGGTACTCCCATGGCTACACCTACGGCTGCCGGACCCGCTGCATCGGTCCATGACTCGGTCGGCACCAAGATCCGTGCCGCCCTCGCCGTCGGCAAGGTGCGTTGGGGCATGCTCGCCCTGGTGTTCTTCGCCACCACCCTGAACTACATCGACCGCGCCGCCCTGGGCGTGATGCAGCCGATCCTGGCCAAGGAGATGAGCTGGTCCACCATGGACTACGCCAACATCAACTTCTGGTTCCAGGTCGGCTACGCCGTCGGCTTCCTCCTGCAGGGCCGCTTCATCGACAAGGTCGGCGTCAAGCGCGCCTTCTTCCTCGCCGTGCTGCTCTGGAGCCTGGCCACCGGCGCCCATGGCCTGGCGACCTCCGCGGTCGGCTTCATGGTCTGCCGCTTCATCCTCGGCCTGACCGAGGCGGCCAACTATCCGGCCTGCGTGAAGACCACCCGCCTGTGGTTCCCGGCCGGCGAGCGCGCCCTGGCCACCGGCATCTTCAACGCCGGCACCAACGTCGGCGCGATGCTCACCCCCGCGCTGCTGCCGCTGATCCTGGCCGCATGGGGCTGGCAGGCCGCCTTCGTCGCCATGGGCCTGCTGGGCCTGGTCTGGCTGGTGTTCTGGGCCCTGAAGTACTACAATCCGGAAGAGCACCCGACCGTCAAGCCGGGCGAACTGGCCTACATCCAGAAGGAAGTCGAGCCCGAGCCGGCCAAGGCGTCTCTGGCGAGCATCCTGGGTCGGCGCGGCACCTGGGCCTTCGCCGGGGCCTACATGATCACCGCGCCGGTGTTCTGGTTCTACCTGTACTGGCTGCCGCCGTTCCTCAACCAGCAGTACAGCCTGGGCATCAGCGTCACCCAGATGGGCATCCCGCTGATGGTCATCTGGCTGACCGCCGACTTCGGCAGCATCGGCGGCGGTATCCTCTCCTCCTTCCTGATCGGTCGCGGGATGAATGCGATCCGCGCGCGTCTGGTGTCGATGCTGCTCTTCGCCACCTGCATCTGCTCGGTGGTGTTCGCCGCCAATGCCAGCGGCCTGTGGATCGCGGTACTGGCGATTTCCCTGGCCGTCGGTGCGCACCAGGCCTGGACCGCCAACATCTGGAGCCTGGTGATGGACTACACGCCCAAGCACCTGATGAGTTCGGTGTTCGGCTTCGGCGGCATGTGCGCGGCGATCGGCGGCATGTTCATGACCCAGCTCGTCGGCTACGTGCTGACCGCCACCAACAACAACTACGCGGTGTTGTTCATCGCCATCCCGAGCATGTACTTCCTGGCGCTGACCTGGATGTTCTTCATGGCACCACGCAAGCTCGAAGCCTGATAGCCGTTCGCACACAGCAAGGGGGCCTTCGGGCCCCCTTCGCTTTTGTGCTTCGAACCGGCGGGCGGCGGCTCAGGACGGACGTGCTTGTCCGCCGTCGCCGCGCAGGTAGGCCAGCCAGTACATGCCGGCGACCAGCAGGGTGCCGCCGACCAGGTTGCCGGCGGTCACCGCGAGCAGGTTGCCGGCGACGCCGGCGAGCGACAGCGTGCCCCGGCCGTCCAGCACCAGCCCGAACGGCAGGAAGAACCAGTTGGCGATCGAGTGCTCGAAGCCGAGGGCGACGAAGGCGGCGATCGGAAAGAGGATGGCGAGGATCTTGTCGGTCACGCTGCGCCCGGCCATCGCCAGCCAGGTCGCCAGGCACACCAGGGCGTTGCACAGGATGCCGCGGGCGAAGGCCGCGCCGAGGCCGAGTTGCGCCTTGCCGTGGGCGATCTTCAGTGCCATTTCGCCCACCGCGCCGTCGCCCAGGCCGGCGGTGCCCGCCCAGACCACCAGCAGCACGGTGCCCAGGCAGCCGACCACGTTGCCCAGGTAGACCAGCACCCAGTTGCGCAGCACCGCGCGGCTGTCGATCAGCCGGCTCGCCCAGGCCATCGCCAGCAGGTTGTTGCCGGTGAACAGTTCGGCGCCGCCGATCACCACCAGCACCAGGCCCAGGCAGAAGCTCAGGCCGCCGAGCAGCCGGGAGGGGCCGAGGCCCAGGCCGCTTTCGCTGAGTACCAAGGTGTAGAGCAGGGCGCCCAGGGAGATGAAGGCACCGGCGAGCACCGCCAGCACCAGCACGGTGAGGGCGTCGGCGCGGGCTTTCGCGACGCCCATGCCTTCGATCCGCCGGGCGATCTGCACCGGCTGGTAGGCTTCGCCGAAGAGGTGTTCCTGAGCCATGAGAGAGGGTCCGCTGCGCCGACCCGGCGTCGGCAGAGGCCGCACTCTAGAGGGGATGGCTTTGGCCTGTCCACCGGGCGCCGCCGGCTCGCGCCGGTAGCGCCTGCAGGCGGCGTCAGTCCTCCAGCGCCTGCGCCGGGCCGAAGAACTCGTAGTGGCACTGCGCCTGCGGCACGCCGAGTTCGCGCAGTTGCCGCTTGACCTGGGCCATGAACGGCTGCGGGCCGAGGAAGTAGGCCTGCAGGTCGCGCTCCGCCGGCAGCCAGGCGGCCAGGCGCTGCGCGTCGAGCCGGCCGCTGGCGTCGGCGCGGTCCTCGGCGCGCGGCTCGCTGTAGCAGAAGAACGGCGTGAGCTGCGGATGCCGCGCGGCCAGCGCCTCGATCTGCTGGCGGAAGGCCTGTACGCCGCCGTGGCGCGCGCAGTGGATGAAGCGGATCGGCCGGCCGCCGGGCAGCGCCGCTTCCAGCATGGCCAGCAGCGGGGTGACGCCGACGCCGGCGCCGATCAGCACCAGCGGCTTGTCCGACGCGTCGAGGACGAACTCGCCGGCCGGCGGGAAGAGTTCCAGGCGGTCGCCTTCGCGGACCTGCTCGTGCAGGTGGCGGGAGACCCGGCCCTCGGCGTGGCGCTTGACGCTGATGCGGTATTCCTCGCCGTTCGACGCCGCCGACAGCGAGTAGTTGCGGCGCACTTCCTCTCCGTCGAGGAGCAGGCGCAGGCCGATGTACTGGCCGGGCAGGAAGGCCGGCAGGGCGCCGCCGTCCGCCGGGCGCAGGTGGAAGGAGACGATTTCCTCGCTCTCCACCACCTTGCGCGCCACGCGGAACGCCCGCGCCCCGCGCCAGCCGCCCGGTGCGGCGGCGTTGGCGGCGTAGGCCGCTTCCTCGGCGCCGATCAGCAGCCCGGCGAGCATCCCGTAGGCCGCGCCCCAGGCGTCGAGCACCGCGTCGGTGGCGATCTCTTCGCCGAGCACCTCGCGGATCGCGCGCAGCAGGCAGGCGCCGACGATCGGGTAGTGCTCCGGCAGCACCTGCAGCGAGACGTGCTTGTTGACGATCTGTCCGACCAACGGGCCGAGCGCCTCCAGGCGGTCGATGTGCCGGGCGTACATCAGCACGGCGCCGGCCAGCGCCCGCGGCTGCTCGCCGCTGGCCTGGTGGGCCTGGTTGAACAGCGGGCGCACTTCGGGGTACTCGGCGAGCATGATCCGGTAGAAGTGGCGGGTCAGGGCTTCGCCGCCGGTTTCCAGCAGCGGCACGGTGGCCTTGACGATGGCGCGTTGTTGATCGGTCAGCATGGGCGACTCCTGTAACGGTACTTGCAAGGGGGCGGCCGCTCGAGGCTCCGCCAGCGATGCAGTAATTGCCATCAGTTTTCGTGCCAGGGCCGCAGGCCGCGGAAATCGCCGGCCGGTTGCCTATTGCTGTTCTTTTGACTACGGTGCTGCGTAGTCAACCAGACAGCATGTTATCGAAATGACTACGCATCCGCTGCTTGCCGCCTTTCTTCCGCTGGTCGCCGACCTGACCCGCGAACTGCCGGAGGACGAGCGCTACCGGCGCCTGCTCGGCGCTCTGCGTCGGCTGCTGCCGGCCGACGCCGCGGCGCTGTTGCGTCTGGACGGCGATCTCTTGGTACCGCTGGCGGTGGACGGGCTGAGCCCGGACACCCTGGGGCGGCGCTTCCGCCTCGCCGAGCACCCGCGCCTGCAGGCGCTGCTGGAGCGGCGCGGTGCAACCCGCTTCGCCAGCGACTGCAGCCTGCCCGATCCCTACGACGGCCTGGTCGAAGGACTTTCCAGCCAACTGGAGGTCCACGATTGCCTCGGCTGTCCGCTGTACCTGGACGAGCGCCCCTGGGGCCTGCTGACCCTGGATGCCCTCGACCCGGCGCGCTTCGACGGCATCGACCTGGCGACCCTGGAGGCGTTTGCCAGCCTGGCGGCCGCCACCGTGCAGGTCGGCGAGCGGATCAGCGCGCTGACCCGCCGCGCCGAGCGCGACGAGCGGCTGATGGAGGCCTACCGCGAGGCCGCCGACCGCCAGGCTGGTCACGAACTGATCGGCCAGAGCCGCGCCCACCGGCGCCTGCTGGAGGAGATCGCGGTGGTTGCCGGCAGCGACCTGAGCGTGCTGGTCAGCGGCGAGACCGGGGTCGGCAAGGAACTGGTGGCCCAGGCCATCCACGCTGCCTCGGCGCGCGCCCACAAGCCGTTGATCAGCCTGAACTGCGCGGCGCTGCCCGATACCCTGGTGGAGAGCGAACTGTTCGGCCACGTGCGCGGTGCCTTCTCCGGGGCGGTGGCCGAGCGCAGCGGCAAGTTCGAGCTGGCCGACGGCGGCACCCTGTTCCTCGACGAGGTCGGCGAACTGCCGCTGGCGGTGCAGGCCAAGCTGCTGCGGGTGCTGCAGAGCGGCCAGCTGCAGCGGGTCGGCTCCGACCGCGAGCACCGGGTGGACGTGCGGGTGATCGCCGCGACCAACCGCGACCTGGCCGGCGAGGTGCGCGCCGGGCGCTTTCGCGCCGACCTCTACCACCGCCTCAGCGTCTATCCGCTGCCGGTGCCGCCGCTGCGCGAGCGCGGCCGCGACGTGCTGCTGCTGGCCGGCTTCTTCCTCGAGGAGAACCGCGCACGCCTCGGCCTGCGCGGCCTGCGCCTGAGTACCGAGGCCCAGGCCGCGCTGCTCGCCTACGACTGGCCGGGCAACGTGCGCGAGCTGGAGCACCTGATCGGCCGTGCGGCGCTCAGGGCGATGGCCGGCGGCGAGCACCGGCGGATTCTCAGCGTCGGCCCGGAGCTGCTGGATCTGCCGGCTGCCGTGAGCAGCGAGACGCCTGCGGCCGACGCCGTGCAGGCGCCGGCGACGGGCGACCTGCGCCAGGCGGTGGAGGGGTTCCAGCGCGAACGCATCCTCGCCGCTCTCGAGGCCCACGACCACAACTGGGCCGCCGCGGCCCGCGCGCTCGGCGTGGACCGCGCCAACCTGCATCGCCTGGCCAGGCGTCTGGGGTTGCGCTGAGGGTGTAGGAGCCAGCTTGCTGGCGATCCGCTGGTACGGAGGCAACCCGCCGGGCGTGGCGAGGGCAACACCGAAATCGTCGGGTTTCACCCGCCCTACGGTTCGAGAAGCAGTAAACTCCGGCGGATCGGTGGGGTGCCGGAGCGGGGTCAGGCCTGGGCGGTGGCCTTTTCCAGCAGCGCCTGCAGGCTGCCGTCGGCTTCCATCTCGAGGACGATGTCGCAGCCGCCGATCAGTTCGCCGTTGACGAACAGCTGCGGAAAGGTCGGCCACTGGAACAGCTTCGGCAGCTTCTCGCGGATGTGCGGGGCGGCCAGCACGTTGACGAAGGCGAAGGGCTTGCCGATCTTGTTCAGGGCGCCGACGGTGGCACGGGAAAAGCCGCATTCCGGCGCCGCGGGGGTGCCCTTCATGTAGAGGATCACCGGGTTCTCGGCGATCTGCTTGCGAATGCGTGCTTCGGTGTCCAGTACTTGCATGGTTCTCTCCTTATGCCGGCAGGGCAGCGGTGTGCTGCGCGCGGATGCCGTGTGCCTTGACCGCGCGCGACGGCCTGGCCTGCCAGGCGGCGTAGCCACCCTCCAGGCTGTAGCAGTTGGTGAAGCCGAATTCGCCGAACAGGCGCGCCATGTCCGGGCTGGAATCGCCGTCGGCGCAGCAGAAGACCAGGTGCACCTGCTTCGGGGTGACCTTCAGCAGGGTGCGCAGGTTCAGGTCGCTGAGATGGATGGCGCGCGGATCGTGCCCCTGGCAATAGGCGCGGGCGTCGCGGGTATCCAGCAGCATGACGTTGTCCTGGCCGGTCAGCAGGGCTTCGGCCTGCTCGACGCCGATGCGGGCGAACGGGGTCATACTTCTTCTCCGAAACAGTCGTGGTAGGTGGGGCACTGCTCGCAGCTGGGCGAGCGGCAGACATAGCCGCCTTCCTGTTCGCACAGCTGTTTGTAGAAGAACTTCTTCCAGCGCATGTTGCGCACGTTGCGCGCGGCGAGGCTGGGGAAGTTGTGCGTCAGAAGATCGTGCAGCTGCTGGCGGGATTCCAGCCCCAGGTCGCGCCACAGGTGGTCGCCGCCCAGGCAGGCGGCGGCGACGATGCTGGCGATCCAGACTTCCTCCGGGGCGTCGCCGCGCCGGCTGCCGAGCAGCAGGTCGCGCAGTTCTTCCCATTCGTCGCGGCGCATTTCCAGCAGGTCTTCGCGCAGCTCGCTGCATTCGTGGGCCAGCGAACCCAGGCCGGCGCTGGTCTGGGTGGCCAGCGCGGGGAAATAGGTGCGGATCAGCTCGGCGTAGCTCCGCTCGTCGAGGCCCAGCTGGAACGGCAGGCAACTCAGTCCGCCGCGCTGGGAGCGGACGACCTGCTCCAGCCAGAGGCGGTTGGCGCCATCTTGGCGCACGGCCGGCGGGATGGCCTCCTGGAAGGCCACTGCCGAGGCCATTACTGGCTCCCCGCGGCCAGGCAGCCGATCGAGCCCTGGCCGACCGCGCAGCTTTCCAGCTCGGCATCGGGCTCGGGCAGATCACCCTGGGTCGGCAGGTGGGTACACAGCTTGACCAGGTCGAAACCGGCCATGTACTGCGAGCCGTAGCGGATCAGCGGGCGGCGGATCAGGATCGGGTTGGTCAGCATCATCTCCAGCGCCTGGCTGGCGGTCAGTTGTGTGGGGTCCAACTCACCGTACTTGATCGCCGGCGCCGAGCGGTTGAACCACTCGACCACCGGCCGCTCGCCGAAGAACGAGCGCAGGCGTTCGGACGTCCAGGGTTCGCTGAGCAGATTGCGGACTTCCAGCTGTAGGCCGGCCGAGCGCAACAGCTGCTTCTGCAGACGGTTGGTGGCGCAGCCGGGTTTTTCGTAGAAGACGATACTGGTGCTGGTCATCTCGGCTCTCCTCTCAGCGGGCCTGGATTTCGCGCATGGCTTCGGCCAGACGCTCCGGAGGAATGCCGGTCAGCGAGCCCGGGGGGTTGGCGGGGGTGCCGTCGGCGAGCAGGATCGCGCCTTCGACCGGGCAGATGCTCGCACACTGCTTTTCTTCGTAGTCCCCGTCGCACTCGGTACACTTGCTCGCACTGATCTTGAAGTGCGAGCCACCCTCGGAGATCGCGTCACTCGGACAGACATCGACACAGGCCCAACAATTGACACAGGATTCCACAATCTTCAGCGCCATAACGCACCTCCACGCAATCCTCGAACTGTCCCGTACCCTGCTCAGGCCTTGGCCTGCAGCAGGGCTCCGTCATTTTCCAGGCGACCCGACTCGATCATTTCCCGGTAGACCGCCATGACCGCTTCCTCGATCGGCTCCATGGCGTGTTCGCCATTGGGCTGGATGCCGGCGGCTTCCAGATCGCTCCAGGGCTCGAAGCCGATCTTCGAGCAGAGCACCGCCTCGCACCCCTTCAGGGCGCGCAGGCTGCCGGCGAGCGCACTTTCCTTCTCGCCGCAGGTGTCGTTGCCGACGCAGTACTGGTCGACCCGGCGGTGGCCGATGAAGCGCACGCCGGACGTCGAGGCCTCGTACACCAGGAACTCGCTGGCATGGCCGAAGTGCTGGTTGATCAGTCCGCCGCCGCTGGTGGCCACGGCCATCAGCACCGGACGGTAGCGGCCGCTCGTGCTGTTCTGTACGGATGCAACAGACAGGCCAGCCAGCCGGGCCTTCTTCGCGGACTTCTCGTCCAGCTCTTCCTTGATCGCGGCGTGGATGGCGGCGCGCTTGACCATCGCCGCTTCGTAGTCGATTTCCATCGACTCGATCTTGTCGAGGGTGAACTCGTCGCCGCGGTCCTCGCCGAGCATGCCGACCGCATCGGCGCGGCACTGGCGGCAATGGCGCATCATGTTCATGTCGCCGGCACAGGCGTCCTGCAGGTCCTGCAGCTCTTCCGGCGCGGGGCTGCGCTGGCCCATCACGCCGTAGAAGGTGCCGTGCTCGGGCTCGGCGATCAGCGGCATGACGTTGTGCAGGAAGGCGCCCTTGGCCTTGACGATCTTGCTCACTTCCTTCAGGTGTTCGTCGTTGACCCCGGGGATCAGCACCGAGTTGACCTTCACCAGGATGCCGCGCGCGACCAGCATCTCCAGACCCTTCTGCTGCTGCTCGATGAGGATCTTGGCCGCCTTGACGCCGCGAATGCGCTTGTTGTTCCAGTAGATCCACGGATAGATCTTGGCACCGACCTCGGGGTCCACGCAGTTGATGGTGATGGTCACGTGGTCGATGTTGTGCTTGGCCAACTCGTCGACGCACTCCGGCAGGGCCAGGCCGTTGGTGGAGACGCACAGCTTGATGTCCGGCGCCTGCTCGCTGAGCATGCGGAAGGTCTCGAGGGTGCGCTGCGGGTTGGCCAGGGGATCGCCGGGGCCGGCGATGCCGAGCACGGTCATCTGCGGGATGGTGGCGGCCACGGCCTTGACCTTCTTGACCGCCTGTTCGGGGGTCAGCACCTCGGACACCACGCCCGGCCGCGACTCGTTGGCGCAGTCGTACTTGCGGTTGCAGTAGTGGCACTGGATGTTGCAGGCAGGGGCCACCGCCACGTGCATCCGCGCGAAATAGTGGTGCGCCTCTTCCGAATAGCAGGGGTGGTTGTGCACCTTCTCGCGAATGTTGTCCGGCAGGTGGGAGAGCTGATCGTTCGTGCTGCCGCAGCTACTTGAGGCGCAGCCGCCAGCGCTTTGCTGCCCCCCATTGTTTTGCCCAAGTACGCTCAGTTCCATGGTCTGGTCTCCGGCTGAGAGAGTCTTTACCCCAAGAGCCCAGCAATACCCGTGCCGATTAATTAAGTATATGTTTTTAAAGGACTTAGTTGAAAATTCAGGGGCCGGTTTGTCGCGCAACGGACAAATCCGCACGGCTCGGCGCGCGCTTCTGTACGACAAGCGACAAGTGCGGCGAACAGGGATGGGGACGGTGCCGCCGCCGTGGGCGGAGGCCCGCGGCGGGCGGGGTCGAGAGGAGGGGAGGGAAGTCCGGCCATCCATTGCCGGGGGTTCCTGTCAGATCTTGCGCATGTGGATGTTGAGGGTCTGGATGCGGTAGGCGATCTGCCGCGGCGTCATGCCCAGCAGGCGCGCGGCCTTGGCCTGCACCCAGCCGGCCTGTTCGAGGGCGGCGATCACCCGCTCGCGGTCGTCGAGGTTCTCGTCGGCGAGGTTGACCTCGGGCAGCGGGGCGGCGAGCGGCGGACTCTCGTTGTCGACCCCGGTCAGCGACACCACGTCGCGGGTGATGGTGCCGTCCTCGCTCATGATCGCCGAGCGCTCCAGGCAGTTCTCCAGCTCGCGCACGTTGCCCGGCCAGCGGTGGCTCATCAGCAGGCGGATCGCGCTGTCGGTGACGGTCAGCGGGCGGCCCTGCTGGCGGCCGATCTTGCTGAGGAGGAATTCCGCCAGCTCGGGAATGTCGGCGGTGCGCTCGCGCAGCGGCGGGATGCGGATGGCCATGACGTTCAGGCGGTAGTAGAGGTCCTCGCGGAACTTGCCCTTTTCCACCTCGTTTTCCAGGTCGCGGTTGGTGGCGGCGACGATCCGCACGTTGACCCGCACCGTCTGGTTGCCGCCGACCCGCTCGAACTCGCCTTCCTGCAGCACGCGCAGCAGCTTGGCCTGGAACATCGGCGAGATCTCGCCGATCTCGTCGAGGAACAGGGTGCCGCCGTCGGCCTGCTCGAAGCGCCCCTTGCGCTGCTTCACCGCACCGGTGAAGGCGCCCTTCTCGTGGCCGAAGAGTTCGGACTCGAGCAGGGTTTCCGGCAGCGCGGCGCAGTTCAGGCGCACGAACGGGCGGTGCGCGCGCGGCGAGTTGTAGTGGATGGCGCTGGCGATCAGCTCCTTGCCGGTGCCGGACTCGCCGAGCACCAGCACGGTGCTGTTCCACTTGGCGACCCGGCGGATCTGGTCGAAGATCCGGCGCATGGTGGGGGTGTGGCCCACCACCATGTTCTCGAAGCCGTACTTGCCGCGCACCTCGCGGCGCAGTTCGTCGCGCTCGTCGGCGGCCTCGCGGCCGTCCTCGATGTTCACCACCAGGCGCACGGTCTGCGCCAGCAGGTTGGCGACGATCTCCAGAAAGCGCGTACGCGCCGGCATCTGCTCGTCGGCGCGAGAGTCCGGCTGGGCCGCCAGCACGCCGATGGTGCTGCCCTCGGGGTTCTTGATCGGTACGGCGATGAAGGGCATTTCCAGGTCGTACAGCGCCAGGCGGTCGAGAAAGCGCGGGTCGGCGGAGATGCGCCCGAGGACCACGCTGTTGCCGTGCTTGAGCACGTTGCCGATCACGCCTTCGCCGCTCCGGTAGCGCACGCCCTCGCAGGCCTGGGCGACCGCTTCCGAATCGGTGTGGATGGCGCCGATCTGCAGGGCGCTGTGCTCCGGATCGGAAATGGTCACCAGGCCGTGCAGCAGGCCGAGGTCGTTGTGCAGCACGGCGAGGACCTGTTCGAGCAGCTCATCGATCTGCTGCTCGCGGCTGAGGGTGCGGGCGATGCTCGCCAGGGCCTGCAATTGCAGGTCATAGAGTTCGACCTGGGTCTGTTTGGTCGAGCGCTGAGGGATGGTTGCATTCATGGGCATTCCCTGTCGCTGTTCAAGTGGAGGCCGAGAAGGGCAGCTCGACGACGATCCGGCAGCCCTCGCGATAGGTGGTGTCGACATGCACCATGCCGGCGTGCTTGGCGACGATCTCCTGGACCACCGGCAGGCCCATGCCGCGCCCGACGCGATGGGGCGGCTTGGTGCTGAAGAACGGTTCGAACACCTTCAGCACCAGCTCGGACGGGATGCCCGGGCCGCTGTCGGTGATCTCCATGCGTACCAGATGGTTCTCCACGCGGGTGCTGATGAACAGTTCGCGGCGGCTGACCTGGTTCTGGCTCATCGACTCGATGGCGTTGTCGACCAGGTGCTTGATCATGCTGCGCAGACCGCTTTCCGCGCCCATCACCCAGGGCAGGCGCAGCGCCGGCTGCCAGTCGACGACGATGCCCTGGGCCAGCAGCTGGTCGGTGCACAGGGTGATCACTTCGCGGATCAACTGGTTGAGGTTGACCGGCATCTTGGTTTCGCCCAGGCGCACCGGGATCGAGCCGCTGAGGTTGTCCAGCGCCTCCATGCCGGCGGCGCTGGCCTCGCGCATGGCGCTCAGCACCGGGTCGTTGCCGGCCTGGTCGCCGAGGCGCCGCTCGAGCATGCGCATCGCCGCGCTGATCAGGTTGACCGGCCCCTGCAGGCGGTGGATGGCGGCATTGAAGGTCTCGCGCATGCCCTCCAGCAGCTCTTCCTCGGCCATCAGCGCCTTCAGCGCGTTGAGCCGCGAGTCCTGCTGCTTCTGGCGCAGCTCGGAGATGTCGTTGATGGTCAGCAGCAGGTAGCGCTCCTCGGTGGGGGCGAAGAACACATGGGCCTGCTCGTCCTCGATGTGGATGGCCCGGCCGTGGCAGGACAGCCAGCGCGGCGAGCGGCCGCCAAGGTCGAAGGAGATCTCCTTGCCGGAAAAGGCGGTGCCCTGGTTCTCCAGCGTTTCGAAGGCGGCGGCGAGGTTTTCCCGCAGCAGCGCCACCAGGCTTTCGCTGCTGCCGTCCTCGACCAGGTCGCGGGCCAGGCGGCAGAAGCTCGGGTTGGAGAGCATCACCCGGTGCTGGCGGTCGAGCACGATCATCGCCGCCGGCGCGGCGTTGACCACCGCCTCGATCATCAGGCGCTGGTTGTTGACGCGTTGTTCCAGTTCGTGCAGTTCGCTGGTGTCGCGGTGCATGCCCAGGTAGTAGATGGTCTCGCCGGCCTCGTTGAGCACCGGCGCCACGGTCAGTTCGGCCAGGTACAGGCTCTGGTCCTTGCGCCGGTTGACCAGCACGCCGGACCAGGGCTTCTTCTGCGCCATCCGCCCCCACAGCGCCTGATAGACCAGGCGCGGCGTGGTGCCGTTGGAGAGCATCGATTCGTTCTTGCCGAGCACTTCCTCGCTGTCGTAGCCGGTGATGGTGCGGAAGGCGCGGTTGGCATAAAGGATGTTGGCCTTGAGGTCGGTGATGGAGATGGCGATGGGCGCATGCTCCACCGTCTGGCGGAAGATCTCGGGGAGCAACTCGTCGCTCTCGGCGTGAGGCGTGCGTGGCTCGTTGCTCAGGGTCGGGTTGGCCGGGGTCATGCTGTGCCTCGTCTATCCAGGGGAACCGGCGATCGCGGGGTGCGCGTCTGCCGGAGCGGTGCGTTTGGCCTGAAAAAATTAGCAAATCCTGTGCCGTACATCGGATGCCAGGGCACCTCGGGTTGCTGGGGAAAATCGCGCCGCGGCGGTTTTCCGGGGGCATCGCTCTCAAGCTGTGCGAAAGCGCACAGCCGGGCGGCGGGCGCCGTAACGAGCTGTCATAAACCTTACAAAACCGGGGGCGCCGGGTGGATAGGCGGTCGGCCTGGCGAAGTCATTTATTGATTTAGGTCAATCTTTTCGGGGCATGCAAGGTGCGCCCGGACAAATTTTGAGCGGTGGCATGCTTGATGCAGAAAACACTCGGCAATAGCGTGCGCCCGACAAAGGTGCATGGATAAGGTTCAGCCGAGTAGGTGAGGTCGCTATGGATTACGTTTTGTTTCTGTTAGGCACCGTGCTGGTTCACAACGTGGTGCTGGTGGGCTTTCTGGGCCTGTGTCCGTTCATGGGCGTGTCGAACAAGCTCGACCCCTCGATCGGCATGGCCGTGGCCACCACGCTGGTCATGGCCCTCGGCGGCGCCAGCAGCTGGCTGCTCGAGCACTACGTGCTGCTGCCGCTGGGCATCGGCTTCATCCGCATCCTCGCCTACATCGTGGTCATCGCCGGCATGGTGCAGCTGATCGAGATGATCATCCGCAAGGTCAGCCCGCCGCTGTACCGCTCGCTGGGCATCTACCTGCCGCTGATCACCACCAACTGCGCGGTGCTCGGCGTACCGCTGCTCAGCGTGCGCGAAGGCCACAACCTGACCATGGCCGTGCTGTTCGGCCTGGGCTCGGGCCTGGGCTTCTCGCTGATCATGATCATCTTCGCCGGGCTGCGCGAGCGTCTGGCCCTGGCCAACGTGCCGGCCGCCTTTTCCGGTCCGCCGATCGCCTTCGTCACCGCCGGCCTGCTGGCGCTGGCCTTCATGGGCTTCGGCGGCCTGATCTGATTCTGACACTGGACGGCCGGCACGACCGGCGACGAGAGGAGGGCAATTTATGATAGAGGCAACTCTGGCTCTGGCCGTGATGGGCGTGCTTCTGGGCTGCGGCCTGGGCCTGGCGGCGCGCAAGTTCGCGGTCAGCGACGAAAACCCCCTGATCAAGGAAGTCAGTGATCTGATGCCGGGCAGCCAGTGCGGACAGTGCGGCTTCCCGGGCTGCGGCGCCGCCGCCACGGCGATCGTCGAGGGCAATGCGGCAGTCACCTGCTGCCCGCCCGGCGGCGTGGGTCTGGCCGAGAAGCTCGCCGCGATCCTCGGCGTGGCCCTGGATGCCAGCCAGATGGCCGCCCCCATGATGGCGCGGGTGGAAGCCTCGCAATGCATCGGCTGCACCCGCTGCTACCGGGCCTGCCCCACCGACGCCATCGTCGGCGCCAGCGGGCAGGTCCACGTGGTGCTGGAGGATGCCTGCACCGGTTGCGGCAAGTGCCGCGACGCCTGTCCGGAAGACTGCGTCCTCCTGGCCCCGCAGGAGCAGACCCTGGACACCTGGCGCTGGGACAAGCCCGCCGCCGCCTGAGTCGATTACGGAGCCTTCGCATGCACTTCAATCTTTCCAGTATCCGCGGTGGCGTCCATCCGGCCGCCCACAAGGATCTCTCGGCAGCGCAGCCCATCGGCAGCCTGCCGTTGCCACCGCGTCTCTACCTGCCGCTGCGCCAGCATGCCGGGGCCGAGGCCCTGCCGATGGTCAAGGTCGGCGACACGGTGCTCAAGGGCCAGCTGCTGGCCTTCCCGCCCACCGAGGTCTCCGCGCCGGTACACGCCCCCACCTCGGGGCGCATCGTCGCCATCGGGCCGATTCCCGCGCCGCACCCGTCGGGTCTGACCACCACCGGCATCGTCCTCGAAAGCGACGGTGAAGACCGTTGGATCGACCTCGCGGTGTCCGGCGATCCGTTCGCCGAGGACCCGCTGGTACTCGCCGACCGCGTCGCCCAGGCCGGCATCGTCGGTCTCGGCGGGGCGATCTTCCCGGCGGCGGTCAAGCTCAAGCAGGGCACCCGCCACGAGATCAAGACCGTGGTGGTCAACGGCAGCGAATGCGAGCCCTACCTGACCTGCGACGACCGGATCATGCGCGAGCGCGCCGCGGACATCGTCGACGGCGCCCGGCTGATCCAGCACATCCTGCGCGCCTACAGCGTGGTCATCGCCATCGAGGACAACAAGCCCGAGGCCCTGGCCGCGATGCGCGCCGCCGCCGAACATTTCGGCGCCATCGAGGTGGTGTCGGTGCCGGCGCTCTATCCCATGGGTTCGGCCAAGCAGCTGATCCAGGCGGTCACCGGTCGCGAAGTGCCGGCCGGCGGGCGCAGTACCGACGTCGGCGTGCTGGTGCACAACGCCGGTACCGTGTACGCCATCCAGCAGGCCCTGCGTTTCGGCCGCCCGCTGATCTCGCGGGTGGTCACCGTCTCCGGCGCCTGCGTGAAGACCCCGCAGAACCTCGACGTGCTGATCGGTACCCCGGTCCAGGCGCTCATCGATGCCTGCGGCGGCCTGACCGGCACCCCCGAGCAGCTGCTGCTCGGCGGGCCGATGATGGGCGCGGTGCTGCCTTCCACCCAGGTGCCGGTGATCAAGGGCGCCACCGGGTTGCTGGCGCTGGCCCGGCACGAGCTGCCGAACAAGGACCCGGCGCCGTGCATCCGCTGCGCGAGCTGCGTGGACGCCTGCCCGATGGGCCTGACCCCGCTGGACATGGCCCTCTACGCCCGCGTCGACGACTACGACGGCGCCAGCGAATACGGCCTGCGCGACTGCATCCTCTGTGGCTGCTGCTCCTACGTCTGCCCCTCGCACATCCCGCTGGTGCAGTACTTCCAGTACGCCAAGGGCCAGCAGGACGAGCGCCGCAGCGCGGCCCGCAAGTCCGACCACATCAAGCGTCAGACCGAGGCCCGCGCCGCGCGTCTGGCAGAAGAAGAGGCCGCCAAGGCCGCCGCCAAAGCCGCCAAGGAGGCGGCCAAGGCCGCCAAGGAAGCCGCCAAGGCCGCCAAGGCGAAAGACACCAAGCCGGCTGGCGAGCCGAGCAGTGAGGTAGAGTCATGAGTACCATCAGCGTCGCGGCGGGGCCGTTCGCCCACGACCGCTCCTCGGTCAACCGCATCATGCTGGACGTGTGCCTGGCGCTCGCGCCGGCCACCCTGTTCGGCCTGGTGATGTTCGGCTGGCCGGCGATCAACCTGTGGCTGGTCACCTGCGCCAGCGCCCTGGCCATCGAGGCGGTCTGCCTGCACCTGATGGGGCAGCCGATGCGCCGCCTGCTCGATGGTTCGGCCCTGCTCACCGGCTGGCTGCTGGCGATTTCCCTGCCGCCGTGGGCGCCCTGGTGGATCGGCGTCGGCGGCAGCCTCTTCGCCATCGGCATCGGCAAGCAGCTGTACGGCGGCATCGGCCAGAACATCTTCAACCCGGCCATGCTGGCGCGGGTCGCCCTGCTGATCGCCTTCCCGCTGCACATGACCACCTGGGCGCTGCCCCACCCGCTGTTCTCGGCGGCGGCCCCGGGCTTTTTCGACAGCCTGGCGATCACCTTCGGCGGCGCTCCGCTGGCCGACGGCATGACCGGCGCCACCGCGCTGGGCAACCTGAAGACCGAACTGACCCTCCATCGCACCGCCGAGGACATCCTGGCCGGCAGCTTCAACGTGATCTCGGCACTGTTCGGCAGCACCCCCGGCAGTCTCGGCGAGACCTCGGAACTGCTGCTGCTGGTCGGCGGCGGCTGGCTGGTGCTGCGCCGGATCATCCACTGGGAGATCCCGGTCGCCATGCTGGCGAGCGTGTTCGTGATGGCGGCCCTCGCCTACTTGATCAACCCCGAGCGCTATGCCGGCGGGCTCTATCACCTGACTTCCGGCGGCCTGATCCTGGGCGCCTTCTTCATCGCCACCGACCCGGTCACCTCGCCGATCAGCCGCGCAGGGCGGCTGATCTTCGGCGTCGGCTGCGGGGTGCTGGTCTACGTGATCCGTACCTGGGGCAGCTTCCCCGAGGCGGTGGCCTTCGCAGTGCTCTTCATGAACGCGCTGACCCCGCTGATCGACCGTTACTGGCGTCCGCGCGCCTACGGCCGCAATACCCGGGGCAAGCCGCTGGTCGCGGCCAAGTGGACCAGCCAGGTTAAAGAGGTGGACAAGGTATGAACCAGACGACGATGACTCCGGCCGAGGAGGCCGCCGCGCCCGCCGAGACGGTCGCGGGCAAACCTTCGTTCCTCGAGCGCTTGGAGCGCTGGCGCCCGCAAGTGGCCTACCAGGGCCTGTCGCTGGGCTTTATCTGCGCCCTGGTGGCGCTGCTCCTGCTGATCGGCAACGTCCTGACCCAGGGCATCATCGCCAACCAGCAGATGGAGGACCGCTTGGCCACGCTGCGCCAGGTGCTGCCCGACGCGCTGTACGACAACAACCCCCTGGCCGACGGCTTCAAGGTTCAGGACGAACAGCTCGGCGAGGTCGAGGTGTTCCCGGCGCGCCTGCAGGGCAAGCTCACCGCGGTAGTCTTCCAAGGCAGCAACATCGGCTACGGCGGCCCGGTCAACCAGATGATGGCCGTCGACGCCCAAGGCAAGATCCTCGGCGTACGCATCCTGTCGCACAAGGAAACCCCCGGCCTGGCCGACAAGATCGAGGTTTCGCGCAGCGACTGGATCAAGTCCTTCGACGGCCTGTCGCTGGACAACACCGCGCTGGACAAGTGGAAGGTGAAGAAGGACGGCGGCCAGTTCGACCAGTTCGCCGGCGCCACCATCACCCCGCGTGCCGTGGTCAAGACCGTGCTCCAGGGCCTGCAGTTCCAGGTCCGGCATGCCGAGCAGCTGAAAGCCGAGTAAGAGGAGCCTAACCATGAGTCAATGCGGAGCCCCCACCGTCAGTGCGCCCGAAAAGAAGGTGCCTTGGCACTACTTCACCTCGGCCCTGTGGGACTACAACGTCGCCCTGGTGCAGATGCTCGCGCTCTGCCCGACCCTGGCGGTGACCACCACCGCCACCAACGGCCTGGGCATGGGCCTGGCCACCACCCTGGTGCTGATCCTCACCAACGCGCTCATCTCGTCGATGCGCCATACCATCTCCCCGGAGGTGCGCAACCCGGTGATGATCGGCGTGATCGCCGGCGTGGTGACCCTGATCGACATGGCGATGAACGCCTGGATGCACGAGCTGTACAAGGTGCTCGGCCTGTTCATCGCGCTGATCGTGACCAACTGCGCGGTGCTCGGCCGTGCCGAGTCCTTCTGCCTGAAGAATCCGGTGATCCCCTCGATGCTCGACGGCGCCGGCATGGGCGCCGGCTTCACCGCCGTGCTGGTGGTGATCGGCGGTATCCGCGAGATCCTCGGCAGCGGTACCCTGTTCTCCCAGGCGTCCTCGCTGCTCGGTCCGTACTTCAAGTGGATGGAAATCACCGTGATTCCCGACTTCCAGGGCATCCTGCTGGCCATCCTGCCGCCGGGCGCCTTCATCGTCCTGGGCTTCCTGCTGGCCGCCAAGCGGGTGATCGACCGCAAGCGCGCCGAACGCCGGCAGAAGACCCATGGCGAGCTGGTGGTCCTGCAGTAACCCCCGGCCGAGGAGTGAGTTCAAGATGAGAGTTTCAGTGGTATACGCCGATCCGGCCAAGCCCCTCCTGCTCAGCTGCAAGGTGGAGGACGGCTGCAGCGTGGAGCAGGCGATCGAACAGTCCGGCCTGCTGCGCTGCTGCCCGGACATCGACCTGAAGAAGCAGAAAGTCGGGGTGTTCGGCAAGTTCGTCAAGCTGGACAGTCCGCTCAAGGAAGGCGACCGCGTGGAGGTTTACCAGCGCATCACGCGGGTACTCGACGACGACGATGATGACGATGACGCTTGAGTTGAGTCGCCCAGGAGGCCGCTTATGGTAACCCCCGTGAACATGAGTCGCGAAACCGCCCTGCGTATTGCCCTGGCTGCCAGGGCCCTGCCCGGTACCACGGTTGGCCAGTTGCTGGAAATCCTGCATCAGCAGATCGACGGTCCGCTGACCGAGGAAAGCCTGCAAGGCGTGAGCGTCACCGACCTGAAGATCGGTCTGGCCGGCTCCGAGGAGGATGTCGACATGCTCGACACCCCCATGTCGGCGCTGAAGGATGCGGTACGCATCCTCTGGGGCGAGGCCGAGGTCGACAGCCTGCCCCAGCCGGTGAAACTGGAGCGCATGCCGGAAGGCTCGATCCGCGTGGCCATCGCCTCCAACAACGGCGAGCAGCTGGACGGGCACTTCGGTTCCTGCCTGCGCTTTCTCGTCTATCAGGTGAGCGCCAAGGAGAAGGTCCTGGTCGACATCCGCTCGACCCTGGACGTGGCGCTGGCCGAGGACAAGAACGCCTGGCGCGTCGAGCAGATCCAGGACTGCCAGGTGCTCTACGTGGTCTCCATCGGCGGGCCGGCGGCGGCCAAGGTGGTCCGCGCCGGCATCCATCCGCTGAAGAAGCCCAAGGGCGGTGCGGCGCAGGAAGCCATCGCCGAGCTGCAGGCGGTCATGGCCGGTTCGCCGCCGCCGTGGCTGGCCAAGTTCGTCGGCGTTGCCGCCGAAGAGCGTGTGCGCTTCGCCGTGTCCGACGAGGACGAGGTGGTCAAGGCATGAGCGAAGCACGTCGACTGATTGCCGTGGCGGTCGATCGCCAGGGCCGGGTGGCCGACCATGCCGGGCGTGCCCAGCGCTGGGTGGTGTTCGACGTCTGGCCCGGCCAGGCGCCGGCGAACATCTATGCCATCGAGCTGGAGGAGCAGGCCTCCCTGCACCTCTGGCACACTACCGAGTACCCCGAGCGGCATCCGTTGCACGGCATGGACGTGGCCATCGCCGCGACCGCCGGCGATGGCGTGATCCGCCGTCTCGGCGAGCGCGGGGTGACCCTGCTCACCACCGGCGAGAGCGACCCGGAACGGGCGGTCAAGGCCTACCTGGCCAACGAGCTGCCGCCCGGCAAGCCCCACGACGAGCACTCCTGCGGCGGGGAAGGGCACCAGCACTAGCTGTCGCCCTCCCGAGGGGCGGCGGCCACGCCGCCCCTTGCCGCAATTCCCCCGTATTCCCCGCTGCGCCCCGTCCTTTTCCCGTCTTGGCCAACACCCTTTCCGCCCGCCGTGCGTGGGGCTTTCTCCAGGCTGCCGAACCCGGCCCCGGATGCCCGCTGCTGCGCGCGAGCGCCGCCAGGCCTGTGTCAGCCGGAGCTGAAGGCTTTCGCCGTGGACGATGTCCGGTGGCCGGTCGAGTTCGCCGGGGCCGCTGGCCGAGGTCGGGTACTGGTGCCCAGGGCGTTGCGGATGCTCCGGCGGAGCCGGGTGGGAGGCGCGGGGGAGAAGAGCGGGAGAGCGGGCAGGCGTGCCCGTTGCAGGCACGCCTCTTGCCTCCGGCCGCCCCGGACAGGGGGCCGCTCGGTCTCAGGCCGGGACGCCGAGGATCACGTTGGAGGCCTTGATCACCGCGCTGGCGCTGCCGCCCGGCTTCAGGCCCAGCTCGGCCACGGCTTCCTTGGTGACCACGGAGGTGATCTCGGTGCCGCCGGCCAGGGTCAGGGTGACTTCGGCGTTGACCGCGCCGGCCTCGATGGTTTTGACGGTGCCGGTCAGGATGTTGCGGGCGGACAGGCGATAGCCGCTGCCGTCGGTCATCAGCAGGACCCAGGGCGCCTTGATGACGGCGACCACCGGCTTGCCGGCGGCCAGTCCCAGGGACTTGGCGCTTTCCATGGTCACCACGGCGGCCAGCTTGTCGCCGCCACTCAGGGCGATGTCCACCTCGGCGTTGACCGCGCCTTCTTTCAGAGCGCTGACGGTACCGCTGAAGACGTTGCGGGCACTGATTTTCATGCTGTTTTCCTCGTCCGATGGCGTGCAGGTTTTGGTACAACCGTTATATCATCCACAACATAATTTGTCGCAAAGCCGACGGGCTATGCGAGTCTGGAGTATAGACAGGGCTGTTGTAGACACGGAACACTAGGAAAGTACCATTTGGCATGTGAATTGCCTTATATAAACCTCGCTAGATAGATAAGTTGCAGGCCACCGACGATGACCGCCACCCGTTTCCTTGCCCGCATGTCCCTGGACACCGATGTCGGCACCGCCCTGTCCGATACCCGCATCCGCCTGCTCGAGGCGGTCGAGCGCGAGGGCTCGATCAACCGGGCCGCCAAGGCCGTGCCGCTGTCCTACAAGGCGGCCTGGGATGCCATCGATACCATGAACAACCTCGCCCCCGAGCCCCTGGTGGTGCGGGTCGCCGGCGGCCGCCAGGGCGGCGGCACCCAGCTCACCGAGTACGGCCGGCGCATCATCGCCATGTACCGCGCCCTGGAGATCGAGTACCAGCACGCCCTCGACCGCCTCTCCGAGCGCCTCAACGAAGTGACCGGCGGCGACATTCAGTCCTTCCAGCGGCTCATGCACTCGATGAGCCTGAAGACCAGCGCGCGCAACCAGTTCGCCGGCACCATCACCGGCCTGCGGGTCGGCGGCGTCGACTACGAGGTGCGCATCCGCCTCGATGCGCAGAACGAGATCGCCGCGATCATCACCAAGGCCAGCGCGGAAAACCTCGAGCTGGCCATGGGCAAGGAGGTCTTCGCCCTGGTCAAGTCCTCCTCGGTGATGCTCACCACCGAGCGCTCGCTCAAGCTCACCGCGCGCAACCAGCTGTGGGGCGAGGTCGTCGAGATCCACGAGGGGCCGGTGAACAGCGAGGTGACCCTGGCCCTGCCGTCCGGACGCAGCGTGACCTGCGTGGTCACCGGCGACAGCTGCGAGGCCCTCGGCCTGGCACCGGGCGTGGAGGCCTGCGCCTTCTTCAAGTCGTCCAGCGTGATCCTCGCCGCCTACGGTTGAGCCGTCAGTTTTCCCCTTTCCCTTCACATGGAGTGCCACCCATGAGCTTTTCGCCGTCCCGCCTGTTCGTCGCCCTGAGTGCCGGTCTGCTTGCCTGTGCCGCCCAGGCCGCCGAGGTACAGATCGCCGTCGCCGCCAACTTCACCGCGCCGATCAAGGAAATCGCCGCCGACTTCGAGAAGGACACCGGCCACAAGGTGATCGCCTCCTTCGGTCCGACCGGCGGTTTCTATACCCAGATCCACAACGGCGCGCCCTTCGAGGTCTTCCTCTCCGCCGACGACAGCACCCCGGAGAAGCTGGAGAAGGAAGGCGCCACCGTCCCGGGTTCGCGCTTCACCTACGCGATCGGCAAGCTGGTGCTGTGGTCGGCCAAGCCCGGCTACGTGGATGACAAGGGCGAGGTCCTGAAGAAGAACGCCTTCCAGCACCTGGCCATCGCCAATCCGAAGACCGCGCCCTATGGCCTGGCCGCCACCCAGGTGCTGGCCAAGCTCGGCCTGAGCGAGGCGGTCAAGCCGAAACTCGTCGAGGGCGCCAACATCGCCCAGGCGCACCAGTTCGTCGCCACCGGCAACGCCGAGCTCGGTTTCGTCGCCCTGTCGCAGGTGTCCAAGGACGGCAAGCTCACCGAAGGCTCCGGCTGGACCGTGCCGGCCAGCCTGCACGACCCGATCCGCCAGGACGCGGTGATTCTCGCCAAGGGCAAGGACAACCCGGCGGCCAAGGCGCTGGTCGATTACCTCAAGGGGCCCAAGGCTACCAAGGTGATCAAGGCCTACGGCTACGACCTGTAAGTCAGCGCAGGAGCCCCGGCAATGCCGCTGTCCGAACACGACCTCTCGGCGATTCGCCTGACCCTGGAGCTGGCCTCGCTGACCACCCTGCTGCTGCTGGTGGTCGGCACGCCGATCGCCTGGTGGCTGGCGCGCACCCGCTCGCGCCTGAAGGGGGCGATCGGGGCGGTGGTGGCCTTGCCGCTGGTGCTGCCGCCGACCGTGATCGGCTTCTACCTGCTGGTGACCCTGGGGCCGCACGGCCCCATCGGTCAACTGACCCAGTCCCTGGGCCTTGGCACGCTGCCGTTCACCTTCACCGGCCTGGTGGTGGCGTCGGTGTTCTATTCCCTGCCCTTCGTCGTGCAGCCCTTGCAGAACGCCTTCGAGGCGATCGGCGACCGCCCGCTGGAGGTGGCCTCGACGCTGCGCGCCGGCCCCTGGGATACCTTTTTCACCGTGGTGCTGCCGCTGGCGCGGCCCGGTTTCGTCACCGCCGCGATTCTCGGCTTCGCCCATACCGTGGGCGAGTTCGGCGTGGTGCTGATGATCGGCGGCAACATCCCGGAAAAGACCCGTACCGTGGCGGTGCAGATCTTCGACCACGTCGAGGCGATGGAGTACGCTCAGGCCCATTGGCTCGCCGGCGGCATGGTGCTGTTCTCCTTCTTCGTGCTGCTCGCGCTCTATTCCAGTCGTCGCTTCAAACCGGGGCTGAGCTGATCCGCCGGGAGGTTCACCGATGAGCACCACCTTCGAACTCTCTGTCGCCGATAGCGGAGCCGCCGCCCGTTCGGCCGGCGTGTCGGCGGACGGCATCCGCGCCCGTTTCCGGCTGACCTATCCGGGGTTCGCGCTGGATGTCGACCTGACGCTGCCGGGGCATGGTGTGACCGCGCTGTTCGGCCACTCCGGCTCGGGCAAGACCACGATCCTGCGCTGCGTCGCCGGCCTGGAGCGGGCCGCCGAGGCGCGCCTGGAGATCAACGGCGAACTCTGGCAGGACAGCGCCGCCGGGGTGTTCCTGCCGACCCACAAGCGCGCCCTCGGCTACGTGTTCCAGGAGGCCAGCCTGTTTCCCCACCTGTCGGTGCGGCGCAACCTGGAGTACGGCATGAAGCGCGTCGACGCCGCCGGCCGGCGGGTGTCCTGGGAGCGGGTGCTGGAACTGCTCGGCATCGGCCACCTGCTCGACCGCCTGCCCGGCCGTCTGTCCGGCGGCGAGCGCCAGCGCGTCGGCATCGCCCGGGCGCTGCTCACCAGCCCGCGCCTGCTGCTGCTCGACGAGCCCCTGGCGGCGCTCGACCTCAAGCGCAAGAACGAGATCCTGCCCTACCTCGAACGCCTGCACGACGAGCTGGACATCCCGATGCTGCTGGTCAGCCATTCGCCGGACGAGGTGGCGCGCCTCGCCGACCATGTGGTGCTGCTCGATCAGGGCCGCGTGGCCGCCCAGGGCGACCTGCAGGAAACCCTGGCGCGGCTCGACCTGCCGACCGCCTTCAGCGAGGACGCCGGGGTGGTCGTCGAGTCGCGGGTGGCCGAGCACGACGACCGCTATCACCTCACCCGTCTCGAATTCCCCGGCGGCGCGGTCCTCGTCGCGCGCCGCCCGGAGGCCCTCGGCCAGCGCCTGCGGCTGCGCGTGCACGCCCGCGACGTCAGCCTGGCGCTCCATCGGATCGAGGACACCAGCATCACCAACGTGCTGCCCGCCACGGTTCGCGAGGTGGTCGAGGCCGACACCCCGGCCCATGTGCTAGTGCGTCTGGACGCCGAAGGCACCCCGCTGATCGCCCGCATCACCCGTCGCTCCTGCGACCAGCTCGACATCGCTCCCGGCAAGCGGATGTGGGCGCAGATCAAGGCGGTGGCGCTGCTGGCCTGATCCGGGGTCCGGGCCAGAGCGGCCGGGCCTGGCTTCCGACGAATACCCCCATGCCGAGTCATGACAAAATCATGGCATTGGCGCATTATTCGCGCGGTTTTTTCTTCACCAACCGTGGACAACTCCACCGGCGCACCGCCATGACCGGAACGTGGCACGCAGGGGCGTCGCAGCGACCTGGCCACAAGGGTAACGGCATGTCTCAACTCGAAACCTTCTACGACGTGATGCGGCGTCAGGGCATCACCCGGCGCAGCTTTCTCAAGTACTGCAGTCTGACGGCCGCAGCCCTGGGCCTCGGTCCCGCCTTCGCCCCGCAGATCGCCCACGCGATGGAAACCAAGCCGCGCACCCCGGTGCTCTGGCTGCACGGCCTGGAATGCACCTGCTGCTCCGAGTCGTTCATCCGCTCGGCCCACCCGCTGGTCAAGGACGTGGTGCTGTCGATGATCTCGCTGGACTACGACGACACCCTGATGGCCGCCGCCGGCCACCAGGCCGAGGCGGCTCTCGAAGAGACCATGCGCAAGTACAAGGGCGAGTACATCCTCGCCGTGGAGGGCAACCCGCCGCTCAACGAGGACGGCATGTTCTGCATCGTCGGCGGCAAGCCGTTCCTCGACCAGCTCAAGCACGCCGCCAAGGACGCCAAGGCGGTGATCGCCTGGGGCAGCTGCGCCAGCTGGGGCTGCGTGCAGGCGGCCAAACCGAACCCGACCCAGGCGGTGCCGATCCACAAGGTGATCACCGACAAGCCGATCATCAAGGTGCCGGGCTGCCCGCCGATCGCCGAGGTGATGACCGGAGTGATCACCTACATGCTGACCTTCGGCAAGCTCCCCGAGCTGGACCGCCAGGGCCGGCCGAAGATGTTCTACGGCCAGCGCATCCACGACAAATGCTACCGCCGCCCGCACTTCGACGCCGGCCAGTTCGTCGAGCATTGGGACGACGAGGGCGCGCGCAAGGGCTACTGCCTGTACAAGGTCGGCTGCAAGGGTCCGACCAGCTACAACGCCTGCTCCACGGTGCGCTGGAACGAGGGCACCTCCTTCCCGATCCAGGCCGGCCACGGCTGCATCGGCTGCTCGGAGGACGGCTTCTGGGACAAGGGCTCGTTCTATGAGCGGCTGACCACCATCCCGCAGTTCGGCATCGAGAAGAACGCCGACCAGATCGGCGCCGCCGTCGCCGGCGGCGTCGGTGCCGCCATCGCCGCCCACGCCGCGGTCACCGCCATCAAGCGTCTGCAGAACAAGGGGGATCAGGCATGAGCAGCCTGCCGAACGCCAGCCAGCTGGACAAATCCGGCCGGCGCATCGTCGTCGACCCGGTGACCCGCATCGAAGGCCACATGCGCTGCGAGGTCAACGTCGACGCCAACAACATCATCACCAACGCGGTGTCCACCGGCACCATGTGGCGCGGCCTCGAGGTCATCCTCAAGGGCCGCGATCCGCGCGACGCCTGGGCCTTCGTCGAGCGCATCTGCGGCGTCTGCACCGGCACCCACGCGCTGACCTCGGTGCGCGCGGTGGAGGATGCCCTCGGCATCCAGATCCCCTACAACGCGCACCTGATCCGCAACCTGATGGACAAGACGCTGCAGGTGCACGACCACATCGTGCACTTCTATCACCTGCACGCGCTGGACTGGGTCAACCCGGTCAACGCCCTGAAGGCCGATCCCAAGGCGACTTCCGCCCTGCAGCAGGCGGTCTCGCCGGCCCACGCCAAGTCCAGCCCCGGCTACTTCCGCGACGTCCAGACCCGCCTGAAGAAGTTCGTCGAGAGCGGCCAGCTCGGCCTGTTCGCCAACGGCTACTGGGACAACCCCGCCTACAAGCTGCCGCCCGAGGCGGACCTGATGGCGGTGGCGCACTACCTGGAAGCGCTGGACCTGCAGAAGGACATCGTCAAGATCCACACGATCTTCGGCGGCAAGAACCCGCACCCGAACTACATGGTCGGCGGCGTGGCCTGCGCCATCAACCTCGACGACGTCGGCGCCGCCGGTGCGCCGGTCAACATGGTCAGCCTGAACTTCGTCCTCGAGCGCATCCACGAGGCCCGCGAGTTCACCAAGAACGTCTACCTGCCGGACGTCCTGGCGGTCGCCGGGATCTACAAGGACTGGCTGTACGGCGGCGGCCTGGCCGGGCACAACCTGCTCTCCTACGGCACCTTCACCAAGGTGCCGTACGACAAGTCCAGCGATCTGCTGCCGGCCGGCGCCATCGTCGGCGGCAACTGGGACGAGGTGCTGCCGGTCGACGTGCGCGACCCGCAGGAGATCCAGGAGTTCGTCAGCCACTCCTGGTACACCTACGCCGACGAGACCAAGGGCCTGCACCCCTGGGACGGCGTCACCGAGCCGAAATTCGAACTCGGTCCGAACACCAAGGGCAGCCGCACCAACATCCAGGAACTCGACGAGGCGCACAAGTACAGCTGGATCAAGGCGCCGCGCTGGCGCGGCCACGCCATGGAGGTCGGTCCGCTGGCGCGCTACATCATCGCCTACGCCTCCGGCCGCGAGTACGTCAAGGAACAGGTCGACCGCTCGCTGGCCGCCTTCAACCAGAGCACCGGCCTGGCCCTCGGCCTCAAACAGTTCCTGCCCTCGACCCTCGGCCGCACCCTGGCGCGCGCCCTGGAGTGCGAGCTGGCGGTGGACAGCATGCTCGACGACTGGCAGGCCCTGGTCGGCAACATCAAGGCCGGCGACCGCGCCACCGCCAACGTCGAGAAGTGGGACCCGAGCACCTGGCCGAAGGAGGCCAAGGGGGTCGGCCTCAACGAGGCGCCGCGCGGCGCCCTGGGCCACTGGATCAGGATCAAGGACGGCAAGATCGAGAACTACCAGGTGATCGTGCCGACCACCTGGAACGGCACCCCGCGCGACCACCTGGGCAACATCGGCGCCTACGAGGCCGCGCTGCTCAACACCAGGATGGAGCGTCCGGACGAGCCGGTGGAGATCCTGCGCACCCTGCACAGCTTCGACCCCTGCCTGGCCTGCTCGACCCACGTGATGTCGCCGGACGGCCAGGAGCTGACCCGGGTGAAGGTCCGCTGAACCGGAGGATTGCACGATGGCACTGGAAAAATCCCTGGAAACCGGCGACGGCCAGGAGAAGGTCCGCAAGCAGACCGCGGTGTATGTCTACGAGGCGCCGCTGCGCCTCTGGCACTGGGTGACGGCGTTGTCCATCGTCGTGCTCGGCGTGACCGGCTACCTGATCGGCGCGCCGCTGCCGGCGATGCCCGGCGAGGCGATGGACAACTACCTGATGGGCTACATCCGCTTCGCCCACTTCGCCGCCGGCTACGTGCTGGCGATCGGCTTCGTTGGCCGGGTCTACTGGGCCTTCGTCGGCAACCACCACGCCCGCGAGCTGTTTCTCGTGCCGGTGCACCGCAAGGCCTGGTGGGGCGAGCTGTGGCACGAGATCCGCTGGTACCTGTTCCTCGAGAAGATCCCGAAGAAGTACATCGGCCACAACCCGCTGGGCCAGCTGGCGATGTTCTGCTTCTTCGTGGTCGGCGCGCTCTTCATGAGCGTCACCGGCTTCGCCCTCTATGCCGAGGGCCTGGGGCAGGGCAGCTGGGCCGACCGGCTGTTCGGCTGGGTGATCCCGCTGTTCGGCCAGAGCCAGGATGTGCATACCTGGCATCATCTTGGCATGTGGTACCTCGTGGTCTTCGTCATGGTGCATGTCTACCTGGCCGTGCGCGAAGACATCGTGTCCCGGCAGTCGCTGATCTCCACCATGGTCGGCGGCTGGCGGATGTTCAAGGACGACCGGCCGGACTGACCGCTGCTGGCGCACCGCCAGGGGGCGTAGGCAGTCTGCGCCGCACTGTTTTTCACCGCCCGGGGCGCTGGTCGTCCCGGGTTTTCGCCATCAGGGACGTGCGAGTTGACCCACGGTCCGGGCCGCGCCGCCCGGTGGTAAACGATCCATGACAGGCTCCAGCCCCAACATCCTGATTCTCGGCATCGGCAATCTGCTCTGGGCGGACGAAGGCTTCGGCGTGCGTTGCGTCGAGCTGCTCAACGCCCGCTACCGCTTCCCCGACGGCGTGCGGCTGATGGACGGCGGCACCCAGGGCATCTACCTGGTGCAGCACGTCCAGCAGGCCGACTGCCTGATCGTCTTCGACGCCGTCGACTACGGCCTGGCGCCCGGCACCCTGAAGATCGTGCGCGACGACGAGGTGCCCAAGTTCATGGGCGCCAAGCGCATGAGCCTGCACCAGACCGGCTTCCAGGACGTGCTGGCGCTCGCCGAGTTCACCGGCGCCTATCCGCGCGAGCTGCTGCTGGTCGGCGTGCAGCCCGCGGAGCTGGAGGACTTCGGCGGTAGCCTGCGCGAGCCGGTGCGCGCCCAGCTGGAGCCGGCGCTGGCGATCGCCCTGGCCTACCTCGCCGAGCGCGGCATCCTGCCCGAGCATCGCGAGGGCGATGCCGAGCAACTGGCCCCGGCGCAGCTGGCCCTGGGCCGCTACGAGGCGGAACGCCCGGCCGAGGACCTGGCCTACCGCCACGGCGACATCCGCTTCATCGCCCAGCCGGGCCGGGAGGACGACTGAGCATGTGCATCGGTATTCCCCTGCAGGTGCTGGAGTGCGCGCCGGGCCGTGCGCTGTGCGGCGACGGCCAGGACAGTCGCTGGATCGATACCCGGCTGATCGAGCCGCCGGCGCCCGGCGACTGGCTGCTGGTGTTCCTCGATGCCGCCCGCGAAGCCCTCGACGCCGGGCGCGCCGCGCAGATCCGCGAGGCCCTGCGTGCGCTGCAGGCGGTGCAGAGCGGCGATCTGGCCGCGCTCGACGGGCTGTTCGCCGACCTCGACCGCGAGCCGCAACTGCCGCCCCACCTGCAGGCACAACTGCCCCCCAAGGAGCCGAATTCCCCATGAGCCACCCCCTGATCGAGCGCCTGACCGCGACGCTCGGCTACCCCCTGCTGGACGCCGCCGGCCTCGACCGCCAGGTGCAGGCGCAGCCGTTCTCCGTGCTGTTCTTCGCCGGCGACCCCAAGCGCTTTCCCGAGTCCCTCGACGTCGCGGTGATCCTCCCGGAGCTGGTCAAGGCCTTCCCGCAGCTCGCGCCCGCGCTGATCGCCGGCGAGGACGAAGCCGGCCTGCAGGGGCGCTACGGCTTTTCCGTCTGGCCGAGCCTGGTGTTCCTCAAGGAGGGGCGCTTCCTCGGCAGCCTGTCGCGGGTGCTGAACTGGGGCGAATACCTCGAGCGCATCCCGCCGATCCTCGCCGGCACCCCCCAGGATCTTCCCCCCCTTCCCGTGCTGTCGCCGGAGCGCGGCGCACCCACCTGCAGCCCGACGGAGGCAAGCCAACCATGACCGGCAATCTGCCCATTCTCCCGGCCGGTTTCGGCCCCGGCTCCCTCGGCGACGAGGAGCAGCTCGACTACCTGCCGATGCCCCGCGCGATGCACACCTTCGAGCGCCCGCCGCTGCCGGAGCCCGAGCAGTTGGGCAAGCACCCCATCGCCCTGGCGCTGCTGGAGCGGCTGCAGGAGGCGCTGATCGCCTACCGGGTCGGCGAGCAGAGCCGGGTGATCGGCCTCGACCGCCAGCCCAAGGCCGACCTGGCGCTGCTCCAGCAGATCCTCGGCGAGGGCGAGGTGGCGGTGCAGGTGGGCGGCCAGCGCCCGGTGCGCATCCAGGAAACCGTGCTCGCCGGGGTCTGGTGGGTGCAACTGCAGGTCGGTCTGGGCGAGGTCGTCGGCCAGTGGCTGGAGGTCGCCGACGTTCCCGCGCTGGTGCGCCGCCGGGCCTTCGCCGAGGCCCGCTGGCCGCGCCTCGGCGCGACGCTGCCGGACGATCTGCTGAACGCCGGCCCGGTGCTGGTGGAGCTGCTCGACGCGGCGAAGAAGCATGCCGAGCGCGAATGCGCCACGCCGCACGTGATCAACCTGTCGTTGCTGCCGTTCTCCCCGGAGGACCAGCGTTTCCTCGCCGAGCAACTCGGCGAGGGGCCGGTGACCGTGCTGTCGCGCGGCTACGGCAACTGCCGCATCGCCAGCACCGCGACCCCCGGGATCTGGCGCGTGCAGTACTTCAACAGCACCGACCGGCTGATCCTCGACACCCTGGAGGTGACCAGCATCCCGCAGGTGGCCTGCGCCGCTCAGGAGGACATCGACGACTCCGCCGAGCGGCTGCGCGAGATCCGCGAGGCGCTGGAGTGAGCACGCGCTTCGAGGGCAGCTACCTGGGGGACGCCGCGCGTCTGGCCAACGACGCCGTGCTGGAGTGCAAGGTCTGCTGGTATCGCTACGATCCCGCCCTGGGAGACGAAGTCTGGCAGATCCCGCCGGGCACGCCCTTCGCCGCCCTGCCGGCGCACTGGTGCTGCCCGCGGTGCGACGGCGACCGCGAGCAGTTCATGGTCGTGGACGACTGAGCCGATGCTCGCGGCGGCGGATATCGAGGCCTACTACCGGGCGGTCGGCACGCGCATGGTCGAGCTGCCGGTGTGCAACCCGGCGCTCGCCGTGGAGCTGCTCGGCTGGCGCGCGGTCGAGGGCATCGGCGCGCTCGGCGTGTTGATCACGCCCTGGTGCATGAACCTCTTCTGGCGGCCGCCGGCCGAGGCCGAATTGCCGGCCAAGGGCGAACGTGTGGTGCTGGCGCTGCCCTCCGGCGACTACGAGTGCACCCTGCACGAGGACGAAACCCTCGGCCGCTACGCCAGCGCCTCGCTGTGCTCGCCGATGCAGGACTTTCCCGGCCAGGCCGAGGCGCGGGCGATGGCCGAGGAGGTGCTCCGGCTGATCTTTGCCGAACCCGAGTCCGAACCGCCGCAGCCGGCGCAGCTGACTCGCCGCGCGCTGTTCCGTCGTGCCCTCGGCGGCGCGTCGTGAGCGCTCTGGACAGCCTGGCCGGACGCCTGCAGGTGGAGGTTCGCCTGCAGGACGGCGTCATCCGTGCCGTCGATACCCGGCTGCAGCGCCCGCTGGCGCAGCTTTCCCGCCTGCTGGTCGGGCAGAGCGCGGAGGCGGCCCTGGCGCGCCTGCCGCTGCTGTTCAGCCTGTGCGCCGCGGCCCAGCAGGTGGCGGCGCTGCGGGCGCTGGAGCGGGCCGCCGGCTGGCCGGCCGACCCCGAGGTCGAGCGCGGCCGCAGCCAGCTCGCCGAGCTGGAGCTGATCCGCGAATCCCTGCTGCGCCTGGTGCAGGTCTGGGAGCTGCCGCTATCGCTGGAACGGCTCAAGGCCTTGGTCGCCCTGTGCCGGTGCGCCGCCGCCCGGCTGCAGCCGCTGACTGTCTTGCGCGCCACGCCGCTGCCGGCCGATTTGGAGCTTGAGGAGAGCCTGGCCGCGCTGGCCGCCGCCTGGGCGACTCTTGAGCTGCCGATCCCGGCCGACTGGCTGGGGCCGCGCCTGAAGCCCTGGCAAGCGGTCGCGCTCGGCGGAGCGCTGCCGGAACGCTTCGCTCCGGCGGATCTGCCGGCACTGCTGGCGCAGCTGCGTGCGGGTGATGCCCGGGCGGAGATCGCCGGTGCGCCGCGGATCACCGGCCCGGCCGCCATCGCCGGGAGGCAGGCGACGGCGGCCGAACAGATCGAGCAGCACGTCGGCGCGCTGCTGCGGCGCACGGCGCAGGCGATAGACTCGCTGCAGCAGCAGCAGCAGCAGCAGCAGCAGCAGCCGGCCGTGGCCGGGCTGCTGGCGGGGGAGGGCGTCGGCCTGGCGCAGACCGCCCGCGGCGCTCTGCTGCACCGGGTGTGTCTGGACGAGGGGACGGTCGGCGCCTGGCAGCTGCTGGCGCCGACCGACTGGAATTTCCATGAAGACGGCCCGCTGCGCCGTCGGCTGTGCGGCGTGCGGGTGGCCGAGGAAGACGCGGGAGCGCTGCTGCGCGCGCTGATCCTCGCGGTCGATCCCTGCGTCGCGTTCGAGGTGAAGATCATTCATGCATGAGATGTCGATCGCCGAGGGCATCGTCCAGCTGCTGGAAGAGCAGGCCGCGGCGCAGCAGTTCGGCCGGGTCAGGGCGGTGTGGCTGGAAATCGGCCCGCTGGCCGCGGTCGAGGTCGAGTCGCTGCGCTTCTGCTTCGAGGCGGTGACCCGCGGAAGCCTGGCCGAGGGCGCACGCCTGGAGATCGTCGAGCTGCCGGGGCGAGCCTGGTGCCTCGGCTGCAACGCCAGCGTGGCGATCCGCCAGCGCTACGACGCCTGCCCGCAGTGCGGCAGTCACCGATTGCAGGTCACCCAGGGCGACGAGCTGCGGGTCAAGGAACTGGAGGTAGATTAAGCATGTGTACCGTTTGCGGCTGCGCCGAGGGCGAAACCCGGATCGAGGGTGAGCACCATCATCATCACGGGCATGACCATGCCCACCCCCACACTCACCCCCATGATCATGGCCATTCCCACCACGAGCACGCCTTCGTGCGCCGCCCGGCGCCGGCCGAGGCTGGCCCGCTGGTGGTCGAGGGTCTGAACCTGCACTTCGGCCAGGGCCCGGCCCGCGCCCACGCGCCGGGCCTCAGCCAGAGCCGCATGGTGCAGATCGAGCAGGACATCCTCGGCAAAAACGACCGCTACGCCGCCGAGAACCGCGCGCGCTTCGAGGCCCTGTCGCTGTTCGTCCTCAACCTGGTGTCCAGCCCCGGCTCGGGCAAGACCACCCTGCTGACCAAGACCATCGAGCGACTCGCCGGGCGCCGGCCGCTGGCGGTGATCGAGGGCGACCAGCAGACCGATCACGACGCCGCGCGCATCCGCGCCACCGGCGTGCCGGCGGTGCAGGTCAACACCGGCAAGGGCTGCCACCTGGACGCGCACATGGTCGGCCGCGCCTTCGAGCAGCTGGAGGGCCTGGCAGGCGGCCTGCTGTTCATCGAGAACGTCGGCAACCTGGTCTGCCCGGCGGCCTTCGACTTGGGCGAGGCGCACAAGGTGGCGATCCTCTCGGTCACCGAGGGCGAGGACAAGCCGCTCAAGTACCCGGACATGTTCCACGCCGCCGACCTCATGCTGCTCAACAAGACCGACCTGCTGCCGCACCTGGACTTCGACGTCGAGGCCTGCATCGCCTATGCCCGGCGGGTCAACCCGGACATCGAGGTGATCCGCGTCTCGGCGCGCAGCGGCGAGGGCATGGACGACTGGCTGGCCTGGATCGAGCGCCAGCGCGGCGCCCGCCTGCGCGCGCGGATCGACGCTCTCAAAGTCCAAGCGCAGGCCCTGGAGGCGCTGCTCTGAACGAGGCCGCGGAGGCGGGCGTGCGCCTGCTGCTGCGCGGCCGGGTGCAGGGGGTCGGCATGCGCCCCGGCGTGCACCGTCTGGCCACTTCCCTCGGCCTGGCCGGCGCGGTGTGCAACACCGGCGAGGGCGTGCGCATCGACCTGCAGGGCCAGGCGGCGGCGCTCGCCGCGTTCGAGGAGCGCCTGCCCGCCGAGCTGCCGCCGCTGGCGCGGCTCGATGCCATCCAGCGCGAGAACCTCCCTGCCGGAGCGCATTTTGCCGGCTTCGCCATCGTCCCGAGCCGTGACGAAGCGGGCGGGGCGCTGGCGCCGCCGCCGGATGCCGCGGTCTGCCCGGCCTGCCTGGAAGAACTCTTCGATCCGCAAAGCCGCCGCTGGCGCCATCCGTTCATCAACTGCACCCACTGCGGCCCGCGCTACAGCCTGATCCGCGGCCTGCCCTACGACCGCGCCCAGACCAGCCTGGCCGGCTTCGCACTCTGCCCGGACTGCCGGCGCGAGTACGAAGACCCGGCCGACCGCCGCTTCCACGCCCAGCCGATCGCCTGTCCGGCCTGCGGCCCCAGGCTCTGGTGCGAGGACGCATCCGGCGAGCGTCTGCCCGGCGATCCCGTCGCCCTGGCGCTGGCGGCTCTCCTGCGCGGCGAGATCCTCGCCCTGCGCGGGGTCGGCGGCTTCCACCTGGCCTGCGATGCGCGCAATGCCGAAGCGGTGGCCGCGCTGCGCCGGCGCAAGCGCCGTCCGGCCAAGCCCTTCGCGCTGATGGCCGCCAACCCGGTCTCGCTGCAGGCGCTGGTCGAGCTGAGCGAGACCGGCCTGAACGAGCTGACCGCCCCGGCCGCGCCGGTGGTGCTGCTGCGCAGGCGTCCCGCCGCCGACGGCTTGCTCGCCGCCGAGGTGGCGCCGGATCTCGCCTGGCTCGGCGCGATGCTGCCGCACAGCCCGCTGCACTGGCTGCTCTTTCACGAGGCTGCCGGGCGGCCGGCCGGCAGCGCCTGGACTGCCGCGCCCCAGGATCTGCTGCTGGTGATGACCAGCGCCAACCTGAGCGGCGAGCCGCTGATCACCGACAACCTTGAGGCGCGCGAGAAGCTGGCCGGCATCGCCGACCTCTGGCTGCTGCACGACCGCGAGATCGTCAATCGCGTCGACGACTCGCTGGTCAGCGCTTTGGGCCGCGCGCCGGTGGTGATCCGCAGCGGCCGCGGCCTGGCGCCCCAGGAAGTCCGCCTGGCCCGCAGCGGCCCCTCGGTGCTGGCCCTCGGCGGCCAGCTGAAGAACACCATCTGCCTGACCCAGGGCGATAGCGCCTGGCTGTCCCCGCACATCGGCGACCTGCACAGCGCCGACGCCTGCCGCGCCCTGGAGCGCACGGTGGCGCAGCTCGGCGCGCTGCTCGGCATCCGCCCCGAACGCATCGCCTGCGACCTGCACCCGGATTTCTACGCCAGCCGTTTCGCCCGCGAGCATGCCGAGCGTCACGGCCTGCCGCTGCACCCCGTTCAGCACCACCACGCCCATATCGCCGCGGTGCTGGCCGAGCACGGCCTCGCCGAGCCGGTGCTCGGCCTGGCGCTGGACGGCTTCGGCCTCGGCGCGGACGGCCGGCTGCGCGGCGGCGAACTGTTGAAGGTGACGGCGGACGGCTGCGCCTGGCTCGGCGAGCTGGCACCGCTGCCGCTGCCCGGCGGCGACCAGGCGGCCCGCGAGCCCTGGCGCATGGCTGCCGGCGCCCTGCAGGCGCTGGGCCGCGGCGACGAGATCGCCGTGCGCTTCGCCGCCGAGCCGGGCAGCGCCGCCATTGCGCGGATGCTCGAACGCGGCTTCAATTGCCCGCCGAGCAGCAGCGCCGGCCGGCTGTTCGATGCCGCGGCGGGCCTCTTGGGCCTCGGCGAACGGCAGCGCTACGAGGCCGAGGCGGCGCTGCGCCTGGAGTCGCGGGTGGTCGGCCTGCCGGAGGCGGTTCCCGCACTCTGGCGGATCGGCGACGACAACCGGCTGGACCTCTCGCCGCTGCTCGCGCGCCTGGCGGACACGCACGATACGCGGGCCGGCGCCGAACTTTTCCACGCTGTGCTGATCGCCGCACTCGCCGCCTGGGTGGCGCGTGCGGCCGCAGCCACCGGCCTGCGCCGGATCGCCCTGGGCGGCGGCTGCTTGCTGAACACCTGGCTGCGCGACGGGCTCTGCGCGCGTCTGCAGGCGGCCGGCCTCGAGCCGCTGCTGCCGCGCCAGGTGCCGGTCAACGACGGCGGCCTGGCCCTCGGCCAGGCCTGGGCGGTGCTGCTGGCACCGGATACCCCATCGACACGAGGACAAGCGTGATGTGCCTGGCCATTCCGGTCCGCATCGAGGAACTGCTCGACGAACAGAGCGCGGTCGCCTGCATCGGCGGCCTGCGCAAGACCATCAACGTCGCCCTGCTCGACGACCTGAAGGTGGGCGACTACGTGATCCTGCACGTCGGCTTCGCCCTGCAGAAGCTCGACGAAACCGAGGCACAGCGCACCCTGGCGTTGCTCGCCGAACTCGGCCAACTGGCCGAGGCCGAGCAGGGAGAGGCGCCATGAAGTACGTCGACGAATTCCGCGACGGCGCCACCGCGCGCCAGCTCGCCGCGCGCCTCGCCGCCGAGGCCGATCCCGCGCGTGCGTACCGGCTGATGGAGTTCTGCGGCGGGCACACCCACGCGATCTTCCGCTACGGCATCCCCGACCTGCTGCCGGCCAACGTGCGGCTGATCCACGGCCCGGGCTGCCCGGTCTGCGTGATGCCGATCGGCCGGCTGGACATGGCCATCGAGCTGGCGCGCCGCCCGGAAGTGATCCTCTGCACCTACGGCGACATGCTGCGCGTGCCGGCGTCCGGGCGGGTCAGCCTGCTCAAGGCGCGCGCCGAAGGCGCCGCGGTGCGCATGCTCTACTCGCCGGTCGAAGCGCTGAAGCTGGCCCAGGACAACCCGAATAAAGAGGTGGTGTTCTTCGCCATCGGCTTCGAAACCACCACCCCGCCCACCGCGCTGGTGATCGAGCAGGCGCAGAGGCTCGGCCTGAAGAATTTCTCGGTGTTCTGCAACCACGTGCTGACCCCGGCGGCGATGCACGCCATCCTCGCCACCCCGGAGGCACGCGCCGGCGCGCTGCAACTGGACGGCTTCATCGGCCCGGCCCACGTCAGCACGGTGATCGGCAGCGCGCCCTACGCGCCTTTCCCCGAGCAGTACGGCACGCCGCTGGTGATCGCCGGCTTCGAGCCGCTGGACCTGCTGCAGGCGCTGCTGATGCTGGTGCGCCAGCTCAACGAGGGGCGCGCCGAGGTGGAGAACCAGTTCACCCGCGCGGTGACTGCCGAAGGCAACCGCAAGGCGAAGGCGCTGACCGAACGGGTCTTCGAGCTGCGCGAGAGCTTCGAATGGCGCGGCCTGGGCGCGGTGCCGCACAGCGCCCTGCAGATCCGCGAGGCCTTCGCCGCGTTCGACGCCGAGCGGCGCTTCGCCCTCGAACCACGCACCGGGCTGGAGAACAAGGCCTGCGAATGCCCTGCGATCCTGCGCGGGGCGAAGAGCCCGCGCGACTGCCGGCTGTTCGGCAACCCCTGCACCCCGGACAACCCGCTCGGCTCGTGCATGGTTTCCTCCGAGGGCGCCTGCGCCGCCTGGTACGCCTACGGCCGCCAGCGCCAGGGCGCCGTGGAGGTGGCCCGATGAGCCGGCTCGATCTGAAGAACGGCAGCGTGGAGATGGTCCACGGCAGCGGCGGCCGCGCGATGGGCCAGCTGATCGAGGAACTGTTCGCCCGCGCCCTGCGCAACCAATGGCTGGACCAGCGCAACGACCAGGCGCAGTTCGAGCTGCCACCCGGGCGGGTGGTGATGGCCACCGACAGCCACGTGATCTCGCCGCTGTTCTTCCCCGGCGGCGACATCGGCAGCCTCGCCGTGCACGGCACCATCAACGACGTGGCTATGGCCGGCGCCCGGCCCTGCTACCTGGCCGCCGGCTTCATCCTCGAGGAAGGTTTTCCGCTGGCCGACCTGGCGCGTATCGTCGAGTCGATGGCCGCCGCCGCCCGCGAGGCCGGCGTGCCGGTGGTCACCGGCGACACCAAGGTGGTCGAGCGCGGCAAGGGCGACGGGGTGTTCATCACCACCACCGGGGTCGGCGTGGTGCCGGCCGGGCTGCATCTTTCCGGCGACCAGGCGCGGCCGGGTGACTGCATCCTGCTCTCCGGCAGCATCGGCGACCACGGCGTGACCATCCTTTCGCTTCGCGAAGGCCTCGGCTTCGAGGCCGACATCGGCTCCGACTCCCAGGCCCTGCACGGCCTGGTCGCCGCGATGGTCGAGGCGGTGCCGCAGATCCGCTGCCTGCGCGACCCGACCCGCGGCGGCTTGGGCAACACCCTCAACGAACTGGCCCGCCAGTCGGGGGTCGGCATGCAGCTGGTCGAGCGGGCCATCCCGCTGCGCGAACCGGTGCGCGCCGCCTGCGAATTCCTCGGCCTCGACCCGCTGTACGTGGCCAACGAGGGCAAGCTGATCGCCATCTGCCCGGCCGAGCAGGCCGAGCGCCTGCTGGCGGTCATGCGTGAGCATCCGCAGGGGCGCGAGGCGGCGATCATCGGCACGGTGGTGGCTGACGAGCGTCGCTTCGTGCAGATGGAGACGCTGTTCGGCGGGAGTCGGATGGTGGACTGGCTGAACGGGGAGCAGTTGCCGAGGATTTGCTGAGACCAGTGTGGCTGTAGGGGCGCAGGGTTTGGTGTATGGACGACGCGCTTTCCTCGGCCCCTTCTACAGATTCCGCCTTCCACGGCGGGTCACTTTTGCCAGTCGCGGCAAAAGTAACCAAAAGCGCTTGCCCCTATCATCCGGCCCTGCGCTTCGCTCCGGGTTCCCTCGCTCCGTCGTCGCTCCAGGGGCCCGGCCCGATGGCCATCGGGCCTTTCGCCGCATCCATGCGGCTCAACCCCTTGCGCGACGACTCCGCTCGGCCTTCTGCAAGGGGCGTTTGGTGCTGCCTGCTGGTTTGGGCACCAAAAGCAAAGCGGAGCTCTCCAACTTTCCTCCCAACTGTCAATCAACTTCCCGGTCCCGTACAGGAGGCCGAGCGCAGGCGCTGTAGAGGGGGACGCGAGGCATGGACGCCGAGCGAGTCACGAAGGGACAGGGACGTCCCTTCGTGACGTGCCCCCGGAGCAGTGCCGAAGCGAGGGGACCCGTAACGGAGCGCAGCGCAGTGAAGGGCCGGATGTCGGGTGCCCTTCTTCTTTGGTTCCTTTCTTCTTGGGCAAGCAAGAAGAAAGGAACTCGCCGTGCGAGGCGAAACCTGCCGGTCGGGCAGCGGAAAGCGCTTCGTCATAACGATGGGGGAGCGGGCCTGCACCTGCTTGTAGCCGAAACGCACATGGGACTTGCGCACAAGACGCCAATCCAACTGAACCCAGAAAGCAAAAGCCCGGCTGAAGAGCCGGGCTTTTGACATGAATTAACTTATTCGCGGTAGCTGAGCGCACCGTCGTAGAGACGGTCGTCGGCCATGGCGACATCGCTGAACGCGCGGTTGCCGCGGGTCTCGACCTTGTCGCCGACAGCGAACGCTTCGCTCGAGCGCACCACCTTTTCCTTGCCGTCGGCGGTGCGGACCTTGTAGGCGCGGTCGCTGAGGCCGGTGGCTTCCTGGGCTCCGCCGCCGAACAGGGCACCGATGCCGGCGCCGACCAGCATGCCGATCGGGCCACCGATCGCGCCGATCATCATGCCGTTCATGCCGCCGACCGACTTGCCGGTGGTGTGATCCTTGGTTTCCTCGAGAACTTCAGCGGCATGTGCGCTACCGGCGGCCAGCAGGGTCAGGGCCAGGGCCAGGGTGCCGAGCTTTTTCATGGCGGTTCCTCCGAGGAAACGTTCCAGCGATCTGGGTCAAATCGTTGATCGGGACGCGACGCGCGGCTTTTGGCTGGGCTTCCGTCTCCGTTGGAACCAAAATTAACCTTACAATTGATGTGGGTCAAGAAGAGAAATGCTTTCTTGTGCCGTGGCTGGGCGGACTCCATGGCAGACCACGCAAAAGCCGGCGTGGCGGCGTCGCGGAGGAGGCTGGAGCAATGGCCAGGCGGGGCGGGGGAGAGGGCAAGCGGTGGGCGGGTGCGGCTGGATTCGCCGTGCTCGGCGAAACGTGCTGCGGGTCTCGAAGGCGGCATGCGTGTCGCACGCCGGGCTGGCTTTCCCGAAAAGCCAAAGCCCGGCTGGAGAGCCGGGCTTTGGGGTGTGGACAACTTATTCGCGGTAGCTGTAGGCGCTGTCGTAGAGGCGGTCGTCGGCCAGTTCGGCGGCGTCATGCACGCGGTTGCCGCGGGTTTCGACCTTGTCGCCGACGGCGAATTCCTGGGCCGGCGAGCGCACCACCTTTTCCTTGCCGTCGGCGGTGCGGACCTTGTAGGCGCGGTCGCTGAGGCCGGCGGCCTCCTGGGCTTCGCCGCCGAACAGGGCACCGATGCCGGCGCCGATCAGCATGCCGATCGGGCCGCCGATCGCCCCGATCATCATGCCGTTCATGCCGCCGACCGATTTGCCGGTGGTGTGATCCTTGGTTTCCTCGAGAACTTCAGCGGCATGTGCGCTACCGGCGGCCAGCAGGGTCAGGGTCAGGGCCAGGGTGCCGAGCTTTTTCATGGCGGTTCCTCCGAGGAAACATTCCAGCGATCTGGGTCAAATCGGGCTTGGTCGGGACGCGGCGCGGTGCTTTTGGCAGGGCTTCGTCTTCGTTGGAGCCAAAATTAACCCTTCAATTGATGTGGATCAAGAAAAGAATCCTCTTCTTATGCTTAAGGAGGGGGCCTGCGACGGGTGCTGTGCCTGCCCGGGTGCGAGGGGTCATCGGCCTGCGGTCGGGCAGGCTGGAGCGGCAGGAAATGCGGGGCTGGAGCGGTACGCCGGCCGCCCTCGCGGTCGGCGGCGGGGCTGCGTTATCCGGCGCGGGAGCGGCGGCTCAGTGCAGGGTGCGTGCACCGCTGCTGGCATTGGCCAGGGCGGCGGACTTGCCGGCGGACTTGGGATTCGGGCGGTTGTCGCGGATCTCGACTGGGTCGCGGCGGCGGTTGGGAGAGCGCACCGCTCTCACCCTGCCGCTGTCGGTGCGGACCTGATAGGTGCGATCGCCGGTGGCGGAAGCCTCCTGGCTGGAGCTGCCGACCAGCGCGCCGACGCCGGCGCCGACCAGCGCGCCGATCGGGCCGCCGATGGCGCCGACCATCATGCCGGCGATGCCGCCTGCCGACTGGCTGGACGCCCGGTCTTCGGTTTCCCCGACGATCTCGTCGGCCTGCACGCTGCTCAGGGCCAGCAGGCTGAAGGTCAGGGTCAGAATGCCGAACGTGTGCATGTTCATGGCGGTTCCTCCGAGAGTCGTTTCAGTGGGCTTCCTGCTGTACCACTGCACGAAACATACCAAGCGGCTGAACACAGAAAATCAATCACTTAGCCATCGAGAGGGGCGGCTCTCGCGACAAAGTGTCGCGATGGCGACAGAAATTTTGTCGTGATTCTTGCAGGAAAGTGATCCTTCGTTGATCCGTGTCACTTAAGAGGGGAACTGGCCGTGCTTGCCGGGGTGGAGCGGCTGCGCAAAAAAAGACCGGGCCAAGGCCCGGTCCGGAGGGTGTCGGGGTGCTCAGATCATCAGCAATGCCCCGCCGGCGGCAATGGCCGCACCGGCGCTGCGGGCCAGCAGGGGCAGGCGCTGTTGCACGGCCGCGGCGAGCAGGCCGCCGCCCAGGTGCAGGGCCAGGCTGGCGGCGAGGAAGCCGGCGGCGAAGGCCGCCAGGCTGCCGCTGGCTTCGAGGCCGTGGGCGTAGCCGTGGCACAGCGCAAAGGCCGCGCTCAGGGCCAGCGCAACCGGTGCCGGCAGGCGTACGGCGCCGGCGATCAGCAGGCCCAGCAGCAGCACGGAAAGGGCGATGCCGGTTTCCACCTGCGGCAGGCCGGCGCCGCTCACGGCGAGGACGAAGCCGCCGAGCAGCGCGGCGAGGAAGGTGGCCGGCACGGCGAGTTTCAGGGCGCGTGGCTGCAGCGCGGCCCAGATGCCGATGGCCAGCATCGCCAGCAGGTGGTCGGCACCGCCGAAGGGGTGCAGCAGGCCGGCGATCAGGCCGTTCTCGCCATGCCCGGGGTGGGCGAAGGCGGCGCCGGGCAGCAGGGTCAGGGCAAGCAGGGGCAGGAAATGGCGTGTCTTCATGTCGGGGGGTCCTGGGGTCGATTCCGGGGGTGGCGATTTCCCTCGAGGCGCTGCTCGAGCAGGTGGCTGCGCAGCTTAAGGCAAAAGGGCGGCGGGACGCATCCCGGCGGTCCGCCCGATGCGGGAAAGGGTGTGCTCGGGCCGGCATCCGCCAGCCCGGCGGGCGCTTTTCCAGAACGGCGGGCCGGCCGGCTCAGAGATTCTTGACGATCAGCTGGAGCCCGGCGAGCAGCAGGCCGGCGCGGGCGATGCGGTAGAACCAGACGTGGTTGACCCGGTTCTGCAGCCAGAGGCCGGCCCACACGCCGAACGGGACCAGCGGGGCGAGGGCGAGGCTGCTCAGCAGGTTGTCGGCGGAGAACTGCCCGAGCAGCGCGTAGGGCAGCAGCTTGACCGCGTTGGTCAGCAGAAAGAAGACGTTGATGGTGGCGACGTAGCGCACCTTGTCCAGTTGCTGCGGCAGCAGGTGCATCATCATCGGCGGGCCGCCGGCATGGGCGACGAAGCTGGTGAAGCCGGACAGCGCGGAGAGGAGCGTGCCCTTGCCGCGGGCCGGTGGCAGCCCGGCCGTGCTGGCCGGCGGGCGCAGCAGGTTGAGCAGCACGAAGGCCACCGCGATGCCGCCGATCAGCAGGCCGATGACCCGCTCGTTGAACATGCCGAAGCTCAGCGCGCCGAGCAGCACGCCGAGCAGCGCGCCGGGCAGCATGATCTTCAGGTTCGCCGCGTCCCACTTGCCGTAGTAGGCGCGCAGGCCGACCAGATCGGCGGTGCAGAGGATCGGCAGCATGATTGCGGCGGCCTGGGTGGGTGGCACCGCCAGGGCCAGGAGGGGCACCGCGATGCCGCCGAAGGCGCCGCCGAAGCCGCCCTTGGAGAGGCCGGTCAGCAGTACCGCCGGCACGGCGACGAGAAAGAATTCCGGGGAAAACATGGGATTGGCGTGCTCCTGAGCGAGGGGACGATGGCCGGCGCGTCGGGGCGCCGGACAGGGCGCAAGCGCCTAGCTGTACCCGTTTCGCCGGGCCGGGGCAATGCCGATGAACGCGTCAAGGACGGGGATTTCCCGGTCTTTTGTGTTGTATTGATAATATTTATCATTTAGATTCGCTGCTTCGCTCGAGTCAGGGATGCTGTCGATGAGAGGTTGCACTTCGTGTTCGCTCGGCGTGACGGTCGCCGCGGATGCGCTGGAAACGGAGCTGGAAACCATCTATGCCCGCCAGTGGCGCTTGCTGGTGGAGGTCGCCTTCAAGGTGCTGGGCTGCCGCTCGCTGGCCGAGGACGTGGTCCAGGAGGCCTTCCTCAAGCTGTGGGAGAGCCGTGCCGTGCAGAACATCCAGTGCCCGGTCCGCTACCTGTTCCGGGTGGTGCGCAACCAGGCCATCGACCGCCTGCGCCGGCTGATCCTCGAAAACCGCTACCACGTCGACGAGGAGTCGCTCGGCGAGCAGGCTGCGGCGACCCCTTCGCCGGAGCGGGCGACCCTTGGTCAGTGCGAATGGAGCGCCCTGCTCGAGGCCCTCGACGAACTGCCCGAGCGTGCCCGCACGGCCTTCGCCATGACCCAGCTGGAAGGCTACAGCCAGCGCGAGGTGGCCGCCCGTCTGGGCGCCTCGCCGACCGCCGTGCACTTCCTGATCCGCGACGCCCTGGGTCACTGCCGTGACCGCCTGAAACCCGACGACTGACCCGTCTGCGCCGGACGGCGCAGCGCACAGGACGACCCCATGAAACTGCTTCGCCTGCTGTTTCGCGACAATCCCCGCGCCCTGGCCGGGGTCATGCTGCTAAGCCTGGCCAGCGTGCTGCTCAGCATCGGCACCCTGGCCTTCATCAACCTGCGGCTGATCGCCGCCAGCGAGCGGCCGGGCCTCGCCCTGGCGCAGTTCGGCGTCCTGCTGGCGCTGCTGCTGCTGGTCGCCGCGGCCGCCCAGGTGGCGCTGCACCGCCTCGGCCACCGCTTCGTCTACCGCCTGCGCCGCGACCTGGTGAAGCGCCTGCTGGACACCGATATCCAGCGCCTGGAGCAGCTCGGCGGCTCGCGCATCCTCGCCAGCCTGTCGAGCGACATCCGCAACCTCACCATCGCCTTCGTGCACCTGCCGGAGCTGGTCTACGGCCTGGTGCTGAGCGTCGCCGCCTTCGCCTACCTGGCCTGGCTGTCGCCGCCGCTGTTCGCCGTGACCCTCGCCTGGATGGGCTTCACCCTGGCGGTCGGCTGGCTCTGCGTCGGTCGGGTCAACCGGCACATCCGCCTGCTGCGCGAGGCCGAGGACCGCCTCTACCGCGACTACCAGGCGCTGATCGACGGGCGCAAGGAGCTGGCCCTGAACCGCGAGCGCGCCCGCCGCCTGTACGAGGAGGAGTTCGACGCCGACGCCGAGGCCTACCGCCACCACGTGACCTGCGCCGACATCTACAACGGCCTGGCCGGCAACTGGGCGAACATCATGGTGCTCGGCAGCATCGGCCTGGTGTTCTACTGCGCCGGCGGCCTGGGCTGGGCCGGCGCCGCGGTGGCGGCGACCTTCGCCCTCACCGTGCTGTTTTTGCGCGCGCCGCTGATCGCCGCGGTGGGCTCGCTGCCCAGCCTGCTCGCCGCGCGGGTCGCCCTCGACGCGCTGGAGGCCCTGGAGCTGGCGCCGCTGCGCCGCAACTTCGAGGCGCCGGCGCCGGCGCCGGCCTGGCAGCGCCTGGAACTGCGCGGGGTGGTCTACCGCTACCCCGGCGAGGGCGACGAGGGCGGTTTCGACGTCGGCCCGCTGGATGTGTGCATCGAGCGCGGCGAACTCTTGTTCCTGGTCGGCGGCAACGGCAGCGGCAAGTCGACCCTGGCGCGTCTGTTGACCGGCCTCTACCGGCCGGTGGCCGGGCAGATCCTGCTCGACGGCCGCGCCCAGGACGCAGCCGACTGGCCGGCCTACCGGCGCCTCTTCTCCAGCGTGTTCACCGACTTTCACCTGTTCGCCCGGCTGCTCGGCCCCGAGGGCGGCGAGGCCGAAGAGGGCGGACCCGACCGCTGGCTCGAGCGCCTGCACCTGGCGCACAAGGTCCGCCACGCCGGCGGCCGGCTGCTCGACACCCGCTACTCGCAGGGCCAGCGCAAGCGCCTGGCCCTGCTGCTGGCGATGCTCGAGGAGCGCGACATCCTGGTGCTCGACGAATGGGCGGCGGACCAGGACCCGCTGTTCCGCCGGCTGTTCTACCGCGAACTCTTGCCGCAGCTGAAGGCGCTCGGCAAGACGGTGCTGGCGATCACCCACGACGACCACTACTTCGATCAGGCCGACCGTCTGCTGAAGATGGACGGCGGCCGGCTCGTCGAGCTGACCGGCGAGCAGCGCGCGCGCGCCAGCGCCGACGCCCTGCAGGCCATCGGCTGGCCGGCGCGGGCGCTGGCCGCCGACTGAGGCACCCCGGCCCATGCCCCAGGCTACGGCCGGGGCAGGGCGATCGCGCGCTCGATTGGCAAGTTAATGAAAATTATTCGCGTCTTTATCCGTCTGTAACCAGTGATGCGGCACCGTGCCGCCCGACCGAACCAGGAGCCAAGCCATGAGTTTCGACCAAGCCGATACCCAGTTCCACGTGGTGGTCAATGCCGAGCAGCAGTACTCGATCTGGCCGGAATACAAGCCGGTACCGGCCGGCTGGCAGGAGATCGGCATCAGCGGCGACCGCCAGACCTGCCTGGCGCACATCTCCGGGATCTGGTCCGACATGCGCCCGCGCAGCCTGCGCGAGGCCATGGCCGAGTGAGGCCGGCGCCGCCGTCCGCTTTCGCCGCCCTTCCGGTCGCCGCCCGGCGGCCGGGCCGTTCCGCCTCCGAGGTGCCGACATGACCGCCCATTCCCCGCTTTCCCCCCTGCCGCCGGCTGCGCCGGCCTGGCAGCCGCTCGGCCCGGCCCAGCAGCGGCTGTGGTTCTTCAGCCGCCTGGAGCCGGACAGCGACGCCTACCACCTCGCCGGCCTCTGGCGGTTTTCCGGCGCGCTGGACGCCGAGGCCCTGCGCTACAGCCTCGACCGCCTGCTGGCGCGCCATGCCGTCCTGCGCACCCGGCTGCGCGAGCGCGGCGGCGTCGCCGAGCAGACCCTGGCGGCGGCCGAGCCCATGCCGCTGGAGCTGGTCGAGCTGGACGGTGCCGGCGACGCGGAGCTCAAGCGCCGGGCCGGCGACTTCGTCGCGCGGCCCTTCGACCTGGCCCGCGGCCCGCTGGTGCGCTGCCAGCTCTACCGGATCGGCGCGCAGCGCCATGCGCTGGTGATGGTGATGCACCACCTGGTCTTCGATGCCTGGTCGCTGCGCCGGCTGATGGCAGAGCTGGCCGAGGGCTATCGCCTGTTCCGCGCCGCAGAGGTTCCGCCGGCAGCGGACGCCGCCGCACTGGACGCGGCCTACGCCGCCTGCGCCCGGGCGCAGCGCGACTGGCTGGCGGGCGACGAGTGCCGGCGCCAGCTGGACTTCTGGCGCGCCGAACTGGCCGGCGAGGCGCCGGCCCAGAGCCTCGCCCCGGACCGTCCGCGTCCGTCGCGCGCCGCCTGCCGGGCGCGCTTCCACGAACTGCGCCTGCCGGCGCCGCTGGTCGCGCGGCTGCAGGCGCTGGCCGGCGAATGCCGGGCGACCCCCTTCAACCTGCTGCTCGCCGCCCTGCAACTGCAGCTGGCGCGGCTCTCCGGCCAGCCCGAGGTGCGCGTCGGCGTGCCGGTGGCCAACCGCACGCGCGACAACGAGGCGCTGCTCGGTTTCCATGTCAACACCGTCGTGCTGGCCGGCCGCCCGCAGGGGCGGCTGAGCGTGCGCGAGTGGCTCGGCGAGGTGCGCGCGCGGCTGCGCCGTGCCCAGTCCCACCGCACGCTGCCGCTGGAACGGCTGGTCGAGGAGCTGCAGCCGGAGCGCCGCCTCGGCCAGCAGCCGCTGTTCCAGATCGCCTTCAACTACCGCCACGACGAACCCTTGCCGGCCGACTGGCTGCCCGGCCTGGACACGGCGTTCGAGCGGCTGCCGACCCGCGAAATCCCCTTCGACCTGGCGCTGGACGCGGTGCGCGGCGCCGACGGCGGGCTGAGCATCACCGTCGCCTGGGCCGAGGAGCTGTTCGAGGCGGCGAGCGTCGAGCGGCTGGTCGAAGGCTTCGTCGGCCTGCTCGAACAGTTCGTCGCCGACCCCGAGCGCCGGCTGGCCGAGCTGGACCTGCTGGACGCGGCGCAGCGCACGCAACTGGAGGCCTGGAACGCCTGCCGCCAGTCCCACAATCCCACCCGCCTGCTGCCTGAACTGATCGCCGAACAGGCGAGGCTACGCCCGGACGCCATCGCCCTGGTCCACGGCGAGACGCGGCTGAACTACGCCGAGCTGGAGGCCCGCGCCAACCGCCTGGCCCGGCACCTGAGCGCCTGCGGCGTCGGCCCGGAGGCGCGGGTCGGCCTGTGCCTGGAGCGCGGCACGGCGATGATCGAAGGCCTGCTGGCGATCCTCAAGGCCGGCGGCGCCTTCGTGCCGCTCGACCCGGACTATCCCCGCGAACGCCTGGCCTACATGGCCGAGGACTCCGGGCTGAAATGGCTGGTCACCACCTCGGCCCTGCGCGGCCGACTGCCGCTGGGCGAAGGCGTCGAGGCGCTCTGCCTGGATCTGCTCGACAGCCGCAGCTACGAAGCCACGCCGCCGGCGGTGGCGATCCATCCGCTGAACCTCGCCTACCTGATCTACACCTCCGGCTCGACCGGCCGGCCCAAGGGCGTGGCGGTGAACCACGCCGGCCTCTCCATGCACGTGCAGACCATCGGCCAGCGCTACGGCATGAGCGCCGAGGATGTGGAGCTGCACTTCGCCTCGATCAGCTTCGACGGTGCGGTCGAGCGCTGGGCGGTGCCGCTGGCCTTCGGCAGCCGGCTGGTGATCCGCGACCAGCAGCTGTGGACCGCCGAGCAGACCTGCGAGGTCCTGCAGAAAGAGGGGGTGACCGTCGCCTGCTTCCCGCCCAGCTATGTCGGCCAGTTGCTCGACTGGATCGAGTCCCAGCAACTGAGCTTGCCGGTACGCTCCTGGACCCTGGGCGGCGAGGCCTTCACCCGCGAGACCTACGAGCGCCTGCAGCGGGTCTTGCACCCCCAACGCATCGTCAACGGCTACGGTCCCACCGAGACGGTGGTCACCCCGCTGATCTGGGAAGCCTTCCCCGGCACCGAACTGGAGGCGGCCTACGCGCCGATCGGCACCCCGGTCGGCCCGCGCCGGCTGTACGTGCTCGATGCCGAGCTCAACCCGCTGCCGCTCGGCGTGGCCGGCGAGCTGTATATCGGCGGCGAGGTGGGCCTGGCGCGCGGCTACCATGAACGCCCCGATCTGACCGCCGAACGCTTCCTGCCCGATCCGTTCGGCGCACCCGGCGAGCGCATGTACCGCACCGGCGACCTGGTGCGCTGGCGCGAGGACGGCGCCCTGGACTACCTGGGGCGGCTCGACCAGCAGGTGAAGATCCGCGGTTTCCGCATCGAGCTGGGCGAGATCGAGAGCCGCCTGCTCGCCCATCCGCCGGTGGCCGAGGCAGCGGTGATCGCCCGCGAGACGCCGAGCGGCCGGCAGTTGGTCGGTTACCTGGTGCCGCGCGGCCCGCTCGATCCGCTCGAGATCAGGAAGCAACTGGGCGAAGTACTGCCGGACTACATGGTCCCCGCGCAACTGGTGGTGCTGGAGCGCCTGCCGCTGACCCCGGCGGGCAAGCTGGACCGCGCCGCGCTGCCCGAGCCGCAGTGGCAGGCCCGCGACGACTACCAGGCGCCGCAGGGCGACAGCGAGCGGATTCTGGCGGAGATCTGGGCGCAACTGCTGGGCCTCCCGCGGGTCGGGCGCAACGACCGCTTCTTCGAGCTGGGCGGCGATTCCATCGTTGCCCTGCAGGTGGTCGGCCGTGCGCGTCAGCAGGGATTGGCGCTGACGCCCCGCGACCTCTTCCAGCAGCAGGGGCTGGCGGCGCTGGCCGCGGTGGCCCGGCCGCTGGCCGCGCCGCGCATCGAGCAGGGGCCGGCCGAAGGCGCCGTGCCGCTGCTGCCGATCCAGGCGCGCCTGCTCGAGCGCCAGGGCACGGCGCCGTGCAACCAGTACCTGTTGGTCGAGCTGGCCGAGGACCTCGAGCCGATCCTCCTGGAGCAGGCCCTGCAGGCCCTGGTGGCGCACCACGACGCGCTGCGCCTGCGTTTCGCCGAGGAAGACGGCGTCTGGTGCCAGTGGTACGGGAATGTGAACGAGCGCCACGAACTGCTCTGGCTCTGCGAGGTGGCCGGCGAGGACGAGCTCGCGGCGCTCGGCGCCGAAGCCCAGCGCAGCCTGGACCCGCACGCCGGGCCGCTGCTGCGCGCCTGCTGGCTGAGCCAGCCTGGCCGCGCCGACCGCCTGCTGCTGGCGATCCACCACCTGGCGGTGGACGGGGTGTCCTGGCGGGTGCTGCTGGAGGATCTGCTGCGGGTTTATGGGCAGCTGGCGGCCGGCGCCCAGGCGGCAGCGGCGCTGCCGTCGGTGGGTTACGCTGTGCTAACCCACCCTACGAACGGCCCTGGCGTCGCGCTGCCGGTGCGGACCAGCTCCTTCCAGGCCTGGGCCGAGCGCCTGCAGGACTGGGCCGCCGGCCCGGCGCAGGCGCAGCGCGCCTTCTGGCAGGCCCAGGAGCGCGCCTGCGCGCAGCTGCCGCTCTTGTCCCGCGAGTCGGCCCGCGAGGGCCAGCGCCAGCGTCTCGAACTGAGCCTGCCGGCCGAGTTCAGCCGCGAGCTGCTGCAGGCCGCCCAGCAGGCCTACCGGCTGCGCGCCGACGAGGTGCTGCTCACCGCGCTGAGCCGGGTGCTCTGCGCCTGGAGCGAGCAGTGCTGCGTCTGCCTGCACCTGGAAAGCCACGGCCGCGCGCCGCTGTTCGACGACCTCGACCTCAGCCGCACGGTCGGCTGGTTCACCAGCCTCTACCCGCTGCGCCTGCAGCCGGCGGCCGACCTGCCGGGCAGCCTCAAGGCGGTCAAGGAGCAGCTGCGCGCGGTGCGCGACGGCGGCCTGGCCTACGGCCTGCTGCGCCGGCGCGGCGAGCTGGACGGCGTCGTCCCGCAGGTGCTGTTCAATTACCTGGGCCAGTTCGAGGACGACAGCAGCGGGCCGCTGCGCCTGCTCGACGCCGGCCTCTGGCGCGAGGCCGATGCGCCGCTCGACGCGCCCCTGTGCATCGATGCCGAGCAGCGCGGCGGCGCCCTGCGCCTGCGCCTCGACTTCAGCCCCAGCCAGTGGCAGCGCCCGACTCTCGAAGGCCTGCTGCAGCGCCTGCAGGACGAGCTGCGGGCGATCCGCGCCCACTGCGCCCACGCCCCTGGCGGCCTGACCCCCAGCGACGTGCCGCTGGCCGGGCTCGACCAGCCGCGCCTGGACGCGCTGCACGGCGTCGAGGACCTCTACCCGCTGTCGCCGCTGCAGCAGGGCCTGCTGTTCCACAGCCGGCTCGGCGGCGCCGGCAGCTACGTCAACCAGTTGTGCCTGCCGCTCTCTGGCCTCGATCCGGTGCGCCTGCGCCGGGCCTGGGAAGACGTGCTGGCGCGCCACGCCATCCTGCGCAGCGCCTTCCTCGACGGCGAACCCCCGCTGCAGGCGGTGCACGGCGCCGTCGAGCTGCCCTGGCAGGAACTCGACTGGCGCCCTGCTGCTTCGGTAGGAGCCAGCTTGCTGGCGATCCCTGCTGGCTCCGAGCTGTCCGCCATCGCCAGCAAGCTGGCTCCTACGGCCGAGACGGACTTCGACGCCGCGCTGCAGGCTTTCTGCGCCGCCGAGCGCGCCCGCGGCTTCGACCTCGCCCGGCCGCCCTTGCTGCGCCTGGCCCTGCTGCGCCGCGGCGCGCGCGACTGGCTGCTGGTCTGGACCTTGCACCACCTGCTGCTCGACGGCTGGAGCACCGCGCTGCTGCTCGGCGAACTGCTGGCGCTCTACCACGGCGAGCGCCCGGCCGCGCCGCCTGGCCAGTTCGGCGACTACATCGCCTGGCTGGCGAGGCGCGACGGCGCGGCCGACGAGGCCTTCTGGCGCGCCCGGCTGCAGGGTTTCGCCGAGCCCGGCCGGGTCGCCGGCAGCCTGGTTTGCCGCACGCCGGGCGAAGGGCCGGCGCGCCATCCCTTGCCGCTGGCGGCGGAGCAGGCAACCGCGCTGCGCAGTTTTTCCCAGCGCCACGGCCTGACCCTCAACACCCTGATCCAGGGCGCCTGGGCCCTGCTGCTCGGGCGCCTGACCGGCAAGTCGCGGGTCTGTTTCGGCACCACCGTGGCCGGCCGACCGGCCGAGCTGGCCGGCAGCGAGCGGCTGCCCGGGCTGTTCATCAACACCCTGCCGGTGCCGGTCGCGCTGCCCGCCGCGCAGCCGCTCGGCGCCTGGCTGGCGGCGCTGCAGGCCGACAACCTAGCGCTGCGCGAGCACGAGCACACGCCGCTCTACGACATCCAGCGCTGGGTCGGGCGCGCCGGCGAGGCGCTGTTCGACAGCCTGCTGGTGTTCGAGAACTACCCGCTGGGCGACGCCCTGCGCCAGGCCGAGCGCGGCGGGCTGCGTCTCGGCGCGCCGCAGAGCCACGAGGCCACCCACTACCCGCTGACCCTGGCGGTGCTGCCGGGCGAGGACCTGGAGCTGCTGCTGGCCTACGACCGCGCGCAGTTCGACGAGGAGGGCATCGGGCGGCTGGCCGGCCTGCTGCGGCAGATCCTCGCCGAACTGGTCGGCGATCCGGCGCGCCGGCTGGCCGAGCTGGACCTGCTCGATGCGCAGGACCGGGCGCAGCTGGAGGTCTGGAACGCCTGCCGCCAGTCCCACGATCCGGCCCGCCTGCTGACCGAACTGATCGCCGAACAGGCGCGCCTGCGCCCGCAGGCCATCGCCCTGGTGCATGGCGAGACGCGCGTGACCTATGCCGAGCTGGAGGCCCGCGCCAACCGACTGGCCCGGCAGCTGATCGCCTGCGGCGTCGGCCCGGAGGCGCGGGTCGGCCTCTGTCTGGAGCGCGGCACGGCGATGATCGAGGGCCTGCTGGCGATTCTGAAAGCCGGCGGCGCCTTCGTGCCGCTCGACCCGGACTATCCCCGCGAACGCCTGGCCTACATGGCCGAGGATTCCGGGCTGAAATGGCTGGTCACCACCTCGGCCCTGCGCGGCGGAGTGGCGCTGGGCGAGGGCGTCGAGGCGCTCTGCCTGGACCTGCTCGATACCCGCGGCTACAGCGCCGAGCCGCCGGCCGTGACTATCTATCCGCTGAACCTCGCCTACCTGATCTACACCTCCGGCTCCACCGGCCGGCCCAAGGGCGTGGCGGTGGACCATGCCGGCCTCTCCATGCATGTGCAGACCATCGGCCAGCGCTACGGCATGACCGCCGAGGACGTGGAGCTGCACTTCGCCTCGATCAGCTTCGACGGCGCGGTGGAGCGCTGGGCGGTGCCGCTGGCCTTCGGCAGCCGGCTGGTGATCCGCGACCAGCAGCTGTGGACGGCCGAGCAGACCTGCGAAGTCCTGCAGAAGGAGGGGGTGACCATCGCCTGCTTCCCGCCCAGCTACGTCGGCCAGTTGCTCGACTGGATCGAGGCGCAGAATCTCAAGCTGCCGGTGCGCTCCTGGACCCTCGGCGGCGAGGCCTTCACCCGCGAGACCTACGAGCGCCTGCAACGGGTCTTGCGCCCCCAACGCATCGTCAACGGCTACGGCCCCACCGAGACGGTGGTCACCCCGCTGATCTGGGAGGCCTTCCCCGGCACCGCGCTGGACGCCGCCTACGCGCCGATCGGCACCCCGGTCGGCCCGCGCCGGCTGTACGTGCTCGATTCCGAACTCAACCTGCTGCCGCTCGGCGTGGCCGGCGAGCTGTACATCGGCGGCGAGGTGGGCCTGGCGCGCGGCTATCACCAGCGCCCCGAACTGACCGCCGAACGCTTCCTGCCCGACCCGTTCGGCGCACCCGGCGAGCGTATGTACCGCACCGGCGACCTGGTGCGCTGGCGCGCGGACGGTGCCCTGGACTACCTGGGGCGGATCGACCAGCAGGTGAAGATCCGCGGTTTCCGCATCGAGCTGGGCGAGATCGAAAGCCGCCTGCTCGCCCATCCGTCGGTGGCCGAGGCGGCGGTCGTTGCAAGAGAAACCCCGAGCGGCCGGCAACTGGTCGGCTACCTGGTGCCGCGCGGCCCGCTCGATCCGCTCGAGATTCGCCGGCAACTGGGCGAGGCGCTGCCGGACTATATGGTGCCGGCGCAACTGGTGGTGCTGGAGCGCCTGCCGCTGACTCCGGCGGGCAAGCTGGACCGCGCCGCCTTGCCCGAGCCGCAGTGGCAGGCGCGGGACGACTATGAGGCGCCGCAGGGCGACAGCGAACGGATTCTGGCAGAGATCTGGGCGCAGCTGCTGGGCCTCCGGCGGGTCGGGCGCAACGACCGCTTCTTCGAACTGGGCGGCGACTCCATCGTCGCCCTGCAGGTGGTGTCGCGCCTGCGCAGCGGGCACGGCCTGGCGCTGAGCCTCGCCGCCCTGTTCGAAACGCCGGCTCTGGCCGACTGCGCCGCGCGCATCGCCCCGGCGCAGCAGCCGGCGCCGGCGCTGCGCAGCCTGCCGCGCAGCGGCGCCCTGCTGCTGTCCCACGCCCAGCGCCGCCTGTGGTTCCTTGCCCGGCTGGAGCCGGAGAACACCGCCTACCACATGCCGGCCGGCCTCGACCTGCACGGCCGGCTCGACCGCGCCGCCCTGCAGGCCGGCCTGGACCTGCTGGCGGCGCGCCACGAGAGCCTGCGCACGCGCTTCGTCGAGGCCGACGGCGAGCCGCGCCAGCTCGTCCTGCCGCCGACCGGGCAGGGCATCGTCCACCACGACCTGGGCGAGCTGACCCCGGCCGAGCGCGAGGCGGCGGTGCAGGCGATCACCGCGCAGCTGCTGCACACGCCCTTCGACCTGGCGCGCCAGCCGCTGCTGCGGGTGGCCCTGCTGCGCCTGGGCGAGAACGAGCACCGCCTGCTGTTGGTGCAGCACCACATCGTCTCCGACGGCTGGTCGCTGCAGCGCTTCGTCGACGAGTTCTGCCGCGCCTACGCGGCCTTCGCCGAGGGCCGCGAGCCCCGCTTCGATCCGCTGCCGCTGCAGTACGCCGACTACGCCCAGTGGCAGCGCGACTGGCTGGCAAGCGGCGAGGGCGCGCGCCAGCTGGACTACTGGCGCGCCGCGCTGGGCGAGCACCAGCCGCTGCTGGAGCTGCCCGCCGACCATCCGCGCCCGCCGCGCGGCGCCCTGTGCGGTGCGCGCCTGCGCTTCAATGTGCCGCAGGCGCTGACCGCCCGCCTGCGCGCGCTGGCCCGGCGCGAGAACGCCACCCTGTTCGCCGTGCTGCTGGCCGCCTGGCAGTGCCTGCTGCACCGCTACAGCGGTCAGGAGGACATCCGCGTCGGCGTGCCGGTGGCCGGCCGCAGCCTGGCGGAAACCGAAGGCGTGCTCGGCTGCTTCGTCAACACCCTGGTGCTGCGCGGCGCGCCGAGTGCGGACAAGCCGTTCCGCCGGCTGCTCGGCGAGCTGCAGCAGGCCAGCCGCGAGGCCCTGGCCCACCAGGAACTGCCCTTCGACCAGTTGGTCGAGGCGCTGCAGCCGCAGCGCAGCCTCGGCCACCCCCCGCTGTTCCAGGTCGCCTTCAACCACCAGACGGTCGATTTCTCCGCCCTGCACGACCTGCCGGGGCTGCGCGTCGAGCCGTTCGACCCCGGCGCGGCCGGGGCGCAGTTCGACCTCGGCCTGGACACCGAGGAAGACCCCGACGGCCGCCTGTCCGGCTTCGTCGGCTACGCCGGCGAGCTGTTCGAGACGCCGCGCATCGAGCGCCTGGTACGGCACTTCCTGCGTCTGCTCGAAGGCCTGTGCGACGACCCGGAGCAGGCCATCGGCCGGCTGCCGCTGCTGAGCGCGGAGGAGGAGGCGCGCATCGCCGCCTGGAACCGTACCGGGCGCGACTACGGCCCCTTCGTCCCGGTCAGCGCGCTGATCGCCCGGCAGGCCGCGGCCACCCCGGACGCCCCGGCGCTGGCCTTCGGCGAGCGCCAGCTGTGTTACGCCGAGCTGGACGCCGCGATCAACCGCCTGGCCCGGCGCCTGCGCGCCCGCGGCGTCGGCCCCGGCGTGCCGGTCGGCATCAGCCTGGAGCGCTCGGTGGAACTGGTGCTCGGCCTGCACGCCATCGTCCGCGCCGGCGGCGCCTACGTGCCGCTCGACCCGGACTATCCGGCCGAGCGCCTGGCCTATCTGCTGGAGGACTCCGGCATCGCCCTGCTGCTCGGCCACAGCCGGCTGCTCGACGGCCTGCCGCTGCCCGACGGCCTCGCCGTGCTCTGCCTGGACACGGAAGACTGCAGCGCCGAGCCGGCCACGCCGCCGGCCGTTGTCCTGCAGCCGGACGACCTGGCCTACGTCATCTACACCTCCGGCTCCACCGGCCAGCCCAAGGGCGCCGGCAACAGCCACGCGGCCCTGGCCAACCGCCTGCTGTGGATGCAGGAGGCCTACCGCATCGGCCCCGGCGACTGCGTGCTGCAGAAGACCCCGTTCAGCTTCGACGTCTCGGTCTGGGAGTTCTTCTGGCCGCTGATGACCGGCGCCTGCCTGGCCGTCGCCGCGCCGGGCGACCACCGCGACCCGCAGCGGCTGGTCGAGCTGATCGACCGGCACCGGGTCACCACCCTGCATTTCGTGCCCTCGATGCTGCAGGCCTTCGTCGCCCATCCGGGACTCGGGGCCTGCGCGAGCCTTACGCGCATCCTCTGCAGCGGCGAGGCGCTGCCGGTCGAGCTGCAGGGGCGGCTGTTCCAGCGCCTGCCGGGCGTCGCTCTGCACAACCTCTACGGCCCGACCGAGGCGGCCATCGACGTCAGCCACTGGACCTGCGTCGACGAGGGGCGGGCGGCGGTGCCGATCGGCCGGCCGATCGCCAACCTGCGCCTGCACATCCTCGACGGCCGGCTCGAGCGCGTGCCGGTGGGCGTGCCGGGCGAGCTGTACCTGGCCGGTATCGGCCTGGCGCGCGGCTACCACCGTCGTCCGGAGCTGACCGCCGAGCGCTTCCTGCCCGACCCCTTCGGCCCGCCCGGCGCGCGCATGTACCGCACCGGCGACCTGGCGCGCTGGCGCGAGGACGGCGCGGTCGACTACCTGGGACGCATCGACCATCAGGTGAAGATCCGCGGCTTTCGCGTCGAGCTGGGCGAGATCGAGGCGCTGCTCGCCGCCCGGGCCGGGGTCGCCGAGGCCGTGGTGGTGGCCCGCGACACGCAGATCGGCAAGCAGCTGGTCGGCTATCTGGTCGCCGACGGCGAGCCTGCCGACGAGGCCGCCTGGCTGGCCGGGCTGAAGGCCGCGCTCAAGGCGGCGCTGCCCGAGCACATGGTGCCGGCGGCGCTGGTGCGCCTGGCGCGCATGCCGTTGTCGCCCAACGGCAAGCTGGAGCGCCGCGCGCTGCCCGAGCCGCAGTGGCAGGCGCGCCGCTACCGCGCGCCGCAGAGCGCGCTGGAGCTGGCCCTGGCGGCGATCTGGACGGAGCTGTTGGAAGTGCCCCAAGTCGGCCTCGACGACAACTTCTTCGAGCTGGGCGGGCATTCGCTGCTGGCCACCCGGGCGGTCGCCCTGCTGCGCCAGCGCCTGGACCTGGAGGTGCCGCTGCGCGCCTTCTTCGAACTGGACAGTCTCGCCGCCCTGGCCGAGTCGCTGGCGCCACAGGCGCCGGCCGGTACCGGGGGCGAGGACGACGCGCTGCAGGAGATGGCGGCGCTGCTCGACGAGCTGGAGGCACTGTGAGCAATCCGATCGACAAGGCCGCGCTGGCGCGGCGTTTCCTGGCCCTCGGCGCGGCCGAGCAGAAGCGCTTTCTCGAACTGCTGCGGGCCAAGGGCATCCGCTTCGAGCTGCTGCCGCTGGTGCCGGCGCCGCGCGGCGAGCGCCTGCCGGCCTCCCACGCGCAGCGCCGGCTGTGGCTGGCCGGCCAGTTGGAGCCGGAGAGCAGCGCCTACCACATGGTCGGCGCCTTCGCCCTCGACGGCGCGCTGGACCGCCCGGCCCTGCTCGGCGCGCTGGCCCTGATCGTCGAGCGCCACGAGGCGTTGCGCACGCGCTTCGTCGAGGCCGACGGCGAGCCCTGGCAGGTCATCGACCCGCCGCGGCCGCCGGCCCTGGAGGAGCACGACCTGCGCGGCGCGCCGCAGCGCCTCGAGGCGCTGGCCGACGAACATGCCGCGCGGCCCTTCGACCTGGCCGGCGGCCCGCTGCTGCGGGTGCAGCTGCTGCGGCTCGACGCGGCGCGCTGGCGGCTGCAGATCGTCACCCACCACATCATCTCCGACGGCTGGTCGATCGGCGTGTTCGCCGCCGAGCTGGCCCACGCCTACGCCGCGCTGCAGCAGGGCCGGGCGCCGGCGCTCGACGCGCTGCCGATCCAGTACGCCGACTTCGCCCTCTGGCAGCGCGCCTGGCTGAAGGCCGGCGAAGGCGAGCGCCAGCTCGCCTACTGGCGCGAGCGGCTGGGGGGCGAGCAGTCGCCGCTGGCCCTGCCGTACCGCCAGGACGGCGGCACCGGACGCAGCGCCGAGCGCCTCGTGCGGGAGATTCCCGCCGCGCTGGCCGCACGCCTCGGCGCGCTGGCCCGGGGCGAGGGCGCGACCCTCTTCCAGCTGCTGCTGGCCGCCTTCCAGCTCCTGCTGGCGCGCTACAGCGGGCAGCGCGACATCCGCGTCGGCGTGCCGGTGGCCAACCGCCAGCGGGCGGAGATCGCCCCGCTGATCGGCTTTTTCGTCAACACCCAGGTGCTGCGTGCCGAGCTGCGCCCGCAGGAGTCCTTCCGCGACCTGCTCGGCCAGGTGCGCCAACGCGCCCTGGAGGCCCAGGAGCACCAGGACCTGCCGTTCGACCGGCTGGTCGAGGCCCTGGCCCCCGCGCGCAGCCCCGGGCAGACGCCGCTGTTCCAGGTGCTGTTCAACCACCAGCGGCGCGACCTCGGCGCGCTGCACGAGCTGCCCGGCCTGCGCCTGACGCCGCTGGAGCAGCCGGTGCCGCACGCCATCTTCGACCTGGCGCTGGACAGCGAGGAAGGTGCCGACGGCGCGCTGCGCCTGGCGCTCACCCATGCCCGCGAGCGCCTCGACGGCAACCGGGTGGCGCGCATGGTCGGCCACTTCGCCGGCCTGCTCGAACGCCTGGGCGAGTCCCTCGACCGGCCGCTGGCGCAGCTGGACCTGCTCGATGCGCAGGACCGGGCGCAGCTGGAGATCTGGAACGCCTGCCGCCAGTCCCACGATCCGGCCCGCCTGCTGACCGAACTGATCGCCGAACAGGCCCGCCTGCGCCCGCAGGCCATCGCCCTGGTGCATGGCGAGACGCGCGTGACCTATGCCGAGCTGGAGGCCCGCGCCAACCGCCTGGCCCGGCACCTGATCGCCTGCGGCGTCGGTCCGGAGGCGCGGGTCGGCCTTTGTCTGGAGCGCGGCACGGCGATGATCGAAGGCCTGCTGGCGATTCTGAAAGCCGGCGGCGCCTTCGTGCCGCTCGATCCCGACTATCCCCGCGAACGCCTGGCCTACATGGCCGAGGATTCCGGACTGAAATGGCTGCTGACGACTTCCGGGCTGCGCGAGCGTGTGCCACTGGACGAGACGGTGGCAGTGATCTGCCTCGATACGCTGGATTTGGGTGCCCATGCCGCCACGCCGCCGGCGGTGGCGATCCATCCGCTGAACCTCGCCTACCTGATCTACACCTCCGGCTCGACGGGCAAGCCCAAAGGCGTGGCGGTGAACCATGCCGGGCTGTCCATGCATGTGCAGACCATCGGCCAGCGCTACGGCATGACCGCCGAGGACGTGGAACTGCACTTCGCCTCGATCAGCTTCGACGGCGCGGTCGAGCGCTGGACGGTGCCGCTGGCCTTCGGCAGCCGGCTGGTGATCCGCGACCAGCAGCTGTGGACGGCCGAGCAGACCTGCGAGGTCCTGCAACGGGAAGGCGTGACCGTCGCCTGCTTCCCGCCCAGCTACGTCGGCCAGCTGCTCGACTGGATCGAGGCGCAGAATCTCAAGCTGCCGGTGCGTTCCTGGACCCTCGGCGGCGAGGCCTTCACCCGCGAGACCTACGAGCGCCTGCAGAAAGTTCTTCAGCCCGCACGGATCGTCAACGGCTACGGCCCCACCGAGACGGTGGTGACCCCGCTGATCTGGGAGGCCTTCCCCGGCACGGCACTGGACGCCGCCTACGCGCCGATCGGCACCCCGGTCGGTCCGCGCCGGCTGTACGTGCTCGACGGCGAACTCAACCCGCTGCCGCTCGGCGTGGCCGGCGAGCTGTACATCGGCGGCGAAGTGGGCCTGGCGCGCGGCTATCACCAGCGCCCCGAGCTGACTGCCGAACGCTTTCTGCCCGACCCGTTCGGCGCCCCCGGCGAGCGCATGTACCGCACCGGCGACCTGGTGCGCTGGCGCGACGACGGCGCGCTGGACTACCTGGGGCGGCTCGACCAGCAGGTGAAGATCCGCGGCTTCCGCATCGAGCTGGGCGAGATCGAAAGCCGCCTGCTGGCCCATCCGTCGGTGGCCGAGGCGGCGGTCGTTGCAAGAGAAACCCCGAGCGGCCGGCAACTGGTCGGCTACCTGGTGCCGCGCGGCCCGCTCGATCCGCTCGAGATTCGCCGGCAACTGGGCGAGGCGCTGCCGGACTATATGGTGCCGGCGCAACTGGTGGTGCTGGAGCGCCTGCCGCTGACTCCGGCGGGCAAGCTGGACCGCGCCGCGCTGCCCGAGCCGCAGTGGCAGGCGCGCGACGACTACGAGGCGCCGCAGGGCGACAGCGAACGGATTCTGGCGGAGATCTGGGCACAGCTGCTGGGCCTGCCGCGGGTCGGGCGTAACGACCGCTTCTTCGAGCAGGGCGGCGATTCCATCGTCGCCCTGCAGGTGGTCGGCCGTGCGCGTCAGCAGGGATTGGCGCTGACGCCTCGCGACCTCTTCCAGCATCAGCGCCTGGCCGATCTGGCCCTGGCGGCGCGCCCGCCGGCGGCTCCGGCCGTCGATAGCGGGCCGGCCGAAGGCGCCGTGCCGCTGACGCCGATCCAGGCGCATTTCTTCGTCCTCGGCCAGGCCGAGCCGGCGCACTGGAACCAGTCGCTGTGGCTGGAGCTGCAGCGCCCGCTCGATCCCGACTTGCTCGAACAGGCCCTGCAGGCGCTGGTGGCGCACCACGACGCGCTGCGCCTGCGTTTCGCCGAGGAGAACGGCGTCTGGCGCCAGTGGTACGGGGCGCTGGATGCAGGCCACAGTCTGCTCTGGCTGCGCGAGGCCGGCGACGACGGCGAGGCCGAAGCCTTCTGCGCGGCGGCCCAGCGCAGTCTGGACCTGCAGGAAGGCCCGCTGCTGCGCGCGCTCTACCTGCGCCAGAACGGGCAGCCGGACCGCCTGCTGCTGGCGATCCATCACCTGGCGGTGGACGGGGTGTCCTGGCGGCTGCTGCTGGAGGACCTGCTGGCGGCCTACCGGCAGCTGGCGGCGGGGCAGGGCGTCGCGCTGCCGGCGCGGACCTGTTCCTTCAAGGCCTGGGCCGAGCATCTGCAGCGCTGGGCGACCGGCGAGGAGGCGCGCCGCGAGCTGGATCACTGGTGCTCGCGGCTCTCCGGCGCGGCGCCGGCGCGGCCGGCGCCGCGGGCGAGCTTCGCCGAGCGCCGCTGCCTGCGCCTGGCCTTCGACCGCGCGACCACGCAGCGCCTGCTCGGCGGCACGGCCGGCGGGCGCCTCGATGCGCTGCTGCTCGCCGCCCTGACCCGGGCGTTCTGCGCCTGGAGCGGCGAGCCGGCGCTGCGCGTCGACCTCGAAGGCCATGGTCGCGAGCCGCTGGCCGAGGGGCTCGATCCGAGCCGCACGGTCGGCTGGTTCACCAGCCTCTACCCGCTGCGCCTGCTGCCGGCCGGCAGTCCGCTCGAACAGCTGGAGCAGGTGCTCGCCGGGCTGCAGCAGGTGCCGCGCGGCGGTATCGGCTACGGCGCGCTGCGCTGGCTCGGCACGCCCGAGGCGCGCGCCGCCCTGGCCGCGCTGCCGCCGGCGCAGCTGATCTTCAACTACCTCGGCCAGTACGCCGGCGAGGCGGCCGGCTGGTTCCGCCCGCTGGAGGGCGGCGGCGCCCAGCAGGCGCCCGACAACCCGCTGGGCAGCCTTCTGGCGGTGAGCGGACAGGTGTTCGACGGCGAGCTGGCGCTGGCCTGGGAATATGCTGCCGGCCACTACGCCGAGGAGGCCGTCCGCGCGCTGGCCGAGGCCTTCCGCCACGAGCTGCTGGCGCTGCTCGACGCCTTGGCCCGCGCCGGCGCCGCCGGGCCTTCGCCGCTGCTGCGCCTGTCGCGGCGGACCGCGCCGGGCACGCCGCTGTTCTGCCTGCACCCGGTCACCGGGCGGGTCACCGGCTACCAGCCGCTGGCAGGAGCGCTGGAGGGGCGGCATGTGCTGCTGGGCCTGCAGTGCCGCAGCTTCCTCGACCCGCAGTGGCGCGACGCAAGCCTCGCGGCGATGGCCGACGCCTATCTGAACGCGCTGCTCGCCGAACAGCCGCGCGGACCGTACCGGCTGCTCGGCTGGTCGCTGGGCGGCAGCCTGGCGCTGGAGCTGGCGGCGCGGCTGGAGGCGCGCGGCGAGACGGTGGCCTTCCTCGGCCTGCTCGACTGCTACGTGCCGGGCACCGAGATCCCCGCCGACGACGCCCGCCATCCCGAGGCGCGGGCGCGTTTCGCCGGGCATCTGCGCCTGCTGCTGCCGGAACTGGCGGCGCCGGATGAGTTGCTGGAGCGGCTCGCGCCCCTGGCGCCGCTCGACTGGCCGGCGGCCGGCCGTGCCTGGCTGGCCGCGCAGCCGCTGGACGCCCTGGCCCGGCAGAGCCTGGAGGAGCTGCTGTTCGCCTGGGCGGTGGAGCAGCACCTGCGCCGCCTGTGCGCCGGCTACCGCCTGCCGGAGGTGGCGGTGCGCCCGCACTGCTGGTGGGCGGCGCAGCCGACGGGGCGTGCCGACGAGCTGCGCGCCGGGCTGCGCCGGGCGCTGGGCGAGCCGGCCGGCGAGCGGCTCGTCGACACCGACCACCTGGGCATCGTCCGCGCCGCCGAGGCGCTCGCCGGGCTGGCGCAGGTGCTGGACGGCCTGCAGGAGTAGGGGCGGCAGCGTCGCTGCCGTTGGCGGGTAACGCTGCGCGGTTACCCGCCCTGCGCGCCGTCGCGGCCCTGGCGCTCCGGATTTCCCTGCCGATCGACCTGTTGCAGCCGTGAAACAAATTTTTCACGGATATTCATAAATTTTTCATGACCCGATCCGTCTTTACTGGCAGTCCGAATGCAAACAAGACGTTTTCTTATTTATGGAGTGTGGGGGTTGAGGAGCATGAGGTTGTCGAACCATCCGCGGGGGCCGTCCGCACCCTTCGCCCGGCGCCGCCTGGCCGTGGCGCTGCTCTGTACGCTGGGCCTGGGGGCCGCGCCGGCGCCGGCTGCCGAGGAGGGCGACGGGACACTGGAGCTGGAGCAGGTCAGCGTGGTCGGCGAAGCGGACAGCAGTCCGGTTGGCCCGGACACCGGCTACACCGCTAAGCGGACCCTGGCCGCCACCAAGACCGACACCCCGCTCAACGAGATCCCGCGGTCGGTCTCGATCACCACCGAGCAGCAGATGCGCGACCGCAAGGTGGTCAGCGTCAGCGACGCCCTGCGCTACACCGCCGGCGTACAGGCCGGCTACTTCGGCGAGGACAACAAGCAGGACTGGTTCATCATCCGCGGCTTCAAGCAGGCCAACAACGGCCTCTACCGCGACGGCAACCGGGTCCATTCCTCGGGCTTCTTCAGCTGGCAGATCGACCCCTTCCTGCTCGAGCGGGTCGAGGTGCTCAAGGGCGCCGCCTCGGTGCTCTACGGCCAGAACCCGCCGGGCGGGGCGATCAACCTGGTCAGCAAGCGGGCACCCTCCACCGCCTTCGGCGAGGTCGGCGTGCAGTACGGCAGCTACGACCACAAGCAGCTGACCCTGGACATGGGCGGCCCGCTCGACGACGAGGGGCGGATTCTCTACCGGATCACCGCGCTCAGCCGCGACAACGGCACCCAGGTCGACCACGTCAACGCCGAGCGCATGCTGTTCGCCCCGACGATGACCTTCAACTTCACCGACGACACCTCGCTGACCCTGCGCGCCAGCCTGGATCGCGACAACTCCGACCCGATGCTGCAGTTCCTGCCCTCCGAGGGCAGCCTGACCCACAGCGCCGCCAATGGGCAGATCGACGACGAGGACGCGGTGGGCGATCCGAGCTACGAGAAGTTCGAGCGCCACCAGTACAGCTTCGGCTACGAGTTCAGCCACCGCTTCAACGATGCCTGGTCGTTCCAGCAGAACCTGCGCTACGGGCGCATGGACGTCGAGCTGCGGCAGATGTACAGCGCCGGCTACCTGAACGACCTGCTGCCCGGTGCCGACCCCAGCCGGCGCCTGCTGATGCGCGGGCTGAGCAATGCCGACGGCCAGTCCGAGTCGATCTCGGTGGACAACCGCCTGCTCTACAAATGGGAGGGCAACCGGCTGAAGAGCACCCTGCTGATGGGCCTCGATTATCAGAAGCTCGACATCGACGACAAGGACTACGCCAGCGATCCGCTGGTGCTCAGCCCCATCGACATCTACAACCCCAGCTACGGCGGCCGGGTCAGCCTGGTCAACTACAGCCTGCAGTCGGTGACCGACGCCGACCTGCAGGACTTTCGCACCCGCTTCGACCAGCTCGGCCTCTACCTGCAGGAGCAGCTCAAGCTCGACGACCACTGGGTGCTGCTGCTCGGCGGGCGCTACGACAAGTCGCGCGCCGACATCGACAACCGCACCACCGGCGTGAACAAGAACGTCCGCGACGAGGAGTTCACCTGGAACGCCGGGCTGGCCTACCTGTTCGACAACGGCCTGACCCCCTACGTCAGCTACTCGGAGTTCTTCCTGCCGGTCGCCGAGGTCAACGGCCGCACCGGCGATCCCTTCGAACCGGAGGAGGGCGAACAGTGGGAGGCCGGCATCAAGTACCAGCCGCCCGGCTTCGACGGCTCCTTCAACCTCGCGGTGTTCGAGATGACCCAGAGCAACGTGCGCAAGAACACCGCCGGCGGCATCCAGACCCAGCTGGGCGAGGTGCGCAGCAAGGGCATCGAGTTCGAGGCGGTGGCCAACGTCACCGAGCGCCTGAGCCTGACCGGCTCGATGACCTACCTCGACGTCGAGACCACCAAGTCGGCGCGCGCCGACGAGCGCGGCAAGACGCCCTCGTCGGTGGCCGACCGCATGGCCTCGCTGTGGGCGGTCTACACCTTCAGGGGCGGTCCGCTGGACGGCCTCGCCCTGGGCAGCGGCGCGCGCTACACCGGCAATAGCTGGGGCGACAACACCGAGACCATGGAAGTCCCCTCCTACACCCTCTACGACGCGATGGCCAGCTACAGCTGGGACGCCGTCAAGCTGCAGCTCAACGCCACCAACGTGACCGACAAGAAGTACATCGCCACCTGCGACTACTACTGCTACTACGGGAATCGCCGCAATGTCACCGCCTCGCTCACCTACTCTTGGTAATTCCGAGCTGCCGCTGCCCGACGGCCGGCGGCTGTCCGCCGAGGGTGGCCTGCTGCTGCTCGACGGCGCGCCGCTGCTGTGCCTGGAGGGCGCCGACGGGCCGCTGCACGGCGAGCCGCCGGCCGCGCCGGAATTCGCCCTGCAGGCGCTGGCCTACTGGCGCTTCAGCGGCGACCCCGACTGCCAGCGCCTGTCGCTGGCCCTGCCCGGCGCCGTGCCGGAGGCGCTGCTGGAGAGCGGCCTGGTCCGCCTCGACGACGGGGTGCCGGTCATCGAGCGCGCCGCCTTCTGGCAGCTGCCGGGGTTCTGGCAGCGCGGCCGGCGCAGCGCCGGCTATCCCGAGCAGATGTGCCTGCATGCCTCCGGGCGGCGCCATCCGCGCCGCCCGCCCAAGCCGCGGGGCGAGGTCTACCGGCGCTTCGACGCCCGCCTCGGCGCCTGGGTGGCGCTGCGCACCCTCGATATCGGGGAGGACCTGGCGCGCTTCAATCGCTGGCAGAACCATCCGCGAGTGGCCGCCTTCTGGCAGGAGGAGGGCGACCTGGCGCAGCACCGCCGCTACCTGGAGGCGCTGGCCGCCGACCCGCGGGTGCTGACCCTGATCGGCGCCTTCGACGACGAGCCCTTCGCCTACTACGAGGCCTACTGGGCCAAGGAAGATCGTATCGCCCCCTTCTACGCGGTCGACGACTACGACCGCGGCATCCACATGCTGGTCGGCGAGGACCGCCACCGCGGCCCGCACAAGGTCGCCGCCTGGCTCGGCGCGTTGGCCCACTACCTGTTCCTCGACGAGCCGCGCACCCGGCGCCTCGTCTGCGAACCGCGCGCCGACAACGCGCGGATGATCCAGCACCTCCAGGCCCTGGGCTTCGCCCGGCTCAAGGAGTTCGACTTTCCCCACAAGCGCGCCGCCCTGATGGTGCTGGAGCGCGAGGCCTTCTTCGCCCGCTGCCGGCTGGCGTGAGCCGTTCTTGATAAAGCGAGTCGCGGCATTCACGCGGCCATCACTGATGAGGTCAGGCAGGAACCCGGCCCCCCGCGCCCGCCGTGCGGACCGGCGGCCACCCTTGGTATGTCATAGACGACAGGATCGACAGTGCACATGAGCATAGAAACGCTGGAATACGATGTGATCGGCGTGGGCTTCGGCCCGGCCAACCTGGCCATCGCCATTGCCCTGGAGGAGGACGCCAGGACCCACGAGTCCGGTCTGCGCCATTGCTTCCTGGACAGCAAGCCGGCCTTCGAATGGCACGGCGGCATGCTGCTGGAGAACAGCCGCATGCAGATCTCCTTCCTCAAGGACCTGGCGACCCTGCGCAACCCGGCGAGCCGCTTCACCTTCGTCAACTACCTGCACGAGAAGCAGCGCCTGCTGCCCTTCATCAACCTCGGCACCTTCAGCCCGTCGCGCATCGAGTACAACGACTACCTGCGCTGGGCCGCTTCGCAGTTTGCCGAGCGCGTGCACTACGGCGAGCAGGTGGTCGCCGTCGAGGGCGTCGAGGAGCGCGGCGAGGTGCAGCGCCTGCGGGTGGTCTCGCGGCTGGCCGACGGCCGCCTGCGCACCCGGCTGACCCGCAACCTGGTGGTCGGCATCGGTGCCCAGGCGGCGATCCCCGAGCTGTTCGCCGGCCTCAAGGGCGAGCCGCGGCTGATCCATTCCTCCCAGTACCTGGAGCGCATCGGCCAGTGCTGCCCCGAGCGCGAGGGCCGCTACCGGGTGGCGGTGCTCGGCTCCGGGCAGAGCGCGGCGGAGATCTACAGCGACCTGGCCGGCCGCTACCCGCAGGCCGAGATCAGCCTGGTGATGCGCGCCCAGGCGCTGCGCCCGGCGGACGACAGCCCCTTCGTCAACGAGATCTTCGACCCGGCCTTCACCGACGTGGTCTACCGCCAGCCGCAGGCCGCGCGCCAGCAACTGATCCGCTCGCTCAGCCACACCAACTATTCGGTGGTCAACCTGGACCTGATCGAGAGCATCTACCTGGACCTCTACCAGCAGCAGGTGACCGGCTCCAGCCAGCGCCGGCTGCTCGCCAACCGGCAGGTCCAGGCCGTGCTGGCCGGCGCCGACGGCCTGCGCCTGAACCTGTGCGACACCCAGGACGGCGGCGAGGAGCTGCACGAGTTCGACCTGCTGGTGCTCGCCACCGGTTACCGCCGCGACGCCCACTGGCACCTGCTGGAAGGCATCGAGCGCCACCTGCATAAGGACGCCGAGCTGGAGCGCCGCTACCGCCTGCCGACCCGCGCCGGGTTCCAGCCGAACATCTTCCTGCAGGGCTGCTGCGAGGACAGCCACGGGCTCAGCGACACCCTGCTGTCGGTGGTCGCGGTGCGCTCCCAGGAAGTGGCCGACGCGCTGCTGGAAGCCTGCCGCCAGCCGCAGGCGGCCTGTGCCTGAGTGATCCCGCCGCTCGCTCCCCTGTTCCAGGGCGCCTTCGCCAGTTATCGCGACGTGCTGACCCTGGCCGACGACCCGCGCGCCGCCCTGCCGGCGCGCGTCTTCCTGTCTCCCGCGCAGTTCGCCGTGCAGCTGGCGCGCTTCGCCCCCGAACACGCCGGGGGCGATCCGCGCGCGCGGCTGTCGCTGTGGTCGAAATACTACTTCCGCCGGCTGCTGCCGCCGGTGCTGGCCGCGAGCTTCATCCTCGACTGGCGCCTGCCGCTGGCGCTCGACACCATCGAGGTGGTGCCCGGCGCCGACGGCCTGCCCGAGGCCTTCAAGCTGCCGCATGGCGGCGCAGCCTGGGCGAGCCCGCCGCCCGATCCCTTCGCGCGCTTCGCCGAACTGCTCGACGGCCACCTGCAACCGCTGATCCAGGCCCTCGCCGCGCACTCCAAGGCGGCGCCGCGGCTGTTCTGGGGCAACGCCGGCGACTACTTCGACTGGTGCCTCGGCCAGCTCGCGGCCTTGGCGCTGCCCGCCGCCCGGCTGGCCGACGGTCGCGCCCTGCTGGCGTCCCCCCTGCGCCCGGACGGCGCGCGCAACCCGCTGTTCGAGCCGGTCCGCTACCTCCCCCAGGGCGCCGACCGGCCGCCGTGGCGACAGCGCCGCGGCTGCTGCATCCTCGACCTGCTCGGTCTGCCGCTCTGCGACGACTGCCCGCGCCGCGACGCGCCGCCCGCGTAGGAGCCAGCTTGCTGGCGATGCCTTTCGGGTTTCTGATCGCCAGCAAGCTGGCTCCTACACAAGCCCCGTAGGGCGGGTGAAACCCGCCGGAAATGGCGGTGATACCGAAATCGAAATCGGCGGGTTGCACCCGCCCTACATTGTCCATGCCGGCGCGCCGGCCTTTGCCGGTCCCGGATGCCGCTTCAGCGCCGTCCCAGGCAGAACATGAAGTAGGCCCCGCCGACCAGCGAGGCGAGCAGGCCGGCCGGCAGTTGCAGGGGGAACAGCAGGTTGCGCCCCAGCCAGTCGGCCAGCAGCAGGGTCAGCGCGCCGAGCAGGCTGGCGCCGAGCAGCTGCGGCAGCGCCCGGGTGAGGCCGAGCAGGCGCGCCAGGTGCGGGGCGAGCAGGCCGACGAAGCTCAGCGGGCCGACCACCAGGGTCGCCCCGGCGGTCATCAGCGCCGCCAGCAGCAGCAGGCACAGCCGGCTGCGTCCCAGCGGCACGCCGAGGGCGCGGGCGCTGCCTTCGCCGAGCGGCAGCAGCTCCAGCCAGCGCGCGCAGGGCAGGGTCGCGGCGAGCAGCAGCAGGGCGCCGGCGAGCAGCGTCCAGGCGGTCGGCGCGTCGACGAAGTAGGTGGAGCCGGACATCCAGCCGAGCAGGCTCTGCCCGCGCGGATCGCCGCCGGCCAGCAGGATCACCTGCAGCGCGTCGAAGAAGGCGGTCAGGGCGATGCCGATCAGCAGCACCCGCTCGGGGGCGAAGCCGCTTCGGTGGCTCATCGCGACGATCAGCAGCAGCACCGCCAGGGCGCCGCCGGCGCCGAGCGGCAGCTTCAGCGCCAGGCCGGCGCCGGGCAGCAGAAAGAGCAGCGCCACCAGGCCGAGCGCCGCGCTGGCGCCGAGGCCGAGCACCTCGGGGCTGGCCATCGGGTTGGCGGTGAGCCGCTGCACCAGGGTGCCGGCCAGCGCCAGCAGGACGCCCGCGGCGAGGGCGACCACCACCCGCGGCAGGCGCCAGTCGAGCAGCGCGCCGTCGAGTTGCCAGCCCCAGCCGTGCAGGCCCTGGCCGACGCCGAGGGCGAGCGGCACGCCGAGCAGCAGCAGGGCGCCGAGCAGGGCGAGCCGTTGCCGTGGCCGCGGATGGCGCCAGGCCGCGGCGCCGGCAGCGGGCTGCGGGCGTCCGCCGGTCAATTGCAGGCGCGGCAGCAGCCAGAGCAGCAGCGGCGCGCCGAGCAGGGCGGTGGCGGCGCCGGTCGGCAGCAGCTCGGCGAGCGGCCCGGCCAGGCGCTGGATCGTCAGGTCGGTGAGCAGCAGCAGCGCCGCGCCGAGCAGCGGCGCCCAGAGCAGCCGCTGGCCGAAGCGCCGCGCACCGAGCAGGCGGGCGATGGCCGGGGCGGCCAGGCCGATGAAGCCGATCACCCCGACGCTGCTGGTCACGCAGGCGCTGACGTAGACCGCCAGGGCCAGGCCGATGAAGCGCAGCAGGCCGAGCGGCACGCCGAGGCTGCGCGCGCCGCTGTCGTCCAGCTCCAGCAGGGCGAGCGGGCGCAGCAGCGGCAGCAGCAGGAGCAGCGCCACGGCCAGGCGCGGCAGCAGGAAGGTCACGCCCTGCCAGCCGTTCTGGCTGAGCGAGCCGGAACCCCAGATGAACACCGCGCTGAGGTCCTGCTCGCGGGCCAGCATCAGGCCCTTGGCCAGGGCGCCGAGGTAGAGGCCGACCACCAGCCCGGCGAGGATCACCGTCAAAGGCGCCAGGCCGCGCCGCCAGGCGAGGGCGAACACCAGCAGGGTGGCCAGGCCGCCGCCGGCCAGGGCTACCCATTCGCGGCCGTCGACCAAGAGTTGCGGCGCCCACAGGGTGGCCAGCGCCAGCGCCAGCTGGGCGCCGCTGGCCACGCCGAGGGTGCCTGGCGAGGCCAGCGGGTTGCGCAGCACCTGTTGCATCAGGGTGCCGGCCAGCGCCAGCGCGGCGCCGCACAGCGCGGCCATGCACAGGCGCGGCAGCCAGCTGAAGTGCAGCAGCAGCTGGCGCATGTCGTCCGCCGCCGGGGCGAACAGCGCCGGCAGCCACTGCGCCGCCGGCAGGCGCGCGGCGAGGTCGGCGCCGGCCAGCGCGGCGGCGGCGAGCAGCAGGACCAGGCAAAGCGGCAGCGGCGTGCGGCTGGCCGGTTGGGTGGCGGTCGCCGGCAGGGCGGCGCTGGGCAGGTCGGTCATGGCTGGGGCCTGGCGGAGTCCGAGGGTGGGGTAGCGGTCAACTGCGCTTCGAGCAGCCCGGCGAAGCGCTCGGCGGCGAGCAGGCCGTTGAAGCTCCACACCGGCGGCAGGGCGTGCGCGCGCCCGGCGCGAACCAGCGGCAGGCGCTGCCAGAGCGGGCTGGCGGCCAGGCCGCGCGCGGCGTCCGGCGGCAGCGGTTCGAGGTAGAGCAGCGCCGCCTCCGGGCGCTCGGCCAGCCGCTCGATGCCGACCTGGGCGAAGCCCCAGTAGTTGGTGCGTCCGCACCAAGCGTTCTGCAGGCCGACCCGTTCGAGCACCCCCTGGTAGAGGCTCTGCGCACCGAACAGGCGGACGTGCCGCGCATCGAGGAAGCTGGCCACGTAGAGGGGCGGCTGCGGGTGCTCGGCCAGCCGCGCGCGGACCGCCGCCAGACGGGCGTCGACGCGGGCGATCAGCGCCTCGCCGGCGGCCTCGCGGCCGAGCAGCCCGGCCAGCTCGCGGACCACCCGCTGGGCGCCGCTGTAGGCCTCGCCGTCCGGGGTGAACAGCGCCAGGCTCTGCACCGGGGCGATGCGCTCCAGACGGGGGCGGGCGTTCTCGAACTGCGGGCTGATCAGGATCAGCTCGGGCTTGAGTTCGGCGAGCAGCTCCAGGTTCGGCTCGACGCGCAGGCCGAGGTCGACCACTTCGGCCGGCAGCGCTGGCGCGCCGACCCAGCGCCGGTAACCGTCGAGCTGGGCCACACCGACCGGCGTCACGCCGAGGCCGAGCAGGGTTTCGGCCAGACCCCAGTCGACCGTGGCGATGCGCTGCGGCGGCGCGGCCGCCAGGGGCGTGGCGAGCGCCAGCAGCAACGCGGCGAACAGGGCGCGCATCAGTGCACCACGGCGATCGGCCGGCCGCCGTCGGGATGCTGCAGCACGCGCATCGGGATGCCGTAGATCGCCTCCAGGGTGGCGGGGTTCATCAGCGCGGCCGGCGTGCCGCTGAACAGCAGGCGCCCGCCGTGCAGGGCGACCAGGCGGTCGCAGTAGCGGGCGGCCATGTTGATGTCGTGGAGCACCACCACCACGCCGAGCCCGAGGTGGCGGCTGAGGTCGCGGACTAGGGCGAGGACTTCCACCTGGTGGGCGAGATCCAGCGCCGAGGTCGGCTCGTCGAGCAGCAGGTAGCGGGTGTTCTGCGCCAGCAGCATGGCCAGCCAGACGCGCTGGCGCTCGCCGCCGGAGAGCTGGTCGGCCAGCCGTTCGGCGAAGCCGGCGGTGCCGGTCAGCTCCAGGGCGCGGTCGACGTGGACCCGGTCGTCGGCCGTGAAGCGCCCGAGCAGGCCGTGCCACGGATAGCGGCCGAAGCCGACCAGCTCGCGCACCGTCAGGCTTTCCGCCGCCGGCAGCTGCTGCGGCAGGTAGGCGACGTGGCGGGCGAAGGCGCGCTCGGGCCAGGCGTCCAGCGGCTTGCCGTCCAGCCGCAGGCGGCCGCCGGCCGGGACGAGCTGGCGGGCCAGCAGCTTGATCAGGGTCGACTTGCCCGAGCCGTTGTGGCCGATCAGGCCGACCATCTGGCCGTGGGGAATCTCCAGGCTGACCTGCTGCAGCAGGTGGCGGCCGGGCAGGCTGAAGCTGACGTCGTCCAGCTCGAACATCGAATTCCGCTCCCGGGGGATGGCGCAGCGGCGCTGCGGGAAGCCGGGACTTTAATTCAGATGATAATGCTTATCAATTGTTTGATGGGCTCGGGAGCGTCTGGGACGCGGGCGGGAAGGTATTTGCCGGGATGCTTTGTGAAATAAAATTCTAAAATTGTATTGACTGGAATTTTATTTCCAATCAGAGTTCAATCCTGCCAGACGAACAAAAAGCCACCAACAACAATAAGCACGGTGCCGTCATGCATACCGCCAGTTCCTTCCGGGCCTTCGCCCGCCGGCGCGCAGCCCTGCTCGCCGCTGCACTGTTCTTCGCCAGTTCCGCCGTGCTGGCCGATCTTCGGATCGGCGTCGCCGTCGGCCCGTTCGACCCCTATATCGCCTACCCGGTCAGCGCCCTGCAGGACCGCGCCCGAGCCGTGCCGGAGGGCGCTACGCGGCAGCTCGAGGATTCGGCCGGCGTCGGCCGCGTGGGGAGCCTCATCGCGCCGCCGGTCGACGCGAGAAGGGCAGGGGCCTGATGAACAACTGGCCGCCGTCGCCCGCGGACAGCTGGTAACGCCCGGCAACTACGCACAATTGCAACGCAAGTGACTGGCCGCCCCGCCATCCGGCGGTATCGACCTAGGAGGAGATCGTGAACATGCTCAGTTCCGTAACCGGTGCCCACAGCGTCCCGGCAGTCCTGCCGACTCCGGCGGCACCCGAATACCTGCTCGAAATCGTCAATGTCACCAAGCGCTTTCCCGGCGTGGTGGCGCTCTCCGACGTGCAGCTGCGCGTGCGTCCCGGCACCGTCCTGGCGCTGATGGGCGAGAACGGCGCGGGCAAGTCGACGCTGATGAAGATCATCGCCGGCATCCACCAGCCGGACGCCGGCGAGCTGCGCCTGCGCGGCCGGACGGTGCGGCTCGAGACGCCGCTGCAGGCGTTGCAGATGGGCATCGCGATGATCCACCAGGAACTCAACCTGATGCCGCAGATGAGCATCGCCGAGAACATCTGGCTAGGCCGCGAGCCGCTCAACGGACTGCGGATGGTCGACCATGGCCGGATGTACCGGCAGACCCGCGAGCTGTTCGGGCGCCTGCGCATCGATCTCGACCCGAAGATGGCCGTCGGCGAGCTGAGCATCGCCGGACGGCAGATGGTCGAGATCGCCAAGGCGGTGTCCTACGACAGCGACGTGCTGATCATGGACGAGCCGACCTCGGCGATCACCGAGAAGGAGGTCGCCCACCTGTTCTCGATCATCGCCGACCTCAAGGCCCAGGGTAAGGGCATCATCTATATCACCCACAAGATGGACGAGGTGTTCGCCATCGCCGACGAGGTGGCGGTGTTCCGCGACGGCACCTACGTCGGCCTGCAGAGCGCCGAGAGCATGGACGGCGACGGGCTGATCTCGATGATGGTCGGCCGCGAGCTGACCCAGCTGTTCCCCGAGCGCCGCGTCCCCCGCGAGGAGGTCCTGCTCTCGGTGCGCGACCTGGGTCTGGAAGGCGTGTTCGAGAACATCTCCTTCGACCTGCGCGCCGGCGAGGTCCTCGGCATCGCCGGGCTGATGGGCTCCGGGCGCACCAACGTGGCGGAAACCATTTTCGGGATCACCCCGGCCACCGCCGGCGAGATCCACATCGACGGCGAGCGGGTGCGCATGGACGACCCCTGCCTGGCGATCCGCAAGGGCCTGGCGCTGCTCACCGAGGACCGCAAGGACACCGGCATCTTCCCCTGCCTCTCGGTGCAGGAAAACATGGAGGTGGCGGTGCTGCCCGGCTACGCCAGCCGGGGCTTCGTGCAGCAGCAGCGCCTGCGCGAGCGCTGCGAGGAGATGCGCCAGAAGCTGCGGGTGAAGACCCCCTCGCTGGAGCAGTGCATCGCCAACCTGTCCGGCGGCAACCAGCAGAAGGCGCTGCTGGCCCGCTGGCTGATGACCCAGCCGCGCATCCTGATCCTCGACGAACCCACCCGCGGCATCGACGTCGGCGCCAAGGCCGAGATCTACCGGCTGATCGCCGAGCTGGCCGGCGAAGGCATGGCGGTGATCATGATCTCTTCCGAACTGCCGGAAGTGCTGGGCATGAGCGACCGGGTCATGGTCATGCACGAAGGCGAAGTCACCGGCTTTCTCGACCGCACCGAGGCGACCCAGGAGCGCGTGATGCACCTGGCCTCGGGGAGTCCCGTCATCCACTGATCGCTCGCGAAGTCCGGCGGGTGCCGTGGCGGCCCCGCGGCTCATCCGGCGTACAACAACAATCGGAGATCTGGAACCATGAGCGCCATTCTGGAAAAGAACCCCCTTGCAACCCTCTCGCTCTGGAGCCGGCGGCTGCCGGCTGAACTGGGCATCCTGCTGGTGCTGCTCGGCATCGGCCTGGCCTTCGAGCTGTTCGGCTGGGCGATGCGCGAGCAGAGCTTTCTGATGAACTCCCAGCGCCTGGTGCTGATGATCCTGCAGGTGTCGGTCATCGGCCTGCTGGCCATCGGGGTGACCCAGGTGATCATCACCACCGGCATCGACCTGTCCTCCGGCTCGGTGCTGGCGCTCTCGGCGATGGTGGCGGCGAGCCTGGCGCAGACCTCCGACTTCGGCCGGGCGATGTTCCCGGCGCTGACCGACCTGCCGGTCTGGGTGCCAGTCATGGCCGGCATCGGCGTGGGACTGCTGGCGGGCGTGATCAACGGCAGCCTGATCGCCGCCACCGGCATTCCGCCGTTCATCGTCACCCTGGGCATGATGGTCTCGGCCCGCGGCCTGGCCCGCTACTACACCGAAGGCCAGCCGATCAGCATGCTGTCGGACTCCTACACCGCGATCGGCAGCGGCGCCATGCCGGTGATCATCTTCCTGGTGGTGGCGGCGATCTTCCATGTCGCCCTGCGCTACACCAAGTACGGCAAGTACACCTACGCGATCGGCGGCAACATGCAGGCGGCGCGGATTTCCGGGATCAACGTCAAGCGCCACCTGATCGTCGTCTACAGCATCGCCGGACTGCTGGCCGGCCTCGCCGGCGTGGTCGCCTCGGCCCGCGCCGCCACCGGCCAGGCCGGCATGGGCATGTCCTACGAACTGGACGCCATCGCCGCGGCGGTGATCGGCGGCACCAGCCTGGCCGGCGGCATGGGGCGGATCACCGGCACCGTGATCGGCGCGCTGATCCTCGGCGTGATGGCCAGCGGCTTCACCTTCCTCGGGGTGGATGCCTACATCCAGGACATCATCAAGGGGATGATCATCGTCGTCGCCGTGGTGGTCGACCAGTACCGCAACAAGCGCAAGGCCAAGCGCTGAGCCGGGGAGCGGCTCCCCTCCCTTGCGGATCTTTTTCCAGCCAACCTTCAACCCATACAACGACACGAGGTGAATCATGCGCGAGATCGGCATCGGCCTGATCGGTACCGGCTTCATGGGGCGTGCCCACGCCCTGGCCTTCCACCACGCGGCCAGCACCTTCGAGCTGCCCGTCAAACTGCGTTTCGCCGCCCTGGCCGATGCCGACGCGGCCCGCGCCGAACGCTGCGCCGCCGACTGGGGCTTCGCCCGGGCCTGCGACTGGGAAAGCCTGGTGAACGACCCGGCCGTGGAGCTGGTCGCCATCACCACCCCCAATCGCCTGCACTACCCGATGACCATGGCGGCGCTGGCGGCGGGCAAGGCGGTCTATTGCGAGAAGCCCCTGGCGGTGACGCTCGAGGAAGCCACCGCCATGCGCGATGCGGCGAAGCGGGCCGGGGTGGTCAACCGGGCAGGCTACAACTACCTGCAAAATCCCATGCTCAAACTGGCCCGCGAGCTGATCGCGAGCGGCGAGCTGGGCGAGATCACCGGCTACCGCGGCGAGTTCAGCGAGGATTTCATGGGCGATCCGCAGGGGCCCTTCAGCTGGCGCTGCGAGACGGAGCAGGCCGGCGGCGCCCTGGCCGACCTGGGCAGCCATGTCCTGTCGCTGACGCGCTTTCTGCTCGGCGACATCGCCGCGCTCTGCGCCGACCTGCACACCGCCCACGCCCAGCGTCCGCACCAGGGCGGCCTGCGCCGCGTCGAAATCGACGACCAGGCCCACGTCCTGCTGCGCTTCGCCAACGGCGCGCGCGGCACCCTGTCCACCAGCTGGCTCAAGCACGGGCGCAAGAACCACCTGGCCTTCGAGGTCTGCGGCACCCGCGGCACCCTGACCTACGACCAGGAGCGGCTCAACGAGCTGCGCCTCTATACGGCCGGCGGGCGCCCCGGCATGGACGGCTTCCGCACCCTGCTGTCCGGCCCGCACCTGCCCGACTACGCGGCCTTCTGCCCGGCGGGCGGGCACCAGCTCGGCTACAACGAGCTGAAGACCCTGGAGGTGCGCTCGCTGCTCGAGGCGCTGGCCGGCAACGGCAGCCTGACCGGCGTGGACTTCCAGGAGGCCTGGGAGGTCGAGCGCCTGGCCCAGGCGATCCGCGAATCGGCGCGGGAGGAGCGCTGGGTGAGGATCTAGAGCATTTTTTGAAAACACGAATTCGACACGCAGGGGGTTGCTCTTCCTGGTCATTTCGGTTCTTCTCTCCTGCTCGGACAAGGAGACCAGAATGGCTCGGGCATACAGTACGGACCTTCGCCGGCGCGTCGTCGACGCGGCCATGGGCGGGCTGTCGGCTCGGCAGGCCGCCGAGC